>Ga0207141_10229_pt1 | contig 14545 bp, 13 predicted proteins | sample Alteio_BWMinHeat_5_FD_153553 | JGI IMG/M metagenome (GOLD analysis project Ga0207141, IMG submission 153553) | Enriched cells from forest soil in Barre Woods Harvard Forest LTER site, Petersham, Massachusetts, United States -... | ecosystem: Environmental > Terrestrial > Soil > Temperate forest >... | reverse complement strand
ACGTGATGCTGGTGCTGCTGATCATCTTCATGGTGATCACGCCCATGTTGCAGAAGGGCGTGAGCGTGGACTTGGCTAAGGTCAACAGTCCGACTGCGATGCCGGATGCCGACAAAGAAGACGCACTGATCGTAGCCGTCATGCGCGATGGTCAGGTGTTCTTCGGCAATGACAAAACACCACCAGATCAATTAACCCAAAAGGTCAAAGACCGTCTGGCCAATCGCGTGGACAAGAGGGTGTTCGTCCGCGCCGATGCCCGGGCCAAGTTTGGTTCGGTAGTCGAGGTCGTGGATAATGTGCGCGCCGCCGGCGTGGACCAGTTGGGTCTGCTGACGGATCAGAAGAAAACCACGTCCGGAACTCCGCCACCGCCTGCGACTGGCGGGCAATAAGAGGAGCTAACTATGGGAATGACAGCTGGAGGGAGCGGCGGAGGTCAAAGCGCCGTTATTAACGTGACGCCGCTGATCGACGTGCTGCTGGTGTTACTGATCATCTTCATGGTGATTACGCCTTTGACTCCAAAGGGACTCGACGCCCTGGTGCCGCAGCCCCCGCCGCCGAATGCGCCCAAGAACAATACGCCCGATCGCACCATAGTGGTGCAGTTGATCGATCGCGGAGCGGGCCAGGAGCCGGGAGTAAAGATCAACAACGAAGACACAACCTGGGACGGTCTGCAGGGACGCCTTACCGATATATTCAAGACCCGCGCCGAGAAGGTGATGTTCGTCAAGGGCGATGATAATGTTCCGTTCGCCGATGTCGCGAATGTAATTGACATTGCGCATGCTTCAGGCGTAGACAAGGTTGGTCTGATTACCGCCAAGATCGAAGCTGGCGGCTAGGCGTTCGGGCGGAAGTTTTCATTTACAAAATTCAGGTGCGCCTGCCGATATGATCTCAAGTCGGCTGCATCGGATGCGGTTCCGCATCGGCTCAGAGTCATAGTTTTCGTCCGATCTTGAGGATTCCTGGCGAGGAGATTCATAAAGCAATGAAAAAAAGCGTGCGGGTGCTGGCACTGATAGCAGTCGGCGTATTGATGTTGTCGGCCACGGGCTGCAACAAGCTGAGGGCGCGTGACCAGCTCAACAAGGGTGTGGCCTCTTACAAGAATGCCCGGTATGAAGAAGCCATCGACCACTTTCAGCAGGCGGTCACACTCGATCCCAGTCTGCTGAACGCCCGCCTTTATCTGGCAACCGCCTATGCGCAGCAGTATATTCCTGGCGTCGACGCCGAAGACAACAACCGGCTGGGGCAGCAGGCCATCGACCAATACAAGGCGGTGCTGGAGCGCGATCCCAAGAGTATCAATAGCGTCAAAGGAATCGCCTACATCTATCTGCAGATGAAGAAATTTGACGACGCCAAGACGTTTTATCGCAAAGCCCTCGAGATCGATCCCAATGATCCCGAGCCCTACTACTCGGTGGGCGTCATCGACTGGACCCAAACCTATCAGCCGCGTATGGAAGAGCGCGCCAAGCTGGGTATGAAGCCAGATGAGCAATTGAGCGCCAAAGACAAGAATCAGAAGAAATCATGCGCGGAACTCAAGCAAAAGAACTGGGCCAATATTCAGGATGGCATCGACGCCCTCAACAAAGCCCTGCAGTTGCGGCCGGACTATGACGACGCCATGGCGTACATGAACCTCATGTATCGCGAGAAAGCCGACGTCGAATGTGACGATCCCGCAGCGCGCGCGGCGGATCTGAAAACGGCCGACGAATGGGTCGACAAGACTATGGCGACAAAAAAAGCGAAAGCCGAAAAACAACCCGGAGCCCAGGGCATCACCATGGATCAACCCAAGTAAGATCAACCGAAGTAAAATCGTCCCGCAGGCAGAACCTGGAATTTGCTTCGCTCCGCATGACAACAATTCGTGGCGTCTCGACAAATCGCAAACCCCTTTTCCCCAGGAAGGGGTTTTGCTTCGATTTGATTTGCTGTTGGCTGTCCATTTAATCTGTGGTCGAGCATTGTGCTTGCCGCCATCGTCCCTGGGGCGGATTGACAGCCCTAGGAGTAAGCAACTGAGCGGCGCAATCCTTCATCCATAAAACAGGCTTGGTATGTACATTTTGACTCTCAATCCGGGCGAATCTGCTTTCGTGCGCTGCACTCGTTGCGAGAACCTGAATCTGATGGTGACCAACGAGAAAGAGAACGATGTATCCCTCCAGTTCAACGCCAAAGACGACCAACTGGATGCGGAGTGTGTACTGTGCAAGCGCCATTACTTCTGGACTCCTGAGTCCGTCGCGATCGTCAAACCTTCGCAAAGCGCGAACTGAGAAAAATCCTAAATCGCAGAGAACACAAAGAGAATCCGACTCCCGCTCGGTCCTCTGCAATCTCTGCGTTTCAGTGTTTGGCCCCCAGCGCCCTAAGCTATTGAATTCGCGGCTCTCCAAAGTCATCCTGGGACCAGTGCCTTCCGTCACATGATCCGGCCCGTCTCTCCCCGTAACATTAGGATATTGCTTGGGGGGAGATGACTGCATGAAATGGAAGCTTGACCGCATAATTAGCGTGGCCACCCTGGTGGCCTCCGTGGTAGCCATAGTTCTCGTATTGAAAAAGCCGCAGCCCGTGGCGCCCGTGCAGTCGCCTGCCGCTGCGGCGGCAAATGTTCAGTCGCTGGAGAACAAACTCGAGCAGCTGGAACAGCCGAAGGAGGCCGGCCAAGCGCCCGCGCAGGTTCATTTCAGCTCCGACGAAATCACAGCGGCGCTGGCGCAGGCAGCTGCGGCGCTTCCCGCGATGAGTGCCGGAGCCACGTCCGCGGCCGCCCAGGCTAGTCCAGGATTGCCGACGACGGTCCCTTCTTCTCCCGACGCACCCATTGGAGAGGGAGAGCCTCAGGTGAAGGACTACAAGGTCAATTTCGATGGCGACGTCGCCCGCGGGCAGTTTGTCACCCAGATCGGCGGCAAGGATGTTTACGTCACTCTCGCCGGACATCTTGGCTCCAAGGACGGCTATGCGACCTTCGATCCCACCGAATTCAAAGTGGGCGATCTTAGTATCCCGGTGTCAATGGTCAGTGGCGCGCTGCAGAAGAAGCTTGCCGAACAGCGCGACCGTCTAAAGCTGCCAGATGACGTTGGCAGCGTCAAGGTTGAGAATGGTCAGCTGGTTGCGACGCAGAAATAATTCTCAATGACAGCGGAGTTGCGAAATGGCTGGACCAGCCGCCCAAGGCTGTAACCTACTCTCCAGGCGCGCCCTGAAACAGCGGGTACAAGCGATCTCCAATGACGCGATAGATCACGAAGGCGCTTCCTGCGTCTGAAACTTGGCGAAACAGGAGTTCGGCACGTCCATCTCCGTCGACATCGACGGCATCGATCAGCTCAAGCCGGGGGATTACATCGGTGTGCTGGGTGTCAGTTACGTTTGCCAGGGCTTTGTGGAGGTCGCCGTTCACGTCTTCGCGAACCACCAGGGTGATCATGTATTCCAAATCCGAAGTTTGGGTCTCGCGTTGGCGTTGAGGCATGCGAGCCTTTGCAGTCAGCACCAGCTCGGGCTCGTTGATATCGGCCAAGTCGAACACCCGAAGCTGCACCTCTTCGAACGTGGGCGGCACTGGCTTTGCTGTGGCTGCTTTGCCGTGCGTCGTTGGAGGATGAACGGGGGGCGCGGTGCCAGCGGTTGCGGACCCCAGTTGGCTGGCGCGTGCCCTGACTTCGTCCGCCGCCATTGCCAGCATTTTCTTGCGGAACTGCTGCTCCTCTTCTGGCTTCATGCTGTAGGTATAGGGAAGCGGATCGGGACCATCCGAATCTGAGATTGCGGGGATGAGCTGAATCTGGCTTGCCGCCTGAGCTGCAGACTGGGCGTCGGACGACTCGGGCGCCCTCGCGCCTGCTGAAGACGCTGGCCCGGCATGCCCACCGGCCTTCGCCGACGCGGCTGCCAACGCCTTCTTCTGAGCTTCTTCCGCCGATGCGGCACCTGCCTTGCCCCGTTTCAGGGCCGGCCGGTCTTTATCTTCTGGAACCTTTTCTTCTTGGGCCTGTTCTGGTTGAGACGAGGATGCCGGCGCCGAAGCTGTCGCGGCGGTCGACGTCGCTTGTGGAGTGGACGCAGGCGGCGTGCTGGTTGAAACAGTTGGCTCGGGCTGCGTCGGGCGAGGCGCAGCGGGCTCTGCGGGAGTTTCCACGGGCTTCGGCTTCTCGGAGCCTGCGCGCCGCAGTACCGGGGGACCTTCGTCCTCGTTCATGCCGCGGGGTACGGAGGGTACAGGCTTCTTCACCGCCTTCGCTTTAAGATCACTTGCCGACTGCCAGGTGCCTTCGGCCATCCACTCGGTTGCCTCTCCTGCACCTTTTCTTTGCAGCGCGCTGGTCACGGTGAAAAGTCCGAGCGAAACTCCAGTGTGCACCGCTTCATAGACCGTCTCACTCCACAGCGCCATGGGCACGGGAGCAGCCTTGTACGCGCCGGCATCGTAAAACTTGCCGTCAATCATGATGGTGATTGGAATCAGGTGAGCTTTGCCGTTGGGCGGGAGTTCCAACAGACCTATGGCCCGCGGCCCTTGGCTGGTTTTCGGGGCACGGGTGATTTGCGCGGGTGCGACCTGCAGAAAAATGCTCAGGCCGAAAATGCCGGAGATGACGAGCCGGAGCATACTGCGGTATAACGTTGAGCGAGATGTTGAGCGAACAGGAGAGACAATCATGGATATCAATGTCAATGATAAAGCCCCGGAGTTTACTTTGCCTGATCAGAATGGCGAACCGGTCTCGCTGAAGGATTTTCGCGGAAAGTGGGTGGTGCTCTATTTCTATCCCCGAGCCGACACGCCGGGATGCACCATTGAAGCGTGCGAGTTCCGCGATTCGCACAAGAAGACGGAGAGGAGTGGGGCCGTGGTTCTCGGAGTTTCTCCGGATGAACCGAAAGCGCTCAAGAAGTTCGAAGATAAATTCGATCTGCCCTTTACGCTCCTGGGCGACGCTGATAAGAAAGTTGGCAATGCGTACGGAGTGATCCAGGAAAAAAACATGTATGGCAAGAAAGTTATGGGCGTAGTCCGGACTACGTTCATCATCGGGCCGGACGGGAAGATCCAACACATCTTCAATAAAGTGAAGCCAGAAGGTCACGCGGAAGAGGTTCTGGCATTTTTGAAGAGCGCCGCGAAGGGGGCGGCGTAGCTAGAGTTGGCACTTAGCACTCAGTCGCTGAACCAAGTCCAGCCTTCACTAGGAACAAATACAGCTTGGCCGAATGCAGTGGCTGAATGCTAAGTGCTGATGGCTCGACTTTTACTTTAGTGTTGCTGCTGTCGTAATCGCGAAGGTCAGAGCCGATTCGGCGGGAATCGACGCTTCTTCTTTTCCCGTTGCGGCTGCGACTCCGGTTCCGGCGCCCGCGCCCGCTGCGGTGCCGATCAGAGCGCCTTTTCCGCCTCCCGCCAGACCCCCGATGAGCGCGCCTGCGGCGGCGCCCCCGCCGATCTTCTCGACGTTGCCCTTGGTGTGGCTCTTACCTTTGGCCCGGTACGCGGTGGTTGAAATCGCGACGGACTTACCATGAATCTCCACGGAGGTTAACCGCAGGGTGAGTTCGCCGGGATCATGCAGGCGTCCACTGGATTTTGCGTGAGTTACTCTGCCTTTGACAGGTGTGCCTGCGTCGGCAACGGTCTTGCCGTTGACCACCAGGTTTCGAGCTAATGTGGCATGAAAGCTTTGGCCAGTTTTGGCGCTGCGGGAATTGATTCCCGAGTCGAGGCGCACAGAAATCCTGGCGCCAGCCGGAATAGTTTCAGCCGCAGCGGCGCTCGCGAGAAGCAAGAGCACAGAAACGATCTTTTTGCCGAGCATAGAATCTCCTAAATGCGTCGATTGAAGGGTGGGCTGCTTTCCATCACAATAGGCGCAGCGAGGCTCGGAGTCTCGTAACGGAAGGGCTATGATCCGATTGGCCTTTGGGACAAGTATGAGTGTGGCAAAATCGCGAAAGCAGGACAGCTCGATTTTGACGGCTCCCGCTCGAATTGTGTTGCCGCGTGAATTCTACGACCGCGATCCGCGCCGGGTTTGCCGCGAACTGCTAGGCAAAGTCCTCGTGCGGAGAGAGCAGCGACGCAGGTTTCTTGTGGCCCGCATAGTGGAGGTTGAGGCTTACCTGGGGGAAGACGATCCCGCGGCGCATTCGTTTGCCGGGCGCACTGCGCGCAATGCAGTGCTCTTCGGGCCTCCCGGCTATGCATACGTTTATTTCATTTATGGCAATCATTACTGTTTAAATGTGTCCTGTTTGCCTGACGGAGTTGCCGGAGGGATTTTGTTTCGCGCGGTGGAGCCGCTGGTGGGGATAGAGCAGATGGCTCTGTCACGCAACGTGTCGATCGATTCAGCTCGCGACTTGCGGAGGTTGACGAGCGGGCCGGGGCGATTGGCTGAGGCGTTTGGCATCACGCGCGAACGGGATAATGGAAAAGATCTGGCCAGCGCGCGGTCTGACTTATTTGTCGCGGATGATGGATATCGCGTTCGAGGGGTCCTGACTACTCCACGAATTGGCATCACCAAGGCGGCTGGGCTGCCTTTGCGATATTTGATTGCGGGGAATGAGTTCGTCTCTGGTTCGAAGATCCGGAATATGAAGCATGTTCGGATGCGGGAGAGCTGAGAAGGATCACGACATGAAAAGACGAGTTGGCCTGGGAAGCGCGGTGGGGGCAGTGATGCTCGGGATCTTGTTGAAGAGATCGTCCGCGCCGCGTTATCGCTACGGATCTTCCGCTTCCGAAACTGCCGGCATGAAGGCTGATGCCGCAAACCGGAGCACATCCGCGGCCACGAGGAACTTTCCGGCGGAACTAGCGGTCAGCGCTACTGCTCTTACTCTGTCTCAAAATCAAGAACCCGGCGTCTCCGCGAGTCATTCAACCAGCCATGAACCTTTGCCCGACGGCCTGTCTGCAAGCATCAGGTCAAATTTCGAGGGCTACCGTGTTCCCGAAGGAAAAGACACCACGAGCGGATGGACCGTCGATAAAGGGCCGGGCGCCTTCTCGTTTCTGTGCCTCGGCGACTTCAACGGAGACGGTGCGGAGGATGCTGCCATCATCCTTATTGGCGAAGAAGGCTGGAAGTTTGTGATTTTTGAGAAAGACGGCCCCGGACAATACCGGCCGGCCTTTGTTGCCAGGCCGAAAAATAAAGAGGAGCTCGGGAAAGGCTGGGAGGAGGAGATTCTCGCGGCTCCCCAGCATTTGCTTCTGCGGACCGTAAAAAAAGGGGAGACTTGGGCTCCTGAAGCGGATGACGACCCGAACCTGGGACCCATGAAATCCGATGCGATTGAAATAGTAGCCAAGCCGATTCCGAACGCCTATTTTTCCTCTCTGATCCTCTTCAAAGATGGCAAGTACCAGCAAGTCTATCGCGAACCGCTCGTTGCAGTGCCCGTGCACTGACAAGTCCTAGCGTTCTGCGTCTTTCTAAGCATCCAGCAGGATGTTGTCGATAAGCCGGGTGTTTCCCGCAAAGGCTGCGACGGCCACGAGGACATTGTTCGTGAGCTCTCGTACGGGATCGAGCGTCGCGGGATCCACGATCTCGAAGTAATCCAGGCGCACGGCGGGCTCCTGCGCCACCACTTCTTTCCCCGCTTCAATCAGCTTGGCTGTATCGCGCTCACCCTGATCGAATCGATTTCTCACCCGAGTCAAGGAACGCTGCAGGACCAGCGCGGATTTGCGCGCTTGCGGGCTGAGGTAAGCATTGCGGGAACTCATGGCGAGACCATCGGGCTCGCGCATGATCGGGCAGATGACGATCTCGACGGGCAGATTCAAGTCTCGCACCATGCGGCAGATGATGGTGGCCTGAGCCGCATCTTTCTGTCCGAAGAAGGCTAGGTCCGGTTCCACAATGTGGAAGAGCTTGGCCACAACCGTGGTCACGCCACGGAAGTGGCCGGGACGCGACCTGCCGCACAGCTTCTCGCTCAGGCCTTCGACCGTGACATAGGTAACGGCTCCCGCGGGATACATTTCGTCTGGCGTGGGTGCGAAGAGAATATCGACGCCTTCTTTTTCCAGCAACTCCCGATCGGGTTCGAAGGTACGCGGATATTTGGCCAAGTCTTCACTCGGTCCGAATTGCAGGGGATTCACGAAGATGGAGACTGCGACGACATCGCATTTCGCCTTGGCGGCTCGCACCAGGGAGAGATGGCCCTCGTGCAACGCTCCCATGGTCGGAACAAAGCCCAGGCGCTCTTCGTCGCGGCGCACCTGGCGCGAAGCGGTGCGCATTTCGGCGATGGTCTTATAGATTTTCATCGTGCAATGTGGAATTTCGGCGTTCAGGCGGACGGAACCCAGTTTATGAGTACCTTCATGCTTTCCAACGCGCCAGCAGCCAATGCCCGGTTCTTGCGAAGCTTGGCCTTGTCTTCCTCGGAGCTGGCGGCACTGATCTCTTGAATTGCAACTACGCGCCCATAAGGCCAAGCTGACATCGGCAGCTTAGCAAGTGCTTCGGCTAATTTATCCGGGTCGAGGATCTGCTGTTCGTTGTTGCTAACATCCAGTAGTCCGACGCCGTCGACGCGGACGATTAAGTATGGATTCCGCCAGGTCTTCATATCGCGAACGGCAGCATATTTCGCCGAATCCGCTGACGGAATTTGTTGGATCCGAGCCTCTGGGCTAATTGCCGCGGCGGTTTCCTCCGGCGCTCTGGGTGGCTTGGCGCAGGAGGCAAACATGGCAAGGCTGACCGCCACAGCAGCTAAACCCAGATATTTCATGCCAACCGTATTATCTTCTATCGGCGCATCTCCCGCTTGCGTGCCAGCACGGTTTCGAGTGCCTGCTGCGTTTCTTTGGACAAATGGTAGGACTCGTTATCCGATGGATACTGATGGGAGATCACGTCTTCGCGGAAGGACTGCACGGCATCCGCAATAAGCTTGCCGGCATCGCCGTAGCGGCGAACGAACTTGGCTGGCGGGGAGAAGGTCAGATTCAGAATGTCGTGGAAGACGAGCACCTGGCCGTCGCAATCCGGTCCCGCGCCAATGCCGATGGTCGGAGTCTCGATTTCGGCGGTGATCATGGCAGCGACTTCGCGAGGGATGCCTTCGAGAACCAGGAAGGCTATGCCCGCTTGATCCAACGCCACGGCATCGCGCATGAGTTGTTCGACTCCCGCCAGCGATTTGCCTTGAACCTTGTAGCCGCCCATGACGTTCACTGACTGCGGCGTCAGGCCGATGTGCCCAGCGACGGGAATTTCGGCGTCGATGACGCGGCGAATCAGGTCGGCGCGTTTTTCGCCGCCTTCGATCTTCACCACTTCGGCGCCAGCTTCTTTCATGAAGCGGGCTGCGTTGCGCACCGCATCGTCGGCGCTGACGTGGTACGAGCCGTAGGGCATGTCGGCCACCAACAGCGCATGCTTCACGCCCCGCCGCACGGCCCGGGTGTGATGAAGCATTTCGTCGACGGTGACCGAGAGCGTGTCCGGATACCCGAGCATGGTCATCGCCAGGGAATCGCCGACGAGAACGATGTCGATGGACGCCTCGTCGACCAGACGCGCGCTGGCGTAGTCGTAGGCAGTTAGGCTGGTAATGGGCTGATGTTGGAGTTTCTTTTCTTGCAGGGAAGCGACAGTAATCTTACGGCGAGATTCGCCAATTGGTGTGACACTCACGATGTCCTCCAGTGCCCCTCCGCCTTGGCGGATAGAGCCCGTACACATCTTTGGATGCTTCTGCGGTTATTGTAGCTCAGAGTCGGCGGTTTGCGGAAGTGGCCGTATAAGGCCTTTGCCATCCGTCGCTTACACCTGATGAGATCGATTAATCCATACTAACGACAAACCTACTTCTGGCACGTCGGCGAGGCCGGAATGTTGGCCGCTATCGGGAGTGGCGTCAAGTTGTATCTCTGCAAGAGGGTATTCACTGACGAAATCTTCTGCTGATTCAGCTCGCGCCATTGCGTCAGGCGCTTGGAGAGATCCTGGCAGTATTGTTGGACGCTGGCCTCGAGCAAAGCCGCGGGACGGGCGTCTCCACTCTCAATCATGAAGGCCAGGCGGCCAAGTTCGCGGTTCAACGGACCAATTCCCAGATCCTCAGGTTTGCCTTCGCCAATGTCCGCAGCCTGGTCATCCAAAGCCTTCATAGCGTCAACTGCATCTTTCTTGTTGTCATCCGGCTTCGTCGAATCTGGGCTAAGAGATTTCTGCCGGTCAGCGATTGCGTTTCGCAATGCGTGCACCTGATCGTATCCGTCGTAGGTGGCGGCCATTTGATCCGAGATACTGGTCTCGATATCGAGCTGCTTCACCAGATCCGTTTGTGACGCTTGCACGCGCGGATCGAGGGTCACAGTCAGCGGCCGGCGATAGGTTTGCCCGTTCGCGGTCAAGACCAGCCAGTACTGGCCCGGCACGACAAAAGGTCCCGGCTGCAGTTCGCGGGGGAATTTTCCGGGTATAGCATGATCCGAGCCCGTGTACTCGATATAGTCCAGAGTATTGCCATAGTAGCTGTAGCGCATTGTCTTCATCGGAGGATAGCGCAGGTCCCAGGTGAATCGGTTGAGCCCTGCCATCTTGGAAAGCGCGGGTTCCGGCGCGAACCAGTACTCGGGAGCGTTGGGCGGGGCTTGGTCGAAACTGCCAGGCACATCGGTGAACTCGCGCACCAGACGGTTTCGCGCGTCGTAGATGGCAAGCTTGATGTCACCCCCGGGCGCGGATTTCAGAAAGTAGTCGATGATTGCGCCGTCGGGCGGATTGTCTCCCGCTGGAGTTTCCGGAGGTAGTGGAGTGTCCTGCGACACATCCCAGCGGGCGCGTACGACATTGCGAGGGCGCAACAAGTACGCGTCCGACTGCGGCCACTTCGAGTCGACCTGACGCAGCGGCGCGATGTCATCCAGAATCCACAGTGCGCGGCCATAAGTCGATGCCACGAGGTCGTCGCCGTGAACATCGAGATCCGTTACCGTCGCCGTGGGCAGATTCAGTTGCAGGGTTTGCCAGTGATCGCCGTCGTCCAACGAAACGTAAACGCCATTCCAGGTACCGGCATAGAGCAATCCCTTGCGCACTGGATCTTCGCGAACCACTCGGGCATTTCCCGTATCCGGTAAACCCGTGGTGATGAGCTGCCAGCTGTGTCCATAGTCACGAGTGCGATAAATCAGGGGATGCAGGTCCTGAAAGCCATTGACCACGGCATACGCGGCTTCGGCGTCGTAGTGCGAAGCTTCCACCGTTGTCAGGCCACTGCGATCAGGCAAGCCGGGAATGGTTACATTCTCCCAAGTCTTGCCGTTCTTCGTGACTTGAATGATGCCGTTGCCTGTGCCCGCCCAGATCACGCCAGCTTTCACCGGCGATAACGACAGCGTGGAAATCACGGCACGTCGCGGATCCGGTTTCTTATTCTCGACGTCCGCTTTCAAAGTAATATCTGGACTCACCTCCTGCCAATTGAATCCGCCGTCCGTGCTCTTTAAAACGTACTGAGCCGCTGCATAGAGCGTGTGCGGATCCTGAGGGGAAAACGCAATGGGTGCCATCTGAGCGGTGCGGTACCTCGGAGTCCGCACCAGAAGGTGCACAATCTGGCCGGTAGTCTTGTCATAGCGAAGCACCGTGCCATACCAGCCTCCGGCGTAGACGTAATTTGGATTTGCGGGGTCGGGAACGATGTAGCAAAACTCAAATGCCCCGGTCGGCGCCCAATCGCGATACGTGATCTCACCATAATCGCTGCGGCTCGGTACCGCGGCAGTGCCGCTGTCCTGCTGCGCGGAGTAAACGTAATAGGGAAAATGCTGGTCGGTGCTTACGTGATAAAACTGCCCGGTCGCCTGGTTGTACCAGGAGCTCCAGGTGTTGCCGCCATCAACGCTGATGATCGCTCCCTGGTCGACTCCCAGGATCATGTTCTGCGTATTGGCGGGGTTGATCCAGAGAACGTGAAAATCGTCTCCGCTGGGCGCTCCTGCCCAAGCTTCGAAGGTGCGGCCTCCGTCGGTCGAGCGGTACATGGAAGTTTGAGCCACGTAAACCCGGTCGGCATTCTTGGGATCGACAAACACGCGGCTGAAATATCCATTTCCAAGAATGCGGGGATCGGTCGTGCTGCGTTTCCAGGTGGCCCCGCCATCATCGGACCGAAATAGTCCCTGCTTAGCAATGGCGAAAACGCGCATGCCATTGGTACCGGGTGCGACCGCGACACCGACGCGCCCCATTGGCTCGGTCGGCAGACCCTTGCCCTCAACAGCGTTCCACGTGGAACCTTGGTCGGTGGATTTATAAATCGCGGCATCTTGCTTTTTCTTCTTCTCGGGCTCGTCATTGCTAAACGGATCGTCGGGACGGGTCCAGAACGAAGCAAAGAGAATGCTCGGATTATCGGGAGCGGCCTCGATGTCTGGGACGCCCGTTTCCGCATCTTTGTACAACACTTTCTGCCACGTCTTGCCGCCGTCGGTGCTCTTGTAAATGCCGCGCTCGGCGCCGGACCAATGATCTCCGGCAGCCGCTACCAGAACAACGTCGGGGTTGCGAGGATCAACAACGATGCCGGTGATGATGTGGGTTTCACGCAAGCCGATATTTGTCCAAGTCAAGCCTGCGTCGGTTGATTTGTACACACCATTGCCCTGTGTCTGCTCGCCCGTTCCGACGTAGATGACTTTCGGATCCGATGGCGCAACTACAATGGCGCCGATCGAAGCGACATGCTCCTTATCGAATACCGGTTTCCAGACCTGCCCTCCGTCCTCAGTTTTCCAGACACCTCCGCCGGGGGTTCCGACGTAATAGACTGCAGGCTGGCTGGACACTCCGGCAACCGAGGTGATTCGGCCTCCCCGATGCGGACCGATCAGCCGCCATTGCATGGCCTGCAGCATGTTGGAAGGAATTTCCTGTGCCGCTACCGTGGCGACAACCGATAGGATAAAAAGAGAAGGGGCAATCCGCCTAACAAGACACATGACGCGTGTATAGTTCATTCTGCTCTGGTGGCTCCTTCAGGCCACATTCACATCGCTTCGGGAGCGGCAGTATAGCATCCCGGTGTTCCCCGCCTACCCGCCGCATGTAGTGTTCTCACTACTATTTGTGATGCAATAAAGTTGCTGTGGCGCTTTCCCCGCGAACGGACTACCATTTACCTGCCTGACGGGCTGACTCCACAGCTGGCACAGGTTAACGCGATATGCATCCCTTTTCCGGCGCACTTTTCGGGACTCACGTGTCAACCATTCAAGAATCGGGCCGGTCGCGGACAAACTCTTGCTTATGCGATTTGCAACAATTCCTGTCAGTGTTTGTGTTGTCGTTCCTGCTCTTATTCTTCGCAAGAACAGCGGACGCGCAATCGCAACCAGTGCCACCGCAGGCTGAGCCCGCCGGGCAGGCCCATCCCGACCAGAGTGCGGCGGAGATTGCCTCGCACGACGAAGCGACTACTTTCAAAGTCAACGTCAAGTTGGTGATGGTGCGTGTCGTGGTGCGTGATTCTCAAGGCCACGCCATCGGGAATCTCCATAAAGAAGACTTCGAGCTTTTTGACAATCGCAAACCCCAGATCATCTCCCACTTTTCCATGGAACAACCGGGAACTCTGGTTTCCAAGGAGCGGAAAACTTCGGATGAGAACGGAAAGCTGCCCTCAGTTCCCGAGCACTATATCGCCTTCGTTTTTGACGACATCCATCTCACGTTTGGCGATCTGGTGCAGGCGCGGACTGCTGCAGACCATCATCTAGCAACTTTGCAGCCCACGGATCGGGCCGCAATTTTCTCAACCTCCGGCCAAACCACGCTTGATTTTACCGATGATCGGGCGAAATTGCATGAGACCTTGCTTCAACTTCAGCCACGGCCCATCGCTGGAGCGGGCACGAACGAGTGTCCGGACGTCAGTTACTACATGGCGGATCTGATCCAGAACAAACACGATAGCCAGGCTGAACAAGCCGCCATTGAGGATGCTTTGGGCTGTATCGAGATTCCGATGCAAACGCCACAGCAACAGCAGGCTGCGCTACAGGCGGCGCAGATGTCAGTGGCGGCAGAGGCTTCGCGACAACTGCAACTGGGAGACCAGGAAAGCCGTGTCGCGCTGACGGTGCTGAAGGATGTGGTCCGCAGGATTTCGGTGATGCCGGGGCAGCGAAGCATGGTCGTGGTGTCCCCCGGATTTCTTACGCCAGAGACCGACATGTTGAAAGATTACACCGATGTTATCGACCACGCGTTACACTCCGACGTGATGATCAGCTCTCTCGATGCGCGCGGTCTTTACACGATCAGCCCCGGCGGCGATATCAGTAAGCGAGGCCCCACGAACGGAGTCTCGTCAAGCGTCGAAAGTCAGTACCAAACCGACAGTGCGTTGGCGGAAGAAGATGTGCTGTCGGACCTGGCGTACGGGACGGGCGGGAATTTCTTTCACAATAACAACGATCTTGACAATGGATTTAAGCAGACTGCTGCCACGCCCGAATATTTCTATA
>Ga0207141_10218_pt2 | contig 14801 bp, 17 predicted proteins | sample Alteio_BWMinHeat_5_FD_153553 | JGI IMG/M metagenome (GOLD analysis project Ga0207141, IMG submission 153553) | Enriched cells from forest soil in Barre Woods Harvard Forest LTER site, Petersham, Massachusetts, United States -... | ecosystem: Environmental > Terrestrial > Soil > Temperate forest >... | reverse complement strand
TTAATTTTGCCCATCCATATCTTGACGGGTCAATTCGCGGAAAACACGATGAGACATTTCTCAGTACGATTTGCTTTTTCAGCCATAGCTGCATTTATGGTTCTGGCTTCCAGTCCGTTGGTTGCGCACAGTGCAGATGCTGCCTTGACGGCTATGCCTAAGGACCTTGAAGTCAGGTTTGCTTTGAGTGCACTGCCGCCGAAATTGCGGCCTGCTGCGGCAGTCTACGTCCTTGATCCCGCCATAGGCTATCGACTCGTGCGACCTGGGACGAGTGGCTTGGCTTGCCTTGTCGAACGCACAGCATGGGAACTGGGAACCGATCGGGATGACATATATATTCCGCTTTGCTACGACGCGAGCGGCCTGCCCGGACATTTCAAAGCCATTATCGATGCCGCAGCACTTAGGGCGCATGGGACGAGCGCCCTTGGCATCAAGGCAGAAATTTCAAAGCGCTACGAACAGCATTATTATCACACGCCAATGCGCGCGGGCCTTTCATATATGGAAGCCCCGATCATGCGAACAAAAAGCAAACCTGACTTCGAGATCGTTAGGAATCATGGACCTACTGACTGGGAAGTGCATACGATGTCGATGCCACACATTATGATCTACGCGTCCGGCGTTACCAACGCGGACATTGGCGCAGTCCCTGACTTGACGCACCCTGAAAGCCTGTCCCAGCCGTTCATAGATACTCAGGGCAATGGTGAACAGAGTTATATCATCCAAGTCGTTGGCGCGACAGAAAAGAAGAAGATCCTTGAAGATGAAAAAGATCTCGTAAAGGATTTATGCGATTTTCGAGAAGTGTTGTGCCTGGAGCATGACAATCATAATATGAATTAAGCAGAAGGTATGGGATTGCGTACCCACGCTGGCATTTCCAATCCAGCATCGCTTACCGTGAGATCGAAAAGAACCTTCGGGGATCGATGAGTTTCAGCAGCACGCCAGTCTTGCAGATGAGACCGCGCATTTGATCTGCTGGTCAGCCGGTCACGACCCACAAGGAGTTCGTCGGGGAAAATGGCCGCGAGATCGCGCCCTCCGTCAACGACGCGAACGATCTCGATTACGTGTCATTTGACCAGATAGAAAATGACTGTGGGATACACGACAACCGTCCGAGTAGTTACCCGATCAATCAAGTTGCCATCACGACTTTGCCGATCATCCGCCTCGTCTCGACGAGTTCGTGGGCGGCTTTCATTGTTTCGGCAGTCAGTCCGTCCAGTCGGGTCGTCGCGACCGGCTGATCGAAGAGGAGCGGCACGACGTCTTCGATCTGGATGCCTGGATCGGCGTCCGTCTGGGTTTGGCTTTGTCCCCCCCGCCACACGGATCTCTACTTCTCGCAGCTTGCCGATGATCTCCTCGGCGGTACGCCGGTTCTGGGCATCGCCCATCCCCTCTCTCGTGGTCCGACTAGGAAAGTCCTAGGACCACTTCAGAGGGGCAGATCACAACAGAGCTGCACCGACGCAGGCGACCAGGAGTGAGGGCGGCTTTCGCATGGCTAGGGCGCGTCCCGGGCGCCGACGAGACGCGCGCTATCAACCCAAAGCTTGGCCATGACATCGTCGTTTTGCGCGAGCTCGGATGGGGTGGGCCAGGAGAGCTCGCGGCTGACGATCGAGGCATAGAGATGCCCCTCGAGCGGCTCGATCCGGCCGAGCGCAAGGTCGGCGAGCGTTTCGCCGCCATGGGCTGCGGTGTTGATGCGCAGGAAACGACCAAGGATCCAGGGTACGATCTGCATTGCCATCCGCAGCGGCAGGGGTAGGTTGCGGCCGAGGCCCGTTCCCGGCGTGAAGCCGGGATTGAAGGCGATGACGGTGAGCTTGCGCTCCTGCGCGAGTGGCGAGACGGCAAGCGCACGCGCGGTGAGCAAGTTGCAAAGCTTGGACGACGAATAGGCACGAAATGCACTCGTGAACGGCGAGCTATCGCGTTCCGGATCGGTCTCGGGATGGGCGAGACGGATTGCGTCGGCATGACGCGGCGGAACCGGGCTGGTTCGCGGATCATGAGTGTTGCTGGTGGTGATGACGACGCGCGCTCCAGTCGCCAACAGCGGCATCAGCAGACGCAGCAGCAGATAATGGGCCAGGTGATTGACCGCGAAGGTCGCCTCGAAACCATCCTCGGTCGCGCTGCCGGCCGGCGCAGTACCAAGCGCCGCATTGAGGATGAGGGCGTCGATTTTCGCGCCGGCGATCTCCTTCTCGACCGTCGCGGCGAAGGACCGAACGCTCGCAAGGCTGGCGAGGTCGAGCTTGAAGGCCTCGCCCCATCGCGGCTGCGCGCCGCGTGCGCCGACAATGAGGCGTGCTCGCGTCGTGCAGTTGATCCGTTGGGCGGCGAGCTGGCCGATGCCGGCGGTCGCGCCCGTCATGACGACGATGCCCTGACCTTCAAAAGGCCCGGATAGGGAGGGCCGGTCTCGAACGAAGTTCGGGTCCATAAATGCATTCCTAGAATGATCGCCCTAGGAGATAAACCGCGTGCGAGTGCCCGCAAAGCTTAGCTGCTACGTGCGAATAGCACCAAGAGGAGGTTCCTCGATTGTCCCTTTATTTAGTCTCTAGGTTCTTCATTTGAGCACGGTAGCGGTCTGCCGCGATTGCTCCCAACGCGAAGGTCCGGTCGAGACCGTGCCTCCCCTGACGAAGACGAGAAGCTTCTCCCTCATGACCAACCTCCGTTCACAAGTGACGATGATGTGCGTTCCGATGCCGGCACGGTCGAGCGGATTTCGGTTTCGACACGTCAGTTCGCTCGTGTTGCGGTGACGTCGATGTTAACGCCGACATTAAGTGCCACCCACTGGTCGGTGGTCCAGGGACCTTGACCAATGCCGAAAGCACTGCGGATCAGCTCGGCATGTCCCTTCGCGTGGGCGGATGTTCCATTCATCTCCAAAGTAAACGGGAGCGTGAGCGGCTTGGTGACACCGCGAAGAGTCAGCGTTCCCACGGCCTCGTAATCGTCTGCGCCTTTTCGACGGATGGCGCTCGTCTCGAACGTCGCCGCAGGAAATTGCGCGGCATCGAACCAGTCTTTGCCCGGCAGCGTCGCGTCGCGTTGGTTATCGTTTGTTGTGGCGCTCGCGAGGTCGACCGACACGGCGATATGCGAAGTGTCGAGATGATCGGGATCGAATTCGATCACCGCGTTGTAGCGGGTGAAGACGCCTTGAAATTTCATTCCGGTCTGTGTGCCTGAAAAGCCCAATTTGCTTTTGCCGAGATCTAGCTTCCAGTTAGCGGCGTTGGCAACCGAAGTGGTCGCCACAAGTACCGTCATCAGAAGACCGGGTACGGCGAACCGGATCGCCGCCCTTTGGAATGACGTCATGGGGAGTGTTCCTTTGTGGGGGACGGTACGGCTGGCAGCTGACGGTGGTGAGGAAGCATCCGCATTAGTACGTCGTCGCCGGTGATGAAATGGTGCCGGAACGCTGCTGCGGCATGCACGGCGACAAGGGCCATCAGGGCGTATGCACCGTATGCATGTACAAGCTTTAGAAGAGCTTCTACCGGAGCCTTGCCGTCAAGCGTCGGGAGTAACGGAAGATCGGGCCATGGCACGATTCCGTAAAGGACTGTGGGTATGTTGAACACCGATGCCGAGACCAATGCCCAGCCAGTGACCGGCAGAGCAAACAAGAAAGCGTAGAGCAGGAGATGTCCGCTCGTAGCAGCCGCTTTTTCGACCGCGGGCATCGCCTCGGGCAAATCCGGAGGGCGATGAGACAGTCGCCATGCGAGGCGCAGGAACGCGGCAAGGAAGACCGTGATGCCGATCGACTTGTGGAGCTGGTAGAGCTCGAACAACCGCGTTGGTTCAAGCTTGAGATGCGTCATCGCAAGGCCCATTACGACGAGCGTGGCGATCCCCAACGCCATCACCCAATGAAGGATGATGGCGACCCACGTGTAGCGGCGGGTGGAATAATCCCGTTGCATGGTGCTATTGCTGAAGAACGAACGCGCCGGCGATCTTGAGAGTGATGTCGTCGCCCAACAGCGGCAAATATTGCTTGATGGCAAAGTCACTGCGTTTGATTGTTCCGACTGCCTCGAATCCGACGTTGAAAGACTTGTCGAGCGGGTTGGTGCCCGAACCGATGAGGTGGGCCTTTAGGGTGATCGGTTTGGTGACGCCGTGAAGCGTGAGATTGCCGGTGATGGTGGCGCTGTCTTTCCCGATCGGAGTGACGTTTGTCGAAGTGAACGTGGCGTTGGGATACTTCGCCACATCAAACCATTGATCGTTCTTCAGCTGATCATCCAGGACCGGGACTGTCGTCAGGACCGAGCTCACGGGAATTGAGACTTCAAGCTCGGACGCTGAGGCAGCCGAGGAGTCGAGCTGCAAGGTGCCGGATGCGCCGGAGAAGAAGCCGGAGAAATCCGTGAAGCCGAAATGGGAGATCGAGAAACTGACCTGAGTGTGGCGGGGCTCGACCTTGTAGGTTCCCGCTTTCACTGCCTTAGGGTCATGAGACGAAACTTGCTGCGCGATCGCAGGGGGCGCGGCTGCGGTCATTGTCACAAGTGCAATCACCGCGCCGGCGGCAAGGAAGTTGATTTTCATAGGCATGTAACTCCGTTTCAAAGTCAGGTTGATTTTGTCGATAATGTCGGGCGCTTGTGACCTGCTGCCTTGGATCAATTGCGCCGTCGTCGGCCTATCAGGGGTGATGAGGCGGACCGCGCGGCGCGAACACCACATGTCTGTCATCCGTGAGCCTTGGAATCGGGCGCGCGCCGAGAAAGCCGGAACCACCGGTCACGAGAATCTTCATGGGCATACTCACTTCGATCTGGACTTGCAGATGGCCTTCATCGCGCGGTCGCGCAGTCCGTCGATGACGGCAGGATCGGGTTGCTGCAGCGCTGCTGTCACCTGCAACGCCGCTGCCACATGCAGAAGGGAGGCAGCATTCGCGGAAGCCCAGGCAGTCTGGGCTGCATCTTTCACCGCCATCGCAAGCCGGCCCGCAGCGGCGATGGCTTCGACACGTTCGACCAGCAGCGCATACCCCTGCCCGAAAGCTGGGATGTCGCCGCCTTGCATCAAGCGCGCCATCAACGCCGCGTAGAGTCTGGGGCGCTCAGCCGCGAACCGCACAAAGTCATTCCACCCCTCCTCAAGGGCCAACACGGGATCGGACGATCGGATCGCCGCCTTCTTTCTTTCGAGGAATTGTCGATGGGCCTCCCCCACTGCGGCGCTCAGGAGACCGTCCGCGCTACCGAAATGATAATAAAGCGTTGGCGCGGTGACATTCGCGATCGAGCACACCGCCCGCGTCGAGAACTTCTCCGCCCCGTTTTGTTCGAGGACCGTCAGGGCTGCCGCCACCAGTGTTTCGCGCATGTCCATGAGGCCATATAGCACCGCTATACGCGCGAGTCTATAGCGATGCTATAGAACATTTGACCGTCCCGCCTTATCGAGCGAACGGCAGCTTTCCGAGGTCGGACAGGAGGATACCTTGCACGGACCGTGGCACTATCGTGGCACTAGAACTGGTTGCGTTGCCGCGCGAGGCAGGGAGACAGCCAAAGACTCCGAAAATGCGATTCCGTCAATAGGGTCAGGATGTTAGGAGACGCTCTGCGATGCTCCGAGACACCATCAAATCAAAAAAATTCAGACTACGAATCTGAGGGAAAGAGGTTCGAATCCTTTCGGGCGCGCCATCTCAACTTTACCATCGATAGAACTATTAGTCTTGGTCACGAGCTGGTCATCAGATTCAAAGCGAGTGTGTACAAAGTGGCTTTGGGCGCTGCGCCTTGTCACTATTACTCCGGCGCCAACTCGCCAAACCAGTACGAGGACGTAACCCCTCCATCCATCAGGAAGTCACTACCCGTGATGAATGCACCGTCCGCGCCCATCAGGAGCGCTGCGACTGTTGCGACCTCGTCAGGCGTACCAGCGCGTTTCGCAGGGCAGCCATCAATCATTTTCTTGTATCCAGCGCCTCGCGGCCCGGACAACTCATCCTTTGCCAAAGGCGTCATAATGATGCCGGGGCTGATCGTGTTGACGCGAGCAGCGCGCTTGCCCCAGCGCACAGCCTCAAACATCACACGCAGAGCATTGCCGCGCTTGGAGAGTTGATAGGCGTGCAGGCTGTCTTTGACCTGATCCAACTGAAGCATGGGCAGCTTGAGCAGCTCTTCCACCGGCGTCGTCGCCAGAGCGATGTTCTGTTCTATCGAGAGGGGCGGCAGACGATGACCGGATTGAGAAGCGATCACGACACCCGCACCGCCCTCTGATATGACATTTCCGAACAGCTCCAAGATGAGCGCCGTGCCATACAAATCTACCTTCAGGATGGTTTCAGGAGAGGCTTGCGATGGCGATACGCCAGCAGCATGAATGACACCGTGAACCTCGCCGATTGACGTCACCTTGGCGACAAGTGCTTCTATCGAGGCGCGCGACGAAACATCGACCGTTGCAGTCGTCACCTCGAAACCCGCTTCACTCAAAGTTTTTGCGGCCACGTCGGCCTTTTCCTGCCGAAGGTCGGCCAAAAGAACATGCTTTCCTGCGCTGACACGCCGAGCAATAGCCTGGCCGATCGACCCCGGTCCTATAACGACGTTTACTTTAGTCATTTCGATATCCTTTTTTTCTTGTTGTTGCGGGTTAGTTATCATCACTGACGCCAAGACTACACTGACTGTAAAGTCCCGGCGTCGTTGCGATTTTGGCGATCATGCCCGACAGGCCGTCAAGTGAGATGTCATGGCCGATGAAGGGCTCATTTTTCTGCGTAATCTGGACGGGACCGGCTGCCGCCCGCGTGAACCAGCCGGGCCGGAGGATCGTGTAATCGAGGTCTGATTGCTCGATCAGCGCCGCTGAATCCCTGTAGGGATCGAGGACGCTTCGGTACTTTTCTCCGGGTACTTCGCTATAGATTCCCATCGAGCTGATGAAGATTAGCCGGTGCAAACCCGATGATTTCATAGCAGCGACAATGGTCCGGGCTTGGCGCACCATATCGCCCGACACGTTTGCGTATACCGCGTCCTGTCCCTGCATAGCTTCCTGCAGGCCTTTGGCATCGAGGACGTCACCTTCAATGATCATCGCCCGTTTGGGATCGGGGTTCTTCAACCGCTTCGCCTGGCGCAAATAGAGTGTCAGCTCGCAATCGGTCTGCTCCAGAAGCACCCTTGTCGTATTGCGCGCCAACTGACCGTTGGCGCCCAGGATGAGGATTCTCGTCATGATATGCCTCCGGTGGCTTCCGGAAGGGTCGCCAAATCAAATTGCGACGCTGCCCTGGGCAGGAGCCGCGTGCTGGCAAAACTCCCAATGGCGCACAGGGCCATGACCAAGCCCATCGGCCAGGGGGTGCCATCCGCGACGGCACCGACAAGCGCGGAACCGAGGATGCCGCTGCCATACTGCAGTGCGCCTACAAGCGCTGAAACCGCTCCGGCCCGGTCAGGAAATCCTGCCATGGCGCCGGCAATCGAGTTGGCGACAATGAAACCCGTTGCCGAGGCAAACAGGAACAGCAGCACTGCCAGGCTCCAAAGTCCGCCCCAGCCGAGCCAGGTCTGAAGCGCCAGCGCGATACCTGCTAACGCCGCGCCGGACGTGCCGGCGGCCAGCAACCGGTCCCCGCCAAGTCGCATGACAAGCCTCGCATTGAAGAGGTTCGAGATCATGATGCCGACGATGCCTGCGGCGAACAGAAGGCCGTAAAGCTGAGGCGGGACATGGTAATAGGTGATGTAGGCAAAGGGCGAGCCGGCGATATAGGCAAACATCGCACCGTAGAAGAGCCCGCCAGCGCCGGAAAAGCCGAGCAGGCGGCGATTGCTGAGAAGCGGCCCGTAGCGCAGAAAGGCTTGCATCAAAGGCTGCCGGTTGCGCTTGGCCGCCGGCAGTGTCTCGGGAAGAAGAAAGAGGGCTGCCAGCGTCAGCACCCCCACTGCAACCAGCGTCCAGAAGATCGCTCTCCAGCCCGCAATGGCCAGAATCTGGCCACCGAGTATCGGGCCAAGCAGTGGCGCGATCGCCATCACCGTCATCAGCGTCGAGAGCATCTGCGCCGCGCGGTCACCTGCGTAGAGATCGCGCACCATGGCGCGGGCAAGGACAACGCCCGCGCTGGCGCCTAGCGCCTGGACGATGCGCCAGCCGATGATCACATCCGCACTGCCCGAAAGCGCGCACCCTGCCGACCCGATCAGGAAGAGGACCAGGCCGATGGCGACCGGAATGCGGCGACCATAGCGGTCGCCAACCGGCCCCCAGACGAGCTGGCCGAAACTGAAGCCCAGCAAATAGCCGGAAACTGTCCATTCGAGGGTGCCCGTGTCCGCGTGCAGGGCGTCCGCCATGGTCGGCAGGGCCGGAAGGTAGAAATCCGTCGAGATTGAGGCGAACCCCATCAGGGCGCTGAGGATGCCCAGCACCCAGATTGCTGTCGGGCCATCCTGCGGGACTTGCGCTGATTCCGACGGGGTCCGATTGTTCATCACCGCCCCACACGCGCCTGCAGATGGGCCGGATAGCGGTCACCCTGAACGGTAATCTGCGAGAGCGCGGTTTCGATCTGCCCGAGATCCTCGCCAGTCAGCTCTACAGCGGCGGCCCCGACATTTTCTTCGAGCCGATGCAGTTTGGTTGTGCCAGGAATTGGTACGATCCAGGGCTTCTGAGCGAGCAGCCATGCGAGCGCAATCTGTGCCGACGCGGCTTTTTTCCCAGCGGCAATCTGACCGATCACATCGACCAGCCCCTGATTGGCCTTGCGGTTCTCTTCCCAGAAGCGCGGCACGATATTGCGGAAGTCCGTCTTGTCGAAGCTCGTACTCGCGTCGATGGCCCCGGTGAGGAAACCCTTGCCGAGGGGACTGAATGGCACGAAGCCAATGCCCAACTCCTCGAGCAGCGGCAGGATTTCCTTTTCCGGCTCACGCCACCACAGCGAATATTCACTCTGCAGCGCCGCCACGGGCTGCACGGCATGCGCGCGCCGGATCGACTGGACACCCGCTTCCGACATGCCGAAATGCTTGACCTTGCCCGCCGCAATCAGCTCTCTGACCGTTCCCGCGACGTCTTCCATCGGCACGTTGGCGTCGACGCGATGCTGGTAGAACAGGTCAATCCGGTCGGTACGCAGCCGCTTCAGGGCTGCATCGGCCACTTCCCGGATGCGCTCCGGACGGCTGTCCTGACCCTTGCTCGGGTCGCCGTCCTGAAAGCCGAACTTGGTGGCGATGACGACCTGATCACGAAATGGTTCAATGGCCTCACCCAGCAGAGCCTCATTCGCGCCCTGCGCATAGGCTTCGGCCGTGTCAAAGAAGGTCACACCGTGATCGAAAGCGGCGCGGATAAGCTGGATTGCGGCCTCCTTCTCGGTCGCCGGACCATAGCCATGGCTAAGCCCCATGCAACCAAGACCGAGGGCGGAAACTTCAAGACCGCTTTTGCCCAATATGCGTTTTTTCATGTTGATAATCCTTTTGCTGAAATGCTCAGCGATAAGAGAGTTCGAGAATGTTGGCGGGCAGCCGTTCGCCGGCCACTGCGATGCCAGCCAAACTGGCTTCAATTCCGCTCACCTCGTCGGAGGAAAGGCTGACGTCAGCGGCGCCGAGATTCTCGCGAATGCGATCGATGCGGCGGGTGCCGAAGATTGGAACGATGAAGGGCTTGCGGGCCAGCAGCCATGCGAGCGCAACCTGCGCCGCCGTAACCCCCTTGGCTTTGGCGACTTGTTCGACCGCGTCCACCACCTTCTGGTTTGCCGCCATCGCTTCCGGCGCAAAGCGCGGCGAGCGGGACCGAAAGTCGGTGGCGTCAAAGGTTGTGGAGGGCGCGACCTTGCCGGTTAGGAAGCCCGATCCAAGCGGACCCCACGGCACGAAGCCGATGCCGAGCTCCTCACATAACGGCAGCACTTCGGGTTCGGGTTCACGCGTCCACAACGAGTATTCACTCTGGACGGCCGCAACCGGCAGTACGGCGTGAGCGCGGCGGATGGTCCCGGCTGCGGCTTCTGAAAGACCGAACTGGCGCACCTTGCCAGCTGCGATCAGGTCTTTGACCGTCCCGGCGACGTCTTCGATCGGCACGTTGGGATCGACTCTGTGCTGGTACAGCAGATCGATCGTGTTCATGCCGAGACGCTTGAGCGAGGCGTCGACGACACGCCTCACATGGTCTGGCCTGCTGTTCACCCCAGGACTTCGCGCGCCTGTATCGGGATCGATATTGAAGCCGAACTTCGTCGCCACCACGACCTCGTCGCGGATTGGCCTGAGGGCCTCGCCCACCAACACCTCGTTGGTCCAGGGCCCGTAAGCCTCGGCCGTGTCGAAGAAGGTGACTCCAAGGTCATAGGCGCCGCGAATGGCGGCGATAGATTCTGCCTTGTCGGGCGCCGCACCGTAAACCGACGCAAAGCTCATTGTGCCGAAGCCCAGTTCGGACACGTTCAAGGGACCTAGCTTGCGCGTTTTCATCACCTAGTTTCCTTTTTCTTCGTTCTGCCGACCGGACTGGTATTGCTCGTCGGTGACATGCTCCAGCCAGTCCACCGGGCTACCATTGAGTTTTTCGGCGATGGCGATGTGCGTCATTGCCGTCGTCGGCGAGGCGCCATGCCAGTGCTTCTCGCCTGGTGCGAACCAGACGATATCGCCAGGGCGTATCTCTTCGACGGGGCCGCCCTCGCTTTGCGCCCGGCCGAGGCCCGCGATCACGATCAGCGTCTGGCCGAGGGGGTGGGTATGCCAGGCTGTTCGAGCGCCCGGTTCAAAGGTCACGGTCGCGCCGCTCGCTCTCGCTGGCTCTGTCCCGGCAAACGGCGCATCGATGCGCACGTTTCCTGTAAAATACTCTGACGGCCCCTTGGCCGACGGCTGAGAACCGCTTCGCCTAATATCCATTTTTTGTCCCTTCAACGTCGATGGCGGAAAAAGACCGCAAATCTGCCAATTCACCTTCCTTCAATTTAGCACTCGCACATTCCTCGCATTAGATGTTAAATTACGATTGTGGTTATAAGACTGGCTAATGAATGGCGCGCACCGATCTGAATGACATCACCGCCTTTCTGGCGGTGGCCCGCGAGGGTAGTTTTACCAAGGCTGCCGCGCGGCTGGGCGTGTCTCAGTCCGCGCTCAGCCAGACAGTGAGCAATCTTGAGGCCAAGCTGGGACTTCGGCTTCTCACCAGGACCACACGGAACGTTTCTCCGACCGACGCCGGACAGCGCCTGATGGAGACAGTCGGTCCCAGGCTGGAGGAGGTAGACGCGGAGCTGGCCGCCCTGACGGCGTTGCGCGACAAACCCGCAGGCACGGTGCGCATCTCCACAGGTGAACATGCGGCGGAGATGGTCCTTTGGCCCACTATCGAAACGCTTCTGCCTAGCTATCCTGACATTTCAGTCGAAATCATCATCGATAACGGTCTGACGGATATCGTGGCCGAGCGCCTCGATGCTGGCGTGCGTCTGGGCGAGCAGGTCGCAAAGGACATGATCGCGGTACGCATAGCACCCGACATGCGCATGGCCGTCGTCGGCGCACCATCTTATTTTAAGGGCCGAAAGAAGCCTCGTACGCCGCAAGACCTGACGGATCACAGCTGTATCAATTTGCGCATGCAAAGCGCAGGTGGGCTCTATGCGTGGGAGTTCGAAAAAGGGGCTCGCGAACTGAAAGTGCGCGTCGAGGGACAGCTCGTCGTTAACACCGCGACCCTCGCGGTCAAAGCCGCCCTTGCAGGCACTGGGCTTGCTTTCGTTCCAGAAGACCGCGTCCTGCCTTTCATCGAAGGCGGCAAGCTTGTCAGGGTTTTAGGCGATTGGTGCGCTCCGTTTTCAGGGTTTCATCTTTACTACCCAAGCCGAAGACAGCCGACCCCTGCTTTTGCGGTGGTTGTTGATGCGCTTCGGCACCGAGCACATTAGATTTTTCGACGTATTGATTATTCTGATGGCGTGCGGAGAAGCGGGCGTGATTACGCCACGAGGACGGGGCAGCTTTCTACCGCATTCGTGATTACTGCCGGCCAACTTTGGGCACGCACAACCCGATGCCCTACCCGAGATAAAAAGTCGATCCTACAAATTATATAACACAAACAATAACATACGAGTGCCCAGTTTTATCCTGTCCGGCGCGCCATTTTTTTCATTGTCCATCTCCAGGGCTTCGAACAGAAGATTGGCCAGGGCCTCGACCAGTCCCTTCGCGCTTCGACCCACTGGTGCCAGGCGACGTTCGGGTTCCAGCTCGAGAATGAGCTGCTCGCGACTTTGGGGGCCCCTCCAGATAGGCGTTGCGACGGGCATTTATTGCTAGGATAGCCGGCTAACCCGACTTTCTCAGCTAAGCTCCGAAATTGCCGATATTGAGTTGGTTGGAACGAAAAAGAACAATCAGATCAAAGGGTGTTCTCTGCAACATGCGGGATGGATGTTATGATCGGCATCTCAAAGGGTCTTGGCGCTCGCTGCGTGCTCATGCCTTAACGCTCGATTGCCACGCGGCGCGCTCTATGGGTTGCAGTCGTTAGGACTGCGTGGGTGCTCCAAGTGGGTTAATGACAATAGGCCCGTAGTGCTGCCACGACACCTTCGCTCCCAATCATTTTTCGCCAGCGTCCAAAGGCGTCCGCGAACGCGACATTTTTGCCAAGATCACCGTAGATTTGGCGCAATTCAAGCCATACCAGGGGGTTCGAGACAGATTCTTTGGCTCGCTCCTTTAGGAGATCCCAACGTGGATCATTCGGCTCGATCGGCTGGCCGTTCTCACGCGTGCCGAGACAGTATCGCGACCAAAGCGCTGATGCCAATGCAAGGCCATTAATGGAGCTTTCCTTGGAAAGCCCCTCACGTATCGATGGCAGGAGAAAGCCGGGCTGGCGGCTAGAACCATCATAGGCGAAACGACGGGTGGTATCAGCCATCTCCGCATTCGAAAATCGTTTTTCGACCATGTCGAGATAGGCCATCGTCGTGTATCCCGGGATATCCTCCACATGCGGCAACACATCCTCTTCCTCACACTTCCGGAAATACGGCCGGATGCGCTCATCCGTCATGGCCTCAGCGACGAACGACAGTCCAAGCAATTCAGAGACAGGTCCAAGGATCTGACCACCGCCGTTCAGAATGCGGATCTTTGCTTTCTCGAAGCGATGCACATTGTCCGTGAACGTAGCGCCGACTTTCTCCCACTCCGGACGACCCGCACAGAAATCGTCTTCAATAACCCACATGCGAAAGGGCTCGTGGGTGACCGGAACTGCATCGTCAATGCCAAATGCGCGAGCCAGCGCCATCTCCTTGGCGCCGGTATTGGGCACGATGCAATCCACCATCGAATTGGGAAATGTGCAGCTTTCCTCGATCCAATCGGTCAGCGCCGGATCGGACAGGCGTGTCAGGGATAAAACGGCGCGTTTGAGTGTATCGCCATTGCCCTGGATGTTATCACAACTTTGTCCGGTGAACGGTCCATGCCCGGCGTCGCGGCGGCGTTTGAGCGCGGCGATCATCGCTCCAAAAACTGTGCGTGGCGTTTCGAAATGCATCGCGTCGTGCTGAATGTCCGGATGCCCGAAGTCGAACCCGCCCGTGGCCGGATCTGTGAAGTAACCACCCTCCGTGATGGTCAGTGAAACGATCCTTATCCTAGGGTCCGACATCGCTTCGATCAGCGGGGCATTTCCTTCTTGGACCGGCGCGTAACCTATGATGGAACCGATGATCTCGGCGCGTTTGCCTTCCGGACTCAGCTGGATCAAAGTCGTCATCCAATCCTGTGCTTCGAGCTTTTTCCGCATTTCCGTGTCGTGCCGGCGAACGCCGGCGCCGATGATACCCCAATCGGTACACATCCCCTTCCGGAACAACTTCTCCAAATACCAGGCTTGGTGCGCCCGGTGAAAGTTTCCGCAGCCAATGTGGACAATACCTGGCGTGATCGATGCCCGGTCGTATGTAGGACGCGCGATGGCGGGGTCTAGATCGATCAGTCTCGACGTGGATAGTCTGATCATGGTCAGGCTCCCATGAGCTACCGGCTTGAGGGCCGCTGTTGGGGAAGGACGATCTGCATTTTTACGTCCGAGAACGGCGCGCTTGCCGCAAGCTTGAAGGCATCGACGCTCTCGTCGAACGCGAAGGTCCGGTTGATCGGCGGCTTCACGTCGACGGCGCCGGAAGCCAACATCGCCACACAGCACGGGAACACGTGGGCATTCAGAAAAATGTTGTCGACCCTAACCTCGCGCACATTGCTGCTCCGCTATCGCAACTGATGGGATTGGGTTGTCCGTTGATCATCACGAGAAAACCGTCTGCTGCGGGCGGTTCGAAGACCCTCTCCGGCCGCCCGTGGGGCCACAGTCGATAGCCGGGAAATCGCGGAACCTGAGTTCGTCTTCACGCTCTACAACAAGGGCTTTCATTGGTCAGATAATCCGTTGGCCTGAATCTCGGTCGAAATGGTGAAGACCAAGTTCGTACCTATGTAGCGCGATGAGACGACTTGGCTCGCTATCGAGCCCCCACCTGCTGGAGAAAGGCTTCGAACTCGGTCTCCGCGATCGCCACGCTGTGCTCGGGCCCTGGATAGGCACCCGAACGTATGTCGGCGCGGAATTCCCGGAATGCCGCGACGCGTTCAGCATTTAGCCGGTCGAATTCGGCCTTAAAGTTCCGATACGACTTGGCATGGCGCGGCAACCGCGTACGGCCATAGCCCAGTACATCC
>Ga0207141_10210_pt3 | contig 14916 bp, 14 predicted proteins | sample Alteio_BWMinHeat_5_FD_153553 | JGI IMG/M metagenome (GOLD analysis project Ga0207141, IMG submission 153553) | Enriched cells from forest soil in Barre Woods Harvard Forest LTER site, Petersham, Massachusetts, United States -... | ecosystem: Environmental > Terrestrial > Soil > Temperate forest >... | reverse complement strand
GAAGTTGTGCTGACGGTGCTGCACGCCGGCGGAAAATTCGACAGCGACACGTACAAAGTTTCTGGGGGTTTACACGGCGTGGGCGTGTCGGTGGTCAACGCGCTTTCCGATTGGCTGGAGCTGGAAATTTCCCGCGATGGCGAGGTGTGGGAGCAAACTTACGAAAAAGGCAAGCCCACCAGCAAGTTGAAACAGACCGGGAAGACGCGCAAGACCGGGACAAAAGTTACGTTCCATCCGGACCCGGCGATTTTCGAAAAGACGGTCTACAGTTTTGACACCCTGGCGCAGCGCTTGCGCGAGCTGGCCTTCCTGAACAAGGGACTGAAGATTACCCTGGCCGACGAGCGCACGGAAAAGAACACCGAGTTTCGCTTTACCGGCGGCATCACGGAGTTCGTCAAGCACCTGAATCGCGGAAAAGAGACGCTGCATGATTCGCCGGTTTACATCGAGGGGAAGCGCGGCTCCGTGGAGATTGAAATCGCGCTGCAGTACAACGATACGTACGGTGAAAACGTTTTCGCTTTTGCCAACACCATCAACACGGTCGACGGCGGCACGCACCTTTCCGGTTTTCGCTCCGCGCTGACGCGCTCGATCAACAACTTTGCGTCGTCGGCGGGCATGCTGAAGGAACAGAAAGACGAAGTGACCATCACCGGCGACGACGTTCGCGAGGGGCTGGTTGCCGTGGTCAGCGTGCGTCTGCCGCAGCCGCAATTTGAAGGGCAGACCAAGGGCAAGCTCAACAGCGACATCAAGGGCGACGTCGAGCAACTCGTCAACGAAAAACTTGGCGAATGGTTTGACAAGCATTCGACCGTGGCGCGGCGCATTATCTCCAAGTGCATCGACGCGGCGCGCGCTCGAGAAGCCGCGCGCAAAGCGCGCGAACTGACGCGGCGCAAGTCCGCCATGGATTCGAGCGGCTTGCCAGGAAAACTGGCCGATTGCCAGGAACGCGATCCGGCGCGTTGCGAATTGTTCGTCGTCGAGGGGGAGTCGGCGGGCGGCTCGGCGAAGATGGGCCGCGACCGCAAGTACCAGGCGATCCTGCCGCTCAAGGGCAAAATCTTGAACGTTGAAAAAGCGCGTTACGACAAGATGCTCGGTCATGAAGAAATTCGCGCCATCATCACGGCGCTGGGCACCGGCATTGGCAAGGACGATTTCGACGCCGGAAAACTGCGCTACCACAAAATCATCCTGATGACCGACGCGGACGTGGACGGCAGTCACATCCGCACACTGCTGCTGACTTTCTTTTTCCGCCACATGAAGGAATTGATCGAGCGCGGACACATCTACATCGCGCAACCGCCGCTGTACCGCGTGAAGCGCGGCAAGACGGAAAAATATATTCGCGACGAGCGTGATTTCGCGCGTGAGTTGATGAAACGCGCCACGGAAGATCACGTCGTGAAAGCCAAAGAAGGCGTGAATCTCGAGGGAGCGCGGTTGACTTCCTTCTTGCTGAACGTGCAGGAATACGAAGCGGCTGCGGCAAAGCTCGGCCGCCGGCTGCGCGAGCACGGCCTCGTCGAACTACTGGCCGAAAGCGGCCTCGAAAAGAAGACGGACTTCGAGGACAAGAAGGCGCTGGAAAAACTTTTGAAGCAACTGGAAAAGACCAAGCTGAAGCTCGAAGGCAAAATCGTCTTCGACGAGGAACACAGCTTGTACGAAATCCAGTTTGGCCCGCCGCACAGCCAGAAGATCAATTGGGCCGTGGCGTCGACGGCAGAATACAAGCGCTTGCGCGGGCTGGCCAAACAGATTGAAGAGTTCAACCATCCGCCGTTCATCGTGGCGCGCAACGGCGACAAAGTGACAAAAGAGAAAGTGACCGACGTGCTCAACTACGTGGTCGAAGACGCGAAAAAAGATTTCACCATCACGCGGTTCAAGGGCCTGGGCGAAATGAACGCCGAGCAACTGTGGGACACGACGATGAACGCGGATACGCGGACGCTGCTTCAAGTGAAGCTCGAAGACGCGGTCGCGGCGGAAGACATTTTCACGACGCTGATGGGTGAAAACGTCGAGGCGCGCCGCAAGTTCATCGAGGACAACGCGCTGGAAGTCGTGAATTTGGATATTTAGCGCGTGCCGGTCGATTCCAGAACCGAGGCTGGCTCCATTCACAGCGCCATACGCTGGGGCCTAGTTTTGGCGGCGGTTGCCACCTTTGGATTCCGGTTGCCGCGGGTGGCGCATGAATTTCAAGCGTGGCGCGGAGCCGTGCGGCTCGGCGACGGTTCGGGAGCGGAAAGCTGGCGAACCTTTTTGGTTGCCGATTCCATCGGGCTGTTGATTGTGTTGGCCTTTGGTCTGGTGATCTTTTTCGTTTTGCGGCCGCGCGGCAAGAGCCAGCCATGATTTATCAGTTGGGATGGGCGACGCTGCCCGGGCTGCGGGGATTGAGTTGCAGCGCGTTTCGCGCGACGCCGACAGCGGCGCCAGATAACGAGCGTGGAGTGGCTATTGAATTTGGAAGCGAAGCTGAACGTGATGCGTTTTTGCGGCAACTTGAAGAATATTTTGCGGCGCGGCGGTTTACGAATTCGGCGGACGCGTTCGACACGGTGAAGGCGTACGCGGTCGAGCACGCCTCGAAAGGTTAGAGCATTGCTTGCAGGGGCGCCGCATGCTGCGCCCCTAGGCAAGGGAATTTCAGCAACAGCGAGGGGAAATGGCGGACGAGACGAATACATCGGTACTGCTTCCGATTGATATCGAAGCAGAAATGAGGAAGTCGTATCTCGACTACGCGATGAGCGTGATCATCGCGCGCGCGCTGCCTGACGTGCGCGACGGGTTGAAGCCGGTGCAGCGGCGCATCCTGGTGGCCATGAACGACCTTGGCCTGGCCTCCAACCGCGGCTACCGCAAATGCGCCAAGATCTGCGGCGACACTTCCGGCAATTATCACCCGCACGGCGAAGCGGTGATTTACCCCGCGATGGTGCGCCTGGCGCAGGATTTCAACATGCGCTACCCGCTCGTTGACGGGCAGGGAAACTTTGGCTCGGTGGACGGCGACCCGCCGGCGGCCATGCGGTACACGGAAGCGCGGCTGGCGAAGATCTCGGAAGACATTCTCGCCGACCTGGAAAAAGAAACTGTCGATTTCATTCCAAACTTCGATCAGACGCGCGAAGAACCGGTGGTGTTACCGTCGCGCATCCCGAACCTGCTCGTCAATGGGGCGAGCGGCATCGCCGTGGGCATGGCCACGAACATTCCGCCGCACAATTTGCGCGAGATCGTGGACGCCGCCATTCTGTTAATCGAAAAGCCCGACGCGACGCTGAAAGAAGTCATGAAGATTGTGCCCGGGCCGGATTTTCCAACCGGGGCGTACATCGCCGGCCGCGAAGGCATCGAAGCCGCTTATAAAACGGGCCGCGGCAGCTTCACCATGCGCGCCAAGGCCGCCATCGAAGAGACCACCAAGGATCGCGAAAGCATCATCATCACGGAAATCCCGTATCAGGTGAACAAGGCTCGGCTGATCGAGCGCATCGCCGAACTAGTGCAGACCAAGAAGCTCGAAGGCATTTCCGATGTGCGCGATGAATCTTCGCGCGAGGGCATGCGCATCGTCATCGAGCTGAAGCGCGGCGAAGAATCGCAGCTCATCCTGAACAATCTTTTCAAGTTCACCCAGATGCAGGAATCGTTCGGAATGATCCTGCTCTCCATCGTCGGCGGGCAGCCGCGCGAATTGGGCCTGATCGCGATGATCAAGCTGTTCATCGAGCACCGCATCGACGTGATCCGGCGCCGCACGATTTTCGAGCTGAAGAAAGCGGAACAGCGCGAACACATTTTGCTCGGTTATCAGATTGCGCTGGATCATCTTGACAACGTGATCCGCATCATTCGCGGTTCCACCAGCCGCGTGGAGGCCAAGGAAAACCTGTTCAAGTATTTCAGCGAGCAGGACGTCACCATCGCGGAAAACGGGAAGTCCCGGAAAATCGAGGGCGTGAAACTGGACGGCCGGAAGTACCGCGCGCAGGGAGCGCCAGAAATCGAAGCCGCTGGCCGTGGAGACGGACTTGGCCTCAGTTACGCGCAGATCGACGCCATCCTCGAATTGCAACTGCACCGGCTGACACAGCTCTCCATCGACGAAATTCTGAAGGAATTGAAGTCCATTCGAGAATTGATAGGCGAATTGCGCGAGATCCTGTCGAGCGACAAGAAACTCAAGCAGGTCATCATCGGCGAACTGCGCGAAGTGCACAAAGCGTACGGCGACGACCGGCGCACGCAGATCGTGGACAAAGTGGACGAGATCAAGCTGGAAGATTTGATTGCCGACACAGAGATGTTGATTACCGTGAGCCACGCGGGCTACATCAAACGCACGGCGGCGGATACGTACCGTCACCAGTCGCGGGGCGGCAAGGGGAGGATCGGCGCGAAGACGAAGGAAGAGGATTTCGTCGAGTATTTGTTCATCGCTTCGGCGCACAGCTACATTTTGCTGTTCACGTCGAAGGGCCGCGTTTACTGGCTCAAAGTGTATGAGCTGCCCGAGGCCGCGGCGGCCACGCGCGGCAAGGCCATTTCCAGCCTGGTGAAATTCCAGGAAGACGAAAAGCTGACCGCGCTGGTGGCGGCGCGCAATTTGGAAGAGGCGGGCCAGTTCGTCTTCATGGCCACGAAGAGCGGCACGGTGAAAAAGTCGGCGCTGACGGAATTTTCCAACCCACGCTCGACCGGCATCATCGCGCTTACCCTCGACGGCAAGGACGAACTCATCGGCGCGAAACTCACCGACGGAAAGAAAATGATTTTCCTGGCCAGCCACGAAGGCCAGGCAATCCTCTTCCGCGAGACGGAAGTGCGGCCGATGGGCCGCAACGCCGGCGGCGTGAACGGCATGGACCTCGACAAGGACGACTACGTCGTGAGCATGGACGCGGTACAGCCGGACTTCGAGATCATCGCCAAGGAGCACAACACTACCACGCAGAACCTCGAGGAACTCGAGAACGAGCAAATCAAGCAGTCGTTGACGACGCTGATGCTGACAGTGGCGGAGAAAGGCTTCGGCAAGCGCACGCCGCTGGCGGAGTACCGCATCACCTCGCGCGGCGGCAAAGGCGTGGTGAACATGAAGACCACGGACCGCAACGGGTACGTCGTGGCCACGCTGCAGGTGACCGAGGAATCGGACGTGATGATCATCACGCACAACGGCAAAGTCATTCGCGTTCACGCGAACGAAATCCGCGAGGCCGGCCGCTCGACGCAGGGCGTGCGCTTGCTGCGGCTCGATGACGACGATTCCGTCGCGGCCGCCGCGGTGCTGCAGGAAGAAAACGAGGAAGAAAAGAAGTAAATCCGCGACCAGGAAAATAGCTCCGGGGCACGATGATTCGTGCCCCTTTTCTATTTCGGCCTGCGTTACACTACTTTCCTATGAAAATTACGCGCCGAATTTTCGGTTTTTCTCTTCTCTTCGCGCCGCTATTTTTTCCGATCTCCGGTGGGTCGGCCAATGAGCCCGCTGCACATCGCAAGTACCTCGTTTTTGTCGGGACGTACACGGCGAAGACGAGCAGCAAGGGCATCTACAGCTTCCATTTCGATGCGGCGACGGGACAGCTCAGCGCGATCGGGGTTGCGGCGGAGACGCCGGACCCGTCTTGGGTTGTGGTGCACCCCAATGGGAAGTATGCGTATGCCGCGAACGAAGCGGGCAAGGCGAGCACCGTGAGCGCTTTTGCTGTGGATGCGAAGAACGGAAAGCTTACGATGCTGAATCAATTGCCGTCGCTCGGCGAGGATCCGTGCTATTTGTCCTTCGACAAAACCGGGAAGTATGTCTTCGTCGCGAACTACACCTCCGGCAACGTTGTGGTATTTCCGATCGGCGCCGACGGCAAACTCAGGGCCGCCACAGCGAATGTCCGCGACGAGGGCAAGCTCGGCCCCAACAAGGAACGCCAGGACGGGCCGCACGCGCACTGGATCAGCCCCTCTGGGTACGTCGCTGACCTAGGCCTCGACCGAGTGATGACATATAGGTTTGATTCGGTAAAGGGGTCTCTTGGGGCCATGCCCACGCCAGGTCCGCAGCAACCGTTCGTACAAAATGCGCTGGAACTTAGTCCGGGAACCGGGCCGCGCCATGCTGCTATCTCGAAATTGAGGAATTCCCGGCAATTTCTGTACGTCCTCGGTGAACTCGACTCAACAATAACGGTCTTTGGAACCACGAAAGAGGGCATTTTCGACGGCGCGATACAAAGGGTTCCGATGCTTCCGGAGGGCTTTTCCGGACGCAACGATGCCGCGGAAATCGCGATGCATCCTAACGGAAAATTCCTCTATGCGTCCAACCGCGGACACGACAGCATTGCGATTTTTGTGATCGACCCTGGGAATGGGACGCTCACGGTAGTGGCCGATGTTCCTACGGGCGGCAAAGAGCCGCGGCATTTTGCAATCGATCCGAGCGGCAAATACTTGCTGGCGGAGAACCAGTTCTCGAACAACATTGTCGTTTTCAGGATTGATGCGGCGACGGGCGGCTTGACACCTACCGGGCAGGTTGTGGAAGTGCCGTCTCCGGTGGACATCGCTTTTTTGCCAGAGGATTGAGCCTGGCTCCCAGCCCGGCTGGATGTGCTTGCACGTTGAGCAGTTTAGGTTACAATCCCGCCCAATATGGCGAAGCGCAAGGCTAGAAAAGTGCGTGCGAGAAGACCTAAACACCGTGCGCGCAAGGCGCCGGGGGCGGCTGGCGGGAAGCTGCCGAAGGGCGCCGTTACGCTGATCGTGATTCTGCGGGCGCGCGAGGCGCAGGAAACGTTGCTGGAGGCGGAACTGCGCGCGCTGGTTGGCCCGTCACGCAGGGAAGAGGGTTGCCTCGCCTACAATCTTCACCGGTCCATCGATACGCCCGGGGCTCTGCTGCTGCACGAGGTTTGGGCGAGCCGCGAGGCGCACACTGCGCATACGTATACGCCTCATTTCTTGCGCTGGAACGCGCGCAAGGACGCGCTCCTGGCGTCTCGCGATGCCAATTTCTGGAAGCAGATCGCCTAAGACAGATTTGTTGACTAGCTCTCAGGCGCAGCGAGGAAGTAGCCGGGGCGGGCGCGGACTTTCAGATTTTTGGCGTCGTGGCGAAGGACATTCACTTTAATTTCGTGGTAGCCGGGGGCATCGGAGCCGGCCGGGGTGTAGCTGATGGTGTATTGGGAGTGCAGTTCGCCCCCGATTTCGTCGATGGCTTTTTCGATGGAGCGGTCCTTGAAGGCGGAGAGATGGGCGCCTCCGGTGGCGGCGGCAGCGACTTCGAGCGCGTGGCCTTTCACCTGGTCGTGAATGTGCTGGACGGCCCAGACGGCGGCGGCCATCAGGTCGATATTGCCGTAGCGATTCTCCTCGCTGGTGGGAGTTTGCGGGACGCCGGGCTGCGGGGGAAGCGGAAAGGTGCCGGGCGGGCCGCTTTTCAGCCGCGTATCCTTGGGCGGGGCTTGCAGCTCGGCGCGGGTGGTGGACAGTCCGACGCTGTAAATGGTTACGCTGGCAAGTTGCGCCTGGCGCAGGACTTCGCCGAGTTTTACCTGGCTGCCGACATCGGTGGCTTCGGAGAGAATCATGAGCACGCGGCGGTGGCCGGGTTTTTCGGGTGTGGGCAGGGGGCGCTCAGAAAGCATTTCCACGCCGACGGCCATGGCGTCGTAGAGTCTTGAGCCCGACGTGCCTGCTCCCAGATGGGCGAAGGCGTTTTCGATCAGGTCGGCGTTGGCGGTGAAATCCTGGAGCTTGTCGACGGAGTCGTTGAAGGTCACCACGGCGGCTTCGCCGGTTGGTCCCATTACGGTTTGAGTGAAGAGAATGCCGGTTTTGCGCACCTGGGGCATGAGAGGCTCGATGCGGGAACTGGTCTGGAGCAGGATGACCATGGAGACTGGGTCGCCGCCGAGATCGAAGTGCGCAATCCTTTGGCCTACGCCGTTGTCGGTGATCTGGAAATCGCGGGCTTCGAGATCGTGAACCATGTCGCCTCGACCATCGCGCACGGTCACGGGCATATTTACCAGCGCGACGCGCACTTTGACCGTGGCTTGGCTGACCGAAGGCGGCTGCTGGACTTCCACGCCGGGTTTCGGAGGTAGCGGACCAACAGGAGCTTGCGCGCGGACCGGAACTTTAGCCAGAGTCAAAAGAAGAGCCAGAGTTAGAAATGCGCCTGCGGTTCGGATCATTCGCAGCACCTGAAAGCAGAGAACTTGGCCTGGGCCCGACGCAGTGCAACACCTGTAAGCGTAAAGCCTTTACACTACACTGTACTTGATTCGACGCAGGTGCGGCGGAAGACGTTGCCGGGAGCGGCGGCGATTCCTACAATCAAGGTTCGTCTCAACGGGAGAACAGACCCATGTCCGATGGCAAGAAGCTCAAGCCCCAGCACGCGCCGAAAGCGCCGCACGAAGATCCCGAATTTCTGGAGAGCACGCCGGCGCGGCCGATCCGCATCCTGGGCGAATACATCCACCCGCTGGTGCAACTGAAGAGAGAGGGGATCGGTGACACTGTCGTGATGTTCGGATCGGCGCGGATCGAATCGCATGAAACGGCGCAGGCGCGATGCACACGGCTGAAAAACACGAAGACATCGAAGATGTCCGCGGAGAAACTGGCCAAGCACCGCGCGGCCGTGCGCCACGCCAAGAGCCTGCTGGAGATGTCGCGCTACTACGAAGAAGCGCGGCAGCTTTCGCACAAGCTGACTACCTGGTCGCTGACGCTGGGGCCGCGGCCGCGGCGCTTTGTGGTTTGCTCCGGCGGCGGGCCGGGAATCATGGAAGCGGCGAACCGCGGCGCTTATGAAGCGGGCGGAAAGTCGGTGGGGCTGTCAATCGAGCTGCCGCACGAGCAATTTGCGAATCCGTACATCAGCCCGGAGCTGAGCTTTAATTTCAAATACTTTTTCATGCGCAAATTGTGGTTCGCGCAGATTGCCAAAGCGCTGATCGTTTTTCCCGGCGGGTTCGGGACGATGGACGAGCTCTGGGAAATGCTGACGCTGCTGCAAACGGGAAAATTGGCCAAGCAGAACATCATCCTGATCTATGGGCGCAAGTATTGGGATGAAGTGCTGAACTGGAAGGCCATGGTGCGCTGGGGAATGATCGATGAGAACGAGTACAAGATGCTGCAATTTGCCGATACCGTGGACGAAGCCTTTGACCACATCCGCGCGGGGCTGGAGAAATACCACATGGATGCTGACCCATTTTTACAGGCCTACTAAGCACTTGCCACTATTAAGCTATTTATTTACATGAGCTTATGGTGTGGACCGACTCTTGCTACATTCTCTGTGTTACGGTGTTTTATACCTTGGGACCTCACCCCATTCCAGACGGGGAATACGGAAGGATGGAGAGAAAAATGAAGCTTCAAACGGGAGGGAAGAAGTTTTTCGGAAAGGCCATGCTCGCCGCGGCAGCGTTGGCCGGCTTGGTGGTTTTTGCCGGAGCGCCGACTGCGCGGGCGGATGACGACCGCGATTGCCAGCGGCGCATCGCCAAGGCGGACCACAGACTCCATGAAGCCGTGGAACACCACGGTTGGGACAGCAGGCAGGCGGATCGCGCGCGGCACGATTTGCACGAAGCGCGGGAACGCTGCTGGAACGAACGACATCGCTGGTGGGATGAAGACGGCCACCGCTGGCACAGTGATCGCGATTGGGATGACCACGATCACGATCGCCATTAATTCATGAAGATGTTTTTTCCGGGCGCGGCGAGATTTTCGCGGCGCCCTTTTTTCTTTTGGCGGCCGCTTATTGGCCAAAATCATTGAGGAACAAAAAAGAAACGGGGCGCAAGCGATCGCGCCCCGTTTTTATTTTGTACGATGAAAAAAAATTAGTGCGAAGTCACGAGCTGGTCATCGGAAAAAACAGCTTCGAAGCGGCGAGTCTCATCATGATCGTGCAGCATCACGATGGGAACAACGCGCAGATACTGTTTGCAGGCATGGCACTGCGTGACTTCACCCTGCAAGTCCTGCAAAAAACCATCCGTGAAATGATACAGCGCACGCTCGCGCCGGGCGTTCTTTTTGTCCCGCGCGCCGCAGTGGGGACAGATGAATTCAACCGTGTCCTGCTGCGGATCGCGGTCCAGAGCGGCCCAGCCGGTGCGGCGCACACCTACTGTTTCCAGATTACGCCGGTCCATCGGGGCATTCCTCCTGAGATCCACGTCCACAAAACATAAGATGCACGAGCAGGGCCTTGGGATACGGTGATTGTAACTTATTCAATATAAATAGGTTGTTACCGGATTAGGGAGCTTGGGGCGCTTTTTGTGCTATCGGGGCGGCCCCATCCGGGAGACCTGGGAACTTGTTCCACGGCTTGGTGTCCAACGCAGTGAGGACGCGCGCAACCTCACATCCCTGCGAGCGCGGCGCCGGTCTCCTGGAGATCTAGAGCAACCCCCAGGAAATCGGCGCCGCAAAATTTTCTGCAGTCCCGTTCTGCAAGACCACAGAGCGGTAGACGCTCGCAACAAAAAATGTGGAGGTGTGTGATGTCGCCCGAGCCCCGAAATGTTTCAGAAGTAAGCGCCAAAGAGAGTCTTGGATCTCTAAGCGGATGCTTGGTGGATGGCGACGGGGAACAACACGCGCGTCAACGCCGCGTGAAGCGCCGCGCCTTGGCCATTTCCATCTTTGTGCAAAGCGCAGTTCTTGCTGCGCTCATTCTCGTGCCGCTCTTCGGCAGGACGCAGCGCATCGCTTTGGCCTACGCAACGCCTATTCCGCCATATTCCCCGTACCGCAATACGCCGCGAAGTCCCGGTGCGCCGCAACCGCATCCAACCGGGCCTCAAACCGCGTGTCGTTTCTGTCCTCCCACCAATATCCCTCCCCATATAGTCACGCGTGACACCACATCCTCCGCGAATCAAGCGGATGACGCGCTCCCAGGGATGGGAGAGGGCATTCCTGGCGCGGGCGAGGGACTCATCAATCTGTCGGACCCGAGGCGGACGGTCTTGCCGCCGCCACACACGGAACGCCAAATAACGCGGCCGCAAATCGTGCACGTCACTACGATCGATCCGGCAATGCTGATTCACCGCGTCGAGCCAAAATATCCGGCGCTGGCAATACAAACGCACCGAGAGGGCCGCGTCGAATTGCGTGCCGTCATTGGAACGGACGGCAGAATCGAGTCTCTACAGGTTGTTTCGGGAGATCCGCTTTTCCTCATGTCGGCGAGACAAGCGGTCGAGCAATGGCGATACAGGCCGACATACTTGAACGGCCAGGCGGTCGAGATCGATACGTTCATCACCGTTGTCTACACCATGCAGCACTGAAGTCCGCTGCAAAAAGTGCAAGGGCCGCATCCTGCCTTGAACGCGGCCCCTCTGCCTACACCGGGCAACCGATGCTTGTGTTTTCCGCCGGAAAATTTATTTGAAATGGAAAACGATTCCGGTGGAAACGCGCAGATTGTTTTGTGTCAGGTTGTTACCCCCGGTCCCTTCCGGGAAATGCGTCAACAGGTAGTCGAATTGCAACGGGCGGATCGAGAAGCGATCGCGCACGTTCCAATCGACCCCGGCCCCGAAGGCCGATGCGAACGAGGTGTGGGAATTCGTTGCGGCGAATACTCCCGAGCCGGTACGCGCCGCGCCGAACAACACTTGGCCAAATGGCGTGATCCGCCGTGACCTGCGGTACGTGAAGCGCGGACCAAACATATAGGTAAGAACATGGTTGTCCACGTTCACGTTATTGATTTTTCCGACTTGATAGCCGCCGAAATCGGCTACACCGCTGAACCAATCCCGGAAATTATAGGCCGCCGAAGCGCTGCCTCCGTTGAGATTGAATCCCCCAACCCCGGAAGTGGCAGGATTGGCGCGCAGATAGGAATAGCCTACGAACGCGTCGATCTTCGGCACCTCTTGCGCGCTGGTTGATAATCCAAAAATCGTTACAAGAGCAATCAAAGACACAACAACTCTGAGCTTCATGAAGCCTCCACAAATATTAGATTTTGCTCGTGGGCCAGGGAACGGCTTATACAACCCCCGAGTTTGCGGCGCGCCCAAGGCAGGCAGGCACTACTCCGCACTTTTTTCTTGTTTGGCATTCAGATGCTACCAAGGCCCGCGAGGTTGCACGGGGTGAGGCTGGGGCGCGAACGTACTTCTTCGTTTGAGGTTCGCGCGGTTGCCGAGAGAACTGTTTCTTGGCACAATCGCACGATATGTGAAGTCGCACACACGAAAGCTTTCCCTGGCCGACCCGTTCGGCGGACTGTTGACAAATAGGAGTATCGACGTGTCGATTCCCACGTTGCGAGATGTGCTTCGAAATGCTGACCGCGAACATACCGCTCTCGGGCATTTCAATTTTTCAGAGCTTGTGGTTCTCAATGCGGTCGCCACGGTCGCGCGCCAGTTAGGTGCGCCGGTCCTGGTGGGAGTGTCCGAAGGTGAGCGGGAGTTCATCGGAGTACGGCAGGCGGCCGCTCTGGTGAAGAGCATCCGCGAGGAATTTGGAATGCCCATCTTTTTGAATGCGGATCACACGCACTCACTGGAAAAGGCAATAGAAGCAGCAAAGGCGGGGTTCGACATGGTGGTCTTCGATGCGTCCGCGCATGCTTTCGACGAAAACGTGGAGGAAACGAAGAGAGCAGTAGAAGCCCTCAAATCCGTTAACCCGGACATTGTCGTTGAAGGCGAGATTGGTTATATTGGCGCTTCTTCCGCCATCCATTCATCTGAACCGCCGAACATGAGCCCTCTTACAACCGCTGAAGAGGCAAGCCAATTTGTACAAGCCACTTCGATTGACGTGCTTGCCCCTGCCGTCGGCACGATGCACGGCATGCTCAAATCCATGGCTAGCGGCAAGGAAAGCAAACACCTGGACAATCACCGGATTGCCGAAATTAAACGCGCCACGGGCATCTTTCTGACGCTGCACGGCGGATCTGGCACGGACGTCGCCGAACTTCTCGCGGGGATCCAGGCTGGCATGAATGTTGTCCACATCAATACGGAGCTGCGGCTTGCGTGGCGCCGAGGCTTGCAAAATGCGCTCATGAAAAGTCCGGACGAAATCGCGCCTTATCATCTGCTTCCTGCCGCGTACGATGAGGTTAGCCATGTAGTCCGGCTCTGGTTGCAAACGTTTCAGCGTAGTTCAACGGCTGGTGCATGATCTGGGTGGACCATAGATTCACCAAAGATACCGTTTTGGGTGGCACATCCTTGCAGGGTTGCTTGCCAGGCGGTGGCCCACAGATTGCGTCTACAGGATGGGCTCGCCAGAATCCCGACTGATGGCTTTCCGCGTGGCGTCGCGCAAACGAATGAGTTCGTGCCAGTCGGATGAGTCGGCGGAATTATTTTTGGTTGCGGAGGCGCCTGGATAGATCGGCGGGTGAATCGTGATGGTGACGCTCGTCGGCCTTGGCAAATAGGTGCCGTCGCGCAAAAACCTTCGCGTTCCGGCGAGAGACACCGGGATGATCGGCGCGTCCGTCGCCGCCGCTGCTTTGAAAGCGCCAAGCTGAAATGGCCTTACGCCATCCTCCCCCGTGAACGTGCCTTCTGGAAAAACAAATACGGACTCTCCCTGGCGCAAAAATTCTTCCAGCTCCTCTGCCTGGCGCAAACGCGATTCCGCATTGGTGCGGTCAAACTTGAGATGACCCATCTGCTTCAAAAACGTCCCGATGAAAGGCATGCTACCAACTTCCATTTTCGCGACGAAGCGGTAAGACACGCCCAGACCAAACATCAGCGGCAGCACGTCAAAATAACTCGCATGATTCGAGGCGTAGATTTTTGCGCCCGGTGTTTCCATATGTTCTTTGCCGACGACGCGCACGGGACAGCCTATGAGAGCAAACAAAACTTTGAGCGCGGAAGACGTGAAGCTTCCCGCTTTCTTGTGATCCTTGATGAATTGCACCATTACCCACGTGGGAACAATCCACAGCAAAAACACCACTCCGAAATACAAACCGTACAGAATCTCGAGGCCGCGCCTGATGCCGGCGAGGATTTCGCGCCCAAGGTTGCGCACCGTGCTGACCGTACCCAGCCGCGCGATTTGCAGCCAGGCCGGCGCGCGGGAGGCGGACGTAAAGGGCGCCCGGTTTACCGGCGCGGACATGGGTGTAGCTATTTTGCGGGAGACGGATTTGACCGGAGCGGATCTCTCCGGCGTCGACCTCTCGACGGCGCTGCTCCCCAAGGGCTACGCAGCCGCGCAGGCCGCAAAGAAGAGCGCCTAGAGCGCCAATCCAGTCCACCGGACTGCTTACGCGAGGCTTCGCGGCTCCGCAAGCCACAAAGAGAAGTGCCTAGCGCCGCTTTCCTGAGGAGGGGAAGAAATCGGCGGCCCTTCGAGGCTCAGGGTAAACGAGCCGCTGCACTCCAAGGTGGCCGCGCGAGGGCGCCGCACGAAGGCGTGTGCCAGGCGGATTCTGGTGAGAAATACGGGCTAGATTCGGTTTTATCGCTCGTTGATGGCAAACGGCGTTTTGGCATGGTAGCCTCTCGCGGAAGAATGCGAACTTCTTCTTGAGTCCTGTGGCCACTACCGTCACCCAACTCGACCACTCGGCGGTGCGCGAACGCATCATGGAAGTGCTCCGCGGCCTGCTCGAAGAACTGGGCAGTCAGGGCGCGCTGCCTATGCTCGGTCTGACCTCTCAACTCGATCGCGATTTGGGCCTCGGCAGCCTCGAACGTGTGGAACTTCTCGCGCGGCTGGAAACGGCCTTCAATATCCGTTTGCCGGACCGCGTCGCTTCCGAGGCCCAAATCGCGATCGAGTTGAGAGGTCAGACCGAGCATAGGCAGCGCGCCCTGACTGCCCAGTTCTTCGAGC
>Ga0207141_10226_pt1 | contig 14937 bp, 10 predicted proteins | sample Alteio_BWMinHeat_5_FD_153553 | JGI IMG/M metagenome (GOLD analysis project Ga0207141, IMG submission 153553) | Enriched cells from forest soil in Barre Woods Harvard Forest LTER site, Petersham, Massachusetts, United States -... | ecosystem: Environmental > Terrestrial > Soil > Temperate forest >... | reverse complement strand
CAACGCGGGAAAGAAATGATTGAGATCGTCAATTGATTATATCGCAGCGCTTTCCACGATTGTCGTCTGGCCCCGCGCGCTTAGTGATCTCGAACCGAGCGGAAATCACATATGTAACATTAGACAAGATCAGCGACGATCTTTGTTGACGCTCTTTGTTCGCATAGGGGGCGAGGTCCTCAAGAGTTCCGTTTATCGCACCTCGTCGGCCTGCACCAATCGGAATTTCTTTGCCAATCTTGTTGCGTCGTAAGGTCTGCGATTGGACCGGCTTCAAAACGTGGATCTCATCCACACGCCATCGAATAGCGGGTTTCCAATATATCGCCTCAAGGCTTCCCCGCGCCGCAGATGGAGGTCATCATATCATACGCAACACGCTCTACCATCAATTTTGGACGCGCGAAGCTTGCGTAGTCACCATATACCAAAAGCTTCACCCCCTGACCCATCCCGGACACCCCTATTCGTCTTTTGTCTCAACTTGAGGCCCAGGCGCACGTAAGCCGCTTCAGGAATGAGATTTGCCCGTTGGCATAGCCTAATCAAGGGCCTACGTTCCGTCGCTCTACGCCATTGCCTCCGGGAAGCCGTCAATATGGATTGGCATCGTTATAGGCATTGGTCCATGCCCTATCAACAAACTGCTCCTTGGTACCAGATGTCCCGAGCCCCCGAAACGCGAACTGGAACTGTACGGATGTATCCTGCTTCAAAGTGGTCGTATTGAAGTTGCGTTGGAAAATGAGGCCAAACGACACACATTCATTCACGTAGCTGAGCCCAAGGGAGCTTTGCGCAAACCGCTTTTCATTGAGATCGTAGAGGGCACCCGCGCTAGCAATCCAATTGTCGGTGATCTTGATAGAAGTCTTTCCGTTGAGACCCGTACGTGTACCCAAACCAAGTTCGGGCTGGGCTCCATAGCGTCCATAAGTAAGGTCGGCCTTGTACTGACCAACGGTTCCAGTCGCTCCAGCCTCGACCTGGCGCATGGCCCAATCAGAATCGTTAAATCTTGCGTCTGTGAAAAGTGAAAAGTCTCTATATGGCTGCAGAGCGATGCGACCAACATAATCAGACTTGATCGTATCTAATCCAGACTGCAAGCCTGTATTGGTCATGTCACCATGTTTATAGGGATTATATCCAAACAGAGCAGCGGATTGTCCGAACATGACATTGTAATATCCACCTTCCTTGGTGGTCAGCGTGTACTGAAAGCCAGCATTGACGCGCGATCCATCCTCAAGGCGATCCCAGCCCGAGAATTTGTCCCACTGGAACAGATTGCTGTCATCAAAGATAAGGCTTTGGGCATCCTCGTTGGGGAACTGGCCGGTTTGAGCCGCCTTCGGGCGCAGAATGACTTGGGCAATCGGTTCGAAAACTTGGGTTCCCCAGCCCTCTTGCCAGATGAAAGGATAGCGATAATCAAGTCCAATAGCCGGGACCACATTAGCAGCGAAGCCATTTTTCACGAATTGCACAGCATCACTGTTATTGAGCGAGGTGTAGCCCAGATCACCCCGAACGTAGGTGAAGGGGGTCCATTGCTCGCCATATGTGTCTGTAAGTGTTTTCTTCCAGTAAACATTAAGAGATGCACGCGAGTAGTCACCGCCAACGCCAGTCTGCACACAGTTGGCTCTCGTCGTCAGAGTTGACCCGTCACAGGTCGCTGAAACTCCGTTCAGAATGTTTGTAAACGCCGCATCTTGGCGCGTAATATTGGTAAAATTGGAGTTCCATCCCAACTCGCCGCCAAAGACGGGGTGATCCACTATGTAATCATAGTCGACAACAGGAAGAGCAATTGGCAATTGCTTTTGTGAGACACCCTGCTGCAGGGTCTGGAAATAGTAAGCTCGCGCGTCAAACCACGACTTATCTCCTGAGCCGGTCAGATAAATTGTCGAGTCAGCTTCACCCAGCGTCTTTAAATTGGTCAACTTATAGTCGCGCCAATAGAACCTGTCGGTCAGCAGTGAGCCTTTCCATCCCCATCGCCATTTGTCGTTGAGCCAAAATTCGCCCTGGGATTCAATTGATCCGCGAAACGACGGGGAACCAATATTTTCGTCGGCGAATTTGCTGGGCTGGGCCTGAAAAGTTCCTGAGGCGGTTATGGAGTATTTGCCGCTTTCAAGACGATGGCGCCACTCGACCTGGCCATTCGGGCCCTGCGTCGTTGTAAAGCCCGGCGTAATCGTCATGTCGTAATTAGGCGCAAGATCGATGAAATAAGGCGCGTCCACGCCATATCCGATCCCGGAGGCGTTGTAGTAGGTCGGCGTGATGAAGCCGGTCTTGCGCTTCACCGTCGGATCGGGCGTGGACATATACGGCGAATAGGCAACCGGAATGCCGAAGACCTCGAAATAAGCGTCTTCGAAATAGATCATCTTTTCCTGTTCGTTGTGAATGATCTTCACTGCCTTGATCTGCCACCAGGGCGGCTTCTCAGGATGCTGTTGGCATGGAAGGCAAGCCGTATAGACGCCGTTCTGGAAGGTGGTGACGTCGCCGGCCGCACGTTCGGCACGGTTGGAGGCAAGTCGGGTCTCATCCGGCGTCAGGACCTTCAACGAATTGATGAAGCCTTCCTTGTAGTCGTCGGTCAGATCAAAATTATTGGCATGCGTCACCGTGCCGTCGGCCTCGGTGATGACGACATTGCCGGATGCCTGCACCCGGTGCGACTTGCGGTCGTAGATCACACGGTCGGCCTGCAGGGTCCGCCCGCCATAATAGATCTGCACACCGCCGACGGCAGTCACAGTGTCCTTGTCCTGGTCGTATTGCAACTCCCTGGCCTTGACGACCATATTGGGCTTGGCTTTGGCGTCGGTATTGGCGTTGTCCTGGTGAAGGACACCCAGCAAACCTTGGGCGTTGGAAGCAGACGGAATCAACGCGAGCGACAGCGCTGCCACCGCGAGTGCGGGCAGAATTGTTCTCGTGAGGAAATGGCGAGCTGATACGCGCATCAGCCATCCTCCTGGTTAAGCAACACTGTAAAACCGATCAGGACACCGACAATGGCCGGAGTCCAGGCAGCGGCGGCGGGCTGGATCAGCCCCGCTGTGCCCAAATCCTTGGCCATCTTGGTTACGACATACAACACGAAGCCCGCCCCGATACCACTCAAAATCATCACACCAAGACCGCCAAGGCGCGCAAAACGAAGCGACACCGTCGCTGCGATCAGCACCATTGCCACCAGCAGCGCGGGGCGTGCCAGAAGTGTCTGATATTGCAGCCGGTAGTCGTTGGCTTCAAGCCCTGCGGCGCCCTGCTGAGCAATTGAGGCAGGGAGTCTCCAGAAAGACACGCTATCCGCTGAAGCCGCAAAGTTCTGCTTGACCTGCTCGGCAGTCAAATATGTAGGAAAATCAAGGCTTTCCTGCACAATTGGCTCCTGATCGGGTACAAACTCGCGTACCTTTGCAAGGTGCCACACCCCCTTGTCAAGCGTTGCCGTATCGGCCTCGACGCGCCGCGTGAATTGGTTGTCGCGGTCAAACGCGTAAATGGTCAGCCCATTGAGGGTGCCGTCGTCACCATTTTCCGACAGGGCGTGAATCACCGCCTGGCCCGTCGGCGAGCGTTGCCGGATCCACAGGGCCTTGTCGCTGTCATGGGCCTGTTCGGCGCCAAAGATCTTCGAATTGAGGATATCGCTGCGTGCCTTCAGCGTTGCCGAAATCGGGTTGAAGGCAGCCGCGGCGATGATGCCGAGTGCGACTGCGCAAAGTAGCGGAGGCGCCAGGAACTGCCAGACCGACATCCCGGCCGCGCGCATCACCACCAATTCAAACCGCCAGCTCAGGTTTACGAAACATATCATCGCCCCGAACAGGAAGACGAAAGGCAGGGTTTGCTCGATGACCGAAGGCGTACGAAATAAGGAAATCGTGGCGATCGATCCGATCGACACATGCGGCATATCGCCCGCCCGACGCGTGGTGTCGGCGAAATCGAGCAGGAAGATCATCGCGAACAGAAAGATCAGCACGCCGCAAATGGCGATGAGGAAACGGATGCTGAGATAACGGCTGAGCGTCAACGGGGTCATGCGCGAGACATCCGGCGGGTCGCGAAGGCCGAGAGGTCGACGAGCCAGCCCGAGAGCCTGGAGGGAAGGCTCAGCCGGATCCAGCCTATGACGACGGCAAATCCTATCAGGCATGCAAACAGGGGGATGGCGAAGGCCGCATAGACCCCGGCGATCGAATGCACGGCGAGGCTCTGCGTGGCGACAAAGCCGCTGATCCGCACAGCGAGAATTGCGATGATGGCGACCGTAACAGCGCTCGCCCGGCCCTGGCGGGTGGTGCGGGCCTGGCCCAGGGCGGCGAGAGCGATGAACATGAAGGCGATGGGATAGAGCGGGGCCGTGAAACGGTCGACCAACTCGCCGCGGATGCGGCCCGCTTCGGCGGCAGCTTCGGGACCAGTGATTTTCATGTTCAACAATTCATCGGTATAGCGATCGCGCGGCTTGAAATAGGTCGGATCCCCTTCATCACTGGCTAATTGTGACAGATCGAAGGCGTAGCGTTCGAACACCACGATGGAAGCATCCGACGCATTGCCGCCTTTCTGCTGCTGAAGCGATCCCTTTTCCAATACGAGAAACAAGCCCGAACCCGTATCGACGACCTGCCCTTGCTCGGCAATATAAGTCGTGATCTGGTCCTTTGAGCGCGCGTCCTGCACGAAAATGCCGAGCAATGTACCGTTGGGCTGTCTTTCGCGGATGTGGAAGGTGATGCCGCGAACCGTCGTGAACTGCCCTTCCTGCAGAAAGTGCGACACAATGTCCGCGCCGATCGCTGCGCGCCATGAGGTGAGCTCGTGCTGGCTGGCAGGTTGGCCATAAAGCGTGATGGCAGCGATGCCGGCAACCGCCAGTGAGGTAACGCCGGCAAAGGGAGCAATGAGACGGCTGGGCGGCAGGCCGGCGGCATTGAGGACAACCAGCTCAGAGGCGGTGTTGAGGCGAGTGAGCAGCCAGATCATCGCCACGAACAGAGCCAGCGGCGCCACGACGACCACGAGCGCCGGCAGGGCCAGCGAGCTGATCACCAGGAACACCACGAGCGACTGGCCCTGAGCCGTCATGACATTAAATTCGCGCAGGGCTCCGACCATCCAGGCCAGAATCGTCAGCACGACGAGGCACACAAGAAAGGCACCGCCAAATTGCCTCGATATATAACGGCTGATCAGGGTCATCTCTGCTCTTCGGATTTTGTAGCCGGCCTTTCAGCTTTGACCGACGACAACGCGAGATGTTGGCACCAAGAAATTTGCATTCCAACGCCAGCCCTCAAACACGCCTTCATATTAGTCCCTTCAAAGCCAAACAAGCCGTCAACGCGATGTTCGCTCGCATGAGACACGCGAATTAAGGTTTCCAAATGATAAAGCTCCATCCTCACGCCATTGGTCAGGACCACTCCTGTTTCGGAGGCGTAAGCTGGAAGGACAATCACAAGGCACATTTTTTGGCCAGATGATCTAGGTTTCGTAGTTCTTTCGTTGCAGCCGGACCCCGGCGGGAATCGATGCGGACTAAAGACGGCGATAGCAATTGGTTGATTGACATCAGGTGGTGCTTGGTGGCGTGGGCGCTCAATCAAGTCTCGCGTACATCACTCCGGCCGAACACCTTGTGCACGCCACCCGCCGACTTCGTTGTTCTCTTAGAACAGGCGCAACCGTCAGGCGCTGGCATACTGGAGAAGCCGTAAACAATAAACTGGCTGAAGTTTCTACGTTTGATCCGATTCTGCCTTTGGAGCCGACCGACAATAAAAGGGGGCGAGGGCGGGGGCGGGCGGCGAGAGACGCTGATATGTCGTTCGCTTGGACAGCGCGACACAACAGCCTCTTTCACCGCGGACGCGTTCAATCCGCCGCCGAACGCATCGAGCAACCCAGTAAGAGGTTATTTCAGATAAACAATCTTGAGTTTTGGATTATCTAATTACATAGGACCATAAAAATACTTCGACAAGATAGCGCCGTCTATCTTTTATAAAACAAGCATCTTCCCATTATTGCGATAGCGTCTGACGTAGAGTCATGGTTTGTGGAGGCCAGTTGGTTTCCTCAAATCTCGAGGGCAAATACGATGATTACCTTATTTGGACATCCGCCAGTAGCGACATTTGCGCCCGTACGGTTCATTATCATAAAATAGTTCCCACCAGTATCAGCTATTGTTTCCGCCGCCTTAGGCACCAAATAGACTCGGGTGGTGGTTGCGCCTACACCACTTCTTTCATTAACCCATAATTGATATGGTTTTCGGGCCTATCCATTTAGCAGAAGTCCTAGCATACAATGCCGCCTGGAAAGTCGGCGCGCATCAGCAAAGTGCTGCCATTGCAGTACCAACCAGAAGCGCGGAAATCTTATTCATCTGATTCCCAATGAGCTTTGCTATGTCTTAGTGATGGTCAGCTAAGTAGATTGCCAGGCGTGTTCTAATTTGATCTGCCAAGTCCACTGCGGCCGTATTTTCTGCGTCTCGTGCCGCCCGAGTTGCTGCAAAATACTGAAGTGTTCCTGAGTATGATTTGCGAGCGAATGCGGTCCCAGAGAAAAGAGCCTTATTAGTTTTTATGTCTACTAATGTAAAGTAGCCTTTTAAGGTAATAATAGCTATTTCCAACGTAAGTGTGGTGCCGTTGACGACTTGTGGCGTCCCAGTGGTTGCTGCCCCAAGCGCGAGTTTATATCGCGGCGCTGCTGGCTCGGCACCACCAGTGAAATTAAAAAGAAGGTTCTCTCGGACACGGTTCGTGATGGGGTCGGGAGAAGGATCAATGGATATTGCAGGAAGCTCGTTAACGAGGTTTGGAGCAACAGCACCATCATATGTTGCATACATTGGTCGGAAGCACCCACCGAGAAGAAGAGCGGGGACGAGCACTAACCCGCATACAGCTCGACGGCGGGAAAATAGACCAAGCAACCCCATCGACAACTCCTTCCAGACGCCACCCACGCCGCATATCCACGGGCTAATCAAACTGTTGCACCGCGGCAATGCTCCGGCGCTGGCCAGAACTTTCTTCGCTTGTGCGCTCTACGCCGATCGAATGTCAAGCCTTCCCCCAGCAGCGTTCGTCCAGGACGATCAATGCCCGCTGCGTCGTACAGCATTGATTTTATTCGTTTAATGGAACCTAGTGATTTGGTGGGACCCGAATGAGCACCAAACAGTGCGCGCTATCAAAACTACCTGTGCCATCATCTGCTCAAGCTGATTGATGAGCTGACCTCAGAGCTACATGTCCAAAAACGCGGCAAGCATCCAGCGGCGCCAACCTCTGCAATCCGCCATTAGTGGTGACATCACGCACAGCCAATTTATAAGACCTCCATCCGGTTGACATGACCGATATTCTGGAGCCAGGCAGTGTGCCGCATTCAACAGGACGGAGGCAAACTCCCGCATTCAATCGCCTCCGCGGATGCCACGAAATGCCGAAGTTCGCTGACATTTCGAGGTCAGTGTGATTACGTCCCCGCTGATACGGAAGTAAGACTGTCTGTCTCTCATGACAGAGAGTCTTACTAAGGCAAACAACAACTGCGTTTTAAACTTCGCTAATATATAATAGGCGCCTATTAATGAAACTGTGTGAAACGTACAAAGTATACTTAAAGAAACGCTCATGGAGTATTGTAAATTTCAATTAAACCTTAAAATAGCTATTGCTATGAGGTTTCAATGCACACCTATGTGTAGCCCCGCCTCTATCAACTTGCCTTAGTGATAAGCCAATGATCAAGTCGCATGCAGACGCTGAGCACCTCATGCTGGATATGGTATGCCATACTCTCCAAATCATTTCTGGGACTCGGTCGGCCAATCGTCGCAAAGTCACTGCGGGCGAAGCGGTCTGCAGCGCGCTTACTCGGCATAGTCTCACCTATTCGATCTAGACGCCGAGACGCGGATGCGGTGATCAGGCCAGCTTGTTGGCGAGCACCACGAAGGCCTCGACCGGCACCTCCTCGGCACGCATATCGGGACGAAGCCCGGCAGCTTTCAGAGCGCCGGCGAGATCGCCGCCAAGGCTCTTGAGGCTCTGGCGCAGCATCTTGCGGCGCTGGCCGAAAGCCGCCTGCGTCACCCGCTCCAGTGCTGCCGGGGTGCAAGCAAGAGGGGCTTGGCGCGGACGGAAATGCACCACGGACGAGGTGACCTTGGGCGCCGGCACGAAGGCGCTCGGCGGCACGTCGAAGACGACCTGCGCCTCGGTGCGCCAGCCGGCCAGTACCCCTAGGCGACCATAGGCGTCGTCGGCCTGCCTCGCCACGATGCGCTCGGCGACCTCCTTTTGGAACATCAGGATCATCGATTGGAACCAGGGCGGCCAAGGTTCGGTCTTCAGCCAACCGATCAGCAGCGGCGTGGCGATATTGTAGGGCAGGTTCGCAGCGATGCGAATTGGGCCGTCGATCCCGGCCAGCACGCTCGGCCAATCGGCTTGGAGCGCATCGCCGGCATGAACGGTGAGCCGGTCCGGATAATGGGCTGCGATCTCGGCAAGCGCCGCCAGGCAGCGCTCGTCACGCTCGATGGCGATGACCCGTTTGGCGCCGCTCGCCAGCAAAGCACGGGTCAGTCCACCAGGACCGGGACCGACCTCAACCACGCATACGTCCTCAAGTGTGCCGCCAGCGCGAGCGATCTTGGCGGTGAGATTGAGATCGAGGAGGAAGTTCTGGCCGAGCGATTTCTTGGCCATGAGCTCATGGCGGCGAATGACATCGCGCAAGGGCGGAAGCGTGTCGATCTGAGCCATCTACTGCGACAGGCGATGCGCCAGGGCGAGGCTGGCAAGGAAACTGGAGGGATTGGCCCGCCCCGTGCCCGCCAAATCGAAGGCGGTGCCATGGTCCGGCGATGTCCGCACGAAAGGCAGGCCGAGCGTGACATTGACGGCCTCGTCGAAGGCCAGTGCCTTGGCTGGTGCCAGCGCCTGGTCGTGGTACATGCACAACGCCGCATCATAGGTCTGACGGGCTCTGTCGTGGAACATGGTGTCGGCGGGGAGGGGCCCGCGCGCTTCGATCCCGGCTTGTCGCAGCATTTCGATCGCGGGCCTGACAATGCGCTCATCCTCATGACCCAGGGCGCCATTCTCCCCCGCATGGGGATTGAGGCCGGCCACGGCAAGGCGGGGTGCGGCAACGCCGAAGCGTGTTCTCAGATCGCTGGCAACGGTGATGCCGGTCTTGTAAACGAGTTCCTGCGTCAAGGCGCCGGGCACATCGGCGAGCGGGATGTGGATCGTGACCGGCACGACGGCGACGATTGGCGACCAGATCATCATCACCGGTTCAGACCGATGACCCCACCAGCGGGAAGCCAGCTCGCCAAGGAATTCAGTATGGCCGGGATGCTTGAAGCCGGCGCGATAGAGCACATCCTTCATGATTGGGGCTGTGACAACGGCACGCGCTTGGCCGCGCTTCACGGCCAACACCGCCCGCTCGATTGATTCGATTACGGCTGCCGCCGCAACGACCTCCGGTTCGCCGGGCTTGTCCGCGGCGCAGTTGACCAGTGGAACCACAGGCAGGCCGCGCGCAAATGCGGCTGGAACGCCGGCCTCGTCCGTTTCAATGAGAGCGACGTCGATACCCGCGCGTCGGGCGCGGGACGCGAGAAGCGAAGGGTCCGCGTAGGTATAGAACGGGTGCCCGCCAGGCCGACGGCTCGCCGCCATCAGCACCAGTTCGGGCCCGATCCCGGCCGGTTCGCCCATACTCAATGCGATGGGCGGAAGGTCTCGATCATCAGGCAAAATATGATCCTAGTCTTGTTAGATTTCGTCCAAATCGAATCCGCTATGGCTTGAATCCGATGAAGGTTGATTCGATTTAGGCATCGTGAGTTGAGACCAAAGTTCGAATATTGCGTAATTCAGCGGGCATCCCGCCTTGCTCGTCGACGCTTCTTCATGTTCCACCACTGCGCTCGCCAGTAAGAGCTTGTGATGTAGGCCGTTTTGACCGAGGTGCGAAGCCGACGCGACTTGAAGGCAGCGCTATATTTTTCCTCGAAGCGGCGAAGGCATTCAAAATAGCTCTCATCAACGGCGCCAGGGCTATGATGGCGCAAATGAAAATCAATCACATAGGACTTTAGTCCGCGCAGTTCTGCTTGTAGGCACGCGTCTGTTCCATAAAGATGAAAGCCTCCCAGATCAGCGGACAGGCCCGTTCGGGCGTCTGCGCGAAAGACCAGGAAGTTCTCGTCGAGACTGTAGACCAAACTCGGAAAAGTGCCTGAATTCTGGTTTTCACCAGTGGGGTCGGAAATGCGAAACGCGGCCCCTTGAGGTCCAATGCCGGCATTGCCAGCCACGGCCCATTTGGGATCATAGGCCGAGAGCTCCTCCAGTTTGGCTTGAAGCTCCACAGCCCCATCGCCGATCAGCTCGACGTCCTGATGGCAGCAGATAATGTAGCGCCCCCGAGCTCTGGCCATCAATTCGTTCAAACCGTCATAGGCGTCAAAACTGTTGCCCTGACGATTGTCTACGATGATGAATTCAGCGTTGTCAGCGCCAAAACCGCATGCCTTGAAACTCTGGAGCATGCGGCCATATTGGTCTGTCCTTGTGACAAGCGTGCAAACAGAAAAGGTAAGCCCGGCAAAGGGAAGCGCCACAACATTCCGAACTTGATCAAAATCCATTGGAGCTTCTTAATTTGGCTCGTTTACTTGCGCAAGTTGATTGCAGTGTCGCTTAGCGGGGATGCAACCGGCTCGAACCCACCCTGCGCTAGAGTTGGCTTCACCAAAAAGCTCAGGGCATCACGGATCCGGTCGACTCGTGCGTCAATACCGACCAAAACTGGTGCGCACGTTAGATTGTCAGGATTTTCATGTGTGGGCGGAGCGGTTCAAGATGGTCAGGCTGCAGCACTTGCGAACCGCTTGCCGAACAAAACGCCTAACCGGGCCTTGGCCATGCGCCGCCCGTCCATCATTAAGCCTTTGAGTCTGGCGTTGTCCATTCGCCAATGATAGAAGCGCAGCCGTTTTTGTGGAGCAAATATCATTTCCGACAGGAAGAAGATCCCCGGTGATGCCATCCCGCTGCTTCGGCGCGTTTTTGCCGATGAGGGCCGGAAACATGTCCCGTATTATATCGCTGCCATTGCTCTGGGCGCCGTCGAGGCCGCAACGGGAGGGTTGTCGGCCTGGATCCTCAAGCCGGTTTTCAGTGGATTGTCGGACGTCGGAAGCATGTCCCATGTTCTGATGCTGGCCGCGGCTATCGTCGGGATCTATGCGCTCAGAGGGCTTGCCAACTATGGCGAAAGCACCATCCTCGGGTATATTGGCAATCGCATCATTGCCAATATACAGCGGCGCCTGTTTAATCACATACTCGTGCAGGGGATGCCTTATTTCCAGCAAAATCACTCTTCCCATCTGATTTCAGTCAATCAGATCGTTGGGACTTCGACGCAATTAGCCGCCAGTCTCATCATAAGCTCTATCACCAATGTCTTGTCTGTGATTGCTTTCCTCGCAGTGATGTTCATTCGTGATCCATTACTTGCCACTCTAGTGCTGCTCGGTCTGCCAGTAGCAGCACTCAGCATTCGTTACTTGTACGATCGCATGGGGAGGGTAGTCACTCGCCAGAATACCAGCTGGGCCCTCATTACAAGCGTCATTCAGGAAGCCGCCCAAGGCATTCGCGTTGTCAAATCCTTCAACATGGAGGAGGGCATGCGCAGGCGAATGGCCAACGCAATCAAAACAGCCGAACGCATAGGCAACCGAATGGCCGAACTTGGCAATCGCTCGGCGCCAATCATGGATACCTTGGCAGGTTTTGCGATTGCCATGGTGCTGATCTATGGTGGATGGCGAATTACTGCCGGCCATCTAACCCTACCTGATCTTGTGTCCTTCCTAGCCGCCTTCTTCATGGTTTACGCACCAGCCAAGGCTTTGGCTAAGGTAAACGTTGTCCTTGCACAGGCCCTGATAGGCATCAGATTATATTACAACATTATCGATCAGCCATCCAGTGAGGGGGAAGCGGAACTCAAGAAGCCTGCTTTCGTCAACAAGGGCGGCAAGATAGTTTTCGACAAAGTCACCTTTGGTTATGCGCCGAATGAACCCGTACTGCGAGAGCTGTCCCTCGTCGCGGACGCGGGCAAGACCACGGCCCTTGTCGGTCAGTCGGGCGGCGGCAAATCCACGATCATCAACTTGATTCTGCGCTTTTACGATCCGCAAACCGGCATCATCGCAATAGACGGGCAGGATTTGAGGTCGGTTTCTCTCTCAAGCCTTCGCTCTGCATCGGCCTATGTCGGCCAAGATGTCTTCTTGTTCGCCGGTACCATTTACGAGAACATCGCATCTGGCCGGGAAGGTGCCACGAAGGATGAGGTCATTGCGGCGGCTAGGGCCGCGCACGCCCATGACTTCATCACGGCGTTTCCACTCGGCTATGAAAGCCTTGTGGGCGAGCGCGGCACACAGTTGTCCGGCGGGCAGCGCGCTCGCATAGCCATCGCCCGCGCTATCCTGCGCGATGCACCGATGATCCTGCTCGATGAAGCCACGGCAGCGCTCGATTCTGAATCGGAAAAAGCGGTTCAGGATGCTCTGGATGATCTATGCGCGGGGCGCACGGTCGTCGTTATCGCTCATCGGTTGCAGACGATCCAGCGCGCTGACAAGATCTGCGTCATCGAAGGCGGCCAGATAGTGGAAGAGGGCAACCATGAGCAATTGCTTGCGCGCAACGGACGGTATGCCTTCCTTCATTCCGTTCAGTTCCGCGAGGATGCCGAACAGTCGGTCGCTTTAGATTGGAACTCCTAATCTTATTGTGTCATAAAATGAGCGATTCATGTAAGAATTCGAGATTCAATCTCGTTGCCTGCCACACCTTCTTTGCAAAAGCGCTCGGCCCATTTGGCAACGGTCTTCGGCGTGGTTTGATAAAGGCGTGCGACCACCGCCTTGCTCAACCCGCCATCCACCACCGCACGCACCATAGGCTCTCGACCGCGAGGCGTCAGAAGGGCATTCTTATACCTGTTCACCTGGTCTCTCCCTGGAAAACTGAAGCTTCAACAACCTCAGCTTCCTCGGTTCAGACCGGATGGAGAATCTCCTGAAAGCTCACATCTAGACAGCAAGTTGACAACACCGACGACGGTGTGACACCTATGATTGCGGTTGCGCCCGGAGTTCGACATAGGCGACGCAACATCTACGCGGCCGCCTACCCTTATGAGAAGGGACGAATGAACGAAGGTAGCGAAGCACATTGCGTTGCTTTAGATCTGCGCTGCTTGCAAGATCCAAACTACGCCAGCCGCGGCGTCGGTCGGCATGCGCTTGCCTTGCTGCGCCACGCCCCGGCTAGTCTGCGGCTCATCGGCGTCACAGATCCTGGCTTGCCGGGATTATTGCCGGAGGCACGCAACGCGGTGGAGGTTGTTTGTACGAACACCTATGCTGTGGGTTTTGCGAAGACACAGCTTTCGGCCCCGGCCTGTTTCGTCATGATGTCACCCATGACGCATGATCCTCTCTTCGTGGGTCGGCTCCTTTCCGACACGACATTGGTTCGTGCCGCGGTCGTATATGATTTCATTCCGTACCGCCATCGGGATAGCTACCTCCCTCGCCCGAGCCAGCGACTGAGCTACGCGACGGCGCTGCGGTGGCTCGCGCGTTGCGATGTGTTCGCATCCATCTCACATGCCACGGCAAACGACCTACATCAGCTGGTCGGCATCTCGGGGGGGCGCTATCACCGTTACCGGCTGCCCTCTCGACCCCGCATTCGAGAGCGCCTCGCGAGACCTGCGGCCCCGACATTTGCTGGTGGTCGGAGGCGGCGACCCGCGCAAGAACCCGGAGGTGGTGATCCGCGCTCATGCGCGCTCCCGGGTGATGCAGGAAGGCGCCGGTATCCCACTTGTTGTCGTCGGCAGCTATTCGGAGGGCGATGCTCGGACATTCCGCACGATCGCTGTGGAAGCCGGTGGCCGGGCGGAACTTGTGGAGGTGCCGGGCCACGTTTCCGAAGCAGCGCTGGTGCAATTGTACGGCCTTGCACTGGCCGTTGTCTGCCCCTCTCGCTACGAAGGCTTTTCCATTCCCATTATTGAGGGTATGGCCGCGGGCCTGCCTTGCCTCGTCTCCGATATTCCGGTTCATGCTGAGCTAGTATCGGACCCCGGCTGCCGATTCTCCGTTGAAGATGACGCAGGGCTGCGCCCGAAGCTGGAACAGGCCGTGTTAGATGCCGATTGGCGTTCGGCGGTGTTGGCGCGACAAGCCGATGTCTGGCCCCGCTTTCGCGCCGAAGAGGTGGCCAATCGATTCTGGAATGCGATTCTGCCGCGGCTCGAAGCCCGTTCACCGACGATATTGCGGGGACGTCTTCCCCGCGTCGCCCTGCTCTCTCCCCTTCCGCCCGATCGATCAGGCGTCGCCGACTATACCGCCGCCACCTGCGCGGAGTTGGGACGGCTGGTAGATCTGCACGTCTTCACAGAGACGGCACACCCGACGGCACTCCGCAATGTCGCCACCATCCGGCCGCTGGGAGCGCTGCCGCACCTCAGCCCGGGCTTTGACCGGGTGATCAGTGTGGTCGGCAACTCGCATTTCCATTTTAGCATATTAGAGATGCTACTCCGCTATGGCGGCGCCTGCATCGCGCACGATGCCCGTATGCTCGGCTTCTACGCGATCCTTTGCGGACGGAAGAAGGCGATGAAGCTGGCCTCGGAGGAGCTGGGGCGCCCCGTGACGGAAAACGATCTGAACCGTTGGCTTGCCGACGAGAGAACGTTGGAAGCCTTATTTCTCCGCGAGATCGCGGAGAGTGCATCGCCGATGATTGTGCA
>Ga0207141_10225_pt1 | contig 15024 bp, 14 predicted proteins | sample Alteio_BWMinHeat_5_FD_153553 | JGI IMG/M metagenome (GOLD analysis project Ga0207141, IMG submission 153553) | Enriched cells from forest soil in Barre Woods Harvard Forest LTER site, Petersham, Massachusetts, United States -... | ecosystem: Environmental > Terrestrial > Soil > Temperate forest >... | reverse complement strand
TGGCTCCTCATTCTCACTCGCCCACTCCTCTTTGACAATCGTTGGGCTGTAGAGACGCGACCGATTGTGCTCTGGACGTAATCCGGTTCCTCCCTTATAGTCTGGGGCGCTTGGGGTTATCCCGCTTTCGTAAACCATAGAGGGAGGGTCCCTGTGAAACCCTGTCCTTACTGTGCTAAAGCAATCGAAGATTATGCGCAAGTTTGCCCCTTCTGCGGCAGGAACCTGGCCGCACCCGGGGCATATAGTGCAATGCCTCCCGGTGACCTCGGGACGAGCGGCAAGGCCATCGGCAGCTTGGTCTGCGGCATACTCTTTTTCTTCCTGCCAGCGGCGATTGTGGCAGTTGTCCTGGGTCATCTGTCTCTCTCGGAGATCCGACAGAGTGCAGGCCGCCTGGCCGGACGGGGTATGGCCATAGCCGGCCTCGTGCTGGGATACCTCGGCTTGTCGTTTATCCCCCTCTTGATCATCGCCGCGATCGCGATCCCGAATCTCTTGCGCGCAAAGATGGCGGCGAACGAGGCGTCGGCTGTGGGTTCCCTCCGCACAATCAACACCGCCTGCGTAACGTATGCGACAGAGTACAAATCATTGCCTTTATACCTCGCAAACCTGGGGCCCGGCGCACATCCAAGCGCGAAGGCATCTGATCTTGTCGACGGGGCCCTCGCTTCCGGCCAAAAATCGGGCTATGTCTTCAGGTACGAGCCGGGTCCGGAGCAAAACGGAGCGATCATCTCGTATGAGGTGCACGCGGACCCCGTGACACCTGAGGCGACAGGCGTACGCCATTTCTTCACGGATCAAACAGGGATAATTCGGTACAGCCTGCACACGCCGGCGAACTCCGAAAGTCCCCCGTTGTAATAAAGCTTCCTAAAGATTTAAAGATGGAATGCAGCGCTAATCAGCTGCCGGAGCAGGAGAAAGAGCCGTCACGTAGGAGTCGCTTGGGGGACGAGCGGCTTCGCCGGTGGTGATGGTCCAGAGCGAGGGATCGGCCAGAAGGCGGCTGGCGAGCTGGGTATGCAGGGCGTGGCCAGCTTTGTGGGCTTCGACGCGCGCCAGAAGCGGCAGCCCCGCCAGCGCCAGATCGCCGATCAAATCCAGCGCTTTGTGACGTCCAAACTCGTCGGGGAAGCGCAACGGCCCGTTCATCACCCCGTCGTTGGTGAGCACGATGGCGTTCTCCAGCGAGCCGCCGCGAATCAGGCCCATGGCCTTGAGCGGTTCGATGTCGCGCTCGAAGCAAAAAGTCCGCGCGCGCGCCAGAAGATGGCGAAACGTGTCCGGCCCCACGAGCATTTCCACTTCCTGCTGGCCCACCAGGGGATGCGGGAAATCCACGTAGCAGCGCACGCGAAATTCATCGGCGGGATAGATGCCGATGCGGCGGTCTCCTTCAATAACCTCCAACGGCTTCAAGATCTTCAGGTAGCGACGCCTGCGACGCAGTTTGCGGACCCCGGAGTGCTCCAGCATCTGCATGAAGGGCTCAGCCGAACCGTCCAGAATGGGCACTTCGATGGAGTCGATGTCGATGTAAATGTTGTCGATGCCGCAGGAATAGATGGCGGCGAGCAGATGCTCGGTGGTGGAGAGCAAAACGCCCTGTTTCATGAGGCTGGTGGCGTAACTGACGCGGGCGACGTTGTGGCCCTGCGCTTCGATCGGGAAATTGTCCAGGTCGACGCGGCGAAAAACGATGCCCGTTTCGGCGGGGGCGGGCACCAGGCATACGTGACCGTACACACCGGTGTGGAGGCCCACACCATCGGCGGAGGACTCTTTGGCGATCGTAGTTTGGAACATTTCCCCAAATCCATATTAGCATGTTGTTGGCCAAGTTCTAGCCAGTTTGTGCTTTATTATCAATAGCTTATGAGAGACATTGCAGCCCTAGAATTGGTTGATGTGGCGTTTGTACAACATTCTGCGGTTTCGGCGTGTCTCATGTCGTCCTCAGCTGTGTAACGCGACATCCACGCCTTTTCCAAGCCGCCTTTTTGTTTGGGGCCGCGTCCTATTCCTTTGCGGTGGTATAATGGTAACTTGCAGTTTCTTGCGGAAGGGTGAGAAATGAATCGAACGGCGCGCATTGGAATTCTTTGCGTATCGGTGGCGATCTTTGGCTACGCGGGCATCGGTCACGTCCTGGGCCGCACGACGGACGACAAAGCCTACAAATCGCTCGGCGTGTACGCGGAAGTGCTGCAGAAAGTCCAGCAGGATTACGTCGACGATCCCAACATGCGCACGGTGACCGCCGGTTCCTTGCACGGGATGCTGGAATCGCTGGACGCGCAGTCCAGCTACCTCACCCCCCGCGAATACGACGAGTACAAGAAGAAGCTTGCCAATGCCGGCACCGGCGAGACTGGGCTGACGCTCAGCAAGCGCTATGGCTACGTCATCGTGCTTTCCGTACTGCCGGATAGTCCGGGTACCAAGGCGGGCATTCGCAGCGGCGACATTTTTGAATCCATCAGCGGATTTACGACGCGTGACATGTCGGTCGGCCAGGCCTTGAATCTTTTGACCGGCCAGCCCGGCACAGGGGTCAAGGTTGCGGTGATCCGGCGCGGCAAGGCTACGCCGGAAGAAGTGGATGTGGTTCGCGAGAAGCTGGCAGCGCCGAAAATCATCGCCCAGAAAGTGGATCCTGACATTCTGGTTCTGCGTATTCCCTCGCTGGACGCGGGCCGCGCGGATGAAATTCGCAATCGCCTACTTGACGCGGAAAAGCAGGGCGTTCGCAAGGTCATACTGGACTTGCGGGAATGCGGCCGGGGACCGGTTTCCGAGGCGATTTCAATGGCTCGTCTTTTCATTCCTTCGGGCATGCTGACGACGCTGCGCGGCCAGACGGTTTCGACGCAAGTCTTCTCGGCCGAGCCGAAGCAGGTGATTTGGAAGAATCCGGTATCCGTCCTGATTGACGCCACGACGTCGGGCGCCGCCGAAGTTCTGGCTTCCGCCATTGCCGCCAATCATCGAGGGGACGTCGTCGGGGAGCGCACTTTCGGGCTGGCTTCCGAGCAGAAGCTGATCACACTGGATGATGGCGCGGCACTGATCCTCACGGTCGCGAATTACTACAACCCCGGCGGCAAGGCCATCCTGGAAGAAGGCGTGACCCCAACGGAAGTCGTGCGCGCGGTCCCGGAAGAGGATTCGGAAGCGGCCGATGAAGAAGCGGCGCCACCCGCGCCCGAAACACAGAAGGAGCCCGGGCTTGGTCCGCGCCCGCTTTCTCCGGAAGACCCGATCTTTCACCGGGCGCTCGATTTGTTAAAGACCCCCGCGAAAAAGGCTGCTTAGTTTTCCGTGGCGCGGCAGCCGGACTCGATTGCATCGAACCAACATTGCTTTCCAACCAGGAAAAACAGTTCAACGCGTTTGGCGTTGCTCGGAGCTTGCTTCCTATTTGCGGCTTTTTTGAGCGGTTGCAAAAAGAAGGAAGAGCCCGGCCTCACGCCCGCGCAAATCCACCAAATCACGCGCTCCCTGGCGGCTGCGGCCTCTTCGGCAGTGCCGCCTGGGACCCCCATCAAGCTGCGGCAAGGCGCTTCCGGCCAAGGACCCGGAAACACGGATTATCTGCGGGTCGTTTTGAAGAATGATTCGGCAGGTGCCAACCGCGCCGTAGTCGCAAAACTCCTTCAGAATCTCAATGCCGTTGCTACTCGAAATCACCTGACGCAGGATCCCGCGATTCAAACGGGCGAATTGCTGCACTTCACCCTTCGCCATGCCGGCGCGCAGGTGCTCGAAATCGAAATCGTGACGCGCGCGACACCTGTGTGCAGTGCCGAAATAGAGAAGCCCGCCGGAAAAGCCGCCAATGCCCGGCTCGCCATCATTATCGACGATCTGGGCAGCGACCGCGCAGCGGCCGAAGCTGTCCTCGCCCTGGGTTATCCGCTCACCATTTCCGTTTTACCCAATCACGATCATTCTTTCGACATCGCGCAGGAAGCGCACCGCCGCGGATTCCAGGTCATGCTTCATCTGCCGATGCAATCGGTGGCCAACGAAACTCCGGAAGCGCAGGAACTTCACCCGGGCATGCCAGCGCCGGAAGTGGCGGCGCTGGTCGATCAATTCCTGCAAAATGTTCCGGACGCCGCCGGCGTCAACAATCATCAGGGATCACAGGCCACAGCCGATCCCGCGCTTATGGACGAGTTGATGCCCGTTCTGCGCGATCGTCACCTCTTTTACGTCGACAGCCGCACTACGGCTGCGACAGTGGCCTACGATGCCGCCCAGGACTTCGGAGTTCGCTCCGCCTTCCGAAGCGTTCCCTTCCTCGACGATGTCGCCGAAGTGGCGGCGGTCCGGAAGCAACTCGAATTGGCGCTGCGCGGCGCACGCGAAAAGGGCGAAGCTGTGGCGATCGGCCATCCGCACGCCGCGACGCTCCAGGCGCTGCGCGAAATTTTGCCGCAAGCGCAGGCGCAGGGCGTCCGCCTGGTGCCGGCCTCCGAACTCGTCCACTAATTGGCGTGGATTCCTGGCGTGTGGGCAGGCTCTTCTTTCTTAGCGGGAAAAAGAAAATGAACCGCGATGGCAAGGAGCGCCATAGTCAGAAAGCTGAAGACGCTGCCCTCCGGGCCGACTGTGCCGCCGGTGAGCCAATTAGCACCGTGCAAGGAAGCATTCGAGAGGTGTCCATCGAAAACAATGCCGCTGTTCGGCACGGAAAAAAGAAAGGTCTCGCCGAAATCAAAAGCCGCGTGCCATCCCACAACCAACCAAAGATTTCCGGTGCGCCGCAACGCAAACGCGAAAACCAGGGCGATCGTTACAACTCCCGCTGCGCCTACCAGGCCTTCGCCGGGATTCTCCAAGTGGACGCGTCCAAAAAGCAGTGAGAGCAATATTGCCGCTGGCCAGAAACCGATGCCTTTGGCGTTCTCCCCAAGATTTCTTAAGCCAAACCGCGCAATGACCAGCACGAGCCACGTTGCAGCCAGCCAAAAGCCGACGCCGTCGCCTCGATGGCTCATGTGGAGGCGCCAAAAGACTGCTGAGAACAAAATTCCAGCCGCCCAAAAACCCATCTCGGCCATCGTGAACTGTATGTATCCACGAAACAAAAACTCTTCAAACAACCCGACGACGAGGAAAAAAAACGCCCATATCATTCCCCAGCGCAGCAGCTCGCCGCCATGCACTGCGAGGCTTCCAAACGAATACCCGCCAAAGGCCGCAATCAATCCCACCAACGCCGACACTTCCACCAAGCCAATCAGGCAGCCTTGCCAGAACAGTTTCCCGAACGCGCCTCGCAACGGAAGTCCGTAAACCCCAGCGGAGCGCCGCTCGATCTGCGCCATGATGAGCGCCGCCGCGAAAATTACGATGAAGCTGGACGATTCCTGTATCAGTAAATAGCCAGGCGAGAACACGCCCCGGGACGGTCGAACAAACTGCCGCACGACAAGACTGCCGGCGAAAAAAAGAGCCGCCACGAGAGCCGCGTAGATCAAGAGGCGCCAGCCGGCGCGCAAGCCTCCATCAAGCAAGAAAATCTTGGAAGGAAAACCCCCGGGAGGCGGAGGCGCCAGGGATGGTGCGGTCGAAGAATCCGGCAAAGGCTCAATGTCCACGATCACCCCGAGGAACGGCGTCCAGCACTTAACATTGTCAGACGGGAGCCCTGGTCCGCCGTAAGCAGGCTGGCAAATCCAGCTACCATACGTCTATGGAGGAGAAAAGTCTCAGCGCGGGCTAAACCTCCCCCCGGCGCGTTCGATAGTACCTGAAATCGGCCGATTCACGGAATCACATTGCCAATCGAGCGCGTTTCCTGCGATCAGCTTTGTCGAAGGTTTATTGGCGTGTTTATTGCGCGATGCGGATCTCGGCCGCGCCAAGAATCCGGCGGCTTTGTTTTTCCTGCAGGAAGACCACAGCCCTCAAGTTTTCGCGTTTCCATTCTTTCTGCAGCGGAACAGTCGCGTCTCCCGCGAAAGAAGTTTCGCCTTGGGCCTTGGCCTCGCCGATCTTGCGCATCGAGCGCACCACCGCGGCATGGTGAAGATCTTCGCCGGCGTTCTCGCCGCGCATCACGGCGGAGTGCAACCCCGTCTCCGTAATGGCCAGCCACACTTCCGCGGCATCTCGTTTTGCCGCTCCATCGAGTTTTCCCACCGTCACGGAAAAGCTCCCGGCGCTTGCCATGTCCGCATTCCCTTGCGTCAGCGTCACGGGGATTTTGGCCTTACCTGCGGCTTCGCGAATGGCTTGCCGCGCTTGCTGCGCGCGGCTGCCGACAAATTCAGCCGTCCCATCCACGACCATTTGCGGCGTGTAGGGATTCCCATTTCGCAGAACACCGGAATAGACATTTTGGCGATACGTCCAGTCCCGCAAAGAGAAAGGGTCGGTCCAACCCAAATCGTTCCAGTAATCGACATGCTCTTCCAGAGCGATTAGTTGGACGTTTCCGTCAAGCTGTCCCTCGGACAGCCGTGCCAGCAGCGCATCCGCCGGCGGACAACTGGAGCAGCCCTCGGAGGTGAATAGCTCGACCACTACCGGTGTGCGCGCCATCTCAGGTGTTCTCGAAGAAGCCTGCGCTTGCGGACGCATTGGGTTGACTGCCGCAATCACAAAAAGAAGAATGAGGGTTGATCCCGCCAATAGGTACTTCATAGGGGTGCTTTCGGCCTCCAGCACATGAGATTGCTGCTTCTGCAAAAAGTTACCGCGAGCCGAGCTAGGAAGCGCTTTCCTCTCGATAACCGTTATGCTAGCTTTAACTGGTTATTGTCTGCAAGCGGCTCTGTTCTCTGTGCCTCTGGGAGGAATCTCTTTCGATGCCTTCTAGCCCGTCCAAACTGGCATTGCTCGGCGGCCGACTGGCTGTCGATTTTGCCAACGCCGCAGCAGCACCTAACGCAGACATGCCTTGGCAACGCCTCATTCACTTCCTGGAGTCGACTGCCATTGTCTCCGCCGAGCGCGGCACCCAGCTCCTGACCTTGCCGCAATCCGATCCCCAAGCTGCGGAAGCCTTGCTCTTGAAGGCCCAGCGCCTCAGCTCTTCCTTGCGTAAGGTTTTCGCCGCCATGCTGCGAAAACGCCGGATTGCTGGGGAATGGCTCGAACCCGTAAACGAAATCCTGCGCATCACCGAAGGCCACGATGAACTGGTAGGTCAGGACGGCGCTTGGAAAATCGAATTTATCGCGCGGGAGGGCGGCCTGGACTGGTTACTGGCCGCTGTTGCGCGGTCTGGTGCCGAAATCATCGCCGAGGGTCCCCGCGCGCGCCTTCGCATCTGCGCCAATCCCCATTGCGGTTTGCTCTTTTACGACAATTCCCGCACGCGTCGCCGCCGCTGGTGCTCCATGGCTGTTTGCGGCAATCGCAGCAAAGTAGCCGCTTTTGCCCGCAAGCATGCTGCGGCGCGCAACACTCCCTAGCCAGCAGCCACTTCTTCGCCATGGTCTTTCTGTTCGCCTACTTCACATATTTCGGCGATTCCCCTTTTGTCCATGGATCGTAGCTATGCGCGAACACCAGGCGCTCCGCCAGAGGAGGATGCGAGTACAACCAGAAGGTGATAAACGGCGGCGGATTGGGATCCGAGAGGTCCAGTTCACCGAGGACTTGAAACGCGTGCGCGGCGACCTCCTCCGAATTGGGAATCAATCCGTGAATGACTTCCAATCCGTAAACGTCGGCGGCATGCTCCTCCATCCGGCTAATGCCATTGATGACCGGCGAAGCCACGAACAGCAGCACTTGCAGGAGCAAAAGCAGCGCCGCCAGCGAAGCCCAATCTTCCTGGCCGTAGAGTTTCCAATCCCGGCCCCAGCGATCCAGCGCCCAGTGTAAGCCGCGAAACAAGAAATAAAGCGCCGCCAGCAACCCGGCTGCTCCCAATAAAAAGCCCCGCCAAACGTGCCCGAGGACGTAGTGTCCAAGCTCGTGTCCGACGACGAAGAGTGCTTCTTCGTTGGACAATTTTTGAATCGTGGTATCCCAGATGACCACGCGCTTTGACGCTCCCAACCCTGTCACGTAGGCATTGATGGCGTTCGTTTTCCGGCTTGCCATCATGAGGAACATGCGTCCCGGCGGAATCGGAACGCCAGCGTGTTTGGTGAGTTTTTCGATGGAAGCGACCAGGTCGGCATGGTCCCTGCTCAGCGGCTCGAATTTGTTGAACAGCGGATCGATCACCAACGGAGTAATTACGATCACTCCCAGGAGAATCAGCACCGCGGGAAACCAGAAATACAGCCACCAGCGCCGAGGGCTGCGCCTCATCACCGCGAACAGGATCAGCACCAGCACGATTCCAAACGCCACATCGAGCAGTTCGCCCTTGCTCCAATCCCAGAACCACGAGCCCCAGCCTTGGATGGACTGCTGGTAGTGCACGGAAAGCGCATGCCAGTACAGATGCACCGGCAGGTCCAGAACGTCGACGGTCAGGAACAGCAGCGGGACGAAAACCAATCCCTGAATCCATTTCTGGTCGCTGACATTCTCCGCCATATCGCGAAACCTGGCCGCCCAGCCTAGCCGCAGGATCAGGAAAAGGAACAGTCCGCCAAGAAAATAGGAAAGGAAGTAAAGCGTGTAGCCCGCCCGCGAATAGGCGATGGCCTTCTCCTGGCGCTCATGCGAAAGCGTGTATTGTTCGGTCCTGGTCTGTTCCTGAGTTTTCGATTCCGAAGGCGTGCTTTGCGGGGAACCGGCCTGCTCCGGCGAGGCCTGCGCCACCGCCAGCGTTTCCGGATGCGCGGATGGCCTGGCGCCTGCCGCACCGCGCGTCGTCAACCCGCAACAAAGACAGACACATAGAACCGAAACGAAACGGTGAAAGAAGACCCACCGTCCCATAAGACCACCTCGCCTGATTCCCGATGCCACTCTCCGCGCGGCTCCGAACGCAGCCCGCACGGGCGGCGAGTATGTCGCAGCGTCGTTGGATTCGCAAGATTTCATCCTGTTGATTTAGACGGATGGAATGAGGCCGCGTTTCCGCGCGGCCTGTGGCGCCCGCGGCTAGGGAGTGGTCTACCGATGCACCGTTTTCAGGGAATAATTGCGCACCGCGCCCGTCGTGGCCAGACCGAAATGTACAATCGAGGTCCATCGTTCCAGCTTGTGATGGCCGTAGCGATGGAACAAATACGACACCCCGATCGAAGCGCCCGTTCCCGCCGCTTCGATCGCCGCAAACTCCGCGTGATTGTCCACGATCGCATTGGTCAGCAGGATCTCTTGGTCGCCGCGCCGCCGCATGTTCAACGTCGAAAAATAATCAAGAGTCCGCGACGCTCCCACGCCTGCGAACAGCCAATCATTCTCTTTATCCCAAAAGCGGTGCCGCTGCGGGCGCTCCGTCGCCTGATTCTGGCTGGCAGGTGGTGCAGCGAGAGGCGGAGGTGGCGCTTCGCTCGGCGTCGCCTGGGCGTGAACTTTCGCCCCGCCCGAAATCGTTGCAAGAACTAACAGAAAGGCCGTTCGAAGTTTCCGCAATCTCCTGGCTCCGCAGGCTGTCCGTTTTGCCTTATTTCTCTATTCAGTATAATCGCATCCGCCGTGCACCGGGCCACACTCTTCACGCACGAGTCCCCATTGAGCGCTCCTAATCTTCTGCTCTGCAGGACGGACTGTTCGTGAGAACCGCCGGTTGCTTCATTGGGCTCTCATCCCGGCGGGGGAATTGCCTTTCCGCGGGCATCGGGCGTATCTTGAGGTTTCACCCAGCCTGGCGTCCTTCGAGGTGCAATATGATGCGGCACTCTATCCCTTTGCGTTTGGCGCTCTCCGCCATTTTGGCCGGGGCACTTCTACCTGTCGCGGTCTTGGCGCAATCCCAGGATTCCCAGTCCGTCGCCGAAGCCGCCCGCCGCGCCCGCGCGCAGAAGAAGACCACCGATAAGCCCGTCGCCAAAGTCATCGACGACGATACTTTGGTCGTAAAAAAGGGGGACGTGCAGAGCGCCGCCGCGGAAGTACCCAAAGTGCCGGGTTCTGCGGATGCCCCCGCGCAACCTGCCTCCGGCGACACGTCCGCCAACGCGCCAGGCTCCCAGAACGCCTCGGATGACGAGAAGGCGCGCGCGCTTCTAAAACAGCGTGTTGCTTTGAAGGAAAAGATCAAGGATGCGCAGAGCGATCTGGATCTTCTTCAGCGTGAATTTCAATTGGATCAGGATACCTTCTACTCCAGCCCCGATTACGCCAACAACACCTCTGGAAAAGCGAAGCTGGATGCCATGAAGCAGCAGATTGCCGATAAACAACAGGAACTCGACCGTTTGAAATCAGAGCTCGCCGCGCTGCCGGCGGCGCCGGAAACGCCCGCAACCACCCCGCCCAAGCCTTAGTTATTCGCTTCCGTTTAGATTTTTTCTCGCGATCGGGCGCGCGATCATCCCGCCTTTTCCGCAAACTTCAGTCAATCCCATGAATCCGCAGGCTCACCAGCTGATCGATGCTCAGGTTTTTCATCCCCCGCAATTGCAGTCCGGTGATGAAGTCCGGCGTTACTCCATGTATGCGCATCGCAATCAACTGATCCGGCTCCGGATGAGCGTATCCGAGCTTCTGTAGTTGCCCGATAAAATCCGGCGACACGCCGTGAATCCGGAACGCAATCAGCTTGTCGAGATCCACGTGCTCGTAACCCTGCTTCTTCAAGTCCGCCACCCATTCCGGCGTCGCCCCATGAATTCTCATAGCGATCAGTTTGTCCGCATCAGGTTCGTATCCGGCTTGCTTTAAGCTGCGAACCATTTCCGGAGTCACGCCGTGGATGCGGAAAGCAATCAACTTATCACTGTCGGTAACATTCAGCCCCGCCGAGCGAATCCCTGAAACAAACTCCGGCGACACGCCATGAATGCGGAAGGCAATCAATTTATCGCTATCAGATTCATTTAGGCCTGCCGCGCGAATCGCATCGATGAACTCCGGTGTGACGCCGTGAATCTTGAAAGCAATCAGCTTGTCCGTGTCCAGCTCCCGTAGATTCTTTGCTTTGATGTCCCGCGCAAATTTCAGGCTGACGTCGTGAATGGCCATCGCCCATTGTTTGTCGCCGTCGATTCCCCCGAAGCCGAGCGCCTTCATCTCCTGCGCATACTTCGCGTCAGCCACAAAGTGAAACAGCCCCGCGCCTTCCCCGTCCTTCAGAAATCCCTCGCATTCGAATTTCCCCGCGTCCCGCGCGATCGTGAAATGAACTTCCTGCCGCCCGGCCTTTGCAAAATCCAGCCCTGAAAAATCGCTCGCCGGCCAGTCCGAACTGGTGTGAAAGTGATGCCCGGCGCGGGAATCCATCAACGAAAACTCCACCTTCCCCGGCTCCTCGGAGCGCCGGATAGTCCAGTCCCCGCTCTGTCCCTCGCCGCCAATCGCTTTCGCCACGCCCAGAATCACGCCGGCGATGACCAGGATTGCACCAATCGTTCGTTTCAGATTCATGGCACCTGCTCCTCTCCGCACTCTCCGCGAAATCTAGAAAATGTCCGCCTGCTTCAGTGAAATTAACTTGTCGAGGGTCAAATTTTGAAACCCATGCTTCCGTACCTTCTCGATGAACTCCGGCGTTACCCCCTGCACTTTCGCGCCGATCAGCTCGTCGCAATCCAGGTCCTTGAAGCCCGCCGCTTGCATCGCTTTCACGTACTCCGGCGTAACTCCTTGCACTTTCATCCCAATCAAGTCGTCCGTGCTGGGCTTCAGTCCCGTCGCGCGCAATTCCTTCACGTAACTCGGCGTCACCCCCTGAACCTTCAGCCCGATAAGATCATCGGCGCTCGGCTGCAACCCCAAGTCGTGGAATTCGCGGATATACTCCGGCGTGATTCCCTGCACCTTCATTCCGATCAGTTCCTCGACGCTCAAGTTGCCATATGTTTTCCGCGCCTCGAGAAAATATTCCGGCGTGATTCCTTGTACTTTCATCCCGATCAAATCATCAATGCTGGCGTTGGAATCAAACTTCCGCATCTCCCGAACGTATTCCGGTGTGATTCCTTGCACCTTCATCCCTATCAGTTCATCGACATTCGGTTGTAGCCCTAGATCGTGGATGGCCCTGATGTATTCTGGCGTTACGCCCTGAACCTTCAGAGAAATGAGTTCGTCCACATCCGTGATCTTGATGCCTGCCGCTGCCATCGCATCCATGTACGATTGCTTCCTGCCATCGTTCGTGGTTTGCGGCTCGCTGGCCGGGTTCGGTTGCGGTTTCGGCGCGGATTGGACCGCGGGCGCCAGTCTTGCGGCTTGCGCAGCGCGTTCCTTCCCCGAAGCCGACTCCGGCCTCACAACAATCACGCTGCCGCCTTCTTCTTGCTTCGGGGACGCGTCACCCAGCGCGGCGTGCGCTACGCCCAGGAACGCGTTGCCAGCCACCAACGCTCCCGCCAGACAAACCAAACTCCCCGCCACTCCCGCCACCCGCATCGTGCCCGCAGCTCCATTCCACCCGAGCAGCCGCACCACGCGCTCCGCTAGCGGGCTGCGGTTCACCGCCATCATCAAAGCCGGCGCCGTCCGCCATTCTTCCATCAACGTGAGCGCCCGCGCATAATTCACCGCATCGCCACAAATGGCAATCGCTTCGTCGTCGCAGCAGTGCTCGCGTTCGGCGCGAACCCGCTGGCTCACCCACCACACCGCCGGGTGATAGAACAGCAGCGTTTCCGTCGCAATCTGGAAAAGGTTCACGTAGCAATCCAGCCGCCGGATATGCGCCAGCTCATGCGCGATCACCGCTTCGATTTGCCCTTCGCTCAACCCGGTCAGCGCCCGCACTGGCAACAGCACTACCGGCCGGAACCATCCGAGCACCGCTGGAGCGTCCAACCGATGGCATTCGCAATACCGGATCACGCGATCGAGCCGCATTCTCCGCTGCAACGCCAGGCATTTTGCGTACAACTCCGCTCGCACCGCTTGAATCTCTTTGCGCCGCATTCTTTCGATCAGCAGCAAGCCGCCCGCGGTTCTCAAGCTCAGCAACAGCACGCCCAGAAACCACGCCTCCACGATCCATAACAAGGCCATCGGTTGCTCGCTTCGCGGTCCGGCGGCAGGGGCGTGGGAGCCCGGCAGCGCGGTCGCGTTTTGGGTGGACGTTTCCGCCCACGCCGAAGCTCCTCCCGCCCCAGCCCGGACGGCCGGATTCGCTTGCGCGTGCAACCGCGTAAACGTCACCACCGGTGACGTCATCATCAAGACCAGCGTGCTTACTGCGAGCGCGTATCGTACTGCTGCACTCCGACAAACCGCTGCCGCCACGGCAAATATCGCCGCCAGCCCCGCGCCCTGCCACAGGAAGTGCAGCAATGTCCAACCCAGCGTCCGCAAAACCTCCGGCGAGATCCAACTCACGAAGTTGCTCATCGGCTCCTCCCCTCATACTCGTCCAAGAGCCGGCGCAGTTCCTCCAGCTCTTTCTTGGACGTTCGCCGGCCCTCCAGCGCATGGATCATCAACTCGCTTGCCGACCCCTCAAACACTCGTTGCAGGACATCCCCCACGAGCTGCCGCTTCGTCTCCGTCGCCGGCTGGCATGCCTCATAAACGTGCGCCCGTTGCTCTTCGTTTCGGCGCACTGTGCCCTTGGCGGTCATGATTTGCAGAAGCTTCAGCACTGTGGTGTACCCGAGATCCTTCTTTTCGCGCAGCGCGTCATGCACTTCGCGCACCGTCGAAGGCCCGTGCTCCCACAGCACCCGCAGGATTTCCAGCTCCGATGCCGTGGGCTTTTGTGGTTGTTCGTTCGTCATGGCGCGCAGCATAATACGAAGGTTTTCGTATTGTCAACGAAAATCTTCGTACTTCTTTTGGTCTTTATTTAGAGGGCCGCCAGGCCCTTCTCAGGATGGACGGAACACTTCTTGGATGGTTTACTTCGGCTCCAGCACCAGCGGCAAGCCATTCTTCGGGTTACCGATAATCACGACCTTGGCATTTGTGCTCAACGCCAGTTTCTCCGTCGCTTCTATCCCTTTCCACTCCAGCAACTGCGCGCTGATGCCCGTCGCCACGATCTTCTGGAAGTCCGCGATGCCCTGGGCTTCGATTCGTTTCCGCTCGGCTTCCTGCTTCTCTTTCTGGAGCGTGAAGTTCATGCGCAGCGCATCTTGTTCGGCCTGCTGTTTGGCCTCGATGGAGCCTTTCAGCGTCGCCGGCAATTGCACGTCCCGCAGCAGCACGTTTTCGACGATCACTCCGCGCGGATCGAGTTGCTTCTTCAGCTCATCCTGAATCTGCTGCTGCACGAGCTCTCTGGCGTTCGTATAGAGGGCATTCGCCGTATGCGCCGAGGTGGATGCGCGAATCGCCGCCCGCAGCGTGGGTTCCACGATCTTCTCCACGTAGTTCTCGCCCACGCTCTGGTAAACATACGCCGCCTTGTCCTTGTCTAACCGGAACAGCAGTGAAGTGTCCAGCGCCAGAATGAGTCCCTCATTCGACGGCACGTTGGCGCTCTCTTTCAACGATTGCGTTTGCACGGAAAGTTTTTGCACCGATTTCAAAGGATTGACCACGTGAATTCCTTCTGGAAGCGTCTCCCCCGTCACGCGCCCAAACAGCGTCAGGACGCCCACGTTACCCGTCGGAATGGAAGTGGTGCTCGCCATCGCCACGATGATTACACCCACCAATATCGCGAGCTGTAATATTCTTTTCCCGGCCCCGCTCAGGTTCGGCATCGGCGGCAATCCGCCGCCACCAAGTTCGAATTTTGTTGTCGTTGGCATTTTTTCTCCGTCTGCGGCTCACCGCTGAAGGACGGCGCCGCACAGCTACCACTACCCCTAATACGTAGGAGGTGTGCTCTCGATTTCCCCGCCAATCCGCGCCCGTCGCCTGGTTCGCTTGGCCCGTCTTCCCCAAGTCAGCGGTCGGGATTTGCCAGTCGCCGCTTCTTCGCAACCTTACCACAATATCTTGTAGTCTTTCCTCTTGACACCACAGGCTGGTCGCGGCACAATCCCCGCCATCACGTTGGGCCTGCGCTCGCATTTT
>Ga0207141_10224_pt1 | contig 15208 bp, 12 predicted proteins | sample Alteio_BWMinHeat_5_FD_153553 | JGI IMG/M metagenome (GOLD analysis project Ga0207141, IMG submission 153553) | Enriched cells from forest soil in Barre Woods Harvard Forest LTER site, Petersham, Massachusetts, United States -... | ecosystem: Environmental > Terrestrial > Soil > Temperate forest >... | reverse complement strand
ACGAAATCCGGCACGAAGCTGCTGGACTTCGGTCTGGCCAAGTTGAAGCAAGAGGCGGCTCCGGCGAACGTATCTCTTTCGGACCTTCCGACAGCGAACGAGCCGCTGACCGCGCAGGGGTCCATTGTCGGGACAATCCAGTACATGGCACCGGAGCAGCTCGAAGGCAAGGAAGTGGACGCGCGCGCAGACATCTTTGCCTTTGGCGCAGTCGTGTACGAAATGGCGACGGGCAAGAGGGCGTTCGAAGGCAAGAGCCAGGCGAGTTTGATCGCCGCAATTTTGGAACGAGACCCTCCGGCAATGTCTGCGCTTCAGCCGATGACGCCTCCGGCGCTGGACCGCCTAGTCAAGAAATGTCTCGCCAAGGAGCCGGAGAAGAGATGGCAAGCGGCGAGTGATGTTTGCGACGAGCTGAAGTGGATCGCCGAAGGCGGCTCGCAAGTCGCGTTCTCACCGACCCATGCAACGAAAGGCGTGCGCTCACTCGGGCGGCGGGAGCTGATCCTCGGCTCGGGCGCATCGTTGTTAGCCGCGGCGGTCACCGGCATTGCCGCTTGGAGGCTGAAGCCGTCGCCCTCGCAGCCTGTCACGCGCACGGTGATAACGCTGCCACCTGGTCAACAATTAGCAGGACTGGAGAATGGCCCTGCTTTGGCACTTTCCCCCAACGGTACACTGCTCGCGTATGTCGCGCGACAGGGTGGCATGCAGCAGCTTTATCTGCGGACGATGGACAGCCTGGAGGCAAGGCCAATCCCAGGCACCGAGGGAGCCATCGAACCTTTCTTCTCCCCCGATGGTCAGTGGTTGGGATTTTTTGCGGGCGGAAAGTTAAGAAAAGTGTCAGTGAGCGGTGGTGCAGCGCTGACGCTCAGCGACGCCGTGAACTCTGCCGGAGCGAGTTGGGGTAGCCAAGGGATGATCGCTTTCGCACCTGCAGCCGACCTCTCGCCCCTGCAGCAGGTGCCCGAAACAGGTGGCGCCCCGGAAGCACTGACTCGTTTCGACAAAGGGGAAGTCACTCATCGCTGGCCGGATTTCTTGCCCGGCGGCAAGGCGGTGCTCTTCGCCGGAGGGGGCAATGTAAATTATTTCACTGACGCTCATGTTGCCGTTCAGGCGGTCGGGACCGGCGAACGGAGGAATCTGACCCAGGAGGGAACGAACCCTCGCTACGCGTCCACTGGGCACTTGATTTATGCGCAAGGGGGCAACCTAATGGCCGTGCCTTTTGATTTGCAGCGGCTTGCGGTCATCGGCGCGGCAATCCCAGTGGTCGAGGACGTCCTGCAATCGACGTCCAGTGGGGCTGCCCAGTACAGCATTTCCGCCACAGGGTCGCTGGTCTATGTTTCGGGGGCAGTTCAGTCGGCCCAGTGCAAGCTGGTGTGGGTCAGTCGCAATGGCGAGGCTCAGCCATTGGTCGCCCCAGCTCACGCTTACTTGGGTCCGCGCGTTTCCCCTGATGGTCGGAAGATAGCCGTAGCCATCCAAGAACAGGAGGCGCAGATCTGGCAGTATGACCTTGCCCGCGAGACGTTGACCCGGTTGACGTTTGAGGGGAATAACAACGTAGCCCCGTCTTGGACACCGGACGGCAAACGGATAGCGTTCATATCAAATGCAGCAGCGCCGCAAAACATCTTCTGGCTACTCGCCGACGGCAGTGGCGGCCTGGAGCGATTGACCACTAGCCAGTACACGCAGGTTCCGATGTCCTGGTCCGCGGACGGGCAAATGTTGGCTTTCCTTGAAGTCAACCCTTCCACGGGATACGACATCTGGGTGCTGCGCATGGGTGACCCTTCGGCAAGCTCAGGGCAAGTCCGCAAGGCGGAGCCGTTCCTTCGAACATCATTCAACGAATCCGTGCCACGGTTTTCCCGCGACGGGCACTGGCTGGCCTATATCTCAAATGAGTCCGGCCGATACGAGGTCTATGTGCAACCCTTTCCCGGGCCCGGCGGCAAGTGGCAAATTTCTACAGAAGGCGGGACGGAGCCACTGTGGAATCCGAACGGACGAGAGCTGTTCTACCGAAGCGGGAATAAGATCATGGCGGTGGACGTTACCACGCAGCCCGGTTTCGCTGCCGGCACGCCCCGGAAGCTATTTGAGGGGCCATACTTGCCGAGCCCACTAACGAACCCCAACTATGATGTGTCCCCCGACGGCCAGCGTTTCCTGATGCTCAAACCGAGCGAGTCAGCGGAGGCTGCGCCCACACAAATCAACGTGGTGCTGAACTGGTTTGAAGAGTTGAAACGCCGCGTTCCTACCGGCGGGAAATGAACAAGGGCGCTCCGCTTGCGAAGTGTTTATTGGCCCGATTTTTCCGGTGATCACTCTTGGGCGGTGGCCAGAATCTGAGTGTCCCTGAATAGTTGGTATAAAAATAGTGAACGAAAACGACTCTCGGCGCATCTGATTTAGCAGGGAACGAAGTGAGGCGTGATGCCAGAGTCAAATCACATTCCGGCGGGCGCGGTGCTCGACAAGTGGTCCAACGACCCGTGGTCGAACGGCGTCCAAGTTGACCAGATGGAAGATATGGAGACGCTGGTCGTCCGCACCCGCAACAGCCTCTACGAAATCGTGGTGATCGACGGCCCCAGCGGTGAAATTCTCGTGCGCGGCGGCCAGTTCTTTCCGGAATTGACTCCGGCGCGCCTCGCCGGCGCCACGCTCGGCGGGTGTTTCTGCAAGATGCGCGGGATTTATGCGGGCTTCCGCATGGAAATCACCGCGAACGATCAGCGCACCGTGACCACGCCTGTCGAATCGATAGGAATTCTGGCCACAACGTAGGCACAACGTAGCGCCGGCATCCCGCCGGTGATTTTCTTATTCCAATACATCTAAAGGCCACCGGCGAGACGCCGGCGCCACGACAATCAACCGAAGAATGTTGACGGACGGCCTTGCCTCGTCAACAATGCTGGGACCATGAAAACGTCTCTTTCGGACAAGCGCCTGGCCGTGCTGGGCGCGGGGAAGATCGGCGGAATTTTGCTGCGCGCGTTCCTCGAGCAGAAGCTGGTGCAGCCGAAGCGAGTCCGCGCGACGGTGCGCCACGCAGAAAAAGCGCGATCGCTCGCGAAGCAGCTGGGCATTGAAGCGTCCACCGACAATCGCGCGGCGGTGCGCGACGCGGACATCATTTTGCTTGCGGTGAAGCCCCAGGTGGTCCGTGAAATCTGCGAAGAGATCAAGCCTGACATGAAGTCGGGGAAACTGATCGTCTCGGTGGTCGCGTCCGTTTCAACGCAACTCATCGAAAAGCATCTTGGCATGGATCTGCCCGTGATTCGCGCCATGCCGAATACTCCCTGCGCAATCGGCTGCGGCATGACGGGTCTCGCCAAGGGGATTCACGCCGGCAAAGAGCACATGGAAATCGCGCAGGCCATGTTTCAGTCCGTCGGGCGCGTCGTCGACGTGGACGAAAAGCAGATCGACGCCGTTACGGGACTTTCCGCCAGCGGCACCGCGTTCATCTATATTATTCTCGAATCGCTGGCTGAAGGTGGCGTGAAGGTCGGCCTGCCGCGCGACGTTTCCACGTTGCTCGCGGCGCAGACCATGATGGGCGCGGCCCGCATGGTGCTCGACACGGGCGACCATCCCGCGCTCTTGAAAGACGCGGTGACCACGCCCGCGGGATCCACGATGGACGGCATACTCGAACTCGAGGACGGCAAATTGCGCGTGACGCTCATCAAGGCCGTGATGAAAGCCACCCAGCGCGCCAAGGAATTGATCGTCGAGTCCTGACGCTCGGTCAGGGTTGGGGACTTTTGATTTTAAGTAGCACAGCGACTCTTCGCTGTGTGATTTTTGCAATCGTGGTTTCGGCGGCACCAATTGTTCGGCCTACAAAACCACACAGCCAAGAGTGGCTGTGCCACTAAATGCACAGGGAGGAAAATATGGTCAGGAACGCTTCGGCAGTCTGGAATGGTTCGCTTAAGGAAGGGAAGGGCACGATCTCCACGGACAGCAAAGTACTCTCGAACGCACAGTATTCCTTTTCGACGCGCTTCGAGAACGGCATCGGCACCAATCCCGAAGAACTGATCGCGGCGGCGCACGCGGGCTGCTACAGCATGGCGCTCTCCGGCCAGCTGGGCGCTGCAGGCATGACCGCGGAAGCCATCGAGACCACCGCCGCCGTAACGCTGGAAAAGACGGACGCGGGCTTCACGGTGACGAAGATTCATCTGGATGTCACCGCCAGAATTCCCGGCGCCGATCCCGCCGCATTCGACAAAGCGGCGCAGGACGCCAAAGTCGGCTGCCCCATCTCGCGCCTGCTCAAGGCGGCCGAAATCACGATGAGCGCCAAGCTCGTCGGCGGCCGCGCAACGACCGCGTAGAGTTTCGCGCGACGGTCGTCAGGTTTTGCGTAGCGCCGGCCTCTGGCCGGCTCGTTGGGCGAACAGTTTGATTCGGGCCGACGAGACGCCGGCGCTACGGTCGTTCTTCTCCGAGCCGCGCACGTCGAGAGCATATAGCTCCCCCTTGACGGATGTGTTAGGATTTGCGCGAACAAAGCATGCCCAGTCAATACATTCCGATTTTTATTTTTGCGATCCTGGCGGCGGCGTTTCCGGCAGTCACGCTGGTGATTATGAGCCTCATCCGCCCAACGCCCCCGATCGTGGGAGCGAAGCTCAAGCCGTACGAGTGCGGCGTCGAAGCCGAGGGCGACACGCGCGGGCGATATTCGGTCCGGTTCTACATCGTCGCCATTCTGTTTGTGATCTTTGACGTCGAGACGACGTTCCTGTTTCCCTGGGCGGTGCTGTTTTCAACGCGCGAGCCCGGCTTTCGCCTGCCGGAAGTCTACGCGCTGGCCAGCATGTTCGTTTTTCTCGGCATTTTGATCATCGGCTACGTCTGGCTGTACCGAAAAGGCGCGCTCGAATGGGTGTAGCTGGCGCCCGATTTTTCATGGACTGACAGTGCAGCCCCGGCCGCGGAAACGGGCCGGGATTTTTTTTGGGCTTGGGCAGGGGAAGTTGTCCCCCGAGCCCGGCAATATCCGGGCGGAACAGGTTGACTCTGTTTTCCGCCGTGTGCTAAAAGCTACAACTTAATATTGGCCGCGGGTGTTGGTGCGGCCGCACTACTCCTAATTCATGGCAAACGACCCGGAAGAGAAGCAGCCTTCTGCGAGTTCACCGACCGAACCGTCTGCGCCTACCCCACCGGCCGCAGCTGGAACCCCCGCACCCAAACCACCTGCCGCTCCCGCAGCCGCGGCCGCAAAGCCTCCGGCTGTCGCTGCTCCGCCACGGCCTCCCGCGCCTCCCAAGGAAGGCCCGGTCGCGCTCGATAACGAGCTGGTAAAACGCTACAAGGAAAAATTCGGCCCCGGGATCCTGGAAGCCTGGACGGATCGCAGGCAGGCCATTCTGGTGGTCGCGCGCGAGCTGCTCGCGGAAATCGCGCTGTACAGCCGCGACACAGAAAAATTCGACTGGCTGAGCGACCTCACCACCGTCGACTGGCCGAAGCGCGAGAAGCGTTTCGACGTCGTCCTCAACATGTATTCGTTCGAGAAGAACGAGCGGTTGCGCCTGAAGGCGCAAGCCACGGCGGATGAGCGCGTTCCGAGCGTTCAGGGCATTTGGACCACCGCGAACTGGATGGAGCGCGAAGTCTATGACATGTTCGGGATTATTTTTGAAGGCCATCCCGATTTGAAGCGCATTTTGCTTCCCGACGAATGGCAGGGCTTTCCGCTGCGCAAGGATTACGACATTCTGACGCAGGACACCGCCTGGGTGCGCGAAAACCTGGGCATCGAGAGCGGGCAATAGCGAATGGCTGACGAACGCATCCCGGCCGCGACGCAAGTCGAGCAAACAGTGCTCGGCGCGGACGAAATTATCCTGAACATGGGGCCGCAGCACCCGTCCACGCACGGCGTGCTGCGTGTGAAGCTGCGCCTGGACGGCGAGAAGGTGATCGGCTCGGAGTGCGTGATCGGCTACCTGCATCGCGGCGTCGAAAAAATCGCCGAGCACCGTACCTACCAGCAGTTCGCGCCGTACGTGGACCGCATGGATTACGTGGCGGCGGTTTCCAACGGGCTGGGATATTGCGAGGCCGTTGAGAAGCTATTGGGCGCCGAAGCGCCGCCGCGGGCTCGCGTCATTCGCACGATTCTCACCGAGATGCAGCGGATCGCGAGCCACCTGTTTTGGCTCGGCACGCACGCGCTGGATATCGGCGCGCTCACGCCGCTCTTTTACTGCCTGCGCGAGCGCGAAGAGATTCTGAAAATTTTCGAGAAATTCTGCGGCGCGCGGCTCACGACGCACGCGTTCCGCATTGGCGGCCTGCAATATGAGGCCTACGACGAGCTGGAAAAAGACGTCGAGCGTTTCTGCCTGCCCTTCGACAAGCGCGTCGACGAATACGAATCGTTGCTGACCGAGAACCGCATTTGGGTGCAGCGCACGAAGGGGATTGGGATCCTTACGGCCAAGGAAGCGATCGACTACGGCGCCTCCGGCCCGGTGCTGCGCGCGAGCGGCGTGAAGTGGGATATCCGCAAGGCCATGCCGTACGCCGCCTACGACCAGTACAAATTTGAAATCCCCACCGGCAAAAATGGCGACACGTACGACCGTTACCTCGTGCGCATGGAAGAGATGCGCCAGTCTCGCCTGATCTGCCTGCAGGCCATTGAAAATATTCCGGCGGGGCCGATCATGGGCAAGGTAGGCAAGGTCCTGAAGCCGCCGCCCGGAGAGGTCTACCACGCCATTGAAGCGCCCAAGGGCGAGCTGGGCTATTACATCATCAGCGACGGCACGACGCAGCCCTACCGCGTGCGAATTCGTCCGCCGTCACTGATTAATCTAGAAGCGTTTGACAAGATGATTCGCGGGCACCTGGTGGCGGACGTTGTGGCCATCATTGGAACGCTGGATATCGTCCTGGGAGAAGTCGACCGCTAACGCCATGTTGATGAACGTCATCCAGTACCTGATCTCGATTTGGCGGCCGCTCGTTTGCGCGGTCGCCATCGTGGCCGTGCTGCCGCTCGTTGCCGGCTACATCGTCTTGATGGAACGCAAGGTGATGGCGGACATGCAGGCGCGGCTGGGGCCCATGCGCGTCGGTCCTCATGGCTTGCTGCAGCCTATCGCGGACGCGCTGAAGCTGCTGATCAAGGAAGACATCATCCCCGACGAATCGGACAAGGCGATTTTCTGGTTTGCGCCGCTGATTTCGGTGACGTGTGCGATGTTGGCCATGTCCGCGCTGGCGATTGGGCCATGGTTTCAGATCGCCGACCTGAACGTCGGACTGCTCTTCGTTGTGGGGATCAGCGCGCTGGGAATTTTCGGCATTGTGCTGGGCGGATGGTCGTCGAACAGCCATTACTCGCTGCTCGGGGCGCTGCGCAGCGCGGCGCAACTGGTGAGCTATGAGACCGCGGCGGGCATGGCGATCGTCGGCGGATTGTTGCTGGCGGGCACGCTCTCCACGCGCGAAATCGTTGAGACCCAGGGCGACTACGGCTGGTGGTTCGCTTTCGTGGCGCCGGTGGGATTTTTTATTTACCTGGTGGCCTCGATCGCGGAAACGAACCGCGCGCCATTCGATCTGCCCGAAGCCGAATCGGAACTTGTCGCGGGGTATATGACGGAGTACAGCGGCTTCCGCTGGGCGCTCTATTTCCTCGCTGAGTACACGAACATGGTCGTGGTCGCGTCCATCGCCACCACGCTGTTTCTCGGCGGCTGGCTGCGCCCGTTTGCCAGCACTCCCATATTCAATTTTCTGGACTACATACCGTCGCTTCTGATGCTGCTCGTCGGCGGATACTGCTTCTATCGCGCGCCGAAGCAGCCGGTGCAAGTGCAAAAGCTGTTCATGGTCGCCGTCGGACTGCTTCTGATTGTTGTGGCCATTATTCTGGCGCTCCCGCTTGTGCCGGCGGTGAACGAGATGGTTCCCGGATTGAAAGAGGGGCTGCACGGCGCGTTCTGGTTTCTTTTGAAGGTGGGCCTGTACATCTACACGTTCATGTGGCTGCGGTTCACGTTTCCGCGGTATCGCTTTGACCAGCTGATGCGTCTCGGCTGGCAATTCCTGATTCCGCTGTCCATCGTGAACGTGCTCGGAATCGGCGTCGCGCTGGTGCTGCACCGCCATTGGGGCTGGAGCCACTGGATCGCGTTTCCGCTGACGACGGCGCTGACGCTGCTGGTAGCGGGCTGGCTCGGCTGGGCGGGCGAGAAGAAAGACGCAGGGCAAGTATTTGTGGGTGAGCTGTAGTAAGTAGGACAGGCTTCTAGCCTGTCGGGTTTAGAGCTTGCAAGGACAAAAGGCGACAGGCTGCAAGCCTGTCCTACTTGAAGAGATGCTCGACCAAATCATATTTCACTTCTTTGCGGCGCTGGCCATCGTCTCGGCGATCCTCGTCGTGACGCGGCGCAACGTGGTGCAGAGCGCGATCTTCCTGATCACCGCGCTGCTCGCGACCGCGGGCATCTTTCTGCAATTGCACGCGGAGTTTTTGTTTATCGTCCAGATCATCCTGTACGCGGGCGGCATCATGGTGCTGTTCGTCTTCGTCATCATGCTGATCAATCTGGACGTTTCATTGCACCAGATTCAGTACAACCGGCAATGGTGGCTCGGATTTCTGCTCGCGCTGGTCGTGGGAGCGGAGTTCGCGCTGGCGATCGCGGTGGGACGCTCGCAACTGGCCCTGGGCGAGCCGGCGCCGGCCAGCGCCCTCGAGCCGAGCACGCAGCTGGTGGGAAAAGTGTTGTTCAGCGAATACATGCTGCCGTTTGAAGTCGCGTCGATCCTGTTGCTCGTGGCCATGATCGGCGCGGTGGTGATGGCCAAGAAGAAAATTTGAGGAAGCAGGCGAAGAAATGATTCCGATCAGCCAGTGTTTGTTTCTCGGAATGGTCCTGTTCACGATCGGTGTGATTGGCGTGGTCACGCGGCGCAACGTGATCATCATTTTGATGTCCATCGAGCTGATGCTGAATGCGGTGAACATCAATCTGGTGGCCTTCTCGCGCCTGGTCGGCTCCGCCGAAGGCCACGTCTTCGCGATTTTCATCATCACGGACGCAGCCGCGGAAGCCGCCGTGGGCCTGGGCATCATCATCGCGTTCTTCCGCAATCGCGAGACGCTGCTCGGCGACGAAATGGATTTGCTGAAGTGGTAGGACAGGCTTCTAGCCTGTCGGGTTTAGGCCTTGCAAGGACAAAAGGCGACAGGCTAGAAGCCTGTCCCACTGGATCGATCGCGAAATTGGGTATGGAGACTTTCTAGAAACGACGAACGATGATGCCGGCTGAATATTTTCTCGCGCATATCTGGCTGATCCCGCTGTTTCCGCTGGCGGGGGCGGCGCTCATGCTGTTCATTGGCAAGCGCCTGCCGAACGCCGCGGTCAGCGTGATCTGCGTCGGCAGCGTGTTCCTTGCCATGTGCTACGCGTTCGGCGCGATCTGGCAGCTCATTTCGCGTCCCGTGGCCGAGCGCCTGGTGAGCTACAACCTGTTTGACTGGGTGCCCGCTGGCGCCATGCACACCTCCGCCGGACATCTGATCAATTTCAACGTACCTTGGGGCGTGATGATGGACCCGCTGACGGCGGTGATGCTCTTCGTCGTCACCGGCGTGGGATTCCTGATCCACGTGTACTCCACCGGCTACATGGCGCACGAAGGCGGCTACTACCGCTTCTTCGGCTACCTGAACCTCTTCATGTTCTCGATGCTCACGCTCATCGCGGCGAACAATTTGCTCCTGCTCTTCGTCGGATGGGAAGGCGTGGGCCTGTGCAGCTATCTGCTGATCGGTTTCTATTTCCTGAAAAAATCTGCCTCGGACGCGGGGAAGAAGGCTTTCATCGTCAACCGCATCGGTGACGCAGGCTTCATTCTCGGGTTGTTTCTGATGCTGGCCACGCTGGGCACGATTCAGTTCACGGAGATCGGGCCGGCGATCGCTGCGGGACACTTTGCGATGGGCGATGCGACGCTGACGGCGATCGCTCTGCTGCTGTTCGTCGGCGCGACAGGGAAGTCGGCGCAGCTACCCTTATACGTGTGGCTGCCGGACGCGATGGAAGGCCCGACGCCGGTCAGCGCGCTGATCCACGCCGCCACAATGGTCACCGCCGGCGTGTACATGATCGCGCGCACCAACGCCGTTTTCTCAATGGCGCCGAAGGCTCTCATGGTCGTTGCCACCGTCGGCTGCGTCACATCGATTTTCGCGGCGACGATGGGCCTCGTGCAGAACGACATCAAGCGCGTCCTCGCCTACTCGACCGTATCGCAACTGGGCTACATGTTCCTCGCGTGCGGCGTTGGCGCGTTCACCGCCGGCGTTTTTCACCTGATGACGCACGCGTTCTTCAAAGCCCTGCTCTTCCTCGGTTCGGGCAGCGTGATCCATGCGCTTTCGGGCGAGCAGGACATGCGCAAGATGGGCGCGCTCTGGAACAAGATCCCCAAGACGGCTCGTACGTTCTTAATCGGATCGATTGCCATCGCGGGAATCCCTCCGCTCGCCGGCTTTTTCAGCAAGGACGCAATCCTCGGCCACGCGTTCGAGTACAACAAATTCTTGTGGCTTCTGGGCTTCATCACGGCGGGCATGACGGCGTTTTATATGTTCCGCCTCGTGAACATGACGTTCTTCGGAAATTCGCGCGTGGACCACGAGGCCGAGCATCACCTGCACGAATCTCCCAGCTCAATGACGGTGCCGCTGATCATTCTCGCGGGCTTGTCGATCGTGGGCGGCTGGATCGGCTGGCCGGAATCGCTCGGTGGCAGCGACCGCTTCACAAAATTCCTCGAACCCGTGATGGCCAAGCATGCGGAAGCGGGAGCCGAGGCGGCGTCGCAAGCGTCCTCCGGGGCGTCGATGGAATACGTGCTGATGCTGCTCTCGGTGCTCGTTGCTTGTTTCGGCATCTGGCTGGCATATCGCTGGTACATCCAGCGGCCGGAAGTGCCGGACAAGATCGCGGCGGCCAGCCCGTTCCTGTACAAGCTGCTTTACAACAAATACTACGTGGACCAGCTCTACGACGCGATGTTCGTGAATCGCGTGAAGGATCTGGCGCTGACGCTCGGCGCGTTCGATCTGACTTTCATCAATGGCCTGGGCGTGGACGGCGCGGGCTGGGTGACGCGCATCGTCTCGCGCATCTCCGCGATCTGGGATTCCTGGATTGTGGATGGGCTGGTGAATCTGGCGGCGCGCATCGTCTGGCTCTTCAGCTGGCCGGTGCGCATGCTGCAAACGGGCCGCGTGGCGCGCTACGCGCTGTTCATGCTGCTCGGCGTGCTGATTTTCCTGGGCTATTACCTCTGGACGTCCGGCATCAAGTTGTAGCGCCCGCCTTTCTTTTCAGGCGGGCAGGGGTTGGGACGATCATTATTGAGATTGTCCTGTGGTTAGGAACCAAGGTTTCGGAGGTCCGACCTTCAGGTCGGACGAAAGTGGCGACATTGACAGGCCCTTAGGCCCTGAAGCTTCAGGGGCTAAAGCCCACGAAGATGCAGCCTAACGTCGGCACTGAACTCCCGACCTCCAACAGCAAGATACGGGAGAAGAAGGCGAGGCGGGGAGATGGAATTTTACAATACTCACATCCTGACGGTGGTGCTCTTCACGCCGCTGGTGGGGGCGCTCGTGCTGCTCTTCGTGCCGCGCGAGAATGAAACCGGGCACCGCATCATCGGCAACCTGTTCGCGCTGATCGGGCTGATCGTTTCGCTGCCGCTCATGTGGCGTTTCAGCCTGGACCCCGGCGCCCCGCGTTACCAATTCATGGAGAACGCCGACTGGATTCCCTCGATCGGCGCGCACTACTCGCTGGGCATCGACGGCATCAGCCTGCTGCTCGTGATGCTGACCACGCTCCTCGGCGCGATCTCGATTCTTTCCTCCTGGAGCGCGATCAAGATGCGCACCAAGGAATACTACATTCTCTTCCTGCTCCTTCAGGTCGGCATGCTGGGCGTCTTCATGGCCCTCGATTTCTTCCTGTTCTACATGTTCTGGGAAGTGATGCTCGTTCCGATGTACTTCCTGATCGGCGTGTGGGGCAGTGACCGGCGCCTCTACGCCGCGATCAAATTTTTTCTGTATACGCTCATCGGCTCCGTGATCATGCTGCTGGGCATCCTGGCGCTGTATTTCAAGGCCGGCGCCATGACGTTTGACATGCCCACGCTCCTCGCGTCCGCCTCGCAGTTCGATACACACACGCAGGTGCTGCTCTTCTGGGCCTTCTTCTTCGCGTTTGCAATCAAGGTGCCCATGTTCCCGTTCCACACCTGGCTGCCGGATGCGCACACCGAAGCGCCCACGGCCGGCTCCGTCATCCTGGCGGGCGTCCTGCTGAAAATGGGGACGTACGGATTCATCCGCTTCTCGCTGCCTCTCTTGCCCACGGACGCGGCGGCGCGGCACAAGATCATCACGATCATGCTGGTGCTGTCCGTGGTCGGAATTATTTACGGCGCGCTTGTCTGCATGATGCAGAAGGACATGAAGAAGCTGATCGCCTACAGCTCGGTCAGCCACCTGGCGTTCTGCACGCTGGGAATCTTTGCGCTGACTCCCAACGGGCTTTCCGGCAGCGTGATCCAGCAAATCAATCACGGAATTTCCACCGGCGCGCTCTTCCTGATCGTCGGCGTCTTGTACGAGAGACGGCACACGCGCCTCATCTCGGAATACGGCGGGCTCTCGACGCCCATGCCGAACTTCGCCGCCGTGTACATGATCGCGACGCTCAGCTCGCTGGGCCTGCCTCTGCTGAACGGATTCATCGGCGAGTTTGTGATTCTGCGCGGCACGTACGAAGTCAATGTACGGTACGTGGCCTGGGCAGTCACCGGCATCATTCTCGGCGCGGCTTACCTCTTGTGGCTGTATCAGCGCGTGATGTTCGGCCCGATTACGAATCCCGCGAACGAGCACTTGCCGGACCTGAACGCCCGCGAATGGGCCACGCTGCTTCCACTGGTGATCCTGGCGTTCTGGATCGGCATTTATCCGAAGCCGCTCTTCCGCGTTCTCGAGCGGCCCGTGCAGCAGATCGTCGAGCAGGTGAATCCCGGCTACTTCGGCGCGGAGCGCGCCAGCGCGCCCGTTGCGGCTTCTCCCGCCGCGGCGCCCGCGGACATGGGCGCGATGCCGGGGATGCCGGGGATGAGCATGCCCGCCGGCGAAGCATCACCGGCGCCGGCCACGGGAAGTAAGTAAGCTGAGCAAGGAGCCCAATGCTTAAGGCGTTCCAAACTTTCATGCAGCAGGACGGCGGCGGCCTCCTTTTGCCGGAGATGATGCTCGTCCTGTTTGCGATGGGCATCCTCCTGACCGACTATCTGCTCGAGGCGCGCGACAAGTTTTTCAACGCGCTGATGGCCATGCTCGGTGTGATCTTCAGCGGCATCACGCTGTGGCAATTGCGCGGCGTGGCCGAGCGCGGCCCGATGGGTTTCAGCAGTTCGCTAATCGTCGATCCGTTCTTTCTCTTCTTCGGGATGATCTCCCTGATCGCCACGGCGTTGGTCATCATCCTTTCGGTGCGTTACTTGCAAATCGAGGATGAGAATCACGGCGAATACTACGCCCTGATTCTTTTCGCCACGGTTGGCATGATGATCATGGCGTCGGGCTACGATCTCGTCGTGCTGTTCATCGGCCTCGAAACGATGGCCCTCAGCTTCTACGTGCTCGCGGGTTTCCTGCGGCGGGACAAGCGTTCGAACGAAAGCGCCGTGAAATACCTGCTGCTCGGCGCGTTCAGTTCGGGAATTCTGGCCTACGGCTTTTCGATCCTCTACGGCATCGGCGCCATGGCCAACCTCAGCGCTATTGGGGCGTCGCTGCCGCCCAGAACGAATTTGGACGTGCTTGCGGTCGCGGTTGAGGCGAGGGGCCATTCCGATCTTTTCGTGCTTCTGGCGCTCGCTACGGTGGCTGCCGGGCTTTTCTTCAAAGTGGCGGCGGTACCCTTCCACCAATGGGCGCCGGACGTTTACGAAGGCGCTCCCACGCCGATCACGGCCTACATCAGCGTTGCTTCGAAAACGGCCAGCTTCGCGCTGCTGCTGCGCCTGTTGCTTACCGTGTTCTGGCCTGTGCGGGTGGATTGGGAAATGCTGATCGCGGGCGTAGCCATCGCCTCGCTCACGCTGGGGAATTTGGCGGCCATCACGCAGACGAACGTCAAGCGCATGCTGGCGTACTCCTCGATCTCGCACGTCGGCTACATCTTGCTTGGAATTGTGGCTGCCGCGTCAAGCCCGCTCGGCTTCATGACCGGCATGAAGGGCGTGGCGTTCTACCTCTTCGTGTACGCCTTCATGACCATCGGCGCGTTCGCCGTGCTGATCGTGCTGCAGCGGCAGGGAGTGATCGGCGACGAGCTGGACGATTTGAACGGCCTGTACAAGCGCAGCCCGGGCGCCGCTCTCGTGCTGCTGATTTTCATGCTGTCGCTCGCCGGGATTCCGCCGCTCGGCGGCTTCGTGGGGAAGTATTTTATCCTGCAAGGGCTGATCGAGACCGGGCACAACAAGCTCGCACTCTTCGGCGCGCTCTACATCGTTCCGGCGCTGTACTACTACTTCCGCGTGGTGATGCACGCGTATCTGTACGAGCCGGGCAACGCCCCGTCGCCGATCATCACGCTCGGCCAGCGAATCGCCTTCGGCGTGCTCTGCATCATGACCATCCTCACCGGCATTTACCCTGAGCCGTTCGTGCGCCTGGCAACGTACTCGCTCTTCTTCCCGCAAGGGTTCAGTGGCCATTGAGGACCCAGGCTCGACCACTCCCCCGACGCCGCCAAAGCGGCCCGATCCTGTACCGCGCCAATTTGCGATGGCCTTGGAACTCCCCTTCGTGCTCGTGTCCGCAATCGTCGTAGGCGGGCTATTCGGCTACTTGCTTGACCGGTGGTTGCACACGAAACCCGTTTTCCTGTTGATCCTGGCGGGGTGGGTTTCTACGCGGGCTTGAGGGACGTCTTACGGCGGGTGTCACAGGGCAACTGATGGAAATGATCGGAGCGCCGCAATACGAGTTGACCGAACGCCGAATTGCCCGATTGACGTTGATCGTGGGCGTAGCGGCGTTCGCGGGAACGAGTTTTGTGTATTCCTTCCGAATCGGCGCCGGGGT
>Ga0207141_10187_pt2 | contig 15231 bp, 12 predicted proteins | sample Alteio_BWMinHeat_5_FD_153553 | JGI IMG/M metagenome (GOLD analysis project Ga0207141, IMG submission 153553) | Enriched cells from forest soil in Barre Woods Harvard Forest LTER site, Petersham, Massachusetts, United States -... | ecosystem: Environmental > Terrestrial > Soil > Temperate forest >... | reverse complement strand
GGTCTCGCCCGTGAGGCTGTTGGGGAAACGGGGTGATGCACCTTTGCCCACCGACTATCCTGCCCTGCGAGACAGCTTCTTGCAGGCATCCGCGGTAGCTGGGGCAAGCATCGAAGAGTTTCCTCATCCACTCAATGGTCCACGTGGCGAGCGTCTCGCTACCCATGTCGCGCGGCTGGGATCTCCATCTGCTCGAAAGATGCAGATCGTTTTGTCTGGAATTCGAGGGACTGATGGCGCCTACGGCTCGGCCTGCCAGAGGATGCTCCTGGAACAAGGCTCGCTAAGGGAACTTGACCCCGACGTTGGGGTCATTCTGATTCACCTGCTCAATCCTTGGGGAGTTGCTTGGTACCGCCAGGCTAACGAGGACAACGTCGACGTTGACCGGAATTTTATCGACTGGTCCACGCCACCTCCGGTCAACGCGGCTTATGAGGCGATCCACCCTGTCTTCGCATGCCCCGAATGGGAAGGAACACTAAGGAATCAGGCGGACACGCTCCTAGACGACTTTCTGGAGAAATCCGGCATTGAAGTGCTCCGAGAAGTCGTCGGCAAAGGCCAGTATGCCCACAGCGACGGTGCGTCATTTGGTGGTGACGGTCCCGTTTGGTCCAATCAGGTCCTGCATCGGATCATTGCTGGGTACTGTGTCGGCGTGACTGAAGCGGTCTGCTTTGACTTGCAAACTGGCGCTGGATCCTACGGACACGCGCAATTGGCAGCATTTTCCGAGGAGGATCGCGAACGCGCACGAGCGGCATTCGGTCCAGCCCTCTCCTCGACAGTATACCGTAACGTCAGGAGTGACTTGGCTGGAACCGCAACTCCCGCAACCGGATCCCTTTTCCAGGCGTTATCCGAAATGGCGGCAGGCACCCACTTCACGCGGATGATTGTCAAGTGCGGGGTGGGCAGCGACCGGTCGGCGTTCGATGCCCTGCGCGCAGATCACTGGCTCCATCTTTATGGGGATCCGGACAGCCCTCTTGGAGAGAGAATCAAGCTCGAGCTCCAGCAACAATTCAATCCACCGGATACGGATTGGCGCGATCTCGTCCTGCTCCGCAGCCTGCAATTCTTCAGGCGTGGCCTGAATGCGCTCAAAGCAATCCCGCTCATCGATGAGGATGCGGCGGCGCGTGTCGTTGCGACACCGCTCCGCCTTTCGGTGTCGGCGGAATTGCCCTCTTCTGAGAGAGCACCGGCACAAGTGCCGCCAACGGTTCTGGTTCGGGGATTGCGCAAGAGTTTCGGGACACTGCAGGTTCTCAAGGGCATCGACCTGACCGCGTGCAAAGGTGACGTTATTTCATTGATTGGAGCCTCTGGATCGGGGAAGAGCACGGCCCTGCGCTGCATCAACCTCCTGGAAACGCCCGACGCTGGCCGTATCGAGATCAATGGTGAGCTTATCAAGATGAAGCCGCTCCCGAGCGGTGCTGCGATCCCAGCTGATCGTCACCAAGTTGACCGCATCCGCGCCAGCGTCGGCATGGTCTTTCAGAATTTCAACCTTTGGTCGCACCTTACTGTGCTCGAGAACGTTATCGAGGCACCGATTTCGGTCTTCAAGACGCCGCGCAAGGAGGCCGTTGAGTTCGCTCTCACGCTCCTTGACAAGGTGGGGCTGGCAGATAAGCGCGATCACTATCCCAGCAAGCTCTCCGGTGGCCAGCAACAACGGGCGGCCATCGCGCGCACCCTGGCCATGCGGCCAAAAGTCATGCTGTTCGACGAACCGACATCCGCTCTCGACCCGGAACTGGTCGGCGAGGTCCTGCGTGTCATCCGCCGTCTGGTCGAGGAAGGCAACACCATGCTGCTTGTCACGCATGAAATGCGATTTGCCCGGGAAGTCTCAGACCGGATCCTTTTCCTTCACAGTGGCGCAGTCGAGGAAGAGGGACCGCCGGATAAACTCTTCGACAATCCGAAATCTGAACGAACCAGGCACTTCCTGAAACATCACTTCTGAGCCCGCCGGCTCCGAAAAGGCCGGGCTGCGTGCAGCCGGTTGGACTGCCAAGACGAAGGGGGTCGACCACAACGGCGGCTCCAACAAAGAGGGGACTATAGATGTCGAAACGAATATTCCTTTCACTCGTATGTGGCCTAGCGATCGCCATAGTTACGAACGCGGGCATAGCCGCTGAGGCCACGCTCAAGGTCGGGACGGAAGGAGAAGCGCCACCGTTCAGCATGGCCGATGCGAACGGCAACGTGACTGGCTTTGATGCCGACGTCGCTACCGCGATCTGCGCCAAACTCAAGGTCAAGTGCGAGTTTGTGGTTCAGGCTTTCGATACCCTGGTTCCCTCCATCGACACCAAGCGCTTCGATGTGATCATCTCAGGTTTGGGCATCACGGAAGAACGAAAAAAGAAGATTGGCTATTCAATTCCCTACGCCTCGAGCCCGCAATATTTCGTTGTTCCCAAGGACTCCCCTCTGGCGCCAATGACGACACTCGATGAGGTCAAGAAAGGGCTTGCGGGCAAGTCCGTGGGCGTTGTGAACGGCACGACTTACGCCAGATTCATCGCTAAGAACGTCCCATCCGCGGACCTAAAGACCTACGATTCGCTGAACGAGTTAAAGAGCGATGTCGTGGCCAAGCGTATCGATGCAGCCTTTGACGATGCTTCTTCGATCGCTGATTTCGTGAAATCGCCCGAGGGCAGTGATTTTGCCCGCGTCAACGTCAAGGTCATCGCAACCGACGATCCCTCGACGCTCGGTCACGGCATGGGTGTCGGCTTGCGCAAGACCGATACCGAATTAAAGGGCAAGATCGATGTCGCGCTCTGCGAGATCATCAAGAGCGGCGAAATGAAGGCGATGAGCGAGAAGTGGTTCCAAGACGACTACTCGCTGGCATGCAAGTGACGGAGTGTTGACAATAGTACCTTCTCCGCGCTCGCTCGCGGAGAAGGGCAGATACTCCGGTAGCACAAGCTTGTCTGCCGACGCGGTGGAGCTGTAATGGATTTCGGTCTTGTGCAATTGCTGTGGAATGAGGGGTGGGGTCTGGCCATCCTGCGTGGGGCGCTCGTCACTATCGCGGTCGGCATTCTCGGCATGATTTTCGGCATGGCGATCGGTCTCGCCCTTGCGCTGATAAAATGGGCTCGTGTGCCTGTCCTGACACTTCTGGTCGATGCCTACGCGACGATCGTCCGCAGCGTCCCAGGCCTCCTCGTCATCTACCTTCTATTCTTCGGCTCGGTTGAGTTCATCACAAGCGTTGGGGCTTTCTTTGGTTACGAGGGCCTGTTCCAGAATGCCTATTCTTTTCTCGTTGGTGTCGCTGCGATCAGTTTGATCTCCGCCGCCTACGCCGCAGAGGTGTTCCGAGGCGCCCTCGCTTCCATTCACAAGGGGCAGATTGAGGCGGCGCGCGCATTGGCCTTGCCGCGCCGTCGGCTCTATTCGCGCATCATCGGCCCGCAAATGCTTCGTTACGCGCTGCCCGGCATCAACAATGTCTGGCAGTCGACAATCAAGGATACTTCGTTGGTTTCGGTCACGGGCCTGGCGGAAGTGATGCGCATTGCCTATGTGGCCGCCGGATCCACGAAGCAGCCCTTACTATTCTTCGTCATCGCTGCCGTTGTCTTCTTTGCCATCACACTCGCAAGCCAGAGCCTGTTCGATTTGCTCGAGCGCAATCTCAATCGTGGCGTCAAGGCGGGCTGAACGATGGATTTCGAGCTCATTCAATCCGCAGTTCCGCTGCTTCTCAAAGGCTTGAGCGCAACGCTGGAAATCACCTTCTTTGGCATCCTCGTTGGCTTCCCATTCGGACTTGGCTTTGCTCTTGCCCGAATGACATCGAACCAGGCGCTGTCCGCCGCAGCGCGCACCTATAGTATGATATTTCGCGGCACGCCGCTGCTGGTGCAGATTTTCATCATCTACTACGGCCTCGGCCAGCTCAGAATTCTCCGAGACTATGACCTTTTGTGGTGGCTCCTCGGCGACGGCATGCGATGCGCGATTCTCGCGGTTGTGCTCAACACTGCTGCTTACACTTCCGAAATCCTGCGCGGCGGACTGATGTCGATTCCGCACGGCGAACTGGAAGCTGCCCGTGCCTGTGGCATGTCGAACTGGGTCCGCTTCCGACGCATACGATTTCCGCTGGCGATACGGCAGGCGCTCCCTGCCTACGGCAACGAGATAACCATCATTATCAAGGAATCGAGCCTCGCATCGACCATTACCGTGTTGGATGTCACCGGGCACGCCAAGCGCTTGATGAGCGAAACTTTCGCTGTGATAGAGATCTTCACAATCGCTGGCCTCATGTATCTAGCCATCAACTTTGTCGTTCTGATGCTTGTCAAAGTGATCGAGGCCCGCTTGTCCGGGTACCGTTCATGATGCCGCGTTCCAGAAGCGCCTTAGGCCACGCAGCTGAAATAGGGGCAGGCCGCTGGCCCGCCCGCCCATTGGAAGCTGGTGAGGCATTGGCGGATCTGCCTTACGGCCGTCTGTGAATTGGAGTCATTCTTCCATGGGTAGGATCGTTGTCATCGGTGCGGGAATTGTGGGCTTATCGGTCGCTCGTGCCGCGCTCGGCCGGGGGCATTCGGTCACCGTTCTGGAACAGGGCCCCATCGCGAACCCGCAGGCAGCGTCTTATGACCAGCACCGTCTGATCCGCTATCAATACGGGGCCGCGGAAGGCTACACGCACATGGTCTCGCAGGCCTTCGGCGCGTTGGAGCGGGTCTGGAGCGATTTAGGCGAAGACCATTTCGAGAACACCGGCACGCTCGGCATCGCCATATCGCCTGACGACGACCTCAACCGGACCTTGTCAACATTCCGTCAGATCGGAATTCGCCACGAAGTTCTTGGTCGACAGGCTGTCGAGCGGCTCTGTCCTCAGCTCTTGCTGCCGGAAGGCAGTTGGGGCCTGCTCGCTGAACCTGGTGGTCCCCTCCTCGCGAGCCGGATCATCGATGGCCTCGCCGCGTGGGTAACCGCAAAGGGAGGTGACATGCGGGCCTATTGCCGAGTTGCAAAAATCGATCGTGCGGCGGGCCGTGTGAGACTCGAAGACGGTGCAGTCGTCGAGGGCGACCTAGTTGTCGTAGCCGCCGGAGCATGGTTACCGACATTGATGGTCGACTACGCGACAATCCAGACCCACCGACAAGCGGTCTGTTACATCGAGCCACCACAGGAGCATTTGGACGCATGGAGCAAGGGCCCAAGCCTGACCGATCTGGGGCCGGGCGACAATTACGCCTTGCCCCCTGTGCGGGGGACAGGCTTGAAATTCGGCACCGGAAGCCATCGCCGGCCCGGCCGTCCCTCGGATGGTTTCAATTGGGATCCTGCGGAAGGCGCAGAGGTTGTCGGCAAGTTCGCGCCGTTTCTGCGCGATGCCGCAGCCTATAGGCCCCTCCGCATGCAGGTCGGCTATTATGTCAAAGACGATACCGGCCGATTTCGGATAGACCGTCACGGGCGCACCGTTGTTGTCACCAACTGCGACGGACAAATGTTCAAATTCGGTCCGCTTCTTGGCGAGCGCATTCTCGCTTCGTATGAAGGCGAGCAATCCTTCAGCGATCTCGCACGGTGGGCGGCGGGGTACTAATACCCCAGCCGTGAAGCGGAACGAACCCTCCGAACTTATTCGACTGCACGACGTCAGAAACGATGGCGGGTGGTTCTTCGTAAACCTGATCTGGAATAAGGCCGGGAGTGGAAGGGCATTTTTACGGAACGAACGCCGAATCTCACGTTTCAGTCTGCGGTCAGAACAAGAGCTGCTCCTCGTGACACGCCGATTAATAAGCAGTTATTGACATCTTGCCGGCTACGCGTGAATGAAGTCCCACACTTCTGGGGGTTGTTTCATGGAAGAAGTTTCAAAGATCGAGCATAACGCCCAAGTTGTGGCTATTGCGGTGGCCTATCTCGGCAATCCCAACGTTCGGATCGAGAAGAATGAGCTCGCCGAAGTCATCAGGCAGATCGACTCTGCCTTGAGGGCACAGGTAGAACCGGCTCAGTCGGCCGAGCCCAAACTCGAAATGCCTTCGGCGCAGGCTATCCGCGTCTCGATCATGCCGGATCATCTGATCAGTTTCATCGACGCAAGACCCTATAAGAGTTTGCGGCGGCACCTAGGGCTTCATGGCCACACGCCAAAGAGCTATCGCGAGCGCTATGGCCTGAAGAGCGATTACCCTATGACAGCACCGAATTATTCGGCGCAGCGCTCGGAATTAGCCAAGAAGATGGGCCTTGGTCAGATCGGCGCTCAGAGACGAGCAGCTGCGACGGTGGAGAAGCAATCCACCCCCGCGATTGCCGCATCGGCGGAGCCGGTCAATGCGGCACCCAGCAAGCGGAGGGCCTCGAAGGCCGCCGCCGTGGTTGCAACTTCATCTGAGCCACCACCCGTCAGTTCCGAGCCGGTCGCGATCGCCGACGCCATGCCGAAACCTCGAATTGCCAAGGCCGCTCGGAGCAAGAGGATGCCTTCGGTAACGACTGGAGCCTTAGTAAAGACAGCTCAGGTCCTGCAGGACACGGCTGAGTCAGCGCCTGATAAGGCAAGTGCGACTGCCCCAGTTGCCTCTGGGACTGATGCGATGTCGGACACCCCGGTGAGGGCGGGGAGGCAAAAACGGACGAGGGCGACCAAGGTGGGGACAGTAGCCAAGGTAGCCAAGCGGCGAGCGAAGCGAGAGTAGCATCTACCAATGCTCTTTGGCGGCGGCACGTTCGAACCGTGAAACTACCTGGGCCACATCCGCATTTCCGATCTGCGAATGAGAGAATTCTTGCGCTGAAAGGCTAGCATTGGGTTTCGCATTCCAGACCATAAGGCAGCTATTTCCTTCGGGATTACCGGCGGCCTCGAAGGTCTTGGTCTTGTTCTGACCCCCATAAAGGCGCGTCTTCATCGACAAACTGAAAGGTCAGTGTAGTGTTCGCCGGCGTCGCGACCGTGATGCATAATACTAAACTCAGACGAACTCGCGCCTGCGCACTCGCCCTAAACAACCAGCGCTTCACCGAAATCGAGGCCGAGATCGGGATCCGGAAATCCATTCTCACATTGACGGCCAATTTGAGACTGGGCCAAAATACCAAACGGCGAGAAAAGTCGCGGAGCCTCGCGCCAAGATGCCAAGCGACGCTCAGGACCCCTAAAGCATCGAAATTGGTGGCGAGATCATGCCGTTTCCAGTATTCGTAAGGGACTGCTCAAGTTCACGAATTCGATAACCAATACTAGGCCACGACCAAATTCAAACGGCGGGCAAGCTTCGACCCGCGCTAATAGGACGGAATGTCGCACAAGGCCGATATCTCGCGCGAACATGGCGCCTCCGTCACCGCGAAGTTTGCTGTCGTCTTCCCGAAGGGAGGGGAATAGGCTCCGTAAGAGGCCCGGACAACAAAGGCTCGAAAAACGACTAAGGGAGGAAAGCATGAATACGAAGCTACTTTGCGCCGTCGGAGGTCTGGCAATTGCTTCGCTTTTCACCGGACCAGCGGCGGCAGATAAAGTCAAGTTCGACTTTTGGTACGGGAACTCCGGCGATATCAGCCAGCGAGTCCAGGAAGTCTGCAAGCACTTCAACGACTCCCAGCCCGAATTTGAAGCAGTCTGCACTAGCCAGGGTTCCTATTACGCTGCCGTGCAGAACACCATCGCCGCCTTCCGCGGCGGCAAGCCGCCGACCGTCGTTCAGGTTTTTGATGTCGGCACGCTCGATCTGATGCTGTCGGATGCCTACTACCCGGCCTACAAGCTGATGGAGGACAACGGCTACAAGATCGACTGGAGCAACTACTTTGCGGGCATTCGCGCCTATTACGCGAGCTCAAAGGGTGAGATGTTCTCGTTTCCCTTCAACTCGTCGACCGCCATCCTCTACTGGAACAAGGACGCCTTCAAGAAGATCGGCAAAAGCGAGGCGCCGAAAACCTGGGAAGAGGCGGAAGCGGACATGAAGGCCTTGAAGAACGCCGGCTTTGATTGCCCGTTCGCCTTCGACATCAGCCAGGACGAGAGCTGGCAACTGATGGAGCAGTTCTCGGCCGTGCATGGCGAGCCGATTGCGACCAAGAACAACGGATTCGGCGGGCTCGATGCGGAGCTCACCTTCAACAAGACCAAATTCGTGAAATTCATCAGCGACCTGAAGCGCTGGTACGATGACGGACTCGCCAAGGTTAAGTCCCCCAATAGTGGCGAGGACTATGTTGCCGCCTTTGCCTCTGGCCACTGCCAGATGACGCTGACCTCAGTCGGCGACCACGGCAATATCGGCCGCACCGCTGCGCCCGACATGCATTGGGACGTCGCCTTGCTGCCTGTCTATGACGGCACGGCCCGTCACAACTCCTTCGTCGGCGGCGCTTCGTTGTGGGTGCTGAAGGGCCATACTCAGGAGGAATACAAGGCGGCCGCCAGCTTCCTCAACTTCATCGCCCAGCCGGAGCAGGCGCTCTTCTGGTCGACGGTCACCGGCTACATTCCGGTCACCAAGACTGGCTTCGACTACATGAAGGCCAACGGCTTCTACGATAAGGCACCCTACAAGGGCCGCGAGACGGCAATCGACAGCCTGTCGAACTATGCGACCAACGGGCCAGGCGGCATACGGCTCGGTAACTTCCTGCAGATCCGCGCCGAGCTCGGTAACGGCCTCCAGGAAATTATCGCTAACAAGACGCCGGTCCAAAAAGCGCTCGACGACGTCGTTCAGCGCGGAGACATCATCCTGCGCCGCTTCGAGGCCACTTATAAGGGTAAAGAGCTGCCCTAGCGCGAGGCCACTGTGGTCAGTCGTTCAAAGATCGAACTTACCCGCCGGCCGCTCCCAAGGGTTGAATTCCTCTGTGGGAGCGGGATAGCCCGTCGGCTGACCGGGCTCCGAGCAAAGCGGGAAAGCGCCCAAGCCGGACGGATGGAGAAGCGCGCCTTCTTCGCCAATCGCTGGCTCGGCGTTGCCCTGATCGTCCCGCAGATCCTGCTGATCTTCACGTTTTTCTACTGGCCGGCAGGAGAAGCGCTTTATTGGGCATTCACTTTGGAACGGCCGTGGGGCGGAGGCAACGAGTGGGTCGGGTTCGGCAACTTCCAAGCGATCCTGTCGGACCCGGTCTATTGGAACTCGATAGTAAGTAGCGTCATCTTCGCGATGGCGACCACCGGTCTTGCCATGGCAGTCGCCTTGGTGTTGGCGTTCGCCGTGGACCGGGAGATGCGCGGATCCCGCATATACCGCTCGGTTCTGGTGTGGCCATTTGCAATAGCCGCTCCGGCACTCGGCATGGCGTTCCGCTTTATCCTGGCGCCGGAAGCAGGCTTCCTTGCTTTCGTCAATAACATCTGGCCGGGGCTGTGGAACCCCAATTTGCATGGCATTGATGCGATGATTTGTATAGTGGTTGCATTTGCCTGGAAATATATCGGCTACAACTTCATCTTCTTTCTGGCTGCTCTGCAAACAATTCCCAAATCACTGATCGAGGCAGCCGCGATGGACGGTGCCGGGCTTCTCCGCCGTATGCGGGATATCCAGTTCCCGCTCCTTGCTCCGACGATGTTTTTTCTGATTGTCATCAACCTCACCGACAGTTTCACAGACAGTTTCGGCATCGTTGACATCATGACCCAGGGAGGACCGGCCCGAGCCACCAATCTGATGGTCTACAAGATCTATTTCGACGGCTTCAAAGGGCTCGATTACTCCGGGGCTGCGGCACAAAGCATTATTCTGATGCTCCTCGTCATCCTCTTGACGATTGCTCAGTTCCGTTTTGTCGAGCGACGAATTCACTACAAGTGAGGCCGCTTCGATGGTCGAGCGCACGCCCTTCCTTAACGTCTTGATACAGCTGCTCCTGTTCCTGGGGTTCGTGGTGGCGCTCGCGCCCTTCGCCATCGTTGCCATCGCCGCGACGCATGATCTGCGCACTGTCAATGAAGTGCCGATGCCCCTCTGGCCCGGCCACGATTTCGTGACCAACGCGACCGAGGCATGGCACCGGGCCGACCTGGGCCGCAAGATCGTCAACAGTATTCTGTTCGCAAGCGGCGTAGCCTGCGGCAAGGTCGTCATCGCCGGACTTTCGGCCTTCTCGCTCGTCTTCTTTCGTTATCGTGGCCGCTTTCTAATCTTCTGGCTAATCTTCATCACGCTCATGCTGCCGCTCGAGGTCCGCATCGTGCCGACCTACGCGGTTGCCGCCAACGTGCTCCGCCCCTATCAGACGCTGCTCGATCTCGCCGGCATTTCCTGGCTTGTTGAAGCGGCGACGAGCTATCGGATCGCCCTTCATTGGGGGCTGCTGAATACCTACACCGGCCTGATCATGCCACTGATTGCCACTGCCACAGGCACGTTTCTCTATCGACAGTTTTTCCTCACCATTCCCGACGAACTGGTCGAGGCCGCCAAGATGGACGGCGCTGGAGCGCTCCGCTTCCTCAAGGACATCCTTGTACCCCTCTCGAAGACCAACATGGCGGCGCTGGCAACGATCATGTTCGTCTGGGCATGGAACCAATACCTCTGGCCGCTCTTGGTTACGACCGATGCCGCCCACGGCACGGCGGTAATGGAATTGAAGGAACTCATTCCGGGGAGCTTCGGGATTCCTGACTGGAACGTTGCTATGGCTGGAACGCTCATCATCATGCTGCCGCCCCTTATTGTAGTGATCCTCATGCAGCGTTGGTTCGTGCGCGGCCTAATCGCGACCGAAAAGTAGGAGGCGCGATGGCCGACATCTCCATCCGCGGTCTGAGAAAGAGCTATGGCCGAAACGAGATTGTTCATGGCATTGACCTTGAAATTAGTGATGGTGAGTTCGTTGTCGTGCTCGGCCCGTCCGGGTGTGGGAAGTCGACGTTCTTGAGACTAATCGCCGGGCTCGAAGAGATCACTGGCGGCGAGATCGCCATCGGGGGGAAAGTCGTCAACAAGCTGGAGCCACGCGAGCGCGGCTGCGCCATGGTGTTCCAGAACTACGCCCTCTATCCGCACATGACCGTCGCAGACAATATTGGCTATGCGCTGAAGGTTGCTGGTGTAAGCAACAGGGAGCGGACGGAGCGCATCGCTAGGGTGGCAAAGACCCTCGAACTCGAGGCGTTTCTTGACCGCAAGCCCTCGGCGCTCTCCGGCGGACAGCGCCAGCGCGTTGCCATGGGTCGTGCGATGATTCGCGAGCCAAGCGTCTTCCTCTTTGACGAGCCACTTTCCAACCTCGACGCTAAGCTCCGCGTCCAGATGAGGATCGAGATCAGGCGCCTCCACCAGCGTCTCAACGCGACCAGCATCTTTGTCACTCACGATCAGATCGAGGCGATGACGCTGGCCGACCGCCTAGTGGTGATGAAAGAAGGCCGGATTGAGCAGGTCGGCGCGCCCGCGGACGTCTACCGCCGTCCGTCCAGCCGCTACGTCGCGGGCTTCATTGGGTCGCCAGCGATGAACTTTTTTGAAGCACGCATAGTTGCACCAGGCCGGGTCGCATTCGGTAGCAACGCCATGCTGGACCTATCCCGACGCTCCAACCTTGCTCCGTTAGGCGAAACCGTCTTGCTTGGCGTCCGGCCCGAGGACATGCAGATTGCACCGTCAGGTGGCGACGGCGCTTATCCGTTCAGTATCGAGATGATGGAAGAACTGGGTGCCGGCCGTCTCCTCTATGGTCGACTTGCCGAGACCGATTGCGTTTTGGCGACACCGACCGCACTCGCGCCGTCCTCCGCTAGGGCGATTTTCGTGCGAATTGACGCTGATTCAGTCCATTTCTTCAGTACTGAGAGCGGCTCGCGAATCGAACTTGGTAACTAGCCGAGTCGGCGGGCGTTGGTGCATGAACCAACTTACGGCTGTACAAGCGAAAGGCCCGGAACAGGGCACCGGGCCTTTATAGACGTCAAATCGGCGACTGCTTAGACGGTAGTGGCGATCTTGAAGGTCTTCTCGACCTGGGCCTTGACCGGAGCGATCGTCTCGTTTGCGACCTTCTGGGCGAGCTCACCGAACTCCTTGGCTTGAACCGTGGCCGTCTCGGTCTGCATGCGCAGGAAGGTGGTGTTCAGCTCGATGACGTCCGAAAAGGTCTTGGCGCCGAAGAGGGCGATGGCATGATCGAAGGAAGCGTTCGAATTGGCGCGAGCCGACGCGAGGACCTTGAGGCCGAGGCTGGAAACGCCTTTGGTGGTCATGGCGTAAGCATCTTCGAAAGCATCCGAAGCTTCGTTGGTAGCTGCCTTGAGCTTGGTATACGTATCCTTGGCTTGCGCAGCGCCCTTCTCGGCGAATTCACGCACGGAAGCCGGAACTTCCAGCTTGGACAGATTCTCGAAGGCAATTTCGGTATCGGACTTGTTCTTGGTGGCAACCATGTGAACTCCTGGGACAGACAGGGTGGGGGATCTGGCCGAAAGGCCATACTGAGACTTGCGGAGGCTGGGCCCTAAGGCTCAATGTGCCGTCCAGGGCAGGCAACCTCATCTGCCTCGAGCAATAGCAAATGCTTTTCTGCATAGCAATAATGTTGCTGCGGCGCACAATGAAAGTTTGAACAACTTGGTCGATAAGTATTGGCGGAAATTCACAGGTTGGAAGGTAAAGGAGTGCGCCGCCTATCCAGTGATTTGGGGCCTTACTACATCAGTCTCTGGTATCATAGTATTAATGTTAATAAAAAATTAACGAATCTCGCCGTAAATTTAACTAAATGACGTTGATTTATTCTGCCAAATCAGAACGTCTACACCCTGCAGCTATAACTTTTTCGCAGGGCAGCGATGCCGCCCGTACCGGATCGCTCTGGCTGAGAGCGCCTTCGTCCATGCCCGCTGGTCCTAACCGCTATTGACATGAGGGGAGTAAGGACATGTTGCATGAACACCTTTCCGCAAAAAGGGGCGTCATCGATCTCTGTACCAGCTCGGGCCGGAACCACGTCAAGCTCGTGTTCGCGGAAATGGCACGTTGCAGGCTGACGTACCGGGAATCGCATACCGCGTGGGCACGATCCCGGCCGCACTTAAGGCGTGTCTCGACAAACGTCGCCAACAACATGCCAGGCCATTTTCACATCACCGATTTGTTGAGATTTATCTGTGATCGAGTGAAGGTCGTTCCCACACACCACATCCGCCAAAGCATTGGATCTCGATCTCGACGACAGAGCAGGGGAGTTTGTCACACTCCTTGAATCCCGTGCGCAGGTCGAAGGATCGCCACTCGCAGACGCGACCGCGTTGAGCGAGGCGGTGGTTCTTCGGTTCCCACAATCCGAGGTGCTCGCCCTCATGCTAGCCGACTTGGTCCTCGCCGCAAGAATGCGTTGGCCGATTCCGATGCCGCTGTTGATGACGCAGATCAGTCACCCGATCCTGCGGGTCGGCGAGCCGCGCCGGCGGCCACGGCCAGGGGAGGACGGTTGGTCGCGGACCGACCGCAGGGGCAAACGCAAATATCATCCGGAATTCGGGCGATCGAGTTCGTCGGCAGCATTTTGGAAAGGGAGGTCAGCAGCTTGACGAAGGCGACGAAGGGCTTCGGCCGCCTCGTTGGGATTGAGGCTCGCGAATCCGAGTCGAAGCCCCCGTTGCTCGCAAGGCGCGACCGCGAACGAGCGGGAGGGAAGGAGGCGGACCTGGCGGCTCGCCACGCCTCTTTCGATCGCGTCGAGGATCGAGGCATCCCGAAAACTGATCCAGAAGGCCAGGCCGCCATCCGGCACTTTGAAGTCGATGAGGCCGTCGAAATTGGCCTGGAGCAGGTGTGCGAAGCTGTTGCGCCGGTCGAGATAGACCTGCAGGGCCTTGCGGGCGTGGCGATGCAGCTCCCCAGATTGGATCAGCTCCGCCACCGCCAATTCCGTCGGCACATTGCCTAGGCGGTCGATTATCACGATCTCGTTGGCGACCGCTCGGATGATGTCCGCAGGCGCAGCGATGTAGCCGATCCGCAGCCCAGGTTGGAGAAGTTTCGACATCGAGCCGATATAGATCGTCCGGCGCGGGGCATAGCTCGCCATCGGCAAAAGTGGCTGATGTTCAAAGTGAAATTCGTGATCGTAGTCATCCTCGATTACCGCGAAGCCGAACTGACGCGCCAGATCTAAAACTCGCAAGCGCCGTTCCGGCTTGAGCGAAACCGTCGTCGGGAATTGATGATGGGGCGTGAGATAGAGCGCGCGGACTTTGTGCCGGCGGCAAAGCCTTTCGACATCTTCGACATCCAGTCCTTCATCGTCGAGTCTTGCGCCAATAACCGCGGCGCCAGCAGCCCGGAAAGCTTCCCGGGCCGGAGAATAGCTCAGCGCTTCGACAAGGACGGTCTCACCGGCCCCGACGAGCATCTTGGCCGCGATAAAAATCGCCATCTGGCTTCCGCGGGTGATGCAGATGTTGTCCGCACTCGCTACCAGGCCGCGATGAGTGGTCAGCATGTCGGCGATCGCCTGCCGCAACACCGGAGAGCCACGGGGATCGCCGTAACCCAGCCAATTCGTGCGGGAGGCCTGGCGTACGGCCGTCCTATAGGCGCGCGCGAGTACATCCGAGGGCAGAATCCGAGGATCCGGAGCGCCGTCGTCCAGGACTAGATGGCCGTCCCCTGCGAAAACGAGGGACAGGTTGGGCGCGGAACGCATGGTGAATTCCGGCGAAGCGCTGTTGCGAGCCGGGTCTAGGGGCGGATTCGGCGAGCGCTCCTGCCGTGGCTCGGGCAGAGAATTGGAGACGATCGTTCCCCTCGTCCCGTCGGACGCAAGCCAACCCTGGGAGATGAGGTCGTCATAGGCGATTACGATCGTCTTTCGGTTGACCCCGAGCGTGCTTGCCAGTTCGCGACTGCTTGGAAGGAATGTTCCCGGCGACAACCGGCCTCGCTGAATATCGTGGATGAGAGCATGGACGATTTGCAGATAGACCGGAGTGCTCCGCCCTCGGTCCACCCGTTCGGCAAGGCTGATTTTCCAAGGCCTCAGCATTGGACCCCTCCACTATTCATTCTTGGACCTTTTGCCTGGTCCAGAACATTTGTAGTCTGGCGGCTGAGATTGTTGCAAGGGCTGTGTGGAGCATGCCTTCGGTCGCTTATGTCACGCTCAGCCGCACCGGCAGATGCTTCGCCGTCGAACAAGGCGAAGTGATCCTCGCCGCGGCCCTGCGCCAAGAAATATGGCTCCCGCATGCTTGCCGGCGCGGCA
>Ga0207141_10214_pt2 | contig 15473 bp, 13 predicted proteins | sample Alteio_BWMinHeat_5_FD_153553 | JGI IMG/M metagenome (GOLD analysis project Ga0207141, IMG submission 153553) | Enriched cells from forest soil in Barre Woods Harvard Forest LTER site, Petersham, Massachusetts, United States -... | ecosystem: Environmental > Terrestrial > Soil > Temperate forest >... | reverse complement strand
GATTAGCCGCAACCAACAGACAGCATTTCTTCAGAATGCGCATCAACGGACTCAAGCACATTTGCGTGCGGTGAAAGCAGACTGTGAACGGAAGCTAGGAAAGGGCGAATTCCAATATTTGATGGCACGCGGTGCTCTCCTGTCCATGCAATCCCGATGTATCTTCCTGCGGGAGGTCGCGGAGGCACTTGATGTACGCCTGAAGGATGGCGTCCGACTGACCAAAGACAAAGAGACAGCAACGAGAAATGCCCAATCCCGAGCTGCAAAATAGCGTCTTAAGATGAGAAACAATCGAATGCGGCAGAATACGATGGCATATCGACGATTTGCGCTTTGTGCGTGCGTTGCCAGCATCATTCTCTGCGCACCGGTGCCAACGGCAACTGCACAGACACTCCCCCTGCGCGAGCGCATCGTGCTCGCCGCGAGCACGGTATTTGATGGAAAGGGTCACGTTCTGCACGATACCCGCATCGTGATCGAGGGCTCCAAGATTGTGGCCATTTATCCGAAAGCTGGGCCGGTCGATTACGACCTACGTGGCCTCACGGTGATGCCGGGCTGGATCGATGCGCACGTCCACATTGGCTGGACCTTCGGAAAGGATGGAAAGAATGGAGGCCCGGCGGGGACCGAACGCGAGGCGGCGTATCAAGTTGCGTCGAATGCGTGGGTGACATTGATGGCGGGTTTCACGACCATTCAGAGCCTGGGCTCGCCAGCAGATATTCCCTTGCGCAATGCGATTGCGGACGGGGCGTTGCCTGGACCGCGGATCTTGACATCGGTTGAGCCGCTGATGGGCCAAGGGGAAAAGACTGGCACTCCGGATGAGATTCGAGCGTTTGTGCGAAAGCAAAAAGGAGCCGGCGCCGATGTGATCAAAATCTTCGCAAACTACAGCGTGCGGCGGCCCGAGATGGCGCTTTCACAAGATCAACTCAACGCGGCATGCGACGAAGCCAAGAAGCTGGGTCTGCGCTCTCTGGTCCATGCATACAAAGACGCAGTCAGGGCAGCGACTCTAGCCGGGTGCACCCAGGTCGAGCACGGCGTACTGGCGACCGATGACGATCTGAAGTTGATGGCATCGAAAGGCACGCTGCTGGATCCGCAAGCCGGTCTGGTGTGGGAGAACTATTTGTTAAACAAAGAAAAATTTGTCGGCACCCCCGGCTACCCTATGTCGCTTGACGGTTTTGCAGGCATGGAACAGTTGATTCCGGTCTACCGCGAGTTTATGCGGCGTGCTTTGAAGACTCCGGGACTGAAAATTGTGTTTGGTACCGACGCTCTTGCGGGCTCGCACGGGCGTAATGCCGAGGAGTTTATCGAGCGGGTACGTGATGTTGGCATGGACCCGATGTCAGCGATGGTATCTGCCAACTCTCTCGGTGCCGAAGCTCTTGGCATGGCAGATCAAGTCGGCTCAATTGCCTCTGGGCTGCAGGCGGACATCATTGCACTCGATGGGGATCCCATGAAAGATATTACCGCGGTTCGGAACGTTGTATTTGTGATGAAGGGCGGCGTCGTGTACAAGAATGCTCCACGCCGAAGCCCTACCTCGTAACGTAGACAGACACCTTCATGCGGACAGATTTCGCTGGCCGCATCATTTTCTAGACCAACTCACAGCGGCCGGCCTTCCTGCTTTAGCGAGGATGCCTAGCTGAAAGCCGACACTGGGCGACATCTATATACCTCAAATCTCCAGGCGCAGGGTGGCTTTTTAAGCGTCTTTTGAGGAGGGGACCTCCCTTGATCCCTGCCCCCGTTACACCTCCTGACAAAGCCGTGACAATCGTCCCCCGCCTTGACAAACCTTTGACAGTCAATTGCTTCCACGGCGTCGTGATGAGCAAAAGGTAAGACAGAAATGAGCCTGCCACCATTGACTCGACGTGGCAATTCGGCCAAGGTAGCACCGTGGTCGGTTCGCGGCATTTCGAAGGAACTTGACCGGTAGATTACAGACATGAAACGTGAGTTATCAATTTGCTTGCTACTGTTGTTGGTCCAGTTCGCGCTGCCAGTTGCTGCATCTGCGCAGCGGAACGGAGCTGCCGCGAGCACCATCTACAAACAGATGAACCTGGCTTCTGATATTCCTCGCTTAGCGGCGTTTACCCAGCCCGCCCTGCAAAATCTTAGTGGTGACACGGTGGCGGCCGGGGCATCGAGCGCAACCACTAACTATCAATATCAAGGGGCGATCTATGTATTCGCCAAGCCGCCCGGCGGTTGGAAGTCCACCTCGAAGTTCAACGCCAAGATAAGCAACATAGATGGCGGATTCGCTGATGGTTTCGGTTCCTCCATGGCCTTGCTGGGCAACACGCTAGTCGGCGGGGCTCCCGGTCACAACTCGTCTCAAGGCGTGGCCTACGTATTGCTCAAGCCGACGAGCGGTTGGAAGTCGACCTCAAGATTCAATGCCCGGTTAACCCCCTCGGATGCGACTCCATCCGACATGTTAGGCCAATCATTGTCTATCAATCGCAACACTATCGTCGCCGGGGCGATCCAATTTCCGAATCCAACCCCAACGGGCCCGGGCGCTGCCTTCGTATTTGTTAGGCCGCCGGGCGGCTGGACTGACATGACGCAGACGGCCAAGCTGATCGCCTCAGATGGGGTGCCAGGAGACGAACTTGGCTGGAGTTTGTTCATTGGCGGTAGCAAGGTGGTGGCCGGTGCTCGTCTTGCCAGCATTGGCCGAGCGGAATTTGAAGGGGCGCCCTACGTGTTCGTCAAGCCGGCACGCGGTCGGCCCAAGAAGATGACCCAGACGGTCAAGCTGGTCCGCTGGCGACAAAATGCACGCGTTCTCGGAGACTCCGTGTCCGCCATCGATAACATGCTGATCGTCGGGGCAGATAGTTACTGTTCCGGGTGCCCCTCAGGGGCGGGCTATGTCTTCGGAAGGACCAAAACAGATGATGCGAAACAACTGAATCGTGGACGATTGAGAAGTCCGGATACTACTGAGACCGAGGGGAGCAATCCCCTCGGTGGTTTGGTTTCGCGGAGCAGCGACGAGCCTTTATGGAAACGGCAACTCACCTCGTAGGTGCCGTTAATAACAGGAGAGATTATGAGAAGCCACGTAGGATTCACCAAGTTTGTCGCGCGTTTGAGCGCCGTTTCACTCTTCGCGGTCGGGGCAGTAGGGCTTGCCGGCCAGTCCCTGCCGAATGCTCGTCCATTGCCGAGCGTCCAACAGGTGATGAACAGCTACGTCAGCGCCCTAGGCGGTCGGGCCGCGATTTTCAAACACAAATCGATGACCGTACGAGGAACGATTGAGATCTCCGAGAAGGGCCCAAGTCTGGACAGCGCTACATATTACAAGGAGGGCAAGATGCTCCTGGAGGTCACACTGCCGAGCGGCGGCACGTACCGGGAAGGATACGACGGCGCAGTGGCGTGGCAACTTCACCCCAGAAACGGCCCCAAGATCTTTGAGGGTGATGTGGTGAAGTCAAAAGAACGAGATGCAGACATGTACTATCCGGCCCGCATCCTGGACTATTTCAAATCGATGGAAGTCGTGGAGGTAACTAACTTCGAGGGCCACACCTGCTATCACCTGAAAGGAACGAACAAGTGGGGCATGGTCAACGAGCACTACTACGACACTACCACTGGCCTTTTAGCCGGATACCGCTTCAATTCTGCATGGCGGGGCGGCTCGGGCGACGAAACCGAAATATTCTCCGACTACAAAGATTTCAGCGGATGGCGGATGCCCACGCGGGATACTCACAAGAGCGCCGATGGTACGCAGACGGACACCATTGCGTCCGTGACATTTGACAATGTGGCCGACGCAGTGTTCACAGTGCCGGATGCGATCAAACGGTTGCTTGCCAAGAACGGCGGTGCTTGACGAGTGCACAGGCAAGCACGATCTCGTTTTTTCGAGTGCGGGCATGTTCGAGATCTTTCCGTATTGACCTAGGAGGAGAGGAAAAGATGAAATCCACAAAACTGATGCGCGCGGCACTGACATTTCTTGCCGCCGTGCCAACTGCGCTGGCTAGCAACAAACAGTATGTCGACGGAAAGCACGGCAACAACAATAACGACTGCAAGTCACGCCAGCACGCCTGCAAAACCATCAGGCATGCCATAGTGCTCAGCTCACGGGGCGATTCCATCAAGGTCGAGCCCGCGATCTATAAAGAAAATCTCTACATCCCCTTTAGCAACATGAGCAGCGACAGTCTTCAATACCTGGGCATCACACTCACCTTGGCAACGACGTGGACGTCGCTCGCCACGGGCCAATCCACCGAATCCATAGCTCGCTCAGACCACTCCGTCGAAGCCGAGCCAACCTTTGCAGATTCCTAAGAGGCACAAGACGAAACCTACTTCATGGGCAGGAGGAAAACACAAGAGGCATTATGAAAACGACACCACGCGCCATCTGGTTACTTATCGCTAGTCTCATGCTTTGTATGGCTGCCCCTCCGGCCGGCAATTCGCAAGACGTGCCACGGGTCACCTACGACGTTGCACACGATGTGTCGCTCCCGCTCAGAGTGATGGCACAGTTCGCCACTCCCCCCGGGCGTCGTGGCTTGGGGATGCGGGCACCAGTCCGACGTTTGCATCTGACCCCAGGTGGCAAGGACGGCGCGATCCAGGATCGATACCTTCCTAAAGTTCCTACCACACAGATCATCGCATTTGATGGCATCACAGGCACTCAAGCCATGGCTGAGCCGCCCGATACCAACGGATCGGTCGGCAGCACTCAGTTCGTGGAAATCACCAACTCGGACTACGAAGTCTTCGACAAAACTACAGGTGAGGTACTGCTACCGCCCACGTCGTATCTGACGATCTGGCATGGCTTCAGTCAAGGATGTGGGCGGAACGACAACGGTGACCCCATTGTGCTGTGGGACAAACTCGCGCAACGCTGGTTGGTTTCACACCTTTCCTTCACGAGTTTTGCCCAGCAAAACTTGGTTTGCGTGGCCGTGTCCACCACTGCGGATGCTACGGGCTCTTATTTGCGATACTCTTTCGACTTCGGAAGCGGGAATCCCGACTATGAGAAGCTGGCAGTTTGGCTCGACGCTTACTATTTTTCCGCCAATACCATAACAGCCAAGTTTGAGTTCACCTCACAGCCGTGCACCTTGGATCGTGAGGCGATGCTGTCGGGCGCCAGCGCAAAGATCATTTGCTTCCCCCCCGACCCGAAGAACTTCAGTCTCTTACCCTCCGACCTCGACGGTGCCACTCCTCCGCCCAGCGGCGAGCCCAATCACTATGTTGAGTTAGGCAAGACCGCGAACCTCTTGAATGAGTTCGACTTCCATGTGGATTTCGCTCATCCCCAGAATTCCACTTTTACCGGTCCGCACTCGATTTCTGTGCCGTCATTTTCCTTGGCTTGCGGAGGTAATTTCTGCATTCCAGAACCGCCTCCCGGGTCTTTACTCGACTCACTCGGCGACCGCCTGATGTACCGGCTCGCCTATCGGAACTTTGGCGACCACGAATCCATGGTGGTCGTCCACAGCGTGAAGCCAGGACAAGGATCCAGCGCTCTGGCGGCAACCCGGTGGTACGAGTTGCGTGCGACGCCTCCTGGAAGTGCTTTTGCGCTGTATCAGGCAGGAACCTTCCAGGATCCAAAGACCAACTTGTGGATGGCGAGCATCGCCATGGACAAGCAGGGTGATATCGCGATGGGAATGAGCGCCTCGAGCAAAAGTTTGAAGCCCAGCGTCTGGTACACCGGCCGCGTTCCCAGCGATCCTCTTGGAAAAATGGAAGCACCGACCGTTGCTGTGAAAGGAACTGCGGTGCAAGGCAACACAGTACGCTGGGGCGATTACAGCAGCATGAGTGTGGACCCAAGCGACGACTGCACCTTTTGGTATGCGCAAGAGTACTACAACAAGAAAAACGGCGGAGCAGTATCGGAGGATTGGAGCACCCACATTGTTGCCTTCAAATTCGATAACTGCAAATGAAGAACCTGGGGGGCGAGTAGCGAGATCACGATGAAACGAATGGCAAAGATTGTTAACCACGGAGTGCGCTCGCGGGACGAAATCAAGAACGTACGAGACGAAGGAGCGGTTACGGAACGTGCCGGCGCACATTTCAAGCGGACGCGCTCGCGACGCAGGCGTCGTGTTCGAGATCACTCTCTGAACAGCAAAAGAAGAAAGTGTGAAATCGTGTTTGGATGTTTAACTCGATGGCGTAGCGAGGGGCAAGAATAGGAAGGTTGTTATGAAGCATAGCTTTTCAATGACGATTCAGATTGTACTGTGGACTGCTGCGGCTGTATCCGGGGCGCAAGCTTGGGACGCCCCCGTCGCTGTAACTCCCTCCACCGTGTGGAAGATCCAACGTAGCTCCAACCCAAGCAGCATGTATAACCTGCTGTATGCCGCGTCGGCGGTCTCCGCAAACGACATTTTTGCGGTCGGCACTTATCGGGACCCGGAAGGGGCCTACGTTCCCCTTGCCGAACACTGGGACGGGTCCTCCTGGAGCGCGACCATCCCCCCGGAAGGACCATGCGGTGACTTTACCGAGACCACGCCGCTGACGGCAGTGGCCGCCATCTCCAGCAACGATGCCTGGGCGGTAGGATATTGCACGTACCCAGGCCAGAAGCTGATCGTGCACTGGGATGGCAAAGCTTGGACAGAAGTCTCCGCCCCGGAAGCCTGCAAGTTTACATCCAGTTTCCTCTCTGGTGTAACTGCGTTCTCGCCCACCGACGTGTGGGCGGTAGGCGGTTACAGAAGTCTCTCCGGCGACTGCGGCGCGGGCTTTTATCGTCCGCTTACGTTGCACTGGGATGGTTCGAACTGGAAAGTCATTCCTCCGCAGCTTCCAACTCATGCGTCCTCCTTTTTTACAGCGGTCGCGGGTACATCCTCCAGCGACCTGTGGGCGGTCGGAACTACCGATGCGCAAGCTCCCGTCATTGAGCATTGGGACGGCTCAGAATGGAAAATGGTTAACAGTCCAGGCTCGAAGATCGAGTTCACCGGTATCGTCGCTCTCACCCCAACCAACGCCTGGGCGGTCGCGTCGAATGTGGCCTGCCAAGGTGGATGCAAGACCCCGCTGATCGAACACTGGGACGGTTCGATTTGGAGTATCGTCTCCGCCCCTAAAGGCAAGTCCTCGCGCAACGTCGCGGCCATTGCCGCAGCTTCTCCTAACGACATTTGGGCGGTAGGGTCCAGCGGCAGCAACCCTCCAGTCTCCACCCTCACTCTGCACTGGGACGGCCAGCGCTGGAGCGTGGTTCCCAGTCCGCCGCACGGTCAGGCGCAGCTCTTTGGCGTGACCGCGCTCCCCACCGGGGATGTGTGGGCAGTTGGATTCAGGTATCGGGAGCCTGTTCTCAAGACGCTGGTACTGACGAAGACCGGTAAGTAGTCCTGCCATTGGCGCTTGGCGAGGATCGAAGATGAGGAGAATCGAGATGAGGGAAATTGGTACGACACACACGCCGCAGTTACGTTTGTTGCTCTGTCGCCTCGTCATCACTCTGATGGCGATGACAGGGGCAACTGTCAGCCTGGCGCAATCGGATGAAATCGCAATGCCGTCTGGCATGATTGAAACAGCGTACGTCCCGGCGCATGTATCCGCAAGAATCGCGAGATCAGCCTGTGGCAAGTGGACTGTCGTCAAGAGCCCCGATGGCCCGTCGATGCACAATTCCCTGATCAGCGTCTCCGCGAGTGCCGCGAACAATATTTGGGCCGTCGGCGGCTACAACTCCGGGGATTTCGGCCCGGTCAAGACGTTGACAGAACGGTGGAACGGACAAAAGTGGAACGTCGTCCGCAGTGTTAACGCTGGCGCCGAAGACGACCTGTACGGGGTGGCGGCTGTCTCGCCGACAGATGTGTGGGCTGTCGGCTACTTCATGCCCCAGCTCACCTCGCCGCAAATCGCCGTCATCCAGCACTGGGACGGCAAGAAGTGGAGCGTCGTGCCCAGCCCGCACCCTGGGAATTTGAGTTTGCTGTTCGGGGTCCGGGCGGTCGCCGCGAACGATGTCTGGGCGGCTGGATTCTACTACAACAGTGCGGGGAACAGCCAAGGGCTGATCGAGCATTGGGACGGCAAGAAATGGAAGGTCGTGCCCATCCCGAATCCCGGGTCGACCAACAATGAGTTGCACGCCTTCGCGGTCGTTTCAGCCAAAGATATCTGGATCGTCGGCGCACAGTCGAGCGACCAGGGCAACAGCTACCAGACGTTGATCGAGCTCTGGGACGGCAGCCAGTGGAAGGTCGTGCCCAGTCCGAGCCCCGGATCGCCCTACAACAACCTCGACGGCGTCACGGCGGTCACCGCGAACGACGCGTGGACGGTGGGAAGTTTCTCGGGCAGTACCTTCGTTGATCAGACTCTCGCCGAGCACTGGGACGGCAAGAATTGGACAGTAGTACCGACTCGCGACATCGGTCCAGCGGGCAATTACTTGTCTGATGTCTCCGCGCTGGGAACCGATGTCTGGGCCGTCGGACACTACTTCAAATCGGGAGTCGCCCAGACGCTGGTCGAGCGTTGGGACGGCACGCACTGGAGCATCGTGCACAGCCCCAATCCCGGACCACAGTGGGACCAGCTTTCCAAGATGACCGAGATATCGAACACGCTATGGAGTGTTGGGTACTTCGCAACCTCAAACGCGGGGCACACCCTAGTAGAGTCGTTCTGCCAGTAGATGGGGGCGGATGGGTGATGAGAGGGTTGTCAATTTAAGCGGGATGGCATGAAAAACGCAGGTCAATTTGTGGCCACACGCCGGGGCGGCGTGAGTGAGGGACTGGCGTTGGTGATGGTGCTGCTGACGGCGCTCGCCGCCGCGTTATCGGCGTCAGCGCAAACTTATACGGTGCTACACAACTTCACTGACGGGTTGGATGGGGCTGCCCCCTCCAGCCCTTTAATCCGGGACAGCGCAGGCAACTTTTATGGCACAGTTCAGCAGGGTGGTGGCTCTTCTAATTGCGGAGGAGTGGGCTGCGGAACCGTGTTCAAGATCGACGCGCATGGCAAAGAGACGGTGCTATACGGGTTTAGCGGTGGGGCGGACGGAGGAAATCCGGCAGGCGGCTTGATCCTCTCACGGAACACCCTTTACGGCACCACGGTTCTCGGAGGTTCCAGCGCATGTTATGAAGGCTGCGGAGTCGTGTTCGCGGTGAGTATTAAGACCGGCGCCGAAACCGTGCTGTATAGCTTTAAGGGGAACAAGGATGGGGCCGCGCCCGGTGGTATGGTCCGCGACGTTGCAGACAATCTGTATGGCACTACAGCGGTTGGCGGTGACCGCAACTGCGACCACGTAAGAGGCTGTGGTGTGATTTTCAAGCTGGATACCAAGGGCAAGTTGACCGTGCTGCATACTTTCCATTATTCCGACGGGGCCTATCCTGGAGGGTTAACTTCAGATACTACCGGAAAGGTCTTGTATGGCCCGGCTGGGGGCGGCGCCTCGGGCAACGGAGTGGTGTTCAGTCTGAACCTTGGGACTGCCGCGTTCGCTGTGCTGTACAACTTCACCGGTGGGGCTGATGGCGGCGGACCGGGACCTCTAAGCGTCGATAAGCGGGGCATCATTTACGGCACTACCTCTTCGGGTGGCTCCGACTTCGGAGTGGTATTCAAGCTGGCTCCTAAGACCGGCAAGGAGACCGTGCTCTACACCTTTACCGGGGGCGCGGACGGGTCAACCCCTTACGGAGGTGTGATACCGAACAAGGCAGGCAAACTCTTCGGGACCACCGAACAGGGTGGCACTTCTACCTACGGAACGATATTTGAGCTCGACCCCAAGACGGGCAGCGAAACCGTCTTGCACGACTTTGCAGGTCCGGACGGGGCGGTTCCGTTCGACGGTCTGACCCAAGATTCCGCAGGCAACTTGTACGGCACCACCAATTCAGGCGGCTCCAATGATTGGGGGGTGGTGTTCAGGCTTCACCCTTAATCGAGGTCGCTGCGTGCCGCAAACCTCGCGCCCTAGAACGGATGGAACAGTGGAAACCCTGGATACTTTCCCAATGCGGATGTTACTGACACGGATGCAGGGGCGTTTGCCCGCGGAGTGGAGGAAAAAATGAACTCGAAACTAATTTGCATTACGGGGCTAACCTTGCTTGCCATCGTGCCAACGGCGATGGCCAGCAATACCTGGTACGTCGATGGCGTGAAGGGCCGTAACAGGAATGACTGCAGGTCACCTCAGACCGCATGCAAGACCATCTCGCACGCCGTCGTGCTCACTTCGCCGCGGGATTCCGTCATCATCGCTCCCGCGATTTACCGGGAGAGTCTCTTCATCACTTACGACTTGAAGTTTGTGGGTTCTGGCGCCGCGACGACGATTATTGACGGCGGGGGGGTGAACAGCCAGGTCTTTGTTGTGGGCTCCAATGATCCCGCGACCCGAGTCGCGCTTTCAGGAGTGACCATCCGCAACGGGGCGGGACAAGAGGACGGCGGCGGCATCTATAACTGCTCCGGCACCCTAACCGTCACCGACAGCGCCATCGCCCAGAATAGAATCAGAAACGGAAATGGAGCCTTCGGCTACGGTGCCGGCATCTATAACTGCCCGTTCAGCACGCTGACCATCATCAACAGCACCATCATCCACAACAGCGCCTTAATCGGCGGCGCCATCTGCAACGGCGGTGCCTTGACCATTCGCAACAGTACCATCATGTTGAATGTCGCACGCCAGCGCTTCGGCGGCGCCATCGCCAACTACGGCACCCTGGAGATCACGAACAGCACTTTCAGTGGGAATAGCAGCGGTGCCTCTGGCCTCGGTGGGGCCATCCTCAATGGAGGAGTATTCCAGTTGGCAGGAGCGCTCTCGATCAATAACAGCACGTTCGCGGGGAATACCGCAGGGTTTGGTGGGGGCGGTATCTTCAACGTCACAGGGAGCGCGGTCTTACTTCAGAACAGCATTGTCGCCAACAATCAGGGAGGAAGTTGTCTCGGTACGATGATTTCCACCGGATACAACTTGAGCAGTGACGACAGTTGCAGCTTCGAAGGCCCTGGCGATCTGAACAACACGCATCCCCAGCTCGGCCCACTGGAGCTCTATGGCGGCCCGACCAAGACCATGGCTCTGCTCCCCGGAAGCCCCGCGATCGATGCTGGTAACCCGAACGGTTGCATGGACGGTCAGGGACGTCTGCTGAAAACCGATCAACGCGGAATGCCGCGTCCCGACAGGGAGGACTCAGGCGGTTGCGACATTGGGGCTTATGAACGTCAGAAGGACTAGCGTGAAACAAAGAGGGCCGCTTGATGTTTTCCGCGGTCTTCCCTGGGAGATGAGGATGAATTTCGAAATAAGAGAATTCGGTCGGTTTTCATTATGGTGCCTCGGCATCACGCTGCTGATAGCAATAGGATTAGGCGCCGTCAGCGTGGCGCAATCCACAGTCCGTTCGATGCCAGCGAGCGGCGACGGTTTAACGCAACCGTCAGTCTTCAACGTTCTCCATGCTTTTAAAGATCCAAAAAATGGCCTCGGTCCAACCGGGCTTATCCGCGACTCGGCAGGCAATTTCTATGGAGTGACGGGAGTCGGCGGCGATCTCAATTGCGATCTCACTGGCAGCCTGGGCTGCGGCATAGTGTACAGCCTGAATCCGGCTGGCCGGGAGGCCGTGCTTCACCGGTTCAACGGAAACCCAACAGACGAAGGAGGGCCCCTTGGAAGCCTGGTACGGGACGACAATGGCAACCTGTATGGCATCACGAACGGGTCCCCACTCTATTGTGGAACTGTCTTCAAACTTGACAAGCAGGGCACAGAGACCGTCCTGCATGTCTTTTCTTGCGGGGCGGATGGAGGCCTCCCTCAGGCGGGGCTACTACGCGACTCCGCGGGAAATCTCTATGGTACGACCAGCTTCGGAGGCGCCTCTAACTTCGGCATCGTGTTCAAAATGGATTCGAGTGGCAAGGAGACTGTGCTCCACAGCTTCACTGGTGGGGCTGATGGCGGCCTTCCTTCAACCGAGCTGATCCGCGATTCGGCAGGGAATCTGTATGGCACCGCGGGAGGTGGTATCTCTGGGCAGGGCGTGATCTTCAAGCTGGATACCGCGGGCCAGGAGACTGTGTTGCACAACTTTACACGTGCCGAAGGGTCGGGCCCGGACACTAGATTGCTCCGTGATGCCGCCGGCAACTTGTACGGCACAACCTCAAGCGGGGGCGATCTTGCGTGCAACATCACTGGGTCTCCAGGATGCGGCACGGTGTTCAAGCTGAGTCGTACCCGTACTCTTACGGTGTTGCACACGTTTACGGGCAAGTCCGATGGGGGAATTCCAAGCGCTGATCTAGTTCGAGATGCTGCGGGGAACTTGTATGGCGCCACCGGAGCTGGAGGTAATGTCAATGACTGTGAAGGGTCCGGTTGCGGCGTAGTGTTCCAGTTTAATCCGCAGAACGTGGAAACCGTGCTGCATACCTTCACCGGCGGCACCGATGGTGGAGTTCCGGCCGGTCTCCTTCTCGCCGCGAATGGAAACCTATACGGCACCACAGCGATCGGCGGAGGGGGCCAGGATGTTGGTGTGATCTTCAAGATCAGTCGCTAGCGTGGTAAGACCCTTTTGCTGAGGCTAGCGGGCCGCCGCAAGCTTTGCAAATAGCGCTTCGCGTGAAGGTAGCAATCAATATGAAAGTACGAAACAAATTGCCGGGTTCCAATGGACAAGTGGAGGGGGAAGTATGAGGTTAAAACTTGCTTGCATTGCGGCGCTAACATTGTTTGCCGCCGTGCCAATCGCTTCAGCCAGCAAATGGTATGTCGATGGGAAGCACGGTAATGACAACAATAACTGTAAGTCACGCCAGCACGCTTGCAAAACCATCTCGAATGCTATTTTGCTCACCTTGCCGGGTGATCTTATCTTCGTTGCCGCCGCGACCTATCACGAGGGCCTGTTCATCCCCTTCAACTTGAAGATTATCGGCTCCGGCGCGAAGACAACGATTATTGATGGCGGCGGCATCAGCCAAGTCGCTGTCGTTGGCTCTGAACCAAAAGTCCCGGTCACGCTTTCTCGGATGACCTTCCGCAATGGCGGTGGACAGGCAGACGGCGGTGGCATCTACAATTGCTTCGGCACCCTCACGGTAATCGACAGCATCATCACCAATAATAAAATCATGCGCGGAGGGGGTTCCGACGGCTACGGCGCCGGCATCTACAACTGTCCCAGCAGCACACTGACCCTCATCAATACCACCATCAGCGACAATAGCGCATTAGTAGGTGGCGCCATCTGCAACGGCGGCATGCTGACGATCAAAAACAGCACGTTTAGCGGCAATGTCGCGCGCCAGCGCGAGGGCGGTGCTATCGCCAACTACGGTACCCTGATCATTACTAACAACACCTTCAGTGGGAATACTGCACGAAGCTCCAAAATCGGCAGTCGCGCCGGTGGCATCCTGAACGGGGGATTATTCCAGTCGTCGGGAACACTGGTGATCAACAACAGCACGTTCAGCGGAAATGTCGCAAGCGAAGGCGAGGCCGGCGGCATCTTCAACGTCGAAGGGAGCACCGTGGTGCTTCAGAACAGCATTGTGGCGAACAATACGGGGGGAAACTGTCACGGCGCGGTGACCTCGAATGGCTTCAACCTGAGCAGCGATAACAGTTGCAATTTCGACAGCACCGGCGATCTGAACAACACCGATCCTAGGCTCGGACGCTTGCGGAACAACGGTGGACCGACCAAGACTTTGGCGCTGCTTCCCGGTAGTCCCGCGATTGATTCGGGCAACCCGAGTGGATGCACCGACGGCGCAGGTCGTTTGCTAAATACCGATCAGCGCGGCAAGCCGCGTCACGACAAGGAGGACTCTGGCGGTTGCGATCGAGGCGCGTATGAACGTCAGAAAGACTAGCGTGGGGTACAGGCGAGTACTGCACATGCCTCGTGCGCAAGAGAGCTAAGGATGCGAGTTTAGTTCGGCAGGACAACTTGAACGTATCAAGACCAAACGGAGTGACAAATGAATCGACGGTTCGCAATGTACAGTGTTTTGCTGCTTCTCGGAATTCAACGGCTGGCAACTTGTCAGACAGTATCGATGCAATCTCCTTCTGCAAAATTCCGAGTGCTTTATACATTCGAGGGCAAGATGGATGGCGGAAATCCCAACGGAGGCCTCGTGCAGGATGCAGCCGGAAATCTCTATGGCACCACATACGACGGTGGCGATCTCAATTGCTCAAACGGGATCTTCCCTGGCTGTGGTGTCGTGTTCAAGTTGGACCGCGCTGGACACGAATCCGTGCTGCACAGGTTCAAGGGGGGGCCAGGAGATGGCGGATATCCTTGCGCGGAAGGTGTAATCCGCGACTCGGCCGGGAATCTGTACGGCACGACTTGCTATGGCGGTGCCTTCGCAAACAACGGCATCGTGTTCAAGCTTGATTCATCCGGTCATGAAACTGTGCTCCACAGCTTTACGGGAGGAGATGACGGTGGAGTTCCGAAGGCCGGACTAGTTCGGGATGCGGCTGGGAACCTTTTCGGAAGTACTTACTACGGAGGCTCGCCCGCATGCAACGACGGTACCGGTGTAGGATGCGGCGTCGTGTTCAAGATCGATGCCGCGGGAAAACAAAAGGTACTGCATCGCTTCATGGGAAAGGACGGAGCCAACCCCATAGGTACCTTGCTCCTCGATGGTGAAGGAAACCTCTACGGCACAACTTTTTCCGGCGGCTCTGGCGATGGTGTGGTCTTCAGGCTGGACTCGATAGGAAAGGAAACAGTGCTGCACGAGTTCGCCGGGCCGGACGGAAATGGTCCTGTAGGACTATCTATCCGTGATGGCGAAGGCACTCTATATGGCACCACGTACTATGGCGGTTTTCGCGATTCCTTCTTAGGAACAGTCTTCAAAGTAGACCGCGCCGGCAAGGAAACGGTGCTGCATGAATTCAAGGGCCAAGGAGACGGATTTAGTCCCGATGGCTTGGTGGCGGATGGAGCAGGAAATCTATATGGCATCACCCTTGGCGACGCTTCGTTCACATGCGACCAAGACGGCTGCGGCACGATTTTTAAGGTGGACACGAACGGGAAATTTAGCCTGTTGTACAGATTCCACGGTGGGTCAGATGGTGCCTATCCCCAGCTTGGCCTGATTCGTGATGCCGCAGGAGCTTTGTACGGCGCCGCCGGATTCAGTGGCAACCAGGGCTGTCTTTCTCAAGGCTGTGGAACCGTGTTCAAGATTGTTCCGTGAAGCGCTTCGGGCAATCCGAGCGGCTGCACCGACAGTCAGGGTCATATGCTAAAGACCGATCAACGTGGCGAGCCTCGCCCCGACAAAGAGGATGCGGGCGGCTGCGATCGGGGCGCGTATGAGCGACAGAAGAAGGGGCGGCGATGAGG
>Ga0207141_10215_pt1 | contig 15651 bp, 18 predicted proteins | sample Alteio_BWMinHeat_5_FD_153553 | JGI IMG/M metagenome (GOLD analysis project Ga0207141, IMG submission 153553) | Enriched cells from forest soil in Barre Woods Harvard Forest LTER site, Petersham, Massachusetts, United States -... | ecosystem: Environmental > Terrestrial > Soil > Temperate forest >... | reverse complement strand
CGCGTGAAAGAAAAACTACGTGGCGTCGATATCATGACCGAGCCCTACCCCGGCTTCCCGACCGACCTGCAGGCGCAGATGATGTCGATGCTCACGATTGCCGAAGGCGCCGGCATGGTCACGGAAACGATTTTTGAAAACCGCTTCATGCACGTGCCCGAGCTGGTGCGTATGGGTGCGGATATCACGGTGCATGGCTCATCGGCGCTCGTGCGCGGCGTGAAGAAACTCAAAGGCGCAGATGTGATGGCGACGGACTTGCGCGCGTCTGTCTCGCTGGTACTCGCGGGATTGGTTGCCGAGGGCGCAACCACCGTCCACCGCATCTACCACCTCGAGCGCGGCTACGAGAACATCATCGGCAAACTTTCGCAAGTCGGCGGCAAGCTCGAGCGGCTGAAAGAAGACGCGGCCTAGATTCATCAATTGTTGTCATTCCGGCGAAAGCCGGAATCTCTGTCCCGCCTGTAAAGAGATACCGGCTTTCGCCGGTATGACGTGTGGTTAGTATTGAAATATCTGCAAGAAAAAATAAAGGTGAGGGCGCATCGTCCAGGATTGCGCCCTCACCCCTTAGTTAAACAATCACGCAGTGCGATTGTTGGTCTCTCCCGGAGGAGGGAGAAATAGAGATACTGGCGCCGTTCCGCGCGAAATCAACTTCGGCGAAATCAACTTTCCGGAAGCCGCGCATAAGATCCGACAGCGGCAACGTGTAAAGAACGGCGAAAATTTCCCTGAGCCATGTACCGGCGTAAAAATCGGCGGCAGGGGTTTCCTTGAACATGATGGCGAAAGCGGCCAGCTCTTCGAGGACATACTCAATGGAAGTGTCGAGGCCGCTCTCCGCATATTGTGGGTGATGGCGTGCGGAGAACTGGCGGGCTTTGTCCACCACAGCTTCCCGCAACGCCGCGTTCTGTTCGTAAAGAGCATTGATCTCCTGCCGCGTTGCCGCGAAATCGGGGCGGGACAGCCATTCATCCCACACAGTCACAACACGGCGCGGCGCGATATCGATCGCGGCCTTGTTGCGCACCATCCATTCGTGCCCTTGCATCAGGGCAAGGCCGTGCGCATCCTCAAGGCTGATACCATGGCGCAGGGCCAGATTGTGACGCTGCAAAGTATCCGAGACGATAAAGATCACCTTGTCGAAACGCGCCGCCGCCCATTCCGTCATGGCGAACATCTTCACGCCATCCTGCTTGGGATTGCCGAGGCTGATCTGCAGGCGGGCCGTATGATGCCCGCTCCAGTTGTTTTTGTCCTTCACACAGACCTTGTAAGGGCCGGTTTGCGGCGGATACTGGATGTTCTTTTTAGAAACGTTCATGCGCATCGCTCCTTTCAGGCTTGTCCAGCTTGTCCCACAGAACATCGAAAATATTTCTCCAGACCGTGGCAAGGTTGGTGTCATTAAAAACGAGCGCCTTTGTGTTATGTTCCGTGCACAGGGCGACCTTGTTGCCGTACACGAGCGCGACGTAGTTCTTAAAACGCTCCTTGGGGATGTAGCGATATTCCTTTAGCGGCCCCATGAGATAAGTGTTGCCCTCTTCGACAAGCTGGCGCATGTGGATACCCGCGTTGCGGATTTTTCTGTAACGGTTGTTAACTTCCGGCGGAGAGGCTTTATCGTCCGCGCAGAAAATGAGCAGCTCGGCATCCTTCTGGTCGATCAGGGCGGAATAAACGTCGTCGAGAAGACGCAGGTACCATCCCTCACCGTCAAGCGTGGACACAGCTTCGGGATTAAGCTGCACGCCGTTCTTGAGGAAGCTGATGCCGTGGAACAGGAATGTCTTATATATAAGCTCCAGCACGTCCGCTGGCTTGGTGCGGCCAAATTCGAAGCTGCTGATCTGGTTCTGTGTCAGATCGGCGCGATTCGCCAGATCTTCCTGGCTCCAGCCGAGGAGGGCGCGTGCTGCTTTGACCTGTTCAACAGTAATAAACAAACAAAAACTCCGTTTTTCTGTGTCTTTTGCCTCTGAATACCGAATCTTAAAGCCCGTTCGTTAATTTATGGGCTTGGAATTAACGTATTATTAACAGAATTTTGAAAGATGTCAATAAAAAATGCAAAATGAATTAAATTAACTTGCATTACGGAATTAAATCTGGTAACAATATACATATTGCAATAAAATAATTCAAAATTACAGAAAAAAGGTAATACATGACAAACGAAGCCACCCAAACACAGAATAAAGAAACTGTTATTTATGTAAATTTCATGCCAAAAACGAAGGCGGTCTCTGCCACGCACTTCTCAGCCGACAACATGTCGCCGGAAGAAATCTATGACCTCCTCGTCCCGCGCTTCGGCACGGCATTCACCGCGTGGTTTGTTGACCAATATAAAAGCCAGCAGGCGTGAACGGAGCCGTCATGAAAAAGCCACCTTATAAAACAGCTCTCAAAACCAAATTTCCTTCCAGGACGGGCGCGCGGCTGCGGCAGATCGGCACCCATACCGCCGTCAACGAGAACGCCATCGATAAGCATGATGACCTCTACCATGAACTCGAGCTGCGCTACGGCAGCGGCTTCGCGCAGGCGATTGTGGACGGGCTGAATAAATAAAACGCGCGACTCAGCTCCGCCTTGTGGACAGAGCTAAATCGCGCGTCTGAAACTACTTAAAAATTATCAGGCTTTACTTTTCCTTAAGCGCATCCTTCAAACCGCCGACGGCGTTCTGAATTTTACCGGCAAGCTTATCCTGCTTGCCTTCGGCCTGCAGCTTGGCGTCGCCCGTCAGTTTTCCGGCAGCTTCCTTGATGGAACCTGTAGCCTGTTTCACGGAACCATCGATACGATCTTTATCCATGACATACTCCTTTTATTGTTAAGCCGTGCGTCTTCCACTAACGCATGGCAACGGTTTATGCTCCCAAAATAGTTTGGATAAATAACAGGCAGCGTTATCAAGGCTATAGGCTATTTCTTCCGGCCCTTTTCCTCGAGGGCGATCAGAACATGTATTTGATTGAGCGTTGAATTCAGGAAGTAGGCGGGGCGGTCTTTTAAGAGATCGAATATTTTTTCCAGGATTGCTTCTTTTTCTTTTGTCCCCAGCGTGGCGCTTCTGATCAGAAAAAGTTCGCGCACCTCGACCTCGAGCGCGGCGGCAATATCAAATACCGTGGACATGCGGGGAGAGTGTACCCCGCGCTCGATGTTTGAAATGGTCTCTGTGCTCTTGCCGATAGCGATCGCAAGGGCTTTTTGGGCAAGGCGCTTGCTTTTGCGGAGTTTCTTTATTTTGAGGCCAAAGGCGATAGAAGGAGGATGCTTGCTCATACCAAGTATATAGGACCCATTTGGGCCAAATCCCTACTGATATAAAGTTTTATGAAGTTAATTGCCTATTTTGGTTGTAATTGCGCAAAATAAGAAGTAAACATAAGATCATTACGCGAATCAGTGCGAATTCCCCGTTCCTGCGAAGGGGGAGTAAAATCTGCCAAGGATAAAGATGAACACGTCAGCATGCCTTTCTAATGCACGCCAGAGATTCTCTTTTTAAATTCTCTTTTTAAATTCTCTTTTTAAATTCTCTTTTTGAACTTCCTGTTCACATCAGAAAATTTTTAAATTTGATCTGAGCCTCTTCAAAAAGAGGACTGAGAAGTCTTGTGCTGCATTGGCCTCATCACAATAAAAAAATCATCACGATAAAAAAATTTCCGGCTCTTCCGACGTGGGTTTTGACCCCAATCAATTACATCGCGAGAGAATTATGTTCTAACCACTACCTATAAATAGTAATCACGTTCTCATTTTTGAAAAGAATATAAAACAATATGGCTCAAAGAGTTTTATCAGATACGATTAATACGGGTTTTGTTAAAAATATTTCTCTCTTCTCCGGGCTCTCCGAAGAGGAGAAAGATCTGCTGCTGAGAAACGGCAGCATTTATTTTTACAACCGCAAAGACACGCTATTCAGGCGCGGCGATCCCGTGACGCACTTCTACGTGATCTGCAGCGGGCAGGTGAAGCTGTTCCATCAAACGGCGGAAGGCTGCGATGTAACAACCGATATCCGCATCGCCGGAGATACGATATGCACAACAGGTATATTCGCGCTTCATCCCCACCATCATACGCACGCCGAGGTTATCAAGGATTCCACAATCATGGAATTTCCGATGCAGTGGCTCAAAGACGCCGCGCGTGCACATAATGCAGTTTCCATGAACCTTCTTTCCGCCCTCTCGCGACACGGCCACCGCCAAACGATGGAGATGGAGAACCAGACCTGTATGACGCCGGTGCAGTTGCTCGCCGGTTTTCTGCAGCAGACCTGCCGGGCGCAAGGGCTTAATCCGCACGGGTTTACGCTGCCCTTCAGTAAAACATTAATTGCTTCCCGTCTCAGCATGAGCCCGGAAACGTTCTCGCGCGCCCTGCCGAAGCTGAAAGAAATGGGCATCAACGTCACCGGCACGCATGTCAGTCTGTATGGCTCGCAGGAAATGAAACACTAAAAAATTGCCCAGACACGCCATGCCGCCAACGGGCGGCATCTGGTGCGGCGAAGCCGCATTTATAAAAGCACTTCGTGCAGCCAGACCCCGCCCGTCGGCGGGGTGGTATGTAAATAATTTTCGTTTCAGCTATAAATATCGCCGCTCTTCCTTTTCAGGAACTGCATCGGAGTTGTAACCGTTTGGCTCTGGAGGCTATTTATAAGCCGTCAAGGAGGCTGCCATGCAACCGGCTAACCCTTTATGCGGAGAAGGTGCCCTATATGGACGATAATGCGGCAGAAGCACAGGCCATTCGCACAACCAAAAAATACCCAGAGGATATTTCACAATGCTGGCTGGCTGCCATTATTGAATCCTCGGAAGATGCCATTGTCAGCATGATGCTGAATGGCACGATCATATCCTGGAACGAGAGTGCCGAACGGCTATTCGGCTACAGCAGGGACGAGGCCGTGGGCCAGAATATCAGTTTTCTTGTTCCGTCGGAGATGGAGGACGAACAGCGTGATATTAACATGCGTGTGCAAGCGGGAGACCATATTAAACGTTTTGAAACGGTGCGTATAGACAAGACCGGAAGGTACATTGACATTAATCTCACGCTCTCCCCCGTTCGCGACGCCGCAGGCCAGATTATCGGCACGTCGATGATCGCACAGGATATTACGACGCATAAAATAACAAAGAGCTATCTCAAAGAACTGGATGATTGTAACCAGAAGCTGGCAGAATTTTCCAGTATCAGGGCGCATCAACTGAAAGGACCGCTGCGGGGTTTAAGCTATCTATCCTCAATCCTGCAGGAGGATTATGCGGAGAAACTGGGCGCAAAAGGTACAGAACGGCTCAACGTACTTGTAGCTCTTTGCCAGCGTATGGATACCCTGATCGATAATCTCTTTTATTTCTCAAAGCTGGAAAATGAGAAATCCGCCGTACAAAATGTTAATCTTGATGAAATTATAAAAGATATCCAGCAGGAGATGAGATCCGTCCTGAAAGAGAAGAATGCCCGCATCGTTATTCCACATCTTTTGCCGTTCGTTACCGGTGATAAAGCAAGGATCGCCGATGTGTTCCGGAATCTCATTGCCAATGCCGTTAACTACAACGACAAGATAGAGCCTGTTGTGGAGATAGGATTTTTAGAAAGCCTGCAAACACGGAGCGGCCGTGAAGAGAACGTGTTCTATATCAAAGACAATGGCATGGGCATCGAGCCGAAATATCACCGGCTGATATTCACTATGTTTAAAAGGCTGCCGTCTTCCGTTGAGGACAATAAATCCGGGACAGGCGCCGGGCTGGCCTTCGTCAGGAAAATTATCGAGCATCACAACGGGCGCATCTGGGTTGAGTCTGAACCCGGCAAGGGCTCGACATTTTATTTCACCCTGAACCGGAAAGAGGCCACTGGAGCACCCAAACTGACGGGCCATAAAGCCTGAAGAGAAAGGAGGATAGCTGTTTACAAATCCAGGAATGTCTGTTATATTAGAATACATGCTGATTAAACAGACACGAATAAACGGACAAAGATTCTTGGAAAGATAAGTAAATGGTTGATAATACAGCGAAAGTTATAGATTTTGAACGTTTCAGGGCCGCCCGGAATGGGACCGTCACTGTTTCAACCGATTCTCGGCCCCCAGTAGCCAGCCTGTATCCCGTCCCCGTTTTCTGTGTTTTTTATTATCCCTACCAGCCCGCAGTCTTTTGGCCGGCTGTTATCTGATGGGACAAGTATTGAGCACCACCGACCTCGAAGGCGCCAAGACGGAAGAAGATCCGGGCCAGGAGCTTTCACTCATCGTCGGACGGAATTTGCGGCGGTTGAGAACGAAGCGCGGACATTCTCTCGAACGGCTGGCGAAACTTTCCGGTGTCAGCCGGGCCATGCTGGGACAAGTTGAAACCGGCAAGAGCGTCCCCAGCATCAGCATTTTGTGGAAGATATCTTCAGCGTTACAGGTTCCTTTCGCCACGCTGATGGCGGTGTCGGAGACTTCCGGGCCTGTCCTTCTTAAAAAAGAAGATGCTAAAATCCTGGAATCCAGCGACGGAAAGTTCAGTTCCCGCGCCCTGTTTCCTTTTGATGAGGAAAGAAGGGTGGAGTTTTATGAACTGAAAATCCATCCCCTGCACACCGAAGACGCCGACCCCCATGCTGCCGGCACTTACGAAAATATTTTCGTCGCAAAAGGGCTGGTGGAAATCGGCATCGAGGGCGAAGCACCCCAGATTCTCAGGCAGGGCGACGCCCTTCTGTTCAAGGCGGATGTCCGCCATCACTACAGAAACCTGAGTGAATCCGAAACTGTTCTTTATCTGGTAATGACTTACGCGGAAACCATCAGCGGCTGAAACAGCCGTGATTGTTTAGCCAGCGCAACACATCATCATCATGCCGCCACAGCACATCATCATGGGCATGCCCTGGCTCATCATGGCATCCATGCGCTTGCAGCAGTCCATGAACATTTCCTTTGAAGCGCCGTCCATCGGCATCATTTCGCAGGTCATGCCTGAAGCCGTCATCTTGCATTCCATTTTGCACATCATCATCGGCATGGGCATCATTTGGGGCATCATGTTTGGCATCATCTGCGGCATCATGCCACCCATCATGTTCGGCATCATGCCGGGCATCATTTGCGGCATCATGTTCATGCCACCCATCATTTGGGGCATCATACCGCCCATCATGTTCGGCATCATGCCAGGCATCATTTGCGGCATCATGTTCATCATCGGCATTCCCATCATGGGCATATTCGTTGCAGCTGCTTTCATTTTATAAACTCCTGTAAAGGTTGTCTCTTATTCCAGTTTAAGGGCGTAATGGTAAACGCATCAATAATTATTAAGGTATCTTTTCTTTTTCCTCTGCAACAGCGGAGGGGTGTCTTTTGCGGGTAAAATCCCATCCTCGATAGCGGATACTTGTCTGAAATAGCAGAGGGACGTTGGTATCCGAACTAACGCCCGTTCGACGGGGGAACGGGTCTGGCAGCTTGAGCCGCTTTCTTTACATGCTGCGGCGAGAAGGCCACGTGCGGCGGGACTTTATAATCTTTGTGATCATCGAGCTTGTATTCAAGCGGCTTGCCCTCCAGTGTCTCGACCTTCCCGCCTGCCGCTTCAATAATGGCATGGCCCGGCGCAACGTCCCACCAGGCTGTGCGGCCATCATCCTTGGCGCTCTCGTATACTGAAAGCGCGGCGAGACTTTCGGCCACCTGACACGCCCGCAGGATTCCGCTTTTGCTGTCGATGCGCGCAGCCGTACCGAACTGGTTTTTAAGATAGCCTTTGATATTCTTCATGTTCGCGTGCGGCTCGTTGACGAGGACGCGCAGCTCTTTGCTCTCTTCAGTGCCTGCGCCCAGCGGTTTGCGAACGCCCGTGCTGTCAACTTTAATCGCCTTGCCCCCGCACCCCGCATACATCAGATCCATCGCCGGATGGTATATAACACCGAGCACGGGTTTGTTATCAACCACAAGGCCAATGGCCACGACAAAAGCGCCCGTACGGTTGAGAAATTCTTTCGTGCCGTCGAGCGGGTCAACCGTCCAGAAGGTGCCGCCGCTTACATCGGGCGTCGCCCCTTCTGCGACACGTTCTTCGCACACGACAGGTATCTTTGGCGTCAGTTTGGCAAGCGCCGCCAGAATAATTTTCTCCGCGGCGTAGTCGGCAGAGGTGACTTCACTGCCGTCAGCCTTGTTGATGATCTCGAGATCTTCGCTCGCCTTACCCGCGCCAGCATTATAAAACCCCATGACCGCCGCGCCAGCCTCGCGCGCAATGACTTCAACAGCGCTGAGCAGGGACTTGGGGTCTGTCATGGAGACACGGGCGGAGCTGCCGGGCGCAGCGGTCCTGAAAGTTTTTTCTGCGCAGAACGCGGGGCTGCCTGCGCAAAATCCTCGCCCGTTTTGCCGCGCAGGTTATCAAGCACTGACTTCCCCGCCTGTATTTCTTCGGCATGTTTAACAGCGAAGCGCTCCAGATATTTGACGCGCCTGCCATCACGCGGATGCGTGCTGAACGGCGTATGGAGACGGTCCATAACCCGGGTAAAGAGGTCGGGAGCACCCTCCTCCTGTTTGAAAAACTCTATAAAGCCTTCGGCATCGCCGGCAATCACAACGCCCATTTTATCAGCCTGCTCTTCTTCACGCCGCGATTTCCACCGTTGCAGCAAAGGTATAACAGGCAGCAGCACTTTTGCAGCGCGGCTATTAAGGATCTTCGAAAAAAGTGAAACAGGTTCGCCTATCCTTCTTGTGTGCCCCAAGACGATATGCGCCAGTTCATGGCCAAGGAGCCCGTTTAATTCTTCCGGAGCAACCTCCTTTAACAATTCCTTATTTATCACAAGCGCATTCTGCCCGTCCAATCTGGTCGAAAAGGCATTGAACTCTTCGCTCCTGTCGATGAAAATCAGCGGCGTTGCGGTAAGCAGGGCGTTTTCGGCAGGCGTGGAATTTTCTGCATGCCTGGCGCCTTCTGCAAGCAGACGAATGTCATTTAAAAGATCAGGATGCCCAAAATCCGACAAAGTCTTTGCGGCCCGCGCTTCAAACGCAGGGCTGCCGTTGTCAGGATCGATGAGGAAACCAGCAAAACCGTTATCTTCTTTCCAAATCCGTAACTGTTCTTTATCAACCGTCAAATGAAAGCTCCTGAAAAAAGAATCTATCTTTCAGGAGCGTATCATTTTTATATAGTTATGTCAATAATAAAATGAAGGCCGGTAGGTTATCGCACCTGCATCTCGGGCACAGACAAAACCGCTGCCTGCAGGCTCTTCGCGATATCCCCCGCGCTGATACCGATCAGGGACATGATTGACGCATTGCTGTCTTCATCGCCGGAAATGATCTTGAAGATTATTTCAAACGGCGTTTCCTTCTCGGGGAAATGTTTGAGCGCAATGTTCTGCGTCGGGTTTATCTTCGCCGCCACTTTCGCGAGTGCGACGGCTTTATCAAGCCCGCCCAGTTCATCCACCAGCCCGCGCTGCTTCGCCTGGCTGCCCGTCCAGACGTGGCCCTCGGCCACGGCCTCGACCTGTGCCGGCGTCATATGGCGGCCTTCCGCCACGCGCGTGATGAAAGCTTTGTAAATACCGTCCAGCAGACCCTCGAACTTCTCGCGTTGCGCGGCGGTGAAATGGGTGTTGACCGAAAACATCTCGGCGTTATTGCCCACGGCCACGCTGTCCCAGTTGACGCCCAGCTTCTGCCACAGACCGGCGAAGACGAACTTGCCCCCGAAGACGCCGATCGAGCCGGTGATGGTAGCGGGCTCGGCGACGATCTTGTCAGCGGGCGCCGCGATCCAGTAGCCGCCGGAGGCCGCATAACCGCTCATCGAGACGATGACGGGCTTGCCCTTCTGCTGGGTTTCCATGATGGCGTGACGGATGGTTTCCGCCGCTTCCGGCGAGCCGCCGGGGCTGTCGATGCGGAACACGACCGCGACGACATGCTTGTCTTTGCGCGCCAGCTCGAAAGCCTTGGCAATTTTATCGGCGGCCATGTCGTTGCCTTCGCCATACGAAACGATATCGCCTGCGCCGACGATCAGCGCGATTTTCATTTTTGTCTTCGGCGCGTTGGGGAAATCATAGTCCTGCAAGGCAAGCGTGCCGCCTTCGCTCTTGATTCCCACCTTGCGCTTCGCTTCCTCCAGCATCTGGTCGTAATAACCAAGCTTGTCGATCAGCTTCAGTTTCAAAGCTTCTTCGCCACTGAAGGGCGCATCATTGATAAGCTGTTTCACGGCCCCCGGTTCCATGCCGCGACTGGCGGCGATGCCGGCGATAAACTGGCCCGCAAGGTCATTGACCATGCCGGTCGTCATCTCGCGGTTGGCCGGGCTCATGCCGGTGAGCGTAAAACTTTCAGGGAAGGATTTGTAAGTGCCCTTGCGGCTGAACTCGGCATCGACGCCGGCTTTATCGAGAATGCCCTTGAAGAAAGGCACTTCCGCCGCGACGCCGTTCATCGCCACATCGCCGACCGGCTGGAGCCAGACCTGCCCGAAGGACGAGGCGAGATAATAAGCGCCCATCGAACCGCCGTAACTGTCCGCATATATATAAGCCGATTTTCCGGCCGCGCGGAAGATCGTGAGCGTATCGCGCAGCTCCTGCAACTGCGCCGGGCTCATGCCCTCATCCTCCAGCTTCGCGACGAAGCCTTTGACGCTTGGGTCTTTGGCGGCGTCCGTCAGATTCTGGATCACTTCGCCGAAAGTGTGCTGATCGTGCAGCAGCGGCGCACTGAGCGAAGGACCCTCCGCGACTTCCGCCAGCTTGTCCTTGAAAGTGTAGGTGAGAATATATTTATCCGGCGTTGATGTGACATGTTTCGGCGGCCAGATGATCATCAGCACAAGCGAGAACACACCGAGCATCGTCCAGACGCCCGCGATGATGAACATCCACTTGAAGAAACCGAGCACACGGCTGCGAAATCCGTCTTCCTGGCGGCGCTGGGGGTTATATATCATGTCAACCTCTAATTTCTTTTGATGCCGAAGTTTTTTTGAGTCTATCCCAACAATCCCCGTTGAACGATGATTAAATTGCGGCTATGGTTTTTAATCACTAAAAAAAAGCCCCGCGTGTTTAAACGCAGGGCCAAGTCGTCATCGAAGCGAAGTATTAAGGGCGGCGCCGCACTCAGAACCTGAAGGCGGCGCTGTTCCTTGAGTCCGAGTGTCCCGATTCTGTGGATAAGAGTCGAGTCTTTAATTTAAGCAAAAAAAGACATTATATTTCAAAGCGTTCTTCCGGCGACTCCGGAAAAGAACTTAACACGCGTTTACGGAGTCTTTTTCATCTCGGCACTGATTCGCGGATACCGCCATTGTCATCCCGACAGAGCGCTTTAGCGCGACGAGGGATCTTGTTAGTTGCAGCAGTGAAGATCCCTCGCTTGCGCTCGGGATGACAGTTGAGAAAGGCTGTTTTATTCTTTCTTTCCGAACGTGCCCTTCACGATGGACTTCAATCCGTCATTCACATCATCCATCAAATCGTTGGTCAGGGTGAAGGCGGCGAGATCGCGGTCGGCGGGGGACATGCCTTCGTTCAGCGTTTTCTCGCGGCGGGCGACGACTTCGGCGTGACCGAGGATAATGTCGGGCGCCTTCGGATCAACCAGCTCGAAGCGTATCAGTACATTGGCCTTCAGGCGCTCGGTGGCCTGCTGCGTGAAGTAGCTTGTGAAGCCTTTGTCTTGCGGGATTTCCTGGCTGATAACCGAGGCATCCTCGACAATCGCGCGCAATGTGTTCGCGCTTCCCGCTGCAACAAGCTGGTGGCGCAGCAGCCTTTCCGCCGCGGTATAGGGCGGCAGGCGGAAGGTATGCTCGACATTCGGGGCAAGTAGTGGCGGCCTATAGTTATCGACCACCTCGATGCTCGCCGCGTTCACCTCGATCGGCTGGAGATTGGCGAAAGTCAGATCCGGCGTCGTGCTGACCGGCGGGCCTTCGGCGCAGGCGGCCAGCAGCAATACACCCAGAAACGCTATAACATTCCTCATCATCACTTTCTCTCCTTATAAACAGCATCCAGTTCGGATGCATTGAATTTGTATTTCTCGCTGCAGAATTCGCAGGTGATCTCCACATGGCCCTCTTCCTTGCAGATCTGCTCGATCTCGGGACGCGGGATGGTACGCAGGATATCAATCACGCGCTCGCGCGTACAGCGGCATTTGAAGTGGATATGCGCCGGTGAATAAATCCGCACGCCTTCCTCGTGAAACAGGCGGAACAGCACATCGGATGACGCCAGCACAGGCGACAATATCTCGCCCTCGCTACAGGTGGAGAGCAGCATGGCGGCGCGCGTCCAGTCTTCGATATCCGGCTCTATATCGGGCCGCTTGCCGGCATCTTCATCCGGCATCTGCTGGATCATGATGCCGCCCGTGCGCCAGTGCCGGTCCTGCGGGTGGACGGCGAGCTTGAAGGAGGTCTTGATCTGTTCCGACTGGGTAAAATAATGCTGCGCGGCATCGATGATCGAATTGCCCTTGAGCTCGACGATGCCCTGATAGCGGTGGTCCTGCCCGCCGTGATCGACCGTGAAGGCCATATAGCCCTTGCCGAGCAAGTGGTAATAATGGTTATCGGTATCCTTCTTGCGCTTGGCGAGCTTCTTGACCGCGGCGGCATCAAAACCGGCATAAGCGCGCACTTCACCTTTGCTCGTCACATCCGCGACGAGCGTGCGGATCGCACCATCGCCCTTGATCTGCAACGAAAAAACGCCTTCATATTTCAGCATTGAACTCAGCAGCAGGCACAGCGTTAGCACTTCACTGAGCAGAGCGGAGACCGGCGGCGGGTAGTTATGCTGTTGCATGATTTCGGCCAGAACGGAGCCCAGCCGCACCATGCGCCCGCGCACGCCTGATTTCTCCAGGCGAAAAGGCTGGACGACGTTGTCATCAACCAGTCCTTTTTGTTCAGTGCCGTCTTTTTTAATTCGAATAGCCATTGCAGGTAAATTGTAGCATAATGTTGACCAACATGGACAGTGAAGCCACAAATAAAAAAGCTATGGCGCGCGAGCGTAAAGCGCCTAAGAAAATTTCCAAAACATATTTGGAAAATGCGGCGCTGTATTATCTGCAGCGTTATGCAACGTCGGCGGGGAACCTGAAGCGTATCCTGCTGCGCAAGGTGAAACGCTCCTGCGCCTTTCACCAGACGGCGGTGGAGGATTTCACTCCGCTGGTCGATGATCTGGTGACGCGCTATATCAATGTCGGACTAGTCGATGATAAAAGCTTCGCGCAGGCGAAAGTGACCTCGCTACGACGGCAGGGACATTCCGGACGCTCCATTATCGCGCGGCTGCAGGTGAAAGGCCTCACCACATCGCAGATCGAAGCGGCGCTACGCAATGTCGATGATGAACATGAAGACGCCGAGATCACCGCCGCCCGCGCCTATGCCCGCCGCAAGAAGCTCGGCCCCTACCGCAAGAAACAAATCACCGATCCGAAAGACCTGCAAAAAGAAATGGCCTCGATGGGCCGTGCAGGCTTCAGCTATGACGTCGCCCGGCGCGCGCTGGCGTTTTCAGGGGAAGAATAGAGCACATATTTCCTGCCCTTTGGGGGACAGTTTGACGAACAGCCCTGCAGGTAGCTCCCACACAAATGTAAAATAGACTTGATATTTAAAATGTATAGTCTATTTTACATCTATCGAACAGGAGATGACTATATGCCCAGAATAAAAGGAACGCTGCCAATCTTGAATAATATTGCCGTTCTTCGCGCACAGAAGAATATAACGCAAGAAGAATTAGCAGAGGCCATTGGCATCACGCGCGCCACGATCATCGCTATAGAGAAGGGCAGTTACAATCCATCACTTGAGCTTGCTTTCCGTTTATCCCGCTATTTTCACACGGGTATCGAAAAAATGTTTTCAATCAAAGGAGAATGAATATGAATAAATTCTATAACGCCTTGCACAACTATCTTGTCTACGCTTCGCCTTTTGTTTTGGCCGAAGTAATATGGTGTTACTTTCAAACAAGCGGCAGCGCCCCACCCGATGCGACACTGGCCATAAAGGGCTTGTGGGAAATACTTTCATGGAATCTTATGCTGTGGTTTACAGGCCTTGCTATCTTCTTCTGCCTTATTGCCTTTAGTACAACTGTGCGGAAGAAAGCACTTTTTAAAATTGCTGCGCTCAAAGATAGTGATGAACGGGAAGAATATATCACAGGAAAGGCGTCGAGTTCGTCTTATATCTCCACGCTTGGTGTTTTGATCTTTTTGCTTTTTTTGTCGATAGTTCATGTTGAAATAAACCGGCTGTCTCCTGGCCAATCTATTGAGGGACATACCAAAGAAGTAAAGATCGGCGCTGGTATCAATATTTTTGAGACAGAGAAAGATAAAAATCCAGAGAAAATTGTGGCCTTTAATGATATCCCGCTCACAAAGACAGGCCTCATCATGTTGATACTTGTCTGGCAACTGGCCTCTTTCAACTGGAATGCCCGGAAAGAAATTAAAAAAGACCAATCGTAATCGCGTCCCGAAGGGAGCCGGGGTCATCGAAGATCACTTGCCAGCCTTCTTCGTCGCAACGACTTTCTCCAACTCCACCTTAACCTTCTCAAACACACTCTCCCAATCCCCCGGCTCTGGTTGTCTAAAAAGCCGCATGGAGGGGTACCAGGGGCTGTCTTCGCGGTTGAGGAGGTAGAGCCAGTAGGCGCCGGTGGAAAGCAGGTTCCAGACCGGCACGCCGAGTGATCCGGCAAGGTGCGCGACGGAACTATCAGTCATGATGACGAGGTCAAGATTTTTGAGCACGGCGGCGGTGTCGGCGAAATCGTTTAAATGCGGGCCGAGCTCAAGGATCAGCCTCCGCGCGCCGCAATCAACCAGCTCCTGTTCATTCGGGCCTTTTTGCAGGCTGTAGAGCTGCACGCCGGGGATTTCCGCCAGCGGCAGGAAACGTGAGAGAGCGACGGCGCGCTTGGCGTTGCTGGTAAAGTTCGGATTACCCGTCCAGACGATGCCGACCTTGAAACGGTTCTGCGCGAAGCCCAGCAATCGCGCCGCTTCTGCAGGCATCGTTTCGGGCACAAACAGCGGCGCGACGGGCGGGATGGAATCAAGCTCCGTGCCGAGCACGCCGGGCAAACTCATCAGCGGCACGTGATAATCGATTTTTTCACCGATAGCATCATCCCCAACCAGCTTATCAATGCCGGACATTTTATGCAGCAGGCGGTGCAAGGGCGGTTTGCAGCCAAAGATAATCCGACCACCACGCGCTTTCACTAAAGGTATATAACGGCTGGCAAGAATAGTATCGCCGAAACCCTGCTCGGCGTAGATAAGGATTGTTTTGCCGCCGAGGTCTTCGCCCGTCCATCGTTTGCTAGTGAAAGTTTTTTCCTGTTCGGCCTGAAGCCAGAAGGGAGAGTTTTTATCGAGCTTCCACCTGATCTCGAAATCTTTCCAGCCTTCCCTGTATCTACCGAGACGCAGCAAAGCCTGCGCGTACTGCCAGCGCGTTTCCACATGAGCAGGATCCTGCGCCAGCGCCGCTTCATAATGCGGCAACGCCTCTGCGTTCATATCAA
>Ga0207141_10185_pt3 | contig 16615 bp, 16 predicted proteins | sample Alteio_BWMinHeat_5_FD_153553 | JGI IMG/M metagenome (GOLD analysis project Ga0207141, IMG submission 153553) | Enriched cells from forest soil in Barre Woods Harvard Forest LTER site, Petersham, Massachusetts, United States -... | ecosystem: Environmental > Terrestrial > Soil > Temperate forest >... | reverse complement strand
GAAACCGCATTCGGGTTTCTGGCGGCGGGAGCGCAGACCGACGGCGTGCGTGTGCTTCGATATCTGGAGTCGACGCAGGAGGCCGACGGCCATTGGGCTCAGAACATGTGGTTGGACGGGCGTCCCTACTGGAACGGGTTGCAGATGGATGAAGCTGCATTTCCCATTCTGCTGGTCGATTGCCTGCGCCGGGACTGTCCGTCTGTCTTGGGTAACCTTAACCGGTGGTGGGCGCTGGTTCGTCGGGCGGCAGGGTTCCTGGTTCGCAATGGGCCGGTCACCCAACAAGATCGGTGGGAAGAGGATGCGGGTTACTCGCCATTCACGCTGGCGGTGGAGGTTTCAGGACTGTTGGCTGCGGCGGATATTGCTGACGCGGTGGGAGAGAAAGCGACTGCCGAATATCTGCGGGAGACCGCGGATAATTGGAACGACAACATCGAACGCTGGACTTATGCCAGCGCCACCGATCTCGCGCGACAGATCGGAGTCGAAGGCTATTACGTCCGGATCGCCCCACCGGAGACGGAATGCGCGCCGTCTCCCGCTGAGGGATTTGTGCCCATAAAGAACCGGCCGCCGGGGCAGAGCACGGAGCCAGCGACTCATATGATTAGCCCGGACGCGCTTGCTCTCGTGCGATTCGGATTGCGTGCGGCGGATGATCCGCGAATCCTGAACACCATCAAAGTGATCGACGCGTTGTTGCTGGTGAAATTGCCGCAGGGTCCCTGCTGGTTTCGCTACAACGGCGACGGCTACGGAGAGCATGAAGATGGATCGCCTTTCGACGGGACCGGGATCGGACGGCCATGGCCGTTGCTCGCGGGCGAGCGGGCGCATTATGAAATCGCGGCGGGACGTCCAGAGGCTGCCGAAGAGCTCTTGCGAGTGATGGAATTCTCTACCGAAGGAGGACGTCTAATCCCCGAGCAGGTCTGGGATGCCGCCGACATCCCTTCACGACAATTGTTTGCGGGAAAGCCTACCGGTTCAGCGTGTCCTCTAGTGTGGGCTCACTCGGAATACATCAAACTGCGTCGCTCGCTGTGGGAGAGAAAGATTTTCGATCAGCCTCCTCAGACCGTAAAGCGTTACTTGATCGATAAGAAGAACTCCACATACTTCGGATGGCGCTTCAATAATAAATGCCGGACTATGCCGCAAGGGAAAAAGCTGCGGATCATACTAACTGTGCCAGCGCTGGTTCATTGGAGCCTCGACAATTGGGGAACCCAACAGGACACTGACAGCGTTGACACTGGCTTGGGCACACAAATAGCGGACCTTCCTTCCGACCGATTGTCGGCGGGAAGCGAAATTGTCTTTACGTTCTACTGGCTTCAGGAACAGCGGTGGGAGGGAGCCGACTTTTCGGTGGTGGTGGAGGGAGTTGGCGTCTAGATTTGAAAGGGCGCCAGCTTCAAGCAGCGCCGCATTATCCGGTATACATTAATTCTACGACGGTGCAATCGTCGCTCAGGGCCGTGCCGCCGCAGAAATCGGAGATCGCGGAAAAGATCTTTTCTATCGTCCCAGTTTTGGCGGCGAGTTCCAGGCGCGAATCTTCGAAGAAGTCTCCCCGCGCATTTTCGGCTTCGGTCACGCCGTCCGTTACCAATATCAGGCGATCGCCTGGCTTCAATTGGCAGTGATCGCTTTCGTACTTGGCGTCGGGCAGCAATCCTACTGGAAGATTGCCGTGCGCCGGCCGCTGAACCTCTCCGCCGGAAACCACCAGCGGTAGAATGTGACCGCAATTAACGTACTCTACGTCACCGTCGTTCTGAACCCGGGCGATGATCACGGTGGCGTACTTCTCGCCAATATTTTTGTCGGTGAAGAAGCGGTTAACGGCGGTCACGATGTCAGTCAGCGGCATGCCTGCGGTAAGCTGCGAATAAATCATGCCCTGCAGAGTGGACGCGAGCAGCGCGGCTGAAACTCCCTTGCCGCTTACATCGGCCAGCACAATCGTCAGACCTTCGTTGGTGTTAACCGCGTCGAAGAAGTCGCCGCCAATCTCTTTGCAGGAAAGATTTCTGCCCGCCAGCTTGGCGAACGGCACCTCGGGAATCGTAACCGCCATCAGCCGTTGCTGAATGGAGGCCGCGATGGACAACTCTTGTTGGTAGCGGCGTCCGGCCTCCTCCGCTTGCACCAGGCGAGCATTCTCGATAAGCGATGCAGCTTCGGTCGCGATCGCGTGCAGAATATCGTTGCTCACACCGGAGATATCACGCGACGCAAAACGCGAATCGACGTACAGCGCGCCCATCACTTCGGCCGACATGGCCGCTCCGGGAGCCTCCGTGCCGCGAGTGGCCTGAACTTGCGGCTTGCGCAGCGGCACACAGATCACTGTGCGGAGATCATAAGCAACGATGCTCTTGCGTCCGGTCAGGTCAACCGAGCGGCTAGTGTCCGTGAGGACGAATTCAGAGTTGGACTTCAGCGCGTCCTCGAGAATCGAGTGGGAGATGGTTTTATCGTCCAGCAGCGGCTCGCCCTTCGCGTTGCGTCCCGCCGCCAGCCGCAGATCCCCATGGGCGTTCTTCATGTAGACGTAGGCGCGCTCAGCCCGGGTAAGTTTAAGAGTCACGTCCAGCAGAGTCATCAGGATTTCATCGAGCACTCCGATCGTATTCAGCTTGCGAGCCGCTTCGAGAAACAGAACCAGTTTTTCCAGGTCTGTAGTTTCGTCCGAGATGTGCATCCCGGAGATCTGGCTGAGAAACTCCCGGGCAGAGTTGGTGGTCCCGTGCTGCGGATTGAAAATCACATACGCAACTTCACGGACTCCGAACTCCAGGCGGTCGTTTCGCTCCAGGGTCTTGCGTTCGACACGCTCGCCGTTGACGAATGTGCCGTGCTTGCTGCCCTGGTCGACGACGCTGAACACTCCATTTTCCGAGACAATCAGGGCATGGTCGCGGGAGACGCGTGGGTCGGCAATCACCAGATCTTTATCAACCTTTCGTCCGACGCCGAAGGGACTGTGATCGAGGTTGATGACGCGCTGCTCGTTTCCCTGGACGAAGACCAGCGTCGGGAATACTCCCGAACCGGTTCCCGAGGGTGGGCCGACAATGGTTTGGAAAGACATGTAGCGCTGTACTGCTCCTTTAAAGCCGCTAGTGGAATAATGACAGCATCAAGCGCTGGTGGGAAGGGGTAGACTTCGCCAAGCCGCAGTATTTCAGGCGGCCCCACGGTGGAACGTGGCAATCGCCTCCTGCTCAGTGTCGTAGACCTCAAACACCGTGACCAATTTAGTGATCTGCAGGACGTCGCGCAGGCGCTGGCCCAGGCCGGTCAACTTAATATCGGCCCCAGCGGCGCGCGCGGAAGAGTACACGCCCACCAAAGTACCGAGACCGCCGCTGTCGATATAGCTTACGCCGGACAGGTTGAGAACGACCTGCCGCGTGGAACTCAATACCCGCTTGAGATTCTCACGGAGTTCTGCAGCTTCTTCGCCAAACACGATCCGACCCTGGCACGACATGACGGTGACTCCGTCAGCCTGCCGCGTCTCGACCTTCAGCGTCATCAGATCCTCCGCACCACATCGGTGTGGGAGAAGCCTAACGCGGCCAGAGGCAGGAATGCAAGTTCAGGTCTTTACGGACGATGCAGGACCGGATTCTTGGGTTGAGCCTCTTGTGAACTCCCCGAAACCACTCAGCAGCAAGACCATCACAGCGAGCGGAATCGGCAGGATCGTCCACAGCGGCACGGCCCAGGCGTTTTGGATTGACTCCACAGCAAAGAAGGGTGAAGCGGCCGTTAATGCGAATGAAGCTATCCAGGGCCAGAGCATCAACAGACAGCAAATCATAAAAATGATACGCATCGGGCCACTGTTCTGCCAAAGCGTTCCCCACTTCTCTGCCACCACCAGGATCCCCGGCAGCAAAAGGACCTGGTGGTACGGAGCAGCTTTGGGGACGATCACGACCGTACCCACGAGCGTTAGCACGAGTATCAGGTTGAAGGCAGGCGAATCGTTGGATGCACGCCGAAATCTCCACCACAGAACCGTTAACGCCAGCAAGATCAGAACCGCCAGCGGCTTCCCCAATTGTGGCCCGAGGAGCACATCAAGCACCGATTCAGCTCCGTCATTGTATTGCCGGTAAGAGATAACGGCATCACGAAAACGCCAGACCCAGCCCGGTAACACATATTCCGCTGCAGCTAGCAGAACCGCCATGGTCGAGACCAATCCCCATGCGAAATTCTGCCGCCCATGCCAGTCGCTGAACGCCCACAGCAGAAGCCAAACAAGCACAGGAAAAACCAACTGCGGTTTGATGGTGGAGAACGCCAGCAGGGCACCGGCGAAGCCTGGCCGCCGTTCGGCGAGCAGCGCCGCACTGCCCGCCACCAACCCGCCGACCAGCAGACCAAGCTGTTGTACCTTGATCCCCTGCACGGCCTGAAAACTTCCCAGCGTCAGCACGATCAAGATGGATGTAGTGGTGAGTGACGGACGCCAGCGCAGTGTCCGCAACCAAAGCGGAACCGTGGCAGCAGTCAAAATAAGGAGAAACCAGCGAAAGCCAGTCTGAACGGCCGAGAACGGCAGGGCAATTGTTGGCGCGAGCAGAAAAACAACATACACCGGGTAAGCAAAACCCGCCTGGTCTTTGGGATCATTTGAGCGCGTAGGTTCCAAGGGGCGACCCCAATACCCGATTTGAATTTCGCGAGTAACCTCGGCACTGTAAGGATCGCGATGATGCAGCAGCAACTCCCGGGCGCCGAGCCAGCGAGGATACAGGTCGGAAAGATTTCCGCGTGGGATTTCATGCTGTTCGGCGTAGGCTCGTTGGTGCCCGACCAGCACGTGCTGTACGTAAAACCACATGCTTCCTGCGAATAGCAGGCTTAACGCTAAACCGAATTTGGAGTTTCTTCGCAAACGACTGGCCGAGATGAAATCGCTACATGCTACAACTTGTACGAGTATCCTTGTGCAATCTTATCCTCAGTGCGACAAGACTTTGCCAAAGGGCAGGACTGAAGAGGAATGACCGCCCTGGAAATCCGCGAAGCGGCCAAGAGCCTATTGTTATTCCTGGCGCTGACGATGCTGCCGATTTACATCGTCCGGCACGCCCTGGGAAGTGCAGGAGAAAGACTTCCCGGAATTTTACGCCGCGGCAAAGATCGTTAGCGCCGGACGTTGCCAATCAAGATAGGCAAGACGACCGCTAGCGGAGCAATGCAAAAGCGCACCAATAGGACGCGAAGCGAAATCAGCTGCAACATGTTGTTATGCAGTTTCCGGCGTGCCTCTTTTTCGAGGTTGGTTTTGAAGAAACTCGATCAAGAGGGTTGCAAAGAAAATCAGGATGACGCCACCTATCAACTCCCCTTTCTTGTAACGAAGAGTGAGGAGCAAGTACAGGGGACTGCAAAACAGAACTCCTATGCAACCATAGAGCGTGCGTTTGGCCCAGGAATGGATCTCTTCACTTGACAACGAAACTTCGAGCACGATAAGTGCAGGCAGAAACAATACGCTCAGATCATGCACGTAAATGTGATAGCTCACCAGCGCGGTCGCGACCAGACTCAAGGCGAACAACAAATCGCGATAGACAGCAACCGTTAGAAGCGCCTGGCGCCAGGCGTAAGTGACTGAGGCAAGGACGATCGCCGAGGCAAGCAAAGTCAGACCCGTTCTTAGGCGGGGTGTGCCGGCCGGGCACAAGCTGGCAACGAGGCCTCTTAGGTTTGGTGCGTTTCCGACCGTCGAAAGCCACGCATAGCTCTGAACGTTCTCTCCAGCCCAAACATACAGCGGATAGCGCAACCAGCCTCTCCATCCGACTGCGGCCAGCCCTGATAGAAACAGGACAAAGCCAACGGACAGGAAGCCAACCAGAAACCTCCGGCGCACAAGCGCCAGCGGAAAAGCAAAAGGAAGGATCAGTTGGGGTTTGCAGAGCCCCACCCCGGCCCAGGCCCCAGCGAGCGATTCGGCCCGCCTGCGAAATGCCAGAAATGCCATGGCATAACAGAACAATACTAGGACGGAGTCCTGCCCTTGAATCAACGCAATGAACAATGGGTAAAAACCAAAGCCCGCTAGCAGCCACACGTACAAGGGCGCGCTGCCTAAAATGGCGAAATTCTTCCGCAACAAAATCAAGACAGCGAGCATTAGTCCAAGGTTGATGGCGAGCCAGACCAGATAGGCGGCAGTGTACGGCAGGCGAATAAACGGAATAAAGATGAGAGCTTCAAACGGGGGATGATTGTACGGGAGTACAGATTGCCGTTTTTCGTAGGCTACTGGGGAAAACGAGCGCTGGACCTTTTCTTGAACTACGTCGTCGTATAACTCGAATCCTCGTCCCTCGTGCAAGATTTCGCCAGCCGTATAAAAAATACTAAAATCCGGAAGGCCGACGAGGACACCTCCCCACGTATGCCATGCAAGGAAGATGTGGAGAAACAACATCGCAGCAAGGTACATCGTCAGTTTTCTAAGGGTCGGCTCGGTTAACGGCAAGCTAAGCATTATATGCTCCCTTCATCGGTGTTCTCTCCGTCCGATATGCCGAAATGCTTCCCTGGGTTGGCCAGCCTCACATCGTCAGACGTTACTCTCTCGCGAGACAGTGGGACTTTGTATTCGAAAACCGCAGTGTATTCTTACGGCGTGAATCAACTTCTCCAAACGCGCCGAGTATTTGTGGCCATCTTAGCCTTGGGTCTTTTTACCATGGCAGCGCGCAACGTGACCGATCCTGATGTTTGGTGGCATCTGCGGACCGGACAGCTCATCGTCCAAACCCGCGCCGTCTTTCACACTGACCCTTACTCGTTCACACGCTTTGGACAGCCTTGGATCGATCACGAATGGTTGTCCCAGATTCTAATCTTCGGCGTGTATCGGCTGGCGGGCTGGGGTGGGTTGATTGTGGGGTTCGGCGCGGTTATTGCAGCTACGTTCTTGTTTGTTTTCTCGCGTTGCGCGGGGCGTCCTTACGTTGCCGGAGTGATCACGTTGTTGGGTGCGTTCGCAGCAGCTCCCAGTTGGGGCGTGCGGCCGCAGATGCTTACCTTGCTGCTCGCCAGCGTGCTTCTGTTGATTCTGGAGCGTTCTTATGAACATCCGAAACTCTTGTGGTGGACTCCCGCATTGATGCTGCTTTGGGTGAATCTTCATGCTGGATACGCACTGGGCATAGCGTTGATGGCATTATTTCTTGTTGGCGATGCGCTCGATGTCGCCTTCGGTTTCAAAGTTGAGTACGAGCCCGCCGCCCGTTTTCGCGTTCTGACCTTGGCCATCGTCGTGTGCGTCGCACTCGTCCCGTTAAATCCGTATGGGGTGGCGATGTATGCATATCCGCTGGAGACGCTCAGGTCCCCAGCCATGCAGAGCTACATTGGCGAATGGCATTCGCCCGACTTTCATCAACTCAGGTATTTGCCGACGTTGGTCATGATCGTTGCAACCGTGGCTTTGGCCGCGATTTCGCCCCGCCGTTTGCGTCCGCGAGAGATTTTACTGTTGTCGGTGACGACATATGCGGCATTGCGTTCGGTAAGGCACATACCGATTTATGCGCTAATCGCGATTCCTATCCTTAGCGCAACGCTGCTTGCCTGGTTGCAGGAACGCAGGATTACGGAGAGGCTCAAGTCGAGGCGAAGCCTCATGACTCCGGCTAAGACGCTGCTCAACGCGATGTTGCTGACAGGTTTTCTGGTTTTCCTGGTTGCACGGGTGCGCTATGTTACTCACCGCCAGGCCGGGAACGAAGCGAAAGAATTTCCCGCCGCTGCAGTTTCCTTCATAGCCGCACAGCGCCCGCCCGCTCCCATCCTGAACCATTACAACTGGGGCGGGAATTTCATCTGGAGGCTTTATCCCGAGTATCAGGTGTATATCGACGGCCGGGCAGACCTTTATGGTGACGCTTTCATGGACGACTTTGCCACCACCTACTACTTGAGAGGTGATTCCTGGCGACGTCCATTTGAGAAGTGGGGAATCCGAACCGTGGTTCTGCCCCCAGACGCTCCGCTGGTAACAGCGTTGCAAGCCTTGCCGGATTGGGAGACAGTATATTGTGATAACCAGGCGGTGGTTCTGACCAAGGGGGCTCGGTAGGGTGCTTTAGATCATCTACCGAAATTGACCGCGCTACGCGAAGCGGCATTGGGACGATCATTGGATTCGTGGCGGATTCGTGGCGAATTCGTGGCGCTTGGCCTAGGAAACACGCACTTTCTGGGGTAAAATCCCAACCCAACGGCTCTTCAATCTGTCCTTCCATGAGAAACTATGGTCACAGCAGGGGGAGTCAGGGTGTGCAACAAGTTGTCGCTTTAACGAGATACCTAGGGGTATGATGTCTAGGGGAGAATTGGCAGTGAATGCTTTTCTCCTCGCAAACCTTTGATTCAACAAAAGCAAGTCATCTGTGCACTCGAGGGCAGGTGCGCATGGAATTTCACAGCATCAGGTGGGAGTGTATGCCCGTCGGCCTGATGCAAGGAGCCTAAAATGAAGAAAATTTTCCGTAGACTTTGGTCGGAAGATGAAGCTCAAGATATCGCCGAATATGCGGTCATGCTGGCGGTAATCCTGGTCATCGTGGTGGGTACGATCCGTCTCATCGGCGGTAACGCAAATAATGTCTTCTCCTCCGTTGCCAGTTCGATCGCGAATTAGCGCTCGCGGAGCCACCGGGTTCCATGGGTATTATTCGCGAACTCTGTTGGCGGAACGGACGGCTCGACAGTCCGGTTGGGCCTGGCTGTTGAGCTATGCCCCAAGCGGTCAACGCGAGAGTTGAATTCCTGAGGAGCAGTGATGAATCGCAACCGGCTCTTGTTGATCGGGTTTGTCGCCCTGATACTGGGCGCGTTTGTGAGCTTCGTTGTCTACCGTAGCCTGCAATCCAGGACAGCCTCCAAAGTCCCGCCGGGCGAAGAAGTGGTGGTTGCCGCGGAGGATATGCAGGTGGGAACGAAAATAGAGGATAAAGATATCCGGCTAGTCCGCTTCCCTAGCGCCGATCTGCCCGCCGGTGTCTTCCACATGAGAACGAAAGTAGTGGGTAGGGGCGTAGTGCTGCCCATTGCCCGCGGAGAATTCGTTCTAACCAACAAGCTGGCAGGGGAAAACGCCGGCTCGGGCTTGCCCTCTTTGATTCCACCCGGCATGCGGGCAGTCTCGGTTCGGGTGAACGACACGACCTCCGTCTCCGGTTTTGTACTGCCGGGGACGCGTGTGGACGTCTTGCTTACAGGAAATCCGCAAGGCTCTAACGAGCCCCAAACTACCACGGTCCTCGAGAATGTCGCGGTCATCGCCACCGGCACGAGGATGGAACGCAACTCCGCCGGAGACGCGCAGAGTGCTCCTGTAGTCACGCTTTTGTTGTCTCCGGATGATGCTCAGAGACTGACGCTGGCCACGTCTCAAGGTCATATTCAGTTGGCCCTGCGCAATCCGCTCGATACCAAACAAGAAGACATTGCCGCGGTGAGAGCCACCTCGCTCTATAAGAATGGCGTCGAGCCAACTCCCGTGGCGGCGCAGCGGAAACCCAAACACGTCGCTGTCCAGGCTCCTCCCTCAATCCCGACCGCTTACACGGTAGAGGTTTACAAGGGGGACAAGAAGGAAGAGGACAAGTTCTAAGCACAACCCAGGGTGCGAGGGATACAACTTATGTCGATTTCCTCCCGCAAGTGGGAGAAACGAAATATGCGAGCCGGCAAACTCGCAGGAATAACGCTAGGCATACTGTTTCTGCTCTCTGCTATCACCGTGGCATGGCAGGAACCGGCGGGGTCGCAAGCTGCGTCTCCGCAACCTGCGCAGCCACAGGCGGCGCCTTCCACTACAGCACCAGAGCAATCGCCAACTGAGGCTGCGCCGTCGCAAAGCGTTCCTCAAGGCCCTGCGGCAACCGCGCAGACTCCTTCAGAAAGCGAGTCGCGCGGAGCCGCCCCGTTGCGGGTGATGGTAGGCAAGTCACTCCTCATTAATACGACAGAGCGGCTCAAGAGAGTCTCTGTCACCGATCCCGGCGTGGCGGACGCGATCGTGGTCACCCCCACGCAAATCCTGGTTCATGGGCGCTCCGCTGGCGAAGTCTCCCTGCTGATCTGGGATGAACTGGAGCGCTCACGCAGCTTTGATCTGCGCGTCGATGTGGACGTCAGTGCCACTGCCGAGGAAGAAAGGCGAGTCTTCCCAGACGAACAGATCACGGTCACCCCTTCTCGTTCAGCCATAGTGCTTTCCGGCCACGTGACCACTGAAGAGATCGCCAAGCGGGCGGAGATGATTGCCGCAGCCTATTCCAAGAATGTGGTGAACGTGCTCACCTTTGGTCCAGTAGGCGCTCAGGAAGTTCTGCTGGAGGTAAAGTTCGCCGAAGTAGACCGCAGCGCTGCCTTGCAACTGGGAGTTAATTACTTCACTCCCGGTACTGGTCATACGACCGGAACCCTGAGCACGGGGCAATTTGGAGGAACCTCGATCTCTACCAGTTCTTCCACCACCACCACCGCGGGAGGCACGACTACTACCTCGACTGCGGCCACGCCTCCGACCGTTAACCTCACCAATCCTTTAAATCTCTTTTTATTCCGCAGCGACATTAATTTTGGAGTGGTGATCCAGGCTCTGCAGCAGAAGAACCTCTTGCAGATTCTCGCGGAGCCTAACTTGATAGCGGTAAACGGCAAGGAAGCCAGTTTCCTGGCCGGGGGAGAATTCCCGTTTCCTATCGTCCAGCCGGGACAGGGCTTCACCGCAGTCAGCATCTCATTTAAGGAGTTTGGAGTCAGACTGAGGTTCACGCCGTTGATCATGCCCAATGGAAATATTCACCTTCGGGTCGTGCCGGAGGTAAGTCAATTGGATTTTACCAACGGGCTTACGATTTCTGGTTTTAACATCCCGGCGCTAAGCACGCGCCGCGCCGACACGGAATTTGAGCTGCAAGATGGGCAGAGCTTTGTGATCGCCGGCCTCATGGATAACCGGCTAACTCAGATCGCCAACAAGGTCCCGGGGATCGGCGATATTCCGATTCTAGGCAACCTTTTCAAAAGCAAGAACCTGCAAAAAAGCAAGACGGAATTGATGGTCCTGTGCACCGTGCACCGCATCGCGCCCAGTAATCAACCACCCGTTGGACCCGTCGATCCGCAACCGTTCCTGGAGAAGGACAAATTTGATGGAAAGAAGCCAGCAGGAGGCAGCAAGTAAAACCCTTGGAATTGCCGAATCGCGATGCGCCCTGTGCTTTTGGTAACGCGGAGTCGGTGGGAGAAGTAGCAGCGTTATGCCCGAACTTTCGGTTGTAATCGTCGCAGCGGATAGTGAGCAACGTGCCGTGTTGCAGGTCTTGGTGGATGGTACCAGCGTGGCTCGCACCGTGCACACCCATGCCAGTTTTCCGGTAGCGGCCACTGACCCTCTTGTTCACCGGATCCAGACCACGCAGGCTGACGTTGTTCTGGTGGATATACCCGCGGACAATGCGATTCTGGCCTTGCGGGCGATCGAACTGATCCACCAGGAACTCCCGGCTTTAGCGCTGTTCGCCATCGGAAGTATTTCGCAACCGCAGGTGATTGTTGGCGCCATGCGGGCCGGGGCACGCGAATTTATCGAACGTCCCACCACCACTACCGATCTTCTGGAAGCCTTTGTCCGTCTCACGTCGGCGCAGCGAAAGGTGAACCGGGAGGGGACGAACGGCAAAGTCTTTACCGTGGTCAACGCGAAAGGGGGCAGCGGTGCGACCACGATCGCGGTCAATCTAGCCCTGGCTTTGCAGTCTGTCCACGGCAACACGGCTCTGGTTGACTTGGCCCCGCTCGGACACACGGCACTACATTTGAACCTGAAGCCGTTGTTCAATGTGACAGATGCGATCCGCAACCTGCATCGTCTGGACAGTTCCCTGCTGGAAAGCTTCATGACCCGGCACAGTGGTGGCCTGCAGTTGCTTGCCGGGACCAATGTTCCGGTTGCGGTAGAGCCCTCCACTGCGGAGTTCGCCCGGCTTTTCGATATGTTGATTGGTCAGTTTCGTTATGTGGTGGTCGATGCCTCCACGCGTATCGACACAACCACACGGGTAATCTGTACCTTGTCCCAGAGCGTGCTGATGGTAGTCAACGCCGATGTTACCTCTTTGTGGAGCGCAGCGCGAGTGCAGCATTATCTTGGAGAAACCGGCGGTCGCGACAAGGTGAATCTTGTGCTGAATCGCTTCCGCAAAATACCAGGCTTCAGCGAGGCCGATGCCGAAGCTGCGGCTGGAGTAAAGTTGATGTGGAAGATTCCCAATCAATATTTCGCAGTGTCCACTGCAATCGATCGCGGAGTACCGGTGATGGCACAAAATCACACGGAAATCGCCCGTGCTTTCGCGGGTCTGGCAGCGCGTTTGACCGAAAACGATTTGGAGGTAAAGCGCAAGGCTTGGTCTTTGTTCAAGACGGTTTAGGATTTAATGCAGTCAGGTAGCAAGCATTAAAAGAAGGTCGTCAGGCAGGCTTCATGGCGAATTTGCAGACTTTCGAAAGAACCGAATACCAGCAGGTCAAGGCGGATCTCCACCGCAAGATTCTCGACCGGCTTGATTTGGAAAAACTGGGCAGGACGCCGAGCGATGCCGCCCGGGACGAAGTCCTCCTGCTGATCCGCAATACGGTGAACAGCGAAGCCGTGCCTCTGAGCTTTGCCGAGCGGGAACGGCTGTCGCGGGAGATTCTGGACGAAATCTTCGGCCTTGGCCCGCTGGAACCTCTGCTCAAGGATCCGACCGTCTCTGACATTCTGGTGAACCGCTTTGATCGGGTCTACGTGGAGCGTGCGGGCAAACTTGAACCCACCGGCTTGAGCTTCAAGGACGATTCCCATCTGATGCAGATCATCGACCGAATCGTCTCTCGCGTCGGGCGCCGCGTCGATGAGTCCTCGCCGATGGTGGACGCACGCCTTCCGGACGGCTCCCGTGTAAACGCCATCATCCCCCCACTTGCGATTGATGGCCCTTGTCTTTCCATCCGGCGCTTCGGCCGCGACCCGGTCACGGCGCGCAACATGATCGAAAATAAAACGCTGACCGAGCCCATGCTGGAGTTGCTCTCTGCCATGGTCAAAGGCCGGCTCAACCTGCTGATCTCTGGTGGAACCGGCGCCGGCAAGACCACCCTGCTCAATGTGCTATCGGGGTATATTCCGAATTCTGAGCGCGTGGTCACCATCGAGGACGAAGCCGAACTGCAAATGAAACAGGAACACGTGGTGCGACTGGAAACCCGCCCGCCCAACATCGAAGGTAAGGGGGCCGTGCGTCAGAGGCAGTTGGTCATTAACAGTTTGCGTATGCGCCCAGACCGCATTGTAGTGGGCGAGGTGCGCGGTGAAGAAGCATTCGACATGTTGCAGGCCATGAACACCGGCCATGAGGGTTCGCTGACGACGGTACACGCGAACGCTCACCGCGACGCCTTGGCCCGATTGGAGAGTATGGTTTCCATGGCCAATCTCAATCTTCCGGAGCGGGCCATGCGGCAACAGATCGCATCCGCCATCCATGCCATTGTGCAGATCGCGCGTCTCTCCGACGGAACCCGCAAGGTGATTTCGGTCTCCGAGGTCACGGGGATGGAAGGTGAAGTCATTTCCATGCAGGACATATTTGTGTTCGAGCGGACCGGAATCGATGAGGCGGGCAAGGTCAAGGGCTGTTTCCGCGCCACCGGAATCCGGCCCAGATTCGCCGAACGACTCGCCACAGGTGGTTGCCGTCTGCGCGCCGGTTTATTTGACTCTCGAGTAGAGGTTTAAAGCAGTTCCGCGAGTGGGAAATCATGCTAGCGATTATCGCCATATTGGTTTTCGTGGTTGTCGCCCTGGGCGTCTTTTCAGTGGCTTCCTTACTGGACGAGCGGAGTGCGCAAGCTCGCCTGTTGCGCGAACGTTTGGCAACCGTGAAGGAGTCGGTCGCCCAGCCCAACGAAGAACTGGCCCTGGTGCGCGACGAGATGTTAAGCAAGATTCCGGCGCTGGACAACCTGCTCCGACGTTCTGCCCGAATCTCGAATCTGCAGCCGTTCCTGGAACAGGCGAACCTGAAAATACGAGCGGGCAACATAATAATGCTTTGCATTGTCAGCTCTTTGGTGTTGGCCGCACTAGGGTTCTTGCTGGCTGGATCTCTGCCGGCGAAACAAGCTTTACTGTTCGCCGCCGTTGGCCTGGTCCTAGGCGGATTTTTGCCTTATTCCTATGCCTCGTACCGCCGCACCAAACGTTTCCAGAAATTTGAGGAGTTGTTTCCAGAGGCCATCGATACACTGGCTCGAGCCGTGCGCGCTGGCCACGCTTTCACCACGGCCTTGGAGTTGATTGCCAACGAACTCTCCGAACCCGTGGCATCCGAGTTTCGCAAGCTGTTTGAAGAGCAGAAGTTTGGCATGCCCGTGCGGGACGCTCTGATGAACCTTGCGGAGCGAGTGCCCCTGGTGGATGTGAAATTCTTCGTTACCGCAGTAATGCTGCAGCGCGAAACCGGTGGCAATCTGGCCGAAATCCTCGATAACCTTTCCTATGTGATCCGCGAACGATTCAAGATCATGCGCCAGGTACGGGTGTACACAGCTCAGGGACGTCTCACCATGCTGCTACTCATGGGGTTGCCTCCGGTCATCGTGACCACCATGCTGCTGACGAGTCCGGCATTTATCCGGCCGCTGTTCGCGGACCCTATCGGACACGTTCTGGTTGTGGCCGGGGTTGTGCTGCAGACGTTCGGATATTTCGTGATCCGGAAGATCATTCAGATTCAAGTTTGACTTGACCGATGGCGATTGCGCTCACAATTGTGGTGTTCCTGACCATCGCCCTGGTCGTGTTTTCGTTCGGGGCGGCGGCCTACGCACCCTCTTCCCTGCTCGGCTCGCGCCTGCGCGCACTGGGATGGCAACGAGCCAAGACTCCAGAGAAGCCAGCGCTTAAAGAACGCCTGGAACAAGCCCTCGATCCATTCAGCAAGGCTATACCGCTATCGCCGAGCGACGTCTCGCGGACCCGCCGCTGGCTGATCCAGGCGGGCTATCGGGAATCCCGTCACTTAACAATGTATATGGGCAGCCGTCTGGTATGCGCGATTTTCGCTTTCGCGCTGGTGATCGTGGGAAGCGGCTTTGACTCGCCGATCCTGATGGTTAGCGTCGCCGCCTTTGGTTTCTTTCTACCCCGCTTTATGCTCAAGCGGTTAATCAAGGCGCGACAGCAGCGCATCAAGCTTGGGTTGCCGGATGCCTTGGACCTCACTGTCATCTGTGTTGAAGCCGGATTGGCCCTGGACCAGGCTTTAATGCGCGTAGGCCAGGACCTGCATCATGCGCACCCCGAACTGAGCGACGAGTTCCATCTGGTAAACTTAGAAATGCGGGCCGGTAAGCCCCGAGCCGAGGCTCTGCGCAACCTGGTGGAACGTACCGGCGTCGACGACATTCGTTCGCTGGTGGGCACCTTAATACAAACTGATCGTTTCGGTACCAGTGTTGCCCAGGCGTTGCGGGTACATTCCGATTCGCTACGCACGGAGCGCCGGCAACGGGCGGAAGAACAAGCTGCCAAGACGACCATTAAAATGGTAATTCCCCTGGTTTTATTTGTCCTCCCCTCGATCATCTTTGTCACGCTCGGCCCAGCGATCATCGAGTTAATCCGGACGCTGGCGCCGGTAACGGGACACTGATAAACCGACGATTGAAAACCGACGACCCACGGTTTGGAGATCTGCATTCTTAAGCATCTGAATCAGGAGTTGTGATGTTGTTACCGGTCTCCACAGGATACGCGTTCAATCGGACGCGCAACGCCTATCTGGCCACCCATTTGTCCGTGGCCGGAACCCATTGGTCGCGCCTCCGCGGGCTGATGGGCAAGGACGCCGCTAGTTTCACCGCCGGAGACGGCCTCTGGATTATTCCGTCCCGCGGCGTGCATACGCTTGCCATGAGGTTCCCGATCGACGTGCTTTACCTGGACACGAACAAGCTTGTGGTGCATGTGGAGCAGAATCTGAAACCGTGGCGAGTAGCACGAGTCAGCATGCGCGCGGCTTCGGTTCTGGAATTGCCCGGCAACACACTGAGGTCCAGCGGAACGGCGATCGGAGACGAAATCGAGATCGCCATGGGCCAAGCACGGGAGACCAGCACGGCGTGAGCGACGAACTCAAACTCCTGATCGAGTGGTCGTCCCCGTGGGAGGAGTTCCTGACCGCTATTCGGCCTGCTCTGAAGCGCTCTCCTGAAGCTCTCGCCGGAGAAGCCAGAACCGGACTGGTTCCCTACCGCGGAATGTTAGCCTCCTGGATCGTAGAAGGCGCATTGCTGGCCATCGCAATCATGCTGTCCCAAACAATCGGCAGGCTGCGGCCTTATGAACCACCGGCCATGCCCAAGTACGACGTCATTTATTTCTCTGGCGAGGAACTGCCTCGAACTGAAGATGCAGGCGGAGCACAAGCTGGACGATCCGGTCGCGCCGGCGGGCACGAAGCGCATCACCGCACGCAGACAATCCGTGTGGCGC
>Ga0207141_10207_pt1 | contig 16873 bp, 12 predicted proteins | sample Alteio_BWMinHeat_5_FD_153553 | JGI IMG/M metagenome (GOLD analysis project Ga0207141, IMG submission 153553) | Enriched cells from forest soil in Barre Woods Harvard Forest LTER site, Petersham, Massachusetts, United States -... | ecosystem: Environmental > Terrestrial > Soil > Temperate forest >... | reverse complement strand
CATCGGCTTCGACGAATATCCGAAATTCCGAGCGTCAGGCTTCGCCATGACCGATTTCAATGCCGACATTCCCGGCAAGGGCCGGACACGCTTTGGCGGCTTTACGGTCGACACGCCGAGCTGGATGGGTTTTCTGCCGACGACCCTGAGCGTGCATTTGGCCGGGCTGAGCATGCCCCTGGCCAACATCGATGACCCACAGTCGCGGGCAGCGTTCGAGCAACTCGGCATCAAGACCGTCGGGGTGAGTTCCGACATCAATCTTGCATGGAAGGAAACCGACCAGACCCTGACCCTTGGGCCGTCATCCTTCAATATTGACCAGTTTGCCAAGTTCACCGTCGACGGCACGATCGGCAACGTGCCCAAGAGTGTGTTCTTCAATCCCACCAACTCGCTCTTCGCCATGTTCGGCTTCGACTTCCGTGGAGCCTCGCTGCATGTCGCCGACAATGGCGGCTTGAGCAAGATGATCGACATCACCGTCAAGCAGCAAAAGACCGATGTGCAGACACTTGCCCTGGGCGCCTACGCGCTCGCTCAGTCACAACTGGCCGATTTCATCGGACCGGACAGTTCGGAACAGCTTGGCGCGGCGCTGAGGGCGTTCATCCTCAATCCCCAGTCCCTGGCGATCGATGTCAAGACCAGCAAGCCCTTGTCGATCGCGCCCCTGCTCGCGGGCGGCGCGCAAATCAGCGATGCCGAGCGCCAAGCGATCCGCAACACCATCTCGGTCGACGCGAAGGCGAATTGAAGCAGGCGGGTGAGGGCCCTCACCCGTTTTGAACGACCTGGGCCTCCACCACCGCCACCGAGGTCATGTTCACCACGCCGCGGACCGTGATGGCGCGATTGAGGATATGTGCCGGCTTGGCCGCGCCGATCAGGATGGGCCCCACCGGCAGGGCATCGGCCAGCATGCGCGTGAGCTGGAAGGCGATATTGGCCGCGTCCAGATTGGGCATCACCAGCACGTTGGCTTCGCCCCGCAGGCGCGAGGAACTCAGCTTTACATCGCGCAACACCTCTGACAGCGCCGTGTCCGCCTGCATTTCGCCGTCGGCCTCGAGATCCGGCCGCAACTCGGTGAGGATATCCAGCGCCCGGCGCATCTTGCGGGCAGATTCGGTATCGTAGGTCCCGAAATCGGAGTGGGACAACAGGGCGATCTTAGGATCGATACCAAAGCGGCGCACGTGTTCGGCGGCGAGGATCGCCATTTCCGCGATCTCCTCCGGGCACGGGTCGGGTTTGACCTGGGTATCGCAGATGAAGTAGGCGCCCTTGCTGGTCAATGCCAGCGACAGGGCGGAATAATCTCGTACACCGGGTGCGAGACCGATAATCTGCCGCACATAGCGCAGATGACGCATATAGGCGCCCTCAAGGCCGCAGATCATCGCATCCGCATCGCCGCGCTGCAGCGCCAACGCCGCGATCACAGTGGTGTTGGAGCGCACGATGGTCCGGGCCGTATCCGGGGTTACTCCGCCCCGCCCCGCGAGATGATGGTAGAGCGACCAGTAATCCTTGTAGCGCGGGTCATCGGCGGGATTGATCACTTCGAAATCTTGGCCCGGCTTGATGGTGAGGCCGAACCGCTGAATGCGGGTCTCGATCACCGAAGGACGGCCGATGAGGATGGGTTTCGCCAACCCCTCTTCCAATGCCACCTGTGCTGCACGCAGGACGCGCTCGTCTTCGCCCTCGGCGTAGACAACACGCTTGGGCTCGGCCTTGGCTGCGGTGAACAGCGGCTTCATCAGGAAACCCGAACGGAAGACGAAGCGAGTCAGGCTTTCGGCATAGGCTTCGAAGTCCTCGATCGGGCGCGTTGCGACACCTGTCTGGCTCGCTGCCCGCGCCACGGCGGGAGCAATACGCAGAATCAGGCGGGGATCGAAGGGCGAAGGAATAAGGGATTCGGCGCCGAAGCGGCGGGTCTCGCCGCCATAGGCCCGCGCCACTATGTCGGACGGTGTCTCGCGGGCAAGCGCGGCGATCGCCTCAACGGCAGCGTGCTTCATTTCCTCGTTGATCGTGGTCGCACCGCAATCCAGCGCTCCGCGGAAAATGTAAGGGAAGCACAGGACATTATTGACCTGATTGGGGAAGTCCGACCGCCCAGTGCAGATCATCGCATCCGGGCGCACTTCCTTGGCCAGTTCCGGCATGATCTCGGGGAACGGATTGGCGAGGGCCATGATCAGCGGGCGAGGCGCCATGCGCGCGATCATCTCAGGCTTGAGCACCCCGCCGGCCGATAGGCCAAGAAACACGTCGGCGTTGTCGATGATCTCGCCCAGGGTTCGCGCCGGCGTGTCCTGGGCGTAGGGTTCCTTCCACGGATCCATCAGTTCGGCTCGGCCCTTGTAGACCACGCCCTTGATGTCCGCGATGAAGATATTCTCGCGCTTGGCCCCGAGTGAGACCAGTAGGTTGAGGCAGGCGAGGGCCGCCGCCCCTGCCCCCGAGGCGACGATCTTGACGTCGCTGATTGATTTTGCGGCCAGTTCCAACCCGTTACGCACAGCCGCACCGACGATAATGGCGGTGCCATGCTGGTCGTCATGAAACACCGGGATCGACATGCGCTCACGCAGGAGGCGCTCGACCTCGAAGCATTCGGGAGCTTTGATATCCTCAAGATTGATGCCGCCGAAGGTCGGCTCGAGTGCGGCGACCACCGTCACGATCTCATCGACGTCTTTCGGCGAGATCTCGATATCGAACACATCGATACCGGCGAACTTCTTGAACAGGACGGCCTTGCCTTCCATTACCGGCTTGGACGCAAGCGGACCGATATCGCCCAGGCCCAGCACCGCGGTGCCGTTGGAGACGACCGCCACCAGATTGGCACGCGTGGTAAGATTGGCAGCCTCCGCCGGATTGGCGTGGATGGCCTCGCAGGCCGCAGCGACGCCCGGCGAGTAGGCGAGCGCCAAGTCGCGCTGGTTGCCGAGCGGCTTGGTCGCCTGGATCTCCAGCTTCCCTGGCCTGGGCAGACGATGATAGATCAAAGCGCCAGTGCGCAGATCTTCGGACATGTTTTCAGTTGCAGTCGGGCTGGGCTTTGAATTATCAGGCATGGCCGTTTCCATCCTCTTGCGCAGGGCTGCGGCCGGAACTGGCCCGGTCCGCTCCCCCTTGTTGTCATTTTTTCATGCTCGCAAACCGGCCACGGCCGTTAAGTGGGCGTTGCGGAAGATCACACATTCTTCTCCGGCAGATTGAGGCGGATATGCAGTTCGCGCAACTGCTTGGGCGCGGCCTCGGAGGGAGCACCCATCAAAATATCTTCAGCCCGCTGGTTCATCGGGAACAATGCCACCTCACGCAGATTCTGCTCGCCGGCCAGCAGCATGACTATGCGATCGACACCAGCCGCCATGCCACCATGAGGCGGCGCGCCGTATTGGAAAGCGCGATACATGCCGCCGAAGCGCTCGATTACGGTCTCCTCGCCGTAACCAGCGATCTCGAACGCCTTCACCATCGCGTCAGGACGATGGTTGCGGATACCACCCGAGGCAATCTCGAAGCCGTTGCAGGCGATATCGTACTGGAAGGCCTTGAGCGTCAGCGGATCCTGAGTCTGGAGCGCCTCCAGGCCACCCTGCGGCATCGAGAACGGATTGTGGGAGAAATCGATCTTCTTCTCGTCCTCGTTCCACTCAAACATTGGGAAGTCGACGATCCAGGCAAGTTCGATGCGGTCCTCATCGATCAATTTGAGATCCGCGCCGATCTTGGTGCGCGCCAGTCCGGCGAATTTATAGAATTTGGCAGGATCGCCCGCCACGAAGAAGGCTGCATCGCCCGCGCCAAGCCCAAGCTGCAGGCGGATCGCCTCGGCGCGCTCGGCGCCGATATTGTTGGCGATCGGGCCACGCGCGCCGACGCCCTTCGCGTTCGGATCGGTCTGCCTGGTGGTCTCGTCCGTCGCGCGGTCGAAATACAGGATGTAGCCCAACCCGGGCTGGCCTTCGCTCTGAGCCCACGCGTTCATCCTGTCGGCGAATGTGCGCTGGCCAGCGGCCGGCCCGGGAATTGCCCAGACCTGGTTGACCCGGTCTTCGAGCATGCGCGCGAAGACTTTGAAGTTCGAACCTCGGAAATGCTCCGACACCTCTTGGATCACCAGCGGGTTGCGCAGGTCCGGTTTGTCCGAGCCATATTTGCGGATCGCCTCGGCATAGGGAATGCGCGGCCAGCCCTTGGTGACGGATTTGCTCTTAGAGAACTCCTCGAAGATCCCGGTCAGAACCGGTTCGACGGCCGCGAAGACATCCTCCTGGGTGACGAAGCTCATTTCGAGGTCGAGCTGGTAGAATTCCCCCGGCAGACGATCGGCACGCGGATCCTCGTCGCGGAAACAGGGGGCGATCTGGAAATAGCGGTCGAAGCCCGCCATCATCAGGAGCTGCTTGTATTGCTGCGGTGCCTGGGGCAGTGCATAGAATTTGCCAGGATGGATGCGCGAGGGCACCAGGAAGTCCCGCGCCCCCTCCGGTGAAGAGGCGGTGAGAATAGGCGTCTGGAATTCGTTAAAGCCTGCCGCCTTCATGCGCGTGCGCATGGAATCGACCACCTTGCCGCGCAGCATGATGTTGTTGTGGAGCCGTTCGCGCCGCAGGTCGAGGAATCGATATTTGAGCCGCGTTTCCTCCGGATAGTCGATATCGCCGAATACCGGCAGTGGCAGTTCGGCGGCCGCGCCCAGCACCTCGATCTCCCCGACATAGATCTCGACGAGGCCTGTGGGCATATCGTGGTTTTCGGTACCCACAGGACGGGCCCGCAACTGGCCGTCGACCCGGACGACCCATTCGGAGCGCAGGGTTTCAGCCGCCTTGAATGCCGGCGAATCCGGGTCGACCACACATTGGGTCAGGCCGTAATGGTCACGAAGGTCGATGAAGAGCAGCCCGCCATGGTCGCGGATACGGTGACACCAGCCCGAAAGCCGCACCTCCTGCCCGACATGGTCGGGGCGTAGGTCGGCGCAGGTATGGGAGCGATAGCGATGCATGGCGGATATCTTTCCGGGGAACAGGTCCGGCCATAGACCCCAAGGCCGCCATCGTCGTCAAGTTTGTCCTTGAAACAGGTCAAAAGAACACGACCCATCGCGTCCAAAACTTGCCTTATTCGGCCTGCTGTCGGATAAGCAAGATTATGCCACAATCCCTTTCTGCGATCCCCGCCATTCTCACAACCACTGAAGAGCTTGCTGCAGCCTGCGCCCGTTTCGCAGCCCATGACTTTGTAACAGTCGACACAGAGTTCCTGCGCGAGACGACGTTCTGGCCCAAACTCTGCGTCGTGCAAGTGGCGAGCCGTGACGAGGTGGTCATTGTTGACGCCCTGGCCGACGGCATCGATCTCGCATCGCTTTTTGAGCTCCTGGGCAACGAGAAAGTCCTGAAGGTCTTCCACGCCGCGCGTCAGGATATCGAAATCGTCTGGCATCTGGCTGGGTCCATTCCGGCGCCGATCTTCGACACGCAGGTGGCCGCCATGGTGCTCGGCTACGGCGACTCGATCGCCTATGATCAATTGGTCCAACGCGTGACCGGGACGCACATCGACAAATCCTCGCGTTTCACCGATTGGTCCAGGCGCCCCCTCAGCGCTGCACAGGTCAATTACGCCGCCTCCGATGTCACTCATCTGCGTGACGTCTATCTCAAACTTGCCGCGGCACTGGAGAAACGCAAGAGAACCCATTGGGTTTTCGACGAAATGTCGGTCCTTACCTCCCCTGGTACCTATCGTCAGGCACCTGAAGATGCCTGGCGCCGAGTGGGCGGGCGTGTCAGGAAGCCTCGGGATCTCGCCATTTTGATCGAGGTCGCCGCCTGGCGCGAGCGGGAAGCCCAGTCAAAGAACGTGCCGCGTTCGCGCGTCCTTAAGGACGACGCCCTCACCGAGGTCGCGCTGCAGGCACCCGATACGCCGGAAAAACTCGGGGCGATCCGAATGATTCCCAAGGGATGGGAGCGTTCGAAAGGCGGCCTCGATCTGATCGAGGCCGTGAAGCTCGGACTTGGGCGTGACCCCGCCACCCTGCCTCGCATTGCCCCACCGCGGATCGCTAGCAATGGTGCGAGTGCAACGGTGGAGCTTCTCAAAGTTCTGCTCAAGATGGTGGCGGAAAGCCAGGGCGTAGCGGCCAAGGTGATTGCGACGACCGATGAACTCGACCTCATCGCGGACAATGACGAAGCGGACGTTCCGGCCCTGCATGGCTGGCGACGGGAGCTGTTTGGCGAGAAGGCATTGGCGCTGAAGCAGGGCAGGCTGTGCCTGGCTATCGAGAAGGGCAAGGTCACAGCCCTTCCGCGTTAACGCGCCTGCGCGAGTGACCGGCGGCCCTACTCTGCGGCCGCCTGGCTCGGGTCGACAATACGCACATAGGGCTCGCGCCCAATCAGACGGGCCAGCGCCCTCATGCGGGTTGTGAGCCTGTCGCCCGCCAGGCCCTCCAGATCCCGGGGCACGTCAAGCAGCAATTTGCCGTGGCTGACGTGAAGCGGCGCTCGCGGCAGCACGCCTGGCATGGATGCCGAGAGGATGTAGCCGACGCGCAGCAGACCCCCGAGGATACGGGCACGGTCGAGGATGCGCGTCGTCGCGATTTCGCGAATGCGCGGCGACAATTGATCGTCATTCAGCCCGACATGACGAAAGAAGTTTGCCACAGCCATGTAGGTCCGGCCGCGATGGTCAACGCCGACAAAGGCGGCGTTGGCGATAATGTTGAGGCTCTGCTCGCCGCGATAATCGGGATGGGCGCGCCAACCAATATCCGCAACCAGGCAGGCCGCATGGCGTTGGCGCCGCTCATCGGCCGTCTCATCGATGCCGGTTGACGACATGAAACGGTCGCCCCAGCGCAGCAGCTCCTCACCATGCTGCGGAGAGCGCGAGCGCAGAATGTTGAGCTCGCGCGCCGCCGTGATGAGTGGGTCGAGCCGGCGGGTCTCCTCGTCCAGCAGGGAATAGAGCAGCCCTTCGCGCACCCCCTGCGCCGAGATCACGACATCCCTCGGCTTGCCGGCCTTGATGACTTCGCTCAGCACCGCCGCGCCGTAAGCGAGCAGTGGCAGGCGCCCGGCGGAGACCGTCTCATTGCCGATCAGCGTTGTGTTGTCGACACGAATGATCAGCTTGCAGAAATCGAGCATCTCCCTGGCCGGCACGCTGTAGCCGTGCATGATATGCAGGGGATAGCCCATCTGCATCATATGCAGCTTGGCGAGCGAACGCCATGTTCCGCCGACCGCGTAGAACGTACGGTCCTTGAGGAATTTGAGCGGTTCAGCCTTCTCGAGTCTCTCCTGCGCGATCCTCGCCGCCTTGCGCACCGATTGCTCGGAGGCGTCCTGCAGAGCAAGACCACCCAGGGGCGTCGTCATGCCCGATCCAGCTCGATGCCCGTGTACGTCTATGAGTTCGAGCGAACCGCCACCCATGTCGCCGACGACGCCATCGGCCATATGAAAGCCGGAAATCACACCATAGGCCGACAGCCTGGCCTCGCGCTTGCCAGAGAGGACCTCAATGTCGGCGCGGCAGATCTCGCGTGCCCTGGCAATGAAAGCGGCGCCATCCTCGGCATCGCGTGCGGCGGCTGTGGCGAGCACATAAAGGTCTTTCACCCCCATGGTGTCACACAGCGCACGGAAACGCACCAAGGCTGCGTAGGCCTTCGTCACCGCGGCAGGATCAAGCCGCCTGGTCGTGGCGATCCCCCGACCTAGGCCGCACAGCACCTTCTCGTTGAAAATCGCGGTCGGGCTGCGCGTCAACCCCTCGTAGACCACCAGACGGACCGAGTTGGAGCCGATGTCGATCGTGGCGATAGGCGGCCCCTGGCAGATGCGCCCCTGGGCAAAGCCGGCTTGGCCCGGCCTTGGTGGGGACGCGGAAGGCACCTCAGCGCCGACGGCTGAGGAGGGTGCGGGGAGAATTGTGTTCAAGAGATTTGCCTCGTCCCGATAGGCTGGGATTTGTCATGAAATATTTATGAGCATTGAACGGTTCTTCATCCGCCTGCGGGACTATGCGATCGGCGGAACCATCCGGCAAGATGCGCCAGCTCTGTTGGTTATCGATAAGATTCGCAATCATGATCTGATCCAGCACCTGCTCATGCACGGTGGGGTTGAGGATCGGGCATAAGGCTTCGACACGGCGGTCGAGATTGCGCTCCATCATGTCGGCTGACGATATATAGATCGCGGCCTTCTGGTGCGGCAGGCCGTAGCCATTGCCGAAGGCATAGATGCGGCCATGCTCGAGGAAGCGCCCAACGATCGATTTGACCCTGATATTCTCCGACAGCCCGGGCATGCCGGGCCGCAGGCAGCAAATGCCGCGAACCACGAGATCGACCTGCACGCCGGCCTGGCTCGCCGAATAAAGCGCATCGATGATCATCGGGTCGACCAGCGAGTTGCATTTGCCCCAGATCGCGGCCGGGCGCCCGGCCTTGGCGTGCTCGACCTCGGCCGCTATGTGATCGAGAATGCGCTGCTTGAGTGAGACGGGCGACACCGACATGCGTTCCAGCGCCGCCGGTTCGGCATAGCCGGTGATGAAATTGAAGATGCGCGAAACATCGCGGGCGATCACCGGATCGGCTGTGAAGAAGGAAAGGTCGGTATAGATGCGCGCGGTGATCGGATGGTAATTGCCGGTGCCGACATGGCAATAGGAGACGAGCTGGCCCATTTCGCGACGCACGACCAGCGACAACTTGGCGTGGGTCTTCAATTCGATGAAGCCGAAGACGACCTGCACGCCGGCGCGTTCCAAATCGCGTGCCCAGCGGATATTGGCCTCTTCATCGAAACGGGCCTTGAGCTCAACTAGCGCCGTCACTGATTTGCCGGCCTCGGCTGCCTCGGCGAGGGCCTTGACGATCGGGCTGTTGGACGAGGTGCGGTAGAGCGTCTGCTTGATGGCGACGACATTGGGATCGCGCACTGCCTGGTTGAGGAATTGGACGACGACGTCGAAGGATTCGTAGGGGTGATGGACGACGATGTCCTTTTGGCGGATGGCCGCGAAGGCATCTGAACCGTGATCGCGGATGCGTTCAGGCGAACGCGGCGAATAGGGTGCGAATTTGAGATCCGGCCGGTCGAGGCCGACCAGCTGCGACAATTCATTCAGCGCCAGCATGCCTTCGACGCGGAAGACCCCGTCGTCGGGAACATCGAGCTCCTCCGTGACGAAGTGTCGAATGGCTGCCGGCATGCCAGCGTCGATTTCGAGCCGGATCACCACGCCGCGGCGCCGCTGCTTAAGGGCCGTCTCGAACAAAAGCACGAGATCTTCAGCTTCTTCCTCGATTTCCAGATCGGAATCGCGAATGACCCGGAAGGAGCCCTGGCCCTGCACGGCATATCCCGGGAAGAGCTTGGCAATGAACATCACGGCGACATTTTCGAGCGTGATGTAGCGGGCAGCGCCAGTCTCTGCAAAATCCGGCAGGCGGATGAAGCGCTCGACCTTGTTGGGCGCGCGGATCAAGGCGTTGAGCATGCGACCGTCGCCCATCCGCTTGAGCTGAAGAGCGATCGTGAAGCCGAGATTGGGGATGAACGGGAACGGATGAGCCGGATCGACGGCCAGAGGCGTCAGGATCGGAAAAATGTGGCCGAGGAAATATTCGTCGAGCCAACTGCGTTCGGCCTTGGAAAGGTCGCGCGGCTCGGCGATCACGATGCCCTCGAGAAGCAGATCGTCGCGCAGTTCGGTCCAGCGCTTTTGCTGGTCGGAGGCGAGCCGTGACACCATTTCGCGGATCTTGACCAGTTGCTCTGCCGGTGAAAGACCGTCCGGGCTGCGCGCCGTGACGTCTTCGCGGACCTGCCCGATCAGGCCAGCGACACGCACCATGAAGAACTCGTCGAGATTGCTGGCTGATATCGACAGGAAGCGCAGCTGCTCGAGAAGCGGATGGCTCTTGTTGGCGGCTTCCTCGAGAACGCGCCGATTGAACTGCAGCCAGGAAAGCTCGCGATTGATGAAGCGATCGGGGCTGGAACGCAACGCGATGGCAGCATTCTCCACCGCGAGCCCCTCGTCGAGGCGTTCCTCGGCCGGAAGTTCAACCTTCTTTACGGCTGCAGCCTTGTCGGTCATGGCCATCCCCGGTTCGCGTGACAAGTCCAGTACGACGAAGATATGACGATCATGTATCACCGGCCTCCTGCGCAAGAACTTCCTTCAGAAGCTCCCCTGCAAGGGCTCTGGTTATGCGTCTTCCGCGCGACAGGCCTTCATGATCGAGCACCGCCACCACATGCCGCGCTGCATCGAAGGAGCGCTCGATCCGCCTGACGAGGAAATCAACCACACTGGTGTCGACGATGAGTTGGCGGTCGAGGAAGAGCTTTACCAGAAGGAGGCGGAAAAGATCATCGTCCGGTCTGTCGATCGTCATTATGGTGATAGCACGTAGCCGAGACATCAGATCCGGCAGATTGAGGCCCCACTCTCCCGGCGGTTCGTGGGCGGTGATGAGGAGCGAGGCCCCCGCCTCGCCGGCGAGGTTGAGTAGATGAAACAAGGCCGTTTCGCTGACGCCCCGGCCTGCATCTTCCAGGACGACCGCCCCGACCGCGATGAGATCCGGGACCACATCTTCCCGCAACGTTGCGGCATCGACAATCGCTGCAGCCGCCATTTCCGACCAGATCGCCGCAAGGTGGCTCTTGCCCGATCCCTTGGGCCCTACCAGCAAGGCGCGACGCGCCGGCCAGTCGTGCCAGCCTTCTATCAAACCATAGGCCGCTTCATTGGAAGGCGAGACGAGGAAGTCCTCGCGGCTGAACGAGGTTCGGGCCGGCAGATCCAGCGCCAATTGCCTGGGCTCCGGAGGCGGTTTGGATGAGGGTGGCAGGTTCATTGCCGGACGTCCGGATAATCCGCATCGACGGGGCCGCCGGTATAGAGCGGGCTTGCCAGATATTGGCTGAGGCCAAAGCGCACCAGCACGCCGATCGCCGCCGCCACAGGCACGGCGACCAGCAGGCCGATGAAGCCGAACAGCGAGCCGGCGGCCAACAAAGAGAACATTAGCCAGACAGGATGCAGGCCAACCGAGCCGCCAACAAGACGCGGCGACAGGACGTAGCCCTCAAGGATCTGTCCGGCGCCAAAGATGATCGCCACATAGACGGGCAGATGCCAATCGGGCCAGGCCTGCACCAGCGCAATGCTCATCGTAACCACAAAACCCAGAATCGAACCGACATAGGGAATGAAGGAGGCAAGGCCGGTACACAGGCCGACCAGGAAGCCAAAGCCGACCCCGGTAAAAGTCAGGCACGAACCGTAGTAGACACCGAGCAAGAAGCACACCGTCGCCTGGCCACGGACGAAACCGGCAATGGCGCTGTCGATGTCGCGGAAAATGCCCCGGATCGAATCAGCATGGTCACGCGGCAGCCAGCTGTCGACGCGGGTGATCATACGGTCCCAGTCGAGCAGGATATAGAAGGCCACAACCGGGGTGACGACGAGAACGCTGAAGACGCCCAGGACTGCCTGTCCTCCCGACCAGATCGAGGACACGAAGCTGCCCAGCAGCGCCGCTCCCTGGCCGACATAGTCGCCGAGGGATTTTTGAATGTTCTGCAGGCGATCGCCGATCAAACCACCGAGCCAGCCCTGATTGAGCTCTGCAAGGATGCGCTGCAGCGCCGTGACATAGCTCGGCAAGCGCTCGCGAAAACCGGCGAACTGATCTGCCAACAAGGGCACGAGCAGAAGGATGGCGGTGGCGAAAACGAAGAGAAAGCCGAGCAGGATCACCGAGGCAGCAGCCCAGCGTGGCAGGCCCAGCCGTTCGAGCCGGTCTGCCACCGGATCGAGAAAATAGGCAATGACCAGCCCGCCGACGAAGGGCAGCAACATGCCCTGCAGCAACCAGACCAGGGCCACGAGCAAGGCGAGCGCACCGAGCCAGAACAACACCTGCCGATGAAGGCTCATCCGATCATCTCCCAGATCTCCGCGCCTCATCCCGCCATATGATTGAGCCACTGGCGCAGATAGGCGGCTGCCGAGCCGATGGTCAAGCCCGCCACGACAGCACTTCCCGCCTCGACCAGGAATGGGAGCGGTAGTCCCGTGCCTTTGGTAAACAGGACCAATGCCACAAAGACAATCTGGATCCCGGTGTTGAGTTTGGACAGCAGCATGGGCGCGATCACCATCGGATTGCCCATGACCCAAGATACCAGCACCGCTCCGATGATCATAAGATCGCGGAACACTGTGAGGATCACCAGCCAGGCCGGGACGGCACCGACAATGCCAAGAGTGATGAAAATCGAGACCAGCAGTGCCTTGTCGGCGAGCGGATCGATCACCGCGCCAAGTTCGCTGCGCATATCGAAACGCTTGGCGATGTAGCCATCAACTCCGTCCGACAAGCCGGCTGTCACAAAAACCCAGAACGCCCAACTCCACGCATTCGAGCCGATGCACCACACGGCCAACGGCACGAGGCAGAACCGGAAGATCGTGATCAGATTGGGTATCGTCATGGGTTGCGCTTCGCCAGGCATTATAGGGCGCGTCATCACCGCGATATGGTTGACGATTTATGCCTTTTCAGCGGCAAGATAAGAAGCTCGTGCGGGAATGCGCCTCCCTCCCCGCCGAATTTTGTAGATCAGACACGCGGCTTGCCGGCACTTTCTCAAGACTTGCCGTATTTGTCCGTCGCCAGAATCAGACGGTGCAGCGTCCCCGGCTCGGCGAAGGAATGCCCCGAATCCTCGACGATCTGCAGTTCGGCGCGCGGCCAGTGCTTGGCGAGGTCCCAAGCTGTGATCGGCGGACATACAACATCGTAGCGCCCTTGGACGATGGTACCGGGAATGTCGGCGAGTAGCGAGGCGTTACGCAGCAACTGCCCCTCTTCCATCCAGCCGCCATGGACGAAATAGTGATTCTCGATCCTGGCAAAGGCAAGGGCAAAATGCTCCTGCGCATGGCCGGTGGCCGGGCCCTCCGGCATCAGCGTGGAGGTTTCGCCCTCCCATACGCTCCAGGCGCGGGCAGCCGCCAGTCGCGCAGTCGCATCGTCCGATGTCAGGCGGCGATGGTAGGTCAGGATCGGGTCGGCCCAGCTATCTTCGGGAAGATCCTTACGGAACGCTTCCCACTTGTCCGGGAAGAAGTAGGATGCACCCTTACGATAATACCAGTCGAGCTCCATGCGGCGCAAGGTGAAGATGCCGCGCAGAATGAGGGCCGAAACTTGCTTAGGGAAAGTCTCCGCGTAGGCCAGCGCCAGGGTCGATCCCCAGGAGCCTCCGAACACGGTCCAGGGGCCTGCTGCCATCACTTCCGTGCGCAGCCGTTCCATGTCGGCGACAAGGTGCCACGTCGTATTGGCCTCAAGGCTGGCGTGCGGCCTGGAGCGCCCACAGCCCCGTTGATCGAAGAGCAGAATGTTCCACAATAGCGGATCGAACAGGCGGCGATGTTTGGCCGAGCAACCGGCGCCAGGACCGCCGTGCAAAAAAACTACCGGCTTTCCCTTCGGATTTCCGGCAAGCTCCCAGTAGATCGAATGGCCATCGCCAACATCGAGCATGCCTGAACGATAGGGATCAATCTCGGGATAGAGTTGCCGCCTCGGCGTGCCGCTCGGCTCGCTCGATCGATCAAACGCCATGCTGAAATTCCTGGTACTGACTGCAGTGTTACGGGCGCGCGCCTTGACCATATGGTAGGAATACGCCGCCGCCAATACATCTCAGCCGATGAGTAAAGCAATGCGCTTGGAGAAATTTTTACCTCCGCCGCACACTTCGTACTGAGCCAATTCGGCAGGCAAAGCGATTGCTGCAAAAAAATGGAAAATACATAGCCATAAAGCGTCTTTAGTCCGACAGATGGCGTCACTTAGTAATAGAATTTCGCGTCGATAGGCATCGAACTGGAAACATCTCGTTTTCAAATTCCTTTCTCGCACCTTCTTTTTGTCTCTTAGCGGGGTGCCTCCAAAAGCCGACAACCCCGGAACGAACCGGAGGTTGCTTTTCCGACACGGAGCGTTGAGCGTTTCAGTGCAGAATCTGGCTGAGGAAGAGCTTGGTGCGCTCATGCTGCGGATTGGAGAAGAATGACGTCGGCTCGTTCATTTCCACGATCTGCCCTGCATCCATGAAGATCACGCGGTTGGCGACCTGACGGGCAAAGCCCATTTCATGGGTGACGCACAGCATGGTCATGCCTTCCTCGGCGAGCGTGACCATGGTGTCGAGCACTTCCTTGACCATTTCCGGATCGAGGGCCGAGGTCGGCTCGTCAAACAGCATGATCTTGGGGCTCATGCACAGCGCCCGAGCGATCGCCACGCGCTGCTGCTGGCCACCCGAAAGCTGGCCCGGATATTTGTTGGCCTGCTCGGGGATCTTGACGCGCTTGAGGAAGTGCATCGCCCGTTCCGTGGCATCGCTCTTGGACATCTTGCGCACCCAGATCGGCGCCAGCGTGCAATTCTCCAGCACAGTCAGATGCGGGAAGAGATTGAAGTGCTGGAAAACCATGCCCACTTCGCGGCGGATCTCGTCGATGCGCTTGAGGTCGTTGGTGAGTTCAATGCCGTCGACGACGATGCTACCCTTTTGATGCTCTTCCAGCCGGTTGATGCAGCGGATCATCGTCGACTTGCCCGACCCCGACGGACCGCAGATCACGATACGCTCGCCGCGTTTCACGGTGAGATTGATGTCCCTGAGCACGTGGAACTCGCCATACCACTTGTTCATGTCGGTGATCTGGACTGCGAGAGGATCGAGAGCGTCGGCGGATTGCGTTGCAGTTGCGGGAGAAGCCATGATTTTTCTCAGCGTTTGTGACCTGTATCGAGACGGCGCTCCATCCAGAGCGAATAACGCGACATCGCAAAACAGAAAATCCAATAGATAGATGCGGCGAATATGAAGCCAGTGTAAAGCACCGTCGGCGCTTGCCAGTCTGTCGACTGGCTATTGGAGATGATCGTCGCAAGCAGGTTGGGGATGGCGACCGCGGCAACCAGCGTCGTATCCTTGAACATGGCGATTAAAGTGTTGACGATACCCAGAATGGCCTGCTTGAGCCCCTGAGGCAGGATGATGAAGGCCAGCGATCGCCAAATTTTCAGCCCGAGCGCCGGCGCACCCTCGAACTGGCCCTTGGCAACGGCGGCAATGCCGCCTCGGACCACCTCCGCCATAAAGTCCAACGCGAACAGCGACATGCCGATCGGGACGCGCAGCAGCGTATCCTGATTCCAGCTTGCCGGCTGGATGTACTGCAGGAGTCTAGGCAACGGATTGAATGCCCGATCGCATTCTTCCACGGCTCCGTGATTTTTTCGGCAATTCGAATGCAAGCGCTTTGGGGCGCCACGTCAAGTAGAAATAGCTCAATTTCGTATCATGTTCACAAAGCCGTCATCTCGGTGTAGGCCTGCTTTGCGGTTGACGCCCGTCCTCGGTCGTTGGAATGTCCACCCTGCTCAAAAATGCATCGATTCATTCATGAAAAAACTCAACAAGACTGAAATTGCCACTTTTGGCGAAAATACACGTCTCGTCATCGGTGGCCGCGAGCCCGCGGACTATCACGGCTTCGTCAACACGCCCGTCTATCACGGCTCGACAGTTCTCGCGCCGAGCGTGAAGGAGCTCCTGGCCCATAAGCAGCCCTATGTCTACGGCAGGCGAGGCACACCAACCTCGCAAGCACTCGAGGAGGCGTTGAAGGCCATCGATGGCAGCGCAGGCGTCGTGCTCTGTCCGTCCGGCCTCAATGCCGTTGCAACCGCCCTGCTCTCCTGCCTGGCCAGCGGCGACCATCTTCTCATGGTTGACAGCACCTACCAGCCGACCCGCACCTTCTGCGATCGCGATCTCAGCCGCTTCGGCATCGAGACGACCTATTACGACCCGCTCATCGGCCCCGGCATCGAGGCCCTCATCCGCCCCAATACCAAGGCCGTCTATCTCGAAGCGCCGGGATCGCAGAGCTTCGAGATTCAGGATGTTCCTCTCATCGCCGAGATCGCGCGCCGGCACGGCGCCACCGTATTGTTCGACAACACCTGGGCGACCCCGCTCTTCTTCGATGCGATGGCGCATGGCGTGGATCTCTCGATTCAGGCCGGCACCAAATATATCGTTGGCCATTCAGATGCGATGTTCGGGGTGGTTTCAGCCTCGCCCGCGGCGTGGCCGGCGTTGAAGGGATTTTACGGCGACGCCGGTCTTTGCGCTGGTCCGGACGACATTTATCTTGCCACGCGCGGCTTGCGCACCATGGGAGTCCGATTGAGGCAGCACCAGGAGGGAGCGCTCGCCGTGGCCCGCTGGCTTGAGACACGGCCCGAAGTCCAGCGCGTGCTGCATCCGGGGCTCGAGAGCCATCCTGGTCATGCCATCTGGAAGCGTGATTTCAAGGGATCGTCCGGCCTTTTCTCGATCGTGATGCAGCCAGCGCCGCAAGAAGCGATCGAAGTCTTCCTCGACGAGTTGAAATTCTTCGGGCTTGGCTATTCATGGGGCGGTTTCGAAAGCCTGGCAGTGCCCTTTGACTGCTCCGGCTACCGAACTGCGACCACCTGGAACCCCGGCGGCCCCAGCATTCGGCTCCACATCGGCCTCGAAGACGTCTCAGATCTCATCGCAGACCTTGAAGCGGGCCTGGCGCGCTTCAGGGCAGCGCAGGCTTAAAGACCCGGTCCGATAAGAAAGCCGATGGGGCGCGGGATCTATTTGCCCGCCTGCCCCTCGGCCCGTGCCTTTTCTTCAGCCTTCTCCTTCAACACGAAAGAGACATTGCGGAA
>Ga0207141_10206_pt1 | contig 16896 bp, 15 predicted proteins | sample Alteio_BWMinHeat_5_FD_153553 | JGI IMG/M metagenome (GOLD analysis project Ga0207141, IMG submission 153553) | Enriched cells from forest soil in Barre Woods Harvard Forest LTER site, Petersham, Massachusetts, United States -... | ecosystem: Environmental > Terrestrial > Soil > Temperate forest >... | reverse complement strand
CCTTATTTAGACATAGCTCGGCAGTACGGCTGGGCGAACTATATGTTTCAAACTAACCAGGGTCCCAGCTTTCCCGCGCATCAATTCTTGATCTCCGGAACCTCGGCCCCGGACGGAAAGATGGTCCCATTGTATAGTTACTTCGCCCTGAACAATCCGTCCCACGGCAACGAAGAAGCAGGCTGCGCAGCGTCCTCCGGCACATTGGAGACCCTGATCAGCCCGATGGGGGACGAATCGACAAAGATCTACCCATGCTTCGAGCATCCCACCCTGACGGATCTGCTCGACAACGCTGTTCCACCGATCCCTTGGAGATACTACAGCGGCTTGGCCAAAAGCATATGGACCGCCCCGAACGCGATCAGCCATATTTGCAATAACGACACGAACAACGATGGCTGCGGGACGCTCAACAACCCCCCGAACCATGATTGGGCCAATGACGTGGCACCGTTTCTCGAACGCTCAGCTACCGAGAACACTTTAGCCCCATTCCTGAACGACCTCCAGCCCGGCAGCTGTAACTTCCCAGCTAATTGGCCGGGTGGTGTGATGTTCGTAGTCCCCGACGGGCGGTGGTCCGATCACCCACAAGACGGTGTAGGCGTAGGCGCACAACGAGTAGGGTTGGGACCCGACTGGGTTGCCAATATCGTTAACGCCATCGGTCTGAACAATTGTACCTCGGGCAACCAGCCGAACTGGTCAAACACCGTCATCCTAATCACTTGGGATGATTGGGGAGGCTGGTATGATCACCTCAGCCCCACCGATACGACACATGGCCCCGGCATTGGCTACTCCAATGGTACGGGACAGCAGTATGTCTATGGCTTCCGCGTACCGTTGCTCGTGGTTTCTGAGTGGGTCAAAAATGATAGCAGCCTGGGAGGCCACATTTCCAACGTCGAGCACGACTTTGGCAGCATCCTGAGCTTTATAGAACAGACCTACGGTATAACCACCAACATTTACCCGGCTTACGAGTACGCGGACTTCTTCGCTCCCGACAACCCCTCCCCGCTTTCTGACTTTTTCTGTTTTCCGCCCACATGCCAAACCCCGCCGCACGCCACCTTTAACCAAATAAGTCTGTATAACGACTCGAACGTGTGCAGCACTAGCATTTGCGGGTCGAACTACTGTGATGCCAAGTGCTTTATTAATTACCCCGGCAGTCCGAGCGACCCGGATACCTATTGACGCCGTCCCCTTCCGCCAGCCGGGCGGGTCTTCGGATAAGCCGTAGTCCGAGGGCCTGCCACGTAAACCGTTGACGAATCGTCGTTGAGTGCTGCTACGGCGTGATTTCGTAGACCACGCTGAGTGCGGTGCCGTACAAGTTGCCATTCGCGTCAATAAGCAGCGTCCCGTCGGGTGGGCTTTCGGAAGGACTGCTGAATTCGTGCAGAACCGTGTATATCCATTTGCCGTCTGCACCGGGAGCTAATTTATAAACCACCCCGCAACCGTCAAAACAAGAGCCGCTCCCGCCGGTCGCAGTCGTCCCATAAAGAACGCCGGCTTTGTCAAAGACCAGCCCGGTGATGGCCTCAAATCCGTCCTCTGGCTTCGCGAAGTTGTACAGCACTGTGTGAACCCAGCGACCCTTCGCATTGCGGGCCAACCTGAATACGGTGCCGCAGCCCCCGTAGCACGTTCTCCCTCCGCGACTGGTCGTGCCGTAGAGGTTTCCAGAGCTATCGAAAACCAGCGGGGCTAAAGGCCAGACTCCATCAGGGCAGGTCCCGCCCCGGGCGCAGAAATTATAGAGCACACGATCCTTCCAACCGTCCGAGCCGTTCCGCAATTTGAAGGCAGTGCCACCGCCGTATAGCCCGCCCCCTCGGCTGGTGCCATAAATGTTGCCTTTCGCGTCAAGGACTGGGGCGTCCATGGGATCGGCTCCGTCGTAAGGACGGGAGCCGAAGTTGTAGAGGACGTTTTCAGCCCAAGCACCCGATCTGGGCGTCAGCTCGAATACAACGCCTAGGTCATAAAGGCCCGCGCGGGCAGTCCCGAGAAAACTCCCATCCATGCCCCGGACAAGGCCGGCCAACGGGCCACCTCCGTCGGGGCATCCGTATTCCCGACAAAAGTTGTAGATTACCGTGAAGGTCCAGCCGGTGGAACTCGGCGTTAACTCGAAAATGGTGCCAGAATCGTAGGCTCCGCCGCCCGGGCTGGTGCCATACAAGTTTCCCGCCCCGTCGAAGATTAAACCGCCGTTCGGAGACGAACCGTCCTTGCCGGCGAAGCTGTGCAGAGTGGTTACTATCCACACACCCTTCAAGTTGCGCGTCATTTCGAAGATTGAGCCGACCCCGTAGTCGCCCCCGCCAGTGGTAACGCCGTATAGATTGCCCTTCGAGTCAAAGGTTAGCCCGCTCCAAAGCCCGCCGTCGATGGTGGCCAACACTTCATACTTCGGCTGAGCCCAAGCACCGGATATTAAGAGCAGGGTTAGGGCAACCAACGACAAGGCATACACGATAGACCAGCGTTTTGGTCGCACAGCACACCACCTCGCCCAAAGGAGGCTCGCACAGAGCGTGCGAAGCGGAAGTCCCCACTAGGGACGAAGTATAACACGGAACCGCGCTTCACAGTGCCCGCCCTGTTCACATGGTAGTGGTGCGTTTGGCGCCTTTAAGTCCGCAAAAGACGCACACGATCTAGGCACTGATCTTCTACAGAAATACAAAGCAGCCACGCGCACCAAGTTGCGCTGTACTTCATGCACTACAACTATTGCCGCGTGCATTCGACTTTGCGCGTAACTCCGGCGATGGAAGCTGGCCTAACAGATCACGTCTGGACACTGGCGGAACTGTGCGGCCTGCTGCCTGAGAAAAAACCGAATGCGCGAGTGAATCGCCTGATCCAACTTCTCCACCTGTACCTGCATTTCCTTGCGCTCTTCTCGAAGCTGCAGAAGCGCATCAGTTAGGTTTCCCATTGTCCCCCCTCGATTTAGACGGCAGATATTGTATAGGAGAGGAAAGATATGCTGTTGAGACTGGCAACAATGGCGTGATAGCGCAGGACAGCAAATAAGGTTTTGGAAGTGGGCCGAAAATCGCAGCGAGTTGTGCGGGATACTATTACGACGGCAAACTTAAGTGGTTGAAGATTATGCTGTTCCCACCACGATGCAGAATTCCTCGCGCGGTGTAGAGAGGTCCTCTATTTGCTGGGTTGCCGGCCTCGATCTAAGGTCTGCATTTTATCTAAAAACGGCTCGGCGCCAAAATACTGTTCGTTTAACTCTGCGGGTGCTGCATCCATCAGAGCCTTGATCGCCGCCTTGATATTTTGCCGCGGGAGCTCTTTTAAGATCTCTTCTCTAGCCTCTGCTTCGCTCAAGATCTTCTTTCCACGGACCTTGTAAATAACGTAACTCTTCGGCTCGGTATCGACGGAGCTTACGTCCCCGGGACTGAGGGAAAATACCTGATCGCCTTCTGTCGGGATGAATTGCGTTCGCCGGGTCGTTCCGATATCTGTGGGCGGGGGCGATGGAACACCGAGCGAAGCGTACGCATCCTTTTGGATTTGCTCTGGGTCATCACCTCTCGCGAGGCGTTCGCGCGCTCCTTTGGCGGCCTCTCGAGCTCTTTGATCGAAGGTAGACTTATCAGCGATTCCAAACGAATCTCGGGGGATTTGGATTCGAGATAATGTTATGGTCTGGAACGAGGCAACATTCTGATTGTAGTAGGCATCGATCTCATCCTGGGTCGGCGTGCGATATTGCTCCTTTACCTTATGCCGATATAAGTCGGCGAGGGTGCGCAAACGAATCCATCGTACGATCTGGTTGAACTGTCCCGTTTCGTCCAGGCCTGCCTCATGGGCGGCTTTTTCGAATGCGAGTAACTCAACATATGTTCGTGCAAAACTTCTTCGCGCCTCTGCTCGAACTGGGTCTCCCTCAATGTTGACCGAATTCATCAGAGTTTCGAACTCCCCTTTTGTCACGATTGAGCTACAGGAAGGGGGCGGTACGTCAGCGCCGCAGAGTCCCCTTATGGTGATCACTGGCTGCGAGGATGAAACGACAACAGACTGCTCGGCCGCTAGGCCTTCAACTGGGGGAGTACCCTTTTGGTCTGTCTGGACAGGTGAGCTATTCTGATCAGCGCACAATGCAATCGGCGTTCGCAGCCAGCAGAGACTCAGCATCCCAAGCAGCCACACCTGGATGGTAAAAGTTTTCATGGTGATTGGACTCTCCTTTCATTCTTGAGCCCGATACTTTTATACCGGGTTTATTCTGAATCGTGCGTTCGGAAGTCTATCGACCTGACACACCAATCAACGACGCGGTCAACAACTCCTCATCAGTGCACCTGCATTTTCCTAAAGCGGTTACCTAACAACAGGCGTACGGCTATGCCAAGGCCAAGCAGGCTGCAAAGCCAAATCCACGTCCTATGCTTCCCGCGAACTTCAGCCGGGATAGGAATGGGACGTGTCTGAGCCTTCGCGGGATCGGCGAGTACATTTACAGAAAACGGCTTGGGCAATTCCGAGATGGTCGAGTGGGCGGCGGGTCTTGGTGACAGATAACGCGCCATGGCGCCGCTACCCCGTAGTATGAACCGTATCGTTTCTCCTTTAGTGGGAGAACTGATGGGCAACACCTGAATGCCTTTTTCGCTCAAGACACCTTCAAAGCGTGTCGCGCCGATGGGTGCCGCATGCATCGAGGTAGGAAGCACAAGCGAAAACTGGCTCGTCGAATATTCGAGCTTCCGTTGAAAAAGAAGTCGATCCTGGTACGGAACGTCGTATACGATTACATACCTAGTAAGGCCCGGAAACAGTGGATACGGAAATTGATAATGGTTGGGTTCACCTCGTACCGGTGTTGGCAGAATTGCAGTCGCTTCGCGGGACGGCCCGGAGACAATGCTCGACTGCACAGACGCTCCGTCGGGAATCACTAAATCCAGATTGGCGAGATTGGCCTGCGTGGTGGGAGGTGCGGAATCGTTGCGCACCGAGTGGAGCTCAGTCACCTCCAAGCTATGGGCGTGTGTTTGAAACTGCAAGATGCAAATGTAAGCACCAATGCCCTGGACAACGCGTGCAGAATCATAAACCACGATGTCTTTTTTTTCCCCTGAGCGGACGATCTGATCATAATTTACGCCGCCGTGGACCACTCTAAGCACGGGAACCGTGGGTAAGTGATCCGTTGGCGTGTCGAGTACAGAAAAACTTCCATCCTTGAGTGTGATGGCGCGATCAAGTTGTCGTCCTCCTGCTAATAACAGTACAGCATCTCCTACAGCAGGTTGCTCTTTCGTCGCATTGAAAACGGCGCCACTTATAATTTGACCGCGAGCATAAGTAAGACAACATAGAATCACCGCATTTCCAAGCATCGTTACCCGGAACTTGCGCGCCTGGGCAAAAATCATGCGACGTAGGATAGCCTCTCAACCGCGCTTCCGCAACTGTGATAATTACAGCCTTAGGCGACGCCGCCGGTCTTGCGCGAGTGACTTTTGTCTAATATTCAGACAGTCGCAGGACTCACAGATGTCCATAAATTAGACAACTGCAACGCGGCACCATGAATTGATTTGTCAGCTGATACAATGAAATGAACCCGATGCGAGTAATGCAAGGTTCTTGTGCCTTTATGCAATAGCTTTTCAACAGAAATATTTTCTCACTATTCATTGACTCTCGGACAAAGTGTGATATAAGGCGACGGTCTTGTACCAGACCCCCCGGGTATGATTTCTGCAAAGGAGGAAGATATGGAACACTCGAGTAGTGTACAAAGAGTATGGATACTGTATCTGAGCGTTGCGATGGCGCTCATGACTGCATCACTAGCAGCACAAACTGATCCTGGAGCACGCCCCACAGGGAGTGCGATTGTCTTTGCCGTTCCTGACGGCCACGGTAACACTATCAATGACACCGCCCAGGTCCCACCGACCGACGCTCAAGCTTGTGCGCCCCTGTCATCCACTGAACCTGTACCACAAGTGGCAGGTTGTTTTCTGCCGAACCTCAATGGTCCACAAACCACGCTGTGGTTCGCTGGACTGATCACCTTCGGAGATCTGGTTTCGGTTCGGGGGATTTCAAGCTCCAGTACAAACCCGGAGCCGATTGCGGGGCTTGGTACTTTTTACAATGGCAACAGCTGTGCAATGTGCCACCTGCAACCGGCGATCGGTGGAAGCAGTCCGGGTGTGGGCACTCCGTTCTTCACCGTCAACCCTCAGTTTGCGGTTGCTACCCACCGAGGTGCGATCAACACTCCCCCAGCGTTCGTCCATAGGAATGATGGGCCGATAGTGGAGGCACGGTTCGTTCTCAATATTGACAGCAATGGAAATCCCCTGACGACTGCCGACGGTTCTGTACACGAACTGTACACCATCGAGGGCCGAGACGATGCCCCCCCGGGTTGCAACGTGCCCCAGGATCCTTTCTTTGCTACCGAGGTATCGGACAACAACCTGATCCTTCGGACCCCCACACCAACCTACGGGCTCGGATTTGTTGAAACTACTTCAGACCTAACGCTGCAAAAGAATCTGATCGCTTCCCAGGGTTTGGGCTTCGGGACCGGCGGCCGGTTCAATACTTCTGGCAACGACCAGACCATCACTCGCTTTGGATGGAAGGCCCAAAATCCTTCCCTGTTGATGTTCGCAGGTGAAGCATCCAACGTCGAGATGGGCGTTACCAATGAATTGTTCCCATTTGAAAAGTCTCCCGGCGATTGTGCGACCAACCGGACACCGGAGGATCTCACCGCCCCGAATAGTAGCACCGCAGTTACTTTGAACCCAATAGTGCTTGATTCGGATATTGAAGCATTGGCTTTTTTTATGTTCACCAATGCTGCTCCCGCACAATGTGACTTCCAGAGTGGCGTGAACGGCAGCGGGCAGCCCTTCTGCAATTCGCTTGGCGCTTCCGCAGTTCGAGGTCAGTCTCAATTTGTCACCATAGGCTGCAGTTCATGTCACACCCCCCAACTTACGACCGGACCATCGGCCTTTACTGATCTAAACAATGCAACGTTCCAGCCCTTCTCCGACTTTGCTCTCCATCACATGGGTTCAAAACTCGTAGACGGAATCAATCAAGGTCAAGCCGGTCCCGATGAGTTCCGAACAGCTCCCCTCTGGGGACTTGGCCAGCGGCGTTTCTTCATGCACGATGGCCGGACGAAAGATCTGGTAGCGGCTATCGAGTTGCACAAGAGTCTGCCGAGCAACTGTACGGATGTCACCAGTGTCTCCGAGTCTTTCCTTCTTAATGGATCACCCGTGCAGATCCAACCGCAAAGCACACAATCCTGCGGATCGGATGCTAACCAGGTGATTCAGAACTTTGACAATCTCGTGACCAACAATCCGCAAGGTGCGCAAGACTTGCTCAACTTCTTGCGATCCCTTTAGGAATCGGATTTCGCTGAGGCGGAGCCCCATTAGGGCTCTGCCTCAGTTCGGAAAGGGTTTTTTTATATGCCTGGCAGAGCACAAAAGGGAAGAAGAGTGAGCTCGGCAACCGCCACTGGCATCATTACACATGCAGCGAAAGCGGCCATGAACTGGACCTCGGCCCGTCAACGCAATCCAGGGCGAGAAATTCGGCCTGATTCGTTTCAGAAAAGAAACTGAAACGCCTTCGTGAGATGCTCTGACCGGACGATCACACACGTGGAAGTGCTGTGTACGAGAGCACAGACAGTAGTGTGGGGGAGAAGGCCTGCTTCTCCGCTCGAACTAGAATCCTGGCCTTGCTATTGAACCGAGCGGGCAGTCATTCCGGGCCGAAACGTATAGATGTTTGGATATTGAGGTACGGTTGGCCCTCAAGTCGTGTGGGGTGTCGCATGTTGCCCTGCGGGGAACCAAGCTCCTCGAAGTCTCCGGTGTCTGTCCGACTGGACAGCGTAGGGTCCGAACCTCGCATCAAGACAAGAAAGGATCCACGAGTTGAGCGAGTGCTAGAATTGCTTCATCAAGGTCATGCAGCCACCGGTAACGACGTCGCCAAAGCCCTAAACCTCTCATCGTCACGACTCCGTCACCTCTTCAAGGGAGAGCTGGGGATGTCTCGCCGACAATATCATAAGCACCTACAGTTGAGCCGAGCAAGGGAGCTGCTCGCGAACTCATTCTTAAGTGTCAAAGAGATCTCTCACCGCGTAGGCGCCAACGACATGAGCCACTTTTCCCGAGACTATAAGGCCATGTATAGGGAGACACCGTCACAAACGCGGATGTCGATCTCCCGAATAGCCGTTGACGCCAACAAATGACCGTTTCGGCCAAGTCAAAGTTCTTGATTTCCCAGCCCGGTGAGTGCAACCTCGCGGGCGTCGCTTCCCTACGATTTCGTTGGCGCCGGCGCTGACGGCGGAGGATGTTGAACGCGACAATTCCCTGCCGCGGTCAAATCTACCAGAAGGAGAATGCCTATGCCGGGAGTCGGGAACCCGCAAGGTTCATGGTGGCGCAGCCGAACTCTATTGCTCCTTCTAATTCTGTTAGTCATCGCGGTGATTGCTTGGATCACTTGGCGGGTCAGCAATCCTAAAGCGTTTGTGGACCGCGAACCCCCGGCTAGCGAGCCGGAGGTTGAAGTCCAGTTTGCGGGCTCCCAGCCCAAGAATCCGTTTCATCTTGAGGAAGGCAACGTGCTCTCGCGCACAGTCTTCAGTACGCCAGGGCCGACGAACTCCCAGATTGAAGTCCGCGATTTCAAATTTCCGCCGCATGTCCGCACCCGTCTCGGCGCTTTGCCGGGTCCCGGCGTGCTTGAGGTGTACTCGGGCAAGGGCGCCGTATCGCAGGGAGGCAAGACTGAAGAACTCGCGGGCGGCATTGCGAAATCCGTGCCTGCCGGAAAGGCGCTGGAATTTGAAAACAGAGGCGACTATTCACTAGTGGTGCGAGTTTACCTCGTGGAGGGCAAGTAAATGTTGAGGCGATCCAACAGGTACGCATGGTTGGTATTTGCGGCCCTGCTGCTCCTCTGTGCCTGTGCCAAGAAAGAGTGGCAGACCTATCGCGCCAATACGGCACGCACCGCCGACCAATCGCACGCCACCGCTCTCTCCGATCCCGACAAGGTCCCCCATCTCGCGGTGGGATGGACCTGGCAGCCGTCGGCCGGGGAAGCGGCAAATTTCCGGGCATCGCCCATCGTCTTCGACTATACCGTTTTTATCGGCAACGCCAACGGCTATTTCTATGCGATCAACGGCAACACCGGGAGCCAGCTCTGGCGGTTCCCCGTCGCCAGTACTCCTCTGGTCGGCTCGTGCGGGTTCGGCGCCTACGGAATCCAATCCAGCGCGAGTCGCGCCGACGTGGGCGGACAGGATGCCGTCATTTTCGGCGCCCCGGATCCGTCCATAGCGCCGGGCTTGGGAAGCGCGCGGCTTTATGCGTTGAACGCTGCTACCGGCGCTCTCATCTGGAAGAGTGACGTAGTGGCCCAAGTCACGGGCTGCACCGGCTGCGCGGGCGTCTGCTCACCCGCAGCTTTGTCGCAGTTGCACGAGCGGATCGCCTATTCCGGCCCCTTGGTCCATGATGGCGTTGTCTACGTCGGCGTGCACGACAGCGGCGACGATCCTATCCAGAATGGCAAGATCATTGCCGTAGAGCTTTCCACCGGACATGTGCTTCCGGGCTTTTCTTTTTTGGCTACCACCACGCGCGGCGGCGGCGTGTGGAACGCGCCTGCCACCGATGGCCACGGTGTCTTTTTCACCACTGGCAACACGCGGACGTGGAACGGCGGCAGCCAGGGTCCTCCCGCGATCAATCACGGGTTGAGTGTGGTTCGCATCCATCCCAAAACCGGAACCGTTGACTGGACGTTTCAGCCCGTGCCCTATGACCTGGACGACGATCCTGACTGGTCCGCGGGAGCGGCAGTCCTGCACAGCGACGACGACGAGTGTGGCAAGCTCATTGTCTCCGTACAGAAAGACGGCTGGACCTATGCGCTGGACGCGGGCACGGGACAATGCAAATGGCAGTACCCGCCCACCGATGAGCCCAGTTGCACATTCCCGTCCGGAGGCGTCCACGACCATGGCGACACCGATTACAAGCAGCCAGGCGCCATCTGGGGCCACGTGGTGATCATGAAGGTTGGAGGCTGGGGCCTGACCACGCCTGGCGGTTTCGACTCCGGCTACTCGCGCTTGCATGCGCTCAATGCCTGCGCTGGCGATCATCACCGCGTGCGCTGGATCCTGGATGTCCCGGATACGGCTCCCGGTGATGGCTATGCCATCGGCGCTCCCACCGTCACCGGAGGCATCGTGTATGTGACCACCAATACCGGCCACTTGATTGCAGTTGCTGACACCAAGTTACGACCTCCGGCGGGCCACCGGTGCACCGACGAGTTCATCAATCCAACCAGTTCAGGACCGGGATGGAAGGCTGTGTGCAATGCCCATGGTTTCAAGGTTGTGCCTAGTCCGACGGTGTTGGCAGACGTAGCTTTGCCTGATGGATCAGTTGCAGCCAACCTGCGCAACGAACCGGCGCTTGCCTACGGGAAAGTATACGTTGGTACTTCCGCGGGCCATGTCTATGCGCTGTGGCCGCATTAGGAAAGGAGAGCTTGCAATGTGGATTCCTGCGAACAGACTGACGCGTTTGACCATCATAGTTGGCGTGCTCTTTGCTTCTGGACGGCAGATGCGCGTGGCTGCGGCGCAGGAAAGCGCAGGCGCCGAGCGCGAACGCGGGATCGCTGAGGTGACTACGCGGTTCGCTGATACCCTGAATTTGGCCCGGACCGGGGGACCTACCACGCCCCTACGCGTCGAGCTCAAAGAATGGCATCTGGCCGGCCAAAGTCAGCCCATCGAGCTGCGGGTACAAGGGTTCTATGTTGCTCAGCTGGTATGGGGAAACGTGACTACGCAAATCGTTGGCGCGTCCACAGCCCGCAAGCCCGGAGACTTTTGGAGCGTCGACAAGAATGTCCCAATGGTCGTCACTATTAAAAAGCCAGGAGAAGAGGCCTTGATCCAGACCTTCTCCGTGAACCCGGGCCATTAACATTCTTGGCCCAACATTACGTGCACGCTAAAAATCTCTCTGGAGGAGAACGCTAGTGAAACTCACGATCCGCAATTGTTTCTTTGCTTTGGCAATGTCTCTACTGATTGTCTCAATAGCAGCCGCACAGGAGTTACATGTCGGCCACATTCAAAGCGGCCCGCTTCTGCCCCCGGCCCCCACGTTTACTAATTGTGGGACCGGCTGCACCAGCTACAACACCGGCAGCGGATATTTTGTATCCGGCACAGCCAACACTACAACGGCGGGACAAGTACTGGCGGTGGAATTTGACAACAAGGGAAAGCCAATCACGAAAGTTATCGAAGCCAACGCCGCTTTTACTGCAGTGCATAGTCTCGGTGCAGTGTTGTTAAAAGGAGAACCGAACGAGATGATAGGTGGGCCAGTACTCGGTGGCACACTGAGAGTCGTTGGGTCGTGTCCTCCAGCGACGGGCAGTGCACCTTGTACCTATAAACCCAGAAGACCTGTAAGGACGGGCACGGGCACGAAGGACAGTATGTGGCTGTGCCAATACTGGATGAACGCCGACAAGACCGGCGCCGGACTTTGGATGTTGTCGATCAGCGATACCGCCACTGACGATTTTGCGTTCGTCAACGGAGCGAGCTCCAACGGAACGTGCTTGAATGAGACGTGGAGTACAGCTAACGGAGCTATACGCCCGGCGTTTGAGATCAACTAAAAGATTGTTGTTAGCTGAAGATGGCTTGTGACTACGTGAGGTTCGGCGAGAAGGATGTCGCGTGCGCGGTTCTGGAGCAAGCACCTGCTGTTGGCGATAATTTCGATGAAATCAAAGACCCGAGGTACCAGAGGCTTTAGTTAGGTTTCCCGTTGTCCCCCTTCGATTTAGACAGCGGAAACATTTTATTAAGATAGGAAAGATATGCCGTTGAGACTGACAGCAATGCCACGAGAGGATTTCAGGCCATGTATAAACGAATCTGTTTTAGAGTTGGTCTCCCTTCATAGTCCCTCGTCACAAGAACTCAAACACTGAGACGCAACTTAGGCAGTCTTCTTTCCAAATGTGGTCGGGCTTAAGTGATACTCCTCTTTGAACCGGCGACTGAAGTCGCCGGGCTTTCGATATCCACATTCGGCCGCGATAGTCTTGACCGGACACTCGGTAGCTCCTAGCCGTTCGGTGGCGATCAACAGGCGCTTCTTTTTCGCATACTGTGCCTCTCGAAAACCCGGAACGATCTGAACCGACGGGAATTATACTGCTCTCCGAATTCATTCTTCGATGCCCATTCTTCTCGTCGCACTTCTCAGTGCTCTACGCTCGATTCTCCGTTCACGGGCCGGACTCCAACTCGAGAACTTCGCCTTGCGTCACCAAATCGGCGTGCTTCGCCGCTCCGTAAGAAATCGCCCGAAATTGAGGTGCGGAGACCGCTTCTTATGGGTTTCCTTGTCCCGCATCTGGCACGATTGGCGCTCGGCGCTGGTCATCGTGAAGCCCGAAGGGCGTACCCGTTTCTGTTCAGACAAATGCCTAACTCAATACAAGCGTGAACAGGAACGTGCTCACTATGGTCACCGGCATCACTACTCGTGCACCGACTGCGTCACGAATTGCACCTCGGTCGTCGGCGAAAGTAAGCATCCAATCTCGACGCGTCTGTCACACGTCGGCCAGCAGCGGTTTCAGAAAAGAAACTGAAGCCATCCTGGGCGCACAGCCGAGCAAGTAGTTACGGTTTTGGACGCACCAGGGACGAGGCGAAACCAGAAGATCTCCCCTATGCACGTCTTCATCATCGACTCTGTGACGGTAGTGGCTCATTGAGACTGAGCCACTACGTTCTCCGTGACTTCACCTTCGCCCACCTAGCCCGCTGTGCCGCCGCGATCTTTCTCCGGGCTGACGCTTACATCGTACGCTTTGCAAGGGCAGGAGCCGACACCCATGTATTCGCTATCGCCACTGGCTGTGAGTTCCGAGCCTTGACCCATCTCGCCTTTTGTGCCCGAGCCATTTTGCGCCGTGAAACAGCCGATATGATTCTGTTTGGTTCGTTTGCTGTTCGGGCTGTTGTCGAACCGTTTAGCGACACCAGTATTGAGATCGCTTGATCTAACTTCTCCTCCTGTACCTGCAGTTCCTTGCGCTCTTCTCGAAGCTGCAGAAGCGCATCACTTAGGTTCCCCATTGTTTCCCCTCGGTTTAGATAGCATAGATATAGATATTGTATAGGAGTGGAATCACTCGCAGACCAGCGTCCCAGTTGGTCAAGCGACTAAATACATCGAAGACAATTGCCTCCCGTTCGATCACCCCTCGCTGGCGAAATTATTCGCCCCCGATCCGCAGAAACGTGCAGACAAGACTTCGGGTGCTCTGCAAGAATCCATTCGGGATTCAACAAGCCAAGCAATATGACTGTAAGCGAAAGTGAGTCGGTTACGCTGCGCTGAACGTGTTGGGAACACTCAAGACGGAAAGCTTACACAACGCGCGCTACTGTTGGGACATACATCCCTAATATGGCTGTACGTGAGAACCGTGGAATTCGTCGAACCCACCAATTCCTGAATTCCTGAATTCCTGCAAACCTCCTACCGAGTCCACACCGCGTTAGACGAGGAACGAAACTTAATCAGCCCGCCACGGCGGGTAACGATGATCGAGATGCACCTCTCACTACACCAAAGCAGATCTCGAGTTGTTGCAATGTTCCAAAATCAGAACAATGGTGAGGTACGAAAACGACCCCGCAATGAACTTACAACAGCTCGCATTCGCCTATGGCGCAATCTGTTGCATGCGAATTCGCTAGCCCGTCGTTACGCTTTCAGAATAAAACCAAAATCTTTTTGCCGCCGCGAGACTCTAGCCGCACAGTATGGGGTAGTTACTCTGCGGAAGCCACTTCATCAAATTAGCGGATATTGTCACAGAAATGGGCTATTGCATTTGCCCGTAAGAGCAATGGCCTCGCGTCCACGGGCTCGAATACGGCTGTCTGGGCAGCTGCGAATCTGCAGTTCCTATTTGATTCGGAGAGTGGAGTATTCATCTCCGCTCTCAACATCAGCGTCGATGCACTACGAAGCGGTTGCGCGCACCTATATCTGGCCACGTCGAAAAGCTACTCACAGTTCCTCGTTGGACACAAAAGGGTAAAGCAACGGGTTCCCGAATTCCGTCGAAGACGATTCACAAACGAACTCGCACCTATGACTCAATACGGACCAATGCGGGAGTCGGCAAAGCGAGAAATATTCGCGCGTCCACCCCTGGCCGCGGACGATAACGAAGAACGAGTCGCCCGTTTTCGCGCCGTGCTGGCGAGTAAGGGGCTGACGGTTTACAGTCTGGCAAAGAAAACGCAAGAATTGTATGGTGATGCATCTCCGCATTTCATCCCTCACAACTTTTACCACTATATCGTCGCACCGCAGGTCAGCCCACACATCTGCCAAGTTGTTGCATTGAGCAGATTAATTGGTTACAGCCTTGCCACTTGCCTCGAGCTCTTTGGATTTTCTCCCGATCTGATCACGCGGTGGCAGTTGCGATTGCGCCCGGAACGAACCATTCTGTTGCCTTCGCAGACCTATGACAAAGATGCCATGGTTCCTTTTTTGGGCACGCGTATCGAGGCAACCGATCTCGCGTGCACAGTCCCGTTTTCCAAGATCGCGGACTACTTCACCATGCAGCCGACTCGCGAGGTCGAGGAACTCAACCGGCAAAAATTCCTATACGCAAGAATTGGGAGGGAAGACACTCTAGCCGTTCCCGATATTGTCCCCGGGAGCATCGTCCGTATTGACCAGCGCCGGAAGAGTTTGAAAGAGGAATCCAGTTCGGTCCTGAGTCCCATTTATCTGGTCGAGCACTCCGGGGGACTCTCCTGCTGTCACGTGCAGCAGATTGACCGGGAGCACATTCTTTGCGCTCCCCATCGGTTTGATTTTGAACGACTCGAGTTTCAACTGAACCGCGACGCCGTGATCTTGGGACGCGTCGACGCAGAGATGCGACCCATGCGAGGAGTTGAGAACCCGAATGGGTGTCGGCTCCGGCTAGGACCAAGAGTATCCGGTATCAGAAAACCCATCGAATCGGTGGCATCAGTCGGCGAACTGCTTCGCCGCTCCCGAGAGCGGATAGGCCTTAGCCTTCGGAAGGTACATGAAATGAGTCTGCAATTAGCACTCGGTTTGAACAATGACAACTACCAACTGGCGACCAGCGCCCTGTGGGACATGGAAACCAAGCAGATCCTGCCGCGGCACATTGAGAAAATTTTCGCCGTCTGCATTCTCTATTACCTGGACTTGTGGGAGTATTTGCGGGCTGCCGGCATTGCAGTGGAGAACACAGGAAAAGAACCGCTTCCTTCTCAATATCTCTCTAAGAGCAACCTATTTGCAATCGCCTCGCCTGAAAAAACAGTTTCCACAGCACCGACTCTAGCAGGCCGTTTGACGCAGATGATCGAAGAGATTCCACTGTTTTTCCGGCATGGCTTTCCCTTACTCATCGGTGAGCAGGAAGTCGCGGCGCGAGAACTTTATTGGGTCGGGCAACGAGAAAGGATGTTTCATCCCTTGCTTGAGGGGGCAATTCTTCTCGCCATCGATGGAAGTGACGTCGGCCCGGAAAGCGACTGGAAGGAGCCTTGGGAACGCCCGCTTTACCTAGTAATGCAGCGCGACGGAAAATACCTCTGCGGTTTCTGCGTTTTCAAACACAACTCCGTGACCTTGGTTCCTCATCCGGATTGTTCGATGGAGCCAGTGCACTTCAGGAACGGACAAGAGGCGGAGGTTGTTGGCCAAGTTGCCGCCATCGCCCGGATCACTCAGTAGCCAGGGCGAATTTCCGAACACTGAGATGCGTGGCCCTGACCGAAAAACGTTGCATGTCTTTGAAAGTACGATGTGGACGGCGAATCCCCGAACACGCAAGAGTTATTCGGCCATAGAGGCCTGGTGGTAGTACCGTCTCCGCCACTCTGCTGAAATTGTAAGGAGTAATCCTAGAAGACTCGTAGTATGCCATTCCTTATTGGCCATGAGCTTCGCTGGCTCCTCAGCCAAGGCAAGCGCTACTTGCATCTGCAAGTGGCGAGTATTTTGTTGATCACGACCGGCAGCTGGTTCTACCTTCTTGATCCGCTGGTGATGAAGTGGCTGCTGGACGACGTCCTGCCTCAGCGAAACCTGCCCGGTTTTTTCCTTGCGCTGTTGGCCATTTTTGCTTGCTATGCAGGCCGAGTGTTGCTCAACGCCTGGGGAACTTTGTTTACGATCGAGGCCGGGCAGAAGACCGTACTGGATCTCCGAAGACGGCTCCTGTCGCATCTTGACACTTTGTCAGCGGATTACCACGAGACAGAACCGGTAGGCGCACGATTTTATTTGTTTAAAGAACCGATGGAGGAAATTGCCCAGCTTAGCGCCGATCTGATGCCATTAGTTCTTCGCACCGTTGTTCTGACCGTGTTCGTGTTCACAACCATGCTCTTCTTGAACGCTCGACTAACCGCAGCCATTGTGCCGCTCGTACCCCTGTTTCTGTTTGTGAGGGCGCGGTATCGATGTCAGCTAAAAGGTCGTGCAGATCAATTACAGCAGCAACAAAGCGCCGTGAGCGCTCTGCTCGAAGAGCATCTTCGTGGAATCACCCAGTTACAACTACTCACTGCAGAGAAGCATCAGGAGCGGCGTGCGCTTCATCAATTCATCGAAGTGGTGCGAGCCCAATGCAATCTCTGGAGGACCGCCTCGCACTTTACCATCACCTACAACGCGATCATGGCTCTTGGCACGA
>Ga0207141_10186_pt2 | contig 16946 bp, 16 predicted proteins | sample Alteio_BWMinHeat_5_FD_153553 | JGI IMG/M metagenome (GOLD analysis project Ga0207141, IMG submission 153553) | Enriched cells from forest soil in Barre Woods Harvard Forest LTER site, Petersham, Massachusetts, United States -... | ecosystem: Environmental > Terrestrial > Soil > Temperate forest >... | reverse complement strand
AAGGATTCGGCGTAGACGAGCGGGTGCAGATTTGTGGGCACGATCTCCACGTGTTTGAATCCGGCGGCGCGAAAATGATCCGCGACCCAGCGTGCACCGTGCTCGATGTCCGGTTTGTGCTCGCTCTTGGCGCTGACGGTGGGGATGCGCAGAAATTCGCATAGCTCCGCCAGATGCTGGTCGCGATGACCATCAATAAACTCAGCAAGATTCATAGGAGGCCCTCAGGGGACATGAGTCCTTTCGAGTATGAATACGCAAAACGTGATGCGAATGTTTGCGGCAGCGGAATGAATGCGGGAATGCAAATGACCTGTCGCGGCCGCCTGTCCATTTTAGGGCCGCCGGAGCTTCCGGCACAAGCGAAGAGGAACTTGGGTAGTGGGTCAGTTTGAATTTTGACCCCTATTGTCACGATTAATAAAATTCAAACTGACCCACTACCGGAACCTGCCGCAGCGCGAGCAATCGGAGCACAGGCGAGCCCGGCGTTAGCCGATCGTTCTGGATTCTGCTACGCTGGGCCGATTCAGCGGCGAAGAGGACGGGAGAGAAACTTGAGAGTAGCAGCGGGAGTGGATCTGGGGGGAACGGCCATCAACTACACGCTGGTGGACCAGCAAGAGAAGTTTTTGATCGACGGCCTGTGCGAGCATCCTGCGCTTGCAAAACAGGGGCCAGACGTCTGCCTCAGGCAGATCGCGGATGGCCTCAAGATAGCTTGCGAGCAGGTGGGCGTGCCGCTAGCGGACGTGGTGGCAGTTGGCTTGGATACGCCTGGTCCCGCCAGCGCGGAAGGGCGGTTCAGCGCGCGAGGCTCCACAAATTTCGTTCATGCGGAGTGGGCGGGGTTCGATATTCGCGTGGGCTTGGAGCGCAAGCTCGGCAAGCCGGTGTGCTATTTGAATGATGCAAATGCGGCGGCGCTGTGGGGACACTATTCGATCTTCGGCGCAAACAGCCGTGAGACATCGATTTCCATCATTATCGGGACGGGCAACGGCGGGGGGGATCATTCTGGATGGGAACGTGGTGAAGGGCAAAAACGGATTTGGCGGCGAACTGGGGCACGTGCTGATTCCGTATCAAAGTATCGCCGGGACGAGCGGCATCCAACCGCTATGCAATTGCGGGCGCACGGGGGACCTGGAATCGCTTTGTTCACTGACGGCGATCGAAAAAAATTTACTGCCGTATTTTCTGCCGCGGTACCCGGGGCACGAACTGGCAAAACAGAATCTCCACCAGGCGGCAAAGCTGGTGCGCGGCCTGGCAGACAAGGGCGATGCGCTGTGCAAGCAGATTTTCCGCGTGCAGGCTCATGCTTTGGGACTGTTCTTCGACGAAATGGTGAATACGTTCGACCCCGATGCGTTGATCGTTGGCGGCGGCGCGCTGGAGGCGAGCGAAGAGTTCCAGCGCTGGTTTCTGGGCGAGATTCGCACTGGCATGCCTACGCAGCGGGAGGAGCAGGCTGGAATTCCCATTCATGTGATGCCGAATGGGGACACGGCGGGAGCGCGTGGGGCGGCCATTGAAGCATTACAACTGGCCAGGTTGGGCGCTCGAAAGTGAGCATGGCGCCGGAGTTCAGGTCTTCGCGGATGAGTGGACTAATTAAGTCTGCCCGCGGTTGCGGTTGGGGAACACCTGTACGGAGGGACAGATTGACGGTAGCGCGCGGCGCGGTCAAAGTGGGGCTATGGGCGAAGTCACAACAGCCTCACCGCGGCGAAGCTCGCGCGTCTTTCACCGGATGCGCTTGCAAGCGCAGGGGCGGGCGCACGACCGGAAGAAATTCAAAGAGACATGCGAGACCGTGGTGGTGAACGCGCACGGAGGCTTGCTGCTCCTGAAACATGAAGTGGACAACGGCGAGATGCTGGTGATTACCAACCCGGAGACCCAGGAAGAACTGGAATGCCGCATCGTTTACCTGGGTGAGCCGGGAGACAAAGGGCAGCGGGTGGGAGTGGAGTTTCTAACGCCCGCGCCGCGCTTCTGGGGAGTGGACTTCGTAGACGCTGCGCCGACAGAAAATTCTTCAGCCGTTCATTGAGACGCTTGGAGCTGTGGCCCGCACCGTGGACTTGGTCCTCCGTCGAGAAAACCAAGTGCCCAACCTCCACAAAAGAAGAATGGCGACAAGCGTGCCATAAAAAAGCGGCTCGCGCACGTCGGACTTCACCAGCCAGTAGTAGTGAATGACTCCCAACACAGCGGCAAAATAGATGGAGCGATGGAGCATTTGCCAGCGCTTGCCGCCGAGACGGCGAATCCATCCGGCCGTGGAAGTGATCGCCAGGGGAATCAGCAAAACAAAAGCGGTGAAGCCCACGGTGATAAAGGGGCGCTTGGCGACGTCTTTCCACATGCCGGCGAGATCGAATTGCTGATCCGGGCCGAGATAGGTGATGAAGTGCAAGCAGACGTAGAAAAAAGCGAACAGGCCGAGCATGCGGCGCAAGCGGATGAGGTCGGGGAGATTGAAAAGTTTGCGGAACGGGGTGATGCAAAGGGTGAAGATGAGAAAGCGGAGAGTCCAGTCGCCGGTGGCGTGCTGCAAAAACTCAACGGGATTGGCGCCGAGTTCGCTGTGAATGCTGCGCCAGACTAGATCTGCGAAGGGGATCAGGCAGATTAGAAAGATTGCGACTTTGGTCCATTTGCTGGTGAGGAGTGCGCGCATGAGGAAATTGATGGTTAATAATTTTTCTTCAGGTCCATGCCGTTGTACATGCCGGCGACCTGATCGGCGTAGCCGTTGAACATCAGCGTGGGGCGCTTGAAGATTTCGCCGAGGCGGCGTTCCTTGGCCTGGCTCCAGCGGGGATGGTCGACGCTGGGATTCACGTTGGAATAGAAACCGTATTCCGAGGGAGCGGACAGGTTCCAGGTGGTCGGCGGCATCTTCTGCTGGAATTTAATTTTGACAAGCGACTTGATGCTCTTGAAGCCGTACTTCCACGGGAGAGTCATGCGGACGGGAGCGCCGTCCTGGTTCGGCAAAGTTTCGCCGTACATACCGACGCAGAGGAGCGCGAGGGGGTTCAGGGCTTCGTCCATGCGGAGGCCTTCGACATACGGGAAGTCGATGCCGGCATATCTTCCCTGAGGCATCTGCTGGTGATCGTAATAACTTTGGAAGGCGACGAACTGCGCCTTGGACGTGGGCTCGACGAGTTTCACTAAGTTGCTGAAGGAGAATCCGATCCAGGGCACAACGATGGACCAGGCTTCCACGCAGCGGTGGCGATAGATGCGTTCCTCAAGGGGGGCGATCTTGAGGATTTCATCCATGGTGAACTTGTGGGGCTTGCCGACTTCGCCTTCGACGGAAACGACCCAGTTTGAAGTGTTGAAGTTTTTCGAGTTTTTCGCGGGATCGCCTTTATCGGTGCCGAATTCGTAGAAATTGTTGTAGTGGGCGACGTCTTCGTAGGTGTTTTGTTTTTCCGTGGTGCTGAAGGGGCTCTTGGCGAGGCCGGTGAACTTTGTGGCGGCAAGGGCAGCTTGCGGCGGCAAAGCGAGATCAAAGACGCCTTTTCCCGCAACGGCAGCGGCGCCGACGATGCCCATAGCTTGCAGGAATTTGCGCCGATTCAGGTAGACCGACTTGGGAGTGATGTCGGCGTAGGTCAAGTCTGGGGCTTTGCGGATCAACATTTCTTTCCTCACGTTCTCCTGGGACGCTCTTGCTTCACTAGCATTTTACGTGCATTTCTCTTAGTTAGATGCCGGAACTTGGCTTGCAGACTTTACCTGCCATTTCTGGGCGAGGCCGGCCCTTGTCCCCCAGTGTGGATGAGAGTCGAACGGAGCACAAAAGTTACACAAGGACTTCTTGCAGGAACGATGACTGCGCGGTTAGCCGTGGAGCTTCTTGAGCACTTTTTGGGCGGCTTCTACGCCGTGGAATTGGGCTTCCTCGAAGATCGAGATGCCGCTTAGGTCGGAGTTGGCGAAGAGGACGCGGTCATTGAGACGAGTGAGGTGACGACGCTCTTCGGAGAAGATCGAGCCGGGGGCGGGGCGAATCATGGCGTGGCCCATGCGCATAATGTCGATGCGGGAGACGCATTGGCGGATGTCGGAGTGGACGCGCTCGAGGTCGTGCACAATGGCTTCTTTCCAGTAGGCCCAGTCTTTTTCGAGGAGGAGCTGGCGGTTTTGCGCGGGGGCGCCTTCGGCTAGGGCCCAGTAGAAGGTCCAGACAGTGCGGTCGACGTGAGTGCGGAGGCTTTGGTGCATGGCGTCGACGTAGCCGAGCGTGGGGGAATCGAGGAAGACGGTGTCCCAGGAAGGTTCGGCGCCGCGGGAGTCGGGGTAGCGATCGAGGGTGAGGTTGGCGGTGAGCCAGGGGGAGTAGACGAAATCGCGGAGGCGAGGAAAATCTTCGAGAAGATACGTGGCTAGAAACGTGGGCGCGGCGAAGATGACGAATTCGGATTGAAATTCGGTTTCGCCGGCGAGGACGCTTGCTCCGCGGCGTGACTGCGTGATGCGGTGCACCAACTGGCTGGTGCGGATATTCGCGCCTACTCGCTCTAGGAGGCGGCGAGTGATCCAGCCGTTGCCTTCGGGCCAGGTGAGCAGGCCTTTTTCCTCGGGTTCGCGAGCAGAGAAATAGTGGATGCCGGCCCAAGCGGAAGTGTCGCTTGCGAGGGCGCCGTAATCGTCGCGACAGGCGTAATTCATGTACCAGTTCAGGAGACGGGAATCGAAACCTTGTTGGCGGAGCCAATCCGAAAACGAGAGGCGATCGAGGCCCCGAAATTTTGAAGAGAGGCCGAGTTCGAGGGGAACAGTAAAAGAGCCGCTCTTGCGGAATTCGGTGAAAAGATTTTCGAGGTGTTGAAACTGATCGCGATCCTTGGGAGTGAGGCCGACGGCGGGTTCGATGCCTTCCTGCCAGCGGCCGTAAAGAAAGAGCCGCTCCTGTGGCGAGAAGACGAGATAGCGCTCTTCCCATTGGCCGTTTTTCAACACGCCGAGATCCTCGAAAAGTTCGCGGACGTAAACGGCTTTTGGGCCGGGGACGGGGACATAATGTGCGGCCCAGGGATAGGCGGTGATTTCGTTTTCTCCCCAGCGGGCGTTGCCACCAGGTTGGGCATTCATTTCGAGAAGAACAAAATCGGTGAAGCCGCGCTTGCGCAGGCGCCAGGCGGCACTGAGGCCAGCGATACCGCCTCCGACGATGACGATGGGAACTTTTTCGACGCGCTTCGGCGCGGGGAAAGAGGCGCGATCACGCAAGAGATGGCCCATCTGGAAGGAGTCGTTGACGAACCCGCCTGCGATCTTTTTTTCACTTTTCAGGGAAAGGCCAACGAGCGCCGCGCTGCCCAGACCGAGGAATTTGCGGCGGCCCAGCTTCAATGACTGATGTCCTTCCAGTCGTTCTCGTAGGCGCGGACGAGGACCTGGCTGTTGAGCTGGTTGGCGGGCATGGGGAGCGGAGCCATGTCCGGAGGAAATTGGAAGAGTGCGGGAAGGCCGTCCGTGCTGACGAAACGCAATCCGGCAGGGAGCGATTTGGGCGGAACGTATTCATGTGTGCCGGCCAAGACAAATCCCCATTCGCCGAACGACGGGACATAGACGTGGTAGGGATAGGTTTGCAGGCCGGCTTGCTTCAGCGTTTGCGCGATGCACCAGAAGGAATCGCGGGCGAACATAGGCGAAGTGCTTTGCACGACGAGAAAGCCCTGGGCGCTGAGATGGCGGGCGACGGCGCGGTAGAAGGCCGTGGTATAGAGCTTGCCGAGAGAATAACTCGTGGGATCGGGAAAATCGATGACGATGAAATCGAAATTGTCGGTGTTCGAATCGACCCAGGGGAAGGCGTCGGCATTGATGATGTGGACGCGGGGAGAGAGAAGAGATTTGTCGTTGAGCTTGGTGAGCATGGGGTTGGAAGAGAAAATCCTGGTCATCTCGGGATCGAGATCGACGAGGGTGATGCTCTCGACCTGCGGATACTTCAGGATTTCGCGCAGGGCGAGGCCGTCGCCACCGCCAAGAATCAGGACGCGGCGCGGGGCGGGGACAGCGGCGAGTCCCGGGTGGACGAGCGCTTCGTGGTAACGGTATTCGTCGCGGGAGCTGAATTGCAAATGGCTGTTGAGAAAGAGGCGGAGGTCGTCCTTGAAGCGGGTGAGGACGAGATGCTGGTAACGGGTGTCGCGGGCAAAGATAATTTCGTCGGCGTAGATATTGTCTTCGGCGGTTGAGGTGATCTGTTTTGCTTCGGCAAGTCCTGCGCCCAGGGCGCACAAGACGACGAGACAGGCAAGGCGCAAGCCGCGCGTGGCGGGAAGCTGACTGGCGAAGAGGAAAGTGCTCCAGAGCGCGACGCCAGCGTTGATCAAGCCGAATAACATCGCGGAACGGACCAGGCCAAGGCGCGGAACCAGCAGGATCGGAAAAAGCAGAGAGGCCGCGAGCGCACCGAGATAGTCGAAGGTCAGGACGTGGGCGATGACGTCGCGGAATTGGTAGCGGTCCTTGACGATGCGCATGAGCAGAGGAATTTCGAGGCCGACGAGAACGCCCATGACGACGACAAGCGCGTAGAGAATCAATTCGAAACCTTGGGTGAATGCAAAGGCGAACATCAGCAGAGCGGAAGAAAAGCCGCCGATAACGCCGAGGAGAAGCTCGATCCACACGAAGCGATTGACGAGGCCGCGATTGATGTAGCGGGACAGAGCGCTGCCGATGCCCATGGCGAACAGGTAGGTGCCGATGATGGTGGAGAATTGAAAGACGCTGTCTCCGACGAGGTAGCTGGCGAGGGTGCCAGCCACAAGCTCGTAGATGAGGCCGCAAGCCGCGACCAGCAGCACGGAAATGAACACCAGGATGCCCATGGCCTAATGAATTGCGGCGGCAATGATGATGCAAATGCCGAGAGACATGGCGCCGACGAGTATGGCGAGGGCCATGTTGTGCTCCTGAACGATTTCTTTCCAAAGATGGTAGGGGGTGAGCTTGTCCATCACGATGAACGCGATGACAAAAATGAGAATTCCCATAAACGCGAAGACCAACGCGTTCAAGATGTTGCCAATGGGAGCGAAGTTCATCTTATTTGCCTCCTGTGTAATGGTGATAGCCGGCGTAAACGGAGCGGTACGAGCCGGGATTATCGCGGACGGACTTCGGAACGTTTTTTAGCTGATTGACGGTGTCGAGGCTCCAACCTCGGTATTGGCCGAAAGCGGCGGTGCTGAGAGTCAGGAACCCATAAAGAAGATAGAATTTTCGGAACATTATTCGTCGTCTCCTGAACTGCCGGACATATTGGACAACTGCATAGGCGGATGATCGCTTTCAGACCAACGAGAGCGCTCAAAAGTGTAGGCCCGGAAGGAAATGATGACAACCGGCAGGAGCAAAGCGAGAAAGGCGATGCCGTAGATTCCCAAAACCGGCACGTCGCGGGTCACGTCGACGGAGTACGCAAGGCCGGGAAGCAAAGGATCAGCCTCCGGCTCAATGCGCAGATAGTAGTGACCGGGAGGGACACTGGGAATAACGACGGCGTCAGTCTGCCTCCCCTCGCTCCAGGAACCATCGCTGTCGTAACCATGGTAGTAGCTCACTTCGCGACCGAAGTCCCACGCTTGTCCGGTGTCCTGATTGATAAGCGCATAGTTCAGATAGATCCAGTGGTTGTCCACGGGAGCGGAAGTTTTCACTTCCACGGTTGCAGGGTGGCCGGTGAGTTCGAACACGTTGGTGACAAAAGAAGCCTCGCCTCTTGCGTCGCCGCGATTCAGTTGAAAAGTCTGCTGAAGGATTGGCTCTTTTTTCGCACGCATGTCGAAACCGGCCATAAGCGCCAGGAGGAAAACAGTAAAAGCAGCGAAAGCGAGCCAGATTCCGGTGACGTTGGTGGCGACGAGGGAAGGCTGATTCTCGTAGACGCCCGTTGCTTCGGGCGGAGCACCGGGGAGCTTGAAGGCGTCCCAGATTTCGCGGCCGTACATGTACTCGCCGATGGACCAGGTGACTTCCTTGTTGAGCTTTTCGCTGGAGAGCACGCGCGGGGGATGGACGTAGTCCGTGACGACAGCGTGCTCGCCGACACGCACCTGCCAAGGAAATTCGCCAAGGACGAAGTCGGTGTTGGCATCAGACGTCTGGAAGTGCTTGTAGATCTCGCCGAAGTAATTGGTTGAGCTTCCCTCGACCATCGGAAGCTCTTTGCAAACAGTGATGTCGTTCCAGTGGCCGTTGTATTCAGAAAGATAGCGAAAGCCCTTGTAAGGATTGAATAGAAGGTATTCATCCCAAGAGTAACTTATGCCTTCCACTTTGCTGTGGCGCCGCTGAAAGCCGATGATCTCGTAGTCCGCGCCGCGGAGCTTTCCGCGGGTGCCTAGAGGAATGAGCGGCTTGAAGTCGCGCGTAATGGCCGCGAATTGCTGGAGGATGGCGAGGTTGGGATCTTTGGCGTCGAGGATGGAATGACAGCTCGCACACACGACCGTTACGGCCTGCCCGAACGAATGTAGCGTGATGGCGGCGCCGCACTGGGGACAATTTAGTGCTCTCGCTTGCGGCTTAGGGGGCCCGGAAAGCGGCGGTGCGCCGGCGCTCATCACCAGCCCTCGAAGCTGCGCAAATTTTTCAACTTAAGATCGTCGAATTCGATGAATTCACCGAGATACAAAGCGGGTTCGGAATCACTGTAATCGAGCGTAGCGAATTTCCTGGATTCCGTGCGTAGATCGGCAAAGGTGACGTCAGTCTTGTCCCAATACTGAAATGGCAATTCGCCTTCGACGCCCCGGTAGTGCGCGGGGGTGATGACGCTTACGGTAAAGCACTGGTTGCTCCAGGTGAATTGCTGGCCGACGTGGAGCTGCGCGGCGGGGGGAAGATTGGCCGTCTTCGTAGAGAATGAGAGCGCGTATTCGCTTTGCGCGTCGGAGAGCCAGGCGCTTGTGCCGTCGTTCATCATGACGTGCCACTCGTTCCAGCCGCCTTGATCGTACTCATAAAGGATACGGCCGACCACAACGAATGCTTTGTTGCCGTACTTGCCTTCCGAATTGATTTGAATGGGCGAACTGTCCGGCGGAAGATCGGCGACCTGTCCGACTTTTTTCAGGTCTACATCGGTGCGGACGAGGATGCTCTTGCAAAAATCGCATACGGTCTGCACGCTGCTGGACCAGCGAAAAACGATCTTCGCGCCGCAGTTGGGACAGTTGGCGACGGGCTGGGTCATCGCGAGTGGCCCACGGCGATGGCGACAAATGGTTTCGCCTCAGTCACTGGCGACCTGCTTCCATTTGGATTCGAAGGGGCGCTGCAGCCTGCGGACCGAAACGGAGCTGGCCGCGAAGAGTTGGCGCAGAACCGTTTCAAAGTCCCATTCGGCGCGCGGAAGGCAGCAAAAAAGATTGAGGCAGAGCGAGCCGTGTTCGGGAAACGTGTGACATGCGAGGTGCGACTCCGCGAGCAGGCACAGGCCGGTGATGCCTCCGGTGCCGGGAAACTGGTGCCATTGCGTTTCGCCGACCGGGCGGAGCTTCATCTCCCGGATGATCGTGTTGAATAATTCTCGTAAAGCAGCAGTGTCACGCAGCGACTGCGAGGAGCATCCGAAGGCTTCGACAACCCATTCGATTCCGCTCATGGCAGGCGGAGGCACTACACCTGGGGCTTTCCGCATTCCGGACAGAATTTGGAGCTGCGCGGGATGGGCTTGCCGCATTCGCTGCAGAATTTGGTTTCGGCGGCAGGAGCGCCGGCTGTGGCGGGCACCGCTCCACCAGCGGGCGCTGAGGTCGATTTCTTCACCGCGTCCATCATGGCCTGGCCCATGGCAACGCCTGCGCCGAGGCCCGCGCCGATTCCTACCGCGCCGCCGCCTTCATTGGCGGCCGCGATGGGAATGGCTTGCGCCACCTGATATTGCGTGAACTTGCCCATGTCGCCGAGGACATTCATGCTGATGCGCTGGTCGAGCACTTTCTGCAACTCGTCGGGCAGCGAAAGATTTTCGACTACAAAGCTGTCCAGGGTGAGCCCATATTCGGTGAAGGCCGGTTTGAGGGTTTCGCTGATTTTTTCGGCGAGGGCGCCCTGGTTCGCGGCCATGTCGAGGAAGGGTACCTGGCTCGCGGCGAACGCATCGGTCATCTTGGCGATGATGGTGTTGCGCAACTGGCCTTCGAGATCGGCGACACGATAAACGTCGCGCGTGCCGCTGATTTTGCTGTAGAAGGATTTGGCATCGCTCAACTGATAGGAGTAAATGCCGAAGCCGCGGAGGCGGATGGCGCCAAATTCCTTGTCGCGAATGGTGATGGGATTCTGCGTGCCCCAGTGCTGGTCGGTTTGAATCCGCGCGGAGAAGAAGTAGACATCGGACTTGAACGGCGATTGGAAGGCTTTATCCCAGTTCTTGAGATAAGTCAGGATGGGCAGCGTTTGAGTGTTCAGGGTGTAGAGACCGGGCTTGAAGACGTCCGCAACTTTCCCTTCATTTACAAAAAGAGCGGCTTGCGAATCGCGGACGGTCAGCTTGCCGCCGTTCTGGATTTCGCGATCCTGCATGGGGTAGCGGTAGGCCAGGATGCCGTCTTCCGGTTCGACCCATTCGATGACGTCGATCCACTGCTTGGAGATGAAGTCGCGAAGGCTCATGAGAAGCCTCTCTAACGGCGCACGGGTGAGCGAGAATTGCGGCCGATGAAAGCGATGCTACGGTGCGGCTCGCGGCGTGTCAATGGTTCGCATAAGAATACAATTGCCCGAATATAGCTGGGAGCAATTTGACTAAAGCAACCTACGCTAGCGCCAGCAAACACAGGGAGATATACCCCACCCCGGATTGCAGAAATATCACAAAATCTTCTATGAATCTTGCTGCCGCCCCACCGGTACAACGCGGAGGGGGTTTTGTATCCTGGCCAACTGTGTCATTATCCTGCGCGGTTCGAGACGGCCGATTCGCTTACGTTTTCCGCTCCCGCTCCAGAGTGATAAAGCAGAAAGCGGCGAATCCCGCGGAACAAGGACTTGATCTATCAATGGTAAATGTAAGTGTGAGCAGTTCAGGCAGAACGACCGAAAACGCGACCACGTACACGGGCGCGCTCGCTATCGTGACAAGCCTCTTCTTCATGTGGGGGTTCGTCACCGTGCTCAACGATATTCTTGTGCCCCACTTGAAGGCCATCTTCGATCTAAGCTACACCAAAGTCATGTTGATTCAGTTCGCGTTCTTCTCGGCGTACTTCATTTTCTCGATTCCTTCGGCAAAATTGATCGACTGGATCGGCTACAAGCGGACAATGGTCTTTGGGTTGATGACCATGGGTGTGGGGGCGCTGCTGTTTCGTCCGGCAGCGTCGGCGGCCTCGTACGCGTTGTTCTTGTGCGCCCTAATGGTGTTGGCGGCTGGCATTACCGCCCTGCAGGTGGCGGCTAATCCGTACGTGGCCGTACTGGGGCCGGAGAAAACGGGCTCGAGCCGGTTAAACCTGACACAGGCGTTCAATTCTCTGGGAACCACGATCGGGCCATACCTCGGGGGCCTCCTCATCTTGAGCGCGAATCCCAGGCGGATGGACGAATTGCGTCAGATGCCCGCGGCAGCGTTGCAAGCATACCGAGTTCAGGAAGCATCGTCCGTGAAGCTGCCTTACCTAGTCATCGGGATCGCCCTGATCTTGCTGGGGATAGTCATCAGCCTGGTCAAATTGCCCGCGATGCCTCATGCGGAGCGCCACGGAGAAACAGGACCCAAGACGAGCCTCTGGAAATACCGACATCTTGTCCTCGGTGCCTTAGGCATTTTTGTGTATGTGGGCGGGGAAGTTTCTATTGGAAGCTTTCTGATCAACTACTTCACCCAGAAAAATATCGGAAATATTACTGAAACGGCCGCGGCGGGCTTTGTGGCCTATTATTGGGGCGGAGCAATGGTGGGAAGGTTCATCGGATCCGCCATCCTGCAGAAGGTGGAGACGCGAATCGTGCTGGGCATAGCGGCGGCCGCAGCGTGCGGGCTGGTGCTCACTTCCATGCTGACCTCCGGGCATTTTGCCATGTGGAGTATCATCCTGGTCGGCTTTTTTAATTCCGTGATGTTCCCGAGTATCTTCACCCTAGGAATTGCCAAGCTGGGGCCTCTCACCGGGGACGGCTCCGGAATGTTGGTCATGGCCATTGTGGGGGGCGCGATTATTCCAGTCATGCAGGGAGCGCTTGCTGACCGCGTAGGAATTCACCACGCCTTTGTTCTGCCCGTCCTGTGCTACGTTTATATTTTTTATTATGCGCTCCGCGGCTCGAAGCCCTCAGGCCCCGGCATAGCTGTCACGTAGCGGCGAATAGCATGCCGCGCGCACAATCGCCCCTTAAACCGTCGAGTGCGTTAGAATTATAGGCGGAGGAGTGGGTGAGCGGTTGAAACCGGCGGTCTTGAAAACCGTTAGGCTCGAAAGGGTCTCGGGGGTTCGAATCCCTCCTCCTCCGCCAGGATTTTGAATTTTTGCGGCGCACGTCTCGGAATTCCAGCCGTTTGTTCGTTTATCTTTAGGCCAAACCGGGGCGACTGCGCTCTCGAATCCCTGCCCTGTGCGCCTACACTGGAAATAACCAGAGTATGACCTCCTCCCGCAGAATCGCCTGGATGGTGGGGACTTGGATCTTTATCCTCGTCATCTACACAACCGCGTCGCTGTTGCTGAAGCGAGGCTCGGAGTCGCTGCTTACGTTTGGGAATCTGGTGCAGTGCGTCTTGCCGCTGCTCGCCAACGCCGGCTTGCTGCTGAATGCCGGCACGCCGCATTGGCGACGGAACCTTTTCTGGATGCTGATCGCCATGAGCTGCACCCTTTGGATGATCGGCCAGTTCCAGTGGACCTATCACGAGGTCTATCTTCACAAGCCTCTTCCTGATTTGAACGCGGGGGATATCGTGTTCTTCCTCCGCGGCATCCCCATGATGGCGGCGCTGGCGCTGCGCCCGGATCGCCGGCGTGGCCAAATCCGATTGCGCTTCGGCTACCTAGATTTCGTCCTCTTGTTCACCTGGTGGACTTTTCTCTACGCCTACGCGGTCTTGCCATGGATTTATGCTTCGCCGATGGCCGCCCAATACAATTACAACTACAATTTGCTGGCCAACATTCAGAACATGGTCATCGTCGGGGGACTGGCGGCACTTTGGCTGACGTCCAGCGGAGCCTGGCGAATCGTGTACGCCAATCTTTTTGGCGGGGCAACTCTTTATCTGCTCAGTTCGCTGGTGATTAACGTGGCCATTCCGGCGGACAAGTACTATACGGGAAGTTTGTATGATCTCCCGTTGCTTTCCCACTTTCTTTGGTTTGCCCTCGCCGGCGTCATTGCCTATCACAATCAGGACCGGTTGGATGCTCCCACCGAAAACGCTTACGACTCCGACACGGATTCCACTTGGGAAGAAAACGTCTGGCCGGCGCGCCTGGCGATGGCGGCGGTAATCTCGCTCCCGGTCTTCGCCATCTACACGCTGCGGTTCAGCCATGATGATCCCGAGGTTCGAGATTTTCGCCTGATGGCCACCTTGATTGCTTCCGTCCCGCTGGCATTGTTGATCTTTCTGCGCACGCATCTTGCCGATCGGGACCGCTCGCGGCTTCTCGCACGGTCGGAACAGTCAATCGAAAACCTGAAGCGGCTGCAGGCGCAAATCGTGCAATCGGAAAAACTCGTTTCTCTTGGGCAACTGGCGGCCGGCGCAGCTCACGAAATCAACAATCCGCTGGCGGCGATCCTCGGTTTTTCCGATTTGCTTGCCGATGACCCCACGGTTCCGGAGAAGGCCCGGACGACGGCGGCAAAAATCCGGGATCAGGCGCGGCGCACAAAGACGCTGGTCGGGAATCTGTTGAGTTTCGCGCGGCAAGTGCCGGCCGAGCGCACCTTGCTGGACATCAACACGGTGGTAAACAACGCCGTGCAACTTCGCGCACTGGACCTGCGTTCAGGGACAACGCGCATCGAGCTGCAGTTGGAGTCGGTCCTCCCCGGCGTTCGGGGAGATGGAAATCAGTTGATGCAAGTTTTTTTCAACATTATCAGCAACGCTCTGGAAGCCATGGAGGCGGCCAATGGGGGCGTTCTGACGATCAAGACCATCCGCGACCGGGCCAACGTCGTCATTCTCTTCTCCGACACTGGCCCCGGCCTGAAGGACCCGCAGCGCGTTTTCGATCCCTTCTATACGACGAAACCAGTTGGAAAGGGCACAGGGCTGGGCCTCAGCATTTGCTTTGGCATTGTGCAAGAGCACGGCGGAAAGATTCTTTCCTATAACCGGCAGGAAGGCGGAGCCGTTTTCCGTGTGGAGCTGCCGGCGGTGATGGCAGCTTTTCCGGCGAAGGAATTGCAGCTCAGCACCGCGTCGACTGCGCCTCAGAAGCCTTCCTGACGAGACTCCGGTTCCGTGGCCTGCGCCTGGCTTAACGCGAAGATCAACAAACTTTGCGCAGGCGAACCCTATGGTTCCTCTGGTCGCTTCAGAATCCGCGCACCCTAACTCTCTGTCCGCAGAAGCTCCGCGTAGCGCGCGGCAATCACATGCCATGAAAAATATTGGCGCTGGGCCAGCCAGCTTCGCTGCGCCAGCGAAGTGCGGTAGTGCTCGTCCTCGAGAACGCGGAGCAGCACGTCTTTCAAGTCGCCCTTTTTCCCGGGTGAAAAAAGCGCCAATCCCGCTTCGGTGATGGGCGCGGCCGTTTCCGGGCCTTCGAAGGCGATCACGGGCAAGCCGCAAGCAATGCCCGCGATCGCGCTGCTTCGCCGCGAGGAAATGGGGCCGCGCACGAAGAGCAGAACGTCGGAAACGGAGAGAGTGCGCACCACGTCTTCTCCCGGAAGAACTCCGAGAACGTGCAATTCCACCGTACTATCGCGCAGGCGGTCCTTAAGCTGCGCCTCGGCAGATTGCGAGTTGCGGCCCAAAACAATCAGCCGCAAATCGCCGACGCGCGAAGCGGCAAATCGAACAGCCTCGACGATATTCTCGATTTCCCTGCTCCCCGATGGCCCTCCAGTGATGCCGAAGACCGCGACGCTGAGTTTTCCGCCCGTGGAAACACCCTTGCCCGACGCGGCTTCGCCGGACGCAGGCAAATTTGCTCCTACGGGAATGAAGCGCCCTTTGGCAGCTTGGCGCTTGACCCAGGAAATTTTTTCCATGGGAACCGTGAAAACGACAGCGTCGGAAAGGCGCAGCGCTTTACGCATGACATGCAACTGCGCGCGGCGGCGCACTCGGTCAATCAGCCGCCTTCCGGTGAAGGGCTCAATGTCGTGAAAAACTACACCCACGCGGGCACCGGCGGCCTTGAGAGTCTTAAGAATTCGGGGAAAGCGCAACGGGAAACCGCGTGCGGACCATGCCAGCGCGGTGTATTGAACCAGAACCCACGCTCCGCGCCATCCTGTAGCCCGGCGCCGAAGGGCGCTCGCCGCCCGAGTCCAACCGCTTTCGTCCCATGCAACTCTTTCGATGCTCAAGTTGAAATCTTCCGCGAACAGAGCTTCGCCGAGATAGCGGCAGTACTCTTCGACCGCGTCGGTGGGCGCGTCGGGCCGTCCGAGGAGCGCGATGACGGGCTGCCTGCTCATTTCAGAGCGCTCATTTTTCGACGAGAAAGCTTCCGATTACCAGCGCGTCCATCCCCGAGCTGAAAAATGTCCGTATCGCATCCGTCGGCGAGTGCACGATGGCTTCGCCGCGCAGATTGAACGACGTGTTCATGACCGCGGGCACGCCCGTGCGTTTCCCGAATTCGTCGATCAGCCGCCAGTAGAGCGGATTGGTTTCTTTCTCCACGGTCTGCGGCCGCGCGCTGCCGTCCACGTGCGTGACGGACGGAATTACTCGTCGCTTCTCCGGGCGCACCTGCGCCGTCAGGATCATAAATGGAGAATCCAACGCGCTTTCCAGATATTCCGCCGCCGCTTCCTTCTTGAACGAAGGCGCAAATGGCCGCCACCACTCCCGGAATTTGACCGCGTTGTTGACTTTCGTATTCATTTCCGGGTCGCGCGGATCGGCAAGTATCGATCGGCTTCCTAGCGCGCGTGGGCCAAATTCCATGCGCCCCTGAAACCAGTCGAGAATTTTCCCTTGCGAAAGCAGGTCCGCCGCGCTTGACGCTGGGTCTGGCAGCCTTGTGTATCGCAGCTTATACGTGCGCAGAGCTCCCTCGATTGTCTCGTCGTCAAAACATGGCCCCCAATAGCCGTGCCGCATCTCCTTGTTCGGCAATTGTCCGCTGTCGTCCAGATATGGAGCGAGCGCCGCGCCAAGCGCGACTCCATCGTCCGAAGCCGCGGGCTGCACGAATATTTTGTCAACGAGGCCCGCTGCCGCAATTTTCCCATTGGCTTTCGAATTCAGCGCCACGCCTCCGGCAAGGCAAACGTTCCGGGACCGCGTTTTCTCGATTGCCAACCGCACGACGTTCAGCATTGCTGTTTCGCAAGCGTCCTGCACAGCGTAGGCGATGTCTTTGTGCCGGTCGTCGATATCGCTCTCCGGGACGCGAGCCGGGCCGAGAAGCGCGGTCATGGCGGCGAAAGGGGCCGCGCCGTTGCCGACCAGTTGCCTTGTGTGAATGCGATACGGCGGTGCCTTCAAATCGATGAACGCGGACAAATCCACGCCCGGTTTCCCATAGGGCGCCAGCCCCATCACCTTCCACTCGTCGCTATTGGGCTGAAAGCCGAGAAACTCGGTGAATGCGCTGTAGAAATATCCCACCGAATCCGGAAACGGAATCATCAGCACCGGGTCCAGCCTGCCGTTGTGCCCGTGCCAGATTGTGGTTGCTTCCCACGCGCCGCGGCCGTCCATGACCACAACTGCGGCTTCATCAAACCCCGAGTACGCATACGCGCTGATGGCGTGCGCCAGGTGG
>Ga0207141_10156_pt3 | contig 17020 bp, 13 predicted proteins | sample Alteio_BWMinHeat_5_FD_153553 | JGI IMG/M metagenome (GOLD analysis project Ga0207141, IMG submission 153553) | Enriched cells from forest soil in Barre Woods Harvard Forest LTER site, Petersham, Massachusetts, United States -... | ecosystem: Environmental > Terrestrial > Soil > Temperate forest >... | reverse complement strand
ACATCGAGCCCTTTCCTCGGCACGCAAAGCGCATCCTTAATCGTCTGCGCCTGCTTGTCTTTATCGCACATGAGAGGAGAATGTTTGGCGGAGAACCCCTGCTCTCGGCTCGACACATTGGGAAGTGGGCAGTTCTGTGCGAGCGCTGGCCGGACCTGGCGCGGTTGCTTTCCGCGCAGCCCGAACTGATGACCCTATTGGAAGAGGCGGCCCGATATGACACCGCGATCAGCTCAACCGTGGGGGCCTATGGTAAGGATGCGACTCTACGAGAGTTTTGCCTGTCTAGGAGCACCGTCAGACTCGGTCCAGTAATGAGCCGGATCGTTCATTCCTCTGCCGCAGTCGACGCGCCGCGAACGTAACCTTGTGTCCTCTTTGATGCCGCATTTCTGCGATCTACGTCCTTTGGCGGGTGGCCCGGCCTTTGATCTTGAATTTTGGGTGCCCCGTCCTTCGCGGTTGGAAGGGCGGGGCCTTTGTCGACGTCGTTACCATGTGAATCCCAAATCAAGAACCCCGCCCTTGAAAAGCGTCAAGGACGGGGCACCCGAAAACCCCGTATCGCAACTCGGCATCGGCCTCTACCAATGATGGTATCCGTCTGTAAATCGCGGTGAAAAAGAAACCAAAGACCGGGCCAGCTTCCCCAGCATTTCGCGCGCACCTTAAGAGACCGGTTAAAAAACCACCGATTGACAACGGTTTCCGTCCGGCATACGATTCCTCACGGTCCTCGGAACACTCTGAGAACACTCAGTGTTCGCACATCCCAAACCTGGTTCGAGAGTGCCTTGGCTTAGCCGCCGAAGGAGATCAGCCGTGATGAACAAGAGAACGTCGATCCTCGTAATTCTGGCCGTTATGATCGTTGCGCTGCTGGCAATCGCGCGCACCGGCCGCACCGCGGGCAAGCCCGCCGCGGAAATCAAGATCGTCTCCGATGACATCGGCGGCGTGGTCACCAGCGCGAAAGGCCCGGAAGCGGGCGTGTGGGTGATCGCGGAAACAAAAGATCTGCCCACGGGCTATCGCAAAATCGTCGTCACCGACGATCAGGGCCGCTACGTGATCCCCGAGCTGCCCAAAGCGAACTACGACGTGTGGGTGCGCGGCTACGGCCTGGTGGATTCCGCGAAAGTGAAAGCGATGCCCGGCAAGATGCTGAACCTCACCGCCGTCGTCGCGCCCGACGAGCACGAGGCCGCGAAATATTATCCCGCGGCGTACTGGTATTCCCTGCTGCACATCCCGCCGAAGAGCGATTTTCCCGGCACGGGCGACAAGGGCAACGGCATCTCCGAGAAAATCACGGACCAGGGCCAGTGGATTGAAAACGTGAAGACCGACGGCTGCGAAGCCTGCCACCAGCTCGGCGACAAAGCCACGCGCGAAATCGAGTCCTCGCTCGGCGCGTTTGATACTTCGCTCGCTGCGTGGGATCGCCGCATCAAGTCCGCGCAAGTCGGCCCGATGATGAACGCCGTCTCCGTTCGCGTGGGCCGCAACCGCCTTCTCACCGAATACGCCGACTGGACCGATCGCATCAAGGCCGGCGCGCTTCCGCCAGCCCCGCCGCGCCCGCAAGGCGCCGAGCGCAACGTCGTGATCACCGAGTGGGACTGGGCCGGACCGAAGGAATATTTCCACGATGAAATTTCCGTGGACCGGCGAAACGTGACTTCCAACCCCAACGGCCTCGTCTACGGGGTGCACGAAGACAGCTCCGACTTCATCACCGTGCTCGACCCGACGAAGAATACCTTCAAGCAAATCGCGATCCCCTACAAGCCGGGAACGCCGATGGCCGAGCCGGAAGAGCTTCTTGAGCCTTCGCCCTACTGGGGCAACGAGCAAGCCGCCGTTTCGCATGCCACCGCGCACAGCTTGATGATGGACTCGCAGGGCCGCCTTTGGACCGCCGCCGCGACGCGCGACCGATCGAATCCCGCCTATTGCAAAAAGGGCTCGAGCGACCAATTCGCGATGTCCTTCCCGATTTCGAACAGCTCGCGCCAGACCAACGTGTACGATCCCAAGACGGGCAAGTGGGATCTGGTGGATCTCTGCACCAGCACACAGCACCTCATGTTCGCCGAAGACGCGAACAACACGCTCTGGTTCAGCAATCCCGGCGGCGACAACGTCGGCTGGCTGAACACCAAGATGTATGACGAAACCCACGATGCCGAAAAATCGCAGGGCTGGACGCCTTTCGTTCTGGACACGAACGGCAATGGCAAGCGCGACGAATACACCGAACCCGGCCAGCCGATGGATCCCACGAAGGACATGCGCATCAAGGTGGGCTTCTACGGCGTGAGCCCAAGCCCGGTCGACGGCTCGATCTGGGGCACAGTGCTCGGCTTCCCCGGCGCCATCGTTCGCCTGAATCCCGGCTCAGACCCGGCCCACACGGCGCTCGCGGAGATCTACGAAGTGCCGTGGAACAACCCCAAGGCTCCCGTGCAGGGATTCTCTCCGCGCGGAATGGACATCACCAGAGACGGCGTGATCTGGACCGTGCTTTCCAGCGGACACCTCGCTAGCTTCGATCGCCGCAAGTGCAAGGGCCCGCTGAATGGCCCAACCGCCACCGGCCAGCACTGCCCCGAAGGCTGGACGCTGTATCGCACGCCCGGCCCGAGCTTCCAGGGCGTGACCGGCTACGGCAGCGCGGACACGAACTACTACAACTGGGTCGATCAATTTGACACGTCCGGATTCGGCAAGGACACGCCGATCGCGACCGCCAACGGAACCGACGCTCTTGAAGCGCTCGATCCGAAAACCGGTAACTGGACCGTGATGCGCGTTCCCTACCCCATGGGCTTCTTCGCCAAGAGCCTGGACGGCCGCATCGACGATCCCAAGGCCGGCTGGAAGGGCCGCGGCCTCTGGTCCACCTACGCGACGCGCACCCCGTGGCACCTCGAAGGTGGCAAGGGCACAACCAGCAAAGCTGTGAAGTTCCAAGTGCGCCCCGATCCGCTGGCCAACTAAGTCTTTCCGGCGCGCCAGAAGGCCCGCTCGTGGACCTTCTGGCGCGTTTTCGTTTCCAGGTTCGCTGCTCCGAACATCTCGAAGACGCTCTTTCCTTTCCCTGATATAATCGCCACAGTTCAGGTGCGTCTCCATGCAAAGCGCCATTGTCAAAGACCCGGACATTCTCGGCGGCGAGCCGGTTTTCCGCGGCACGCGCGTTCCCTTCAAGATTCTTCTCGAATACCTCCAGGGCGGAGACAATCTGGACGATTTCTTGGCGCAGTACCCTTCCGTCAGCCGTGAAATCGCCGTTTCGGCCCTCGAAGAAGCGCGAATTAGCCTGGTTTCCCAACTCAAGTGAGGGTCTTGCTGGACGAGTGCGTTCCATCGGCGTTGAAGCACGCTATTTCTTCCGCCGAACACATTTGTTCCACGGTTCAGGAAGCCGGGTGGTCAGGCAAAACAAATGGACAGTTGCTGGACCTTGCCGAAAGCGCTTTCGACGTGCTTGTCACGCTGGATACAAATCTTCGCTACCAGCAGAACTTGACCGGACGTCGGATTGCCGTGGTCGTTTTGGCAGCGCGGTCGAATCGATTGGAGGATCTCAGCGCGCTGTTCCCGAGCTGTTTTGAAGCCGTCGAGAAGATCAAGCCTGGCGAAATTATTTACGTTGGTAGGCCCCACTAGAATCTTACTTCTTCTCTACAAACATCGCCGGGTAGCGCTTCCGCGTCGAGTGGAACGATCTGTGTGGCGATAGGCTGCCGGGAAAAGCGGTAACCTTTACACTGTCACTGCACGTGACAGGTGTCACTACCCCTTCCGCAAACCTTGCGATACATTTCCCACCGCCCAAAGGAACTTTCGTCCGCGAAAGGCACCGATATGAAGCGCTTCTGCGTCCGTACCCTCCTCCTTCCCGCTTCCCTTCTCCCATTCATTGCAGGGCGCGCTCGAGCCGACACGCTTAGAATTACGAGTACTCCACCCGGAGCCACTGTCGAAATCGATGGCGTGGTAGTCGGAGCCACGCCATACGAAATGAAGGTGCCTGGCGGTTACTTCCATCGGACCCTTACCGTGTTTGGCGCCCGCCTCGGCCATGCCATGACTCTCCGCGTAAGTATGGATGGCTACGCTACGAAGGAAATCGTTATGACCGAGGGCCCCGTGCGATGGGTCTCGCTCACCGGCATCGACAATGGAGAGTACTGGCTGCTGAAAACCGATCACTTCGACGTTGCGCTCAAGCCTGTTTCCAAGTCTTTCACGGGCGCCGTCGCAGCAACACTCGCAGGAAACTCGACGATCGAGATGCGGCCGGAACTCCCGGTCGAGAACGTAGTGGAACAATCGAAGCCCGCGGTCGTCTTGCTAAGGGGTGCGGAAAAACAAGGGAGCGGATTTTTCATTACCGAGACTGGAGTGATTGCCACGAATGCCCACGTGGCCCGCGGCGAGGATATGCTGGTCGCGGAAATGTCCACGGGGCAAAAGCTCGAAGCCAGCGTAGTTTACATCGACGACGAAAAAGACATCGCCCTGGCCAAGGTCGACGGCAGCGGCTTCCAGCACCTGACGCTGGCCAATCTGACGACGGTCCGCCAAGGTCAGACGGTCGTGGCGCTGGGAAATCCCGGCCACGGTTTGCCGTTCTCGGCCACCAGGGGGATCGTGAGCGCTGTCGGTGAATCGGAAGGCAATGGCAGGGGGACGTGGATTCAAACCGACGCGGCCATTAACCCGGGTAACAGCGGCGGGCCACTCCTCAATGGCCATGCCGAGGTTGTGGGCATCAACACTCAAAAAGTCGTTGCCAAGGGCTTTCAAGGCATCGGCTTCGCCCTCAGTTCGAACGACCTGATCGAGGTACTCCATCGTTTCTACCCGGCCGTTACGGCTCCCGCGTCGCCACCGCACGAAGCAACCGGCGAATTCGGGACCGTTACCGTCTCCTCCGACCCGGATGGCGCCGATGTGTATCTTGACGGAAAATTCGTAGGCAACACGCCGGCCGTTCTTAAGATTCCCGTGGGGGAGCACGCGGTGAGGTTAACGTCTCCAAACCGTACCGATTGGCAGCGAGCGGTCGAAATGCTGAAAGATAGCGAGATCAACTTAAAGGCCAAGCTCGCGACCGAGAATCGCCTGGCGGGCAGAAACTAGCTCAATTTCCGCTAATTTCCTTTGCTTCCTTTACTTCTTCTCCACAAACATAGCGGGGTAGTGTTTCCGCAGGTTTTCAACTTTTGGATAGTCGTTGATCACGATGTACATGTTTTCCGGATGCAGGTCCATGTAACCCTGGTGATAATCCTCGGCGGGATAGAATTTTTCGAGGGGAACGATCTGCGTGACGATCGGCTGCCGGAAAACCTTGGCCGAGTCGAGTTGCTTTACGTAGGCTTCGACGACGCGCTTCTGGTCTTCCGTAGTGTAGAAAATTGCGGAGCGGTATTGCGTGCCCTGGTCCGGGCCTTGCCTGTTGAGCTGAGTCGGGTCGTGCGCGACCGAGAAAAATACTTTCAGGATTTGCCCGAACGAAATCTGCGACGGATCGAAGATTACTTCGACGGACTCCGCGTGTCCGGTACGGCCCGAGCAGACTTTTTCATAGGTCGCCGTGTTGGCCGCGCCGCCGGAATAGCCGGACGTGGCGCGCAGCACGCCCTTCAGCCGCTCGAAGACCGCCTGGATTCCCCAGAAGCAGCCGCCCGCGACGACCGCCGTCTCGCGGCCCTTCGCCGCAGCCAGCGGATTGTCGACAGCCGGATCGGGAAGCGCGACAACTTCATTCGATGAATTGCAGCTCGCTCCGCCAAACGCCATGTCTTTGACCTCTTGAACTTGATTTTACTACCGGGGAGGCGCTCTTGTCATTCTGAGCGAAGCGAAGAATCTCTCTGCGAATTGGGCGCCTGCACGGAGAGATTCTTCGCTTCGCTCAGAATGACAAAAACTCAACGGGCTAATGCGTAATTAGGTCGTTCCCTTCGCGCCGGGCGGCGCTGCCGGCGCCTGCTTTGCTCCGCCGGGCCGATTCCTTCACAATTTGCTCCGCCATGTCTCCGCTCACCGGGCAGCCTGTATCATTCACGCGGCACTGCGAAAGCGTCAGATCGCACCCGCAAGTGCAGCTCTCGGAGTTCAGTCGCCGCAGCGCGATCTTCTTCTGATCCGCAGTCAGTCCCTTGAAGCTCACTCCCGGCAATTCGGTGGCGTTCGCGGCATTTTTCAAAAAGAGCTGGCCGCTATCCACGAACGTTTCGACCCGCGCGTAGATGGGCATGCCGAGCAGGGCGCGAATCTCCTGATCGTAGGCGTCCTTTGGGTAGAGACCGCTGTGCTTGGTCACGACACGCCCTTCGGTGTTGATCAGAAACGTGGTGGGCAGCGCCGGCACTCCGCCGTAGGATCGGACGATTTCGCGCGTGGCCATGACGATGGGATAGTCCATGTTCTTTGCCAGAACAAACTTGATGACCCCGTCGGGCCCGTCGTCATCCTCGGAAATGCCGACGATCTCCAGCTTGTCGCCATATTCCTGTTTCAACTGGAGCAGCTCGGGAATTTCGTAACGGCACGGCGGGCACCAGGTGGCCCAGAAATTCACCATCACGACCTTGCCCGCCCAATTATCCTTGGTCACCGGATGGCCGAAAATGTCCTTGGTATCGAGCGGCGGCGCCGGTTCGGGGTCCTTTACGAATCGAATGACCGGTTGATTTGCATCGAGCCGCTGCGCCGCAGGGGCAGCCGCTGACGGCCGCACAGCGGCGCGCGGCGCGCAGAACAATCCCAGCGTGGCCGCGGCTGACAACGTGAGAACGGGAATGGTCGGGCGAATCATGGCACTATTGCTATTATGAAGTTGCTGGAGAATCAAAACAAGCGGGGATCGCGTATTTGCCGGGGATATAGTAACGCGGGTCGAATCGTGGGTGACATTCAGCCCGCAAGCGCCGGCAAGACCGGCAGATCGCACATCCGAATTTAAGTATCGAGTTAAAAATGACGGTTGACTTCGGCCAGCGCCGCGCTTATGTTTTCCCAAAATCGATGGAGGAATACACTCCGTCACTTTTTGAGGGTTACGAGTGAAAACGAAACGAATCGTCTTCGCACTGACCGCCGTCGCCGCGTGGATTCTCCTGGCCGGCCCGATTTTCGCGCACCACTCCACGGCGGAATATGACATGGCCGCGGTCACCTCTATCAAGGGCACGGTCACAAAGTTCGAGTGGACGAACCCGCACGCCTACATCTATATCGAAGCGAAAGACGACAAAGGCGCCACAATCTCCTGGACCGCCGAACTCGCGAGCCTGGGCATGCTCGCTCGCGTCAACTGGAAGCGCGACACTGTAAAGCCGGGCGATGAAATCACAATGGTTGGCAATCGCGCCAAGGACGGCCGGCTGGTGATGCGCCTCGAGAAAATCGTCTTTTCGAGCGGGCAGGAACTCTCAGCAGTTGTCCGGTGAGGCATCTCGCCTTGCTTCCCTCAAGGAGTTTCATCGTGCAAAAGCGCTTGAAAGCATTCACGCTGTCCGCAGCGGTACTGATTTTTGTTTCGTCCGTGCTGCTGGCGCCGGGCGCGGCCTCTGCTCCGGCGGGCGGCACTCCCGACCTCACCGGCGTGTGGATGATCGATCAGTTTCACCCGGCCCTTTTTCCCAAGGGAACGACGCCGCCGTTCACTCCCTGGGCCGAAGAGCGATTCAAGAAGGCCGACACAAAGGTCAACGACCCGAATCTCGCCTGCCTGCCGCACGGAATTCCGCGCGTCATGTACGTTCCGTTGCCAATGGAAATCTTTCAGGTGCCGGGCAAAATTCTGATCTATATCGAGGCGGGCAACCAGGTTCGCCAGATCCACCTGGATCGCGGCCACCGCGACGATATCGGCCCCACCTACAACGGCGACTCCATCGCCAAATGGGACGCTGACACGCTCGTCGTCGACACGGTCGGATTCAACGACATCACATGGCTCGATCACGCCGGGCTTCCCCACTCGGAAGACCTGCGCGTCGTGGAACGTATCCACCGGGTTGATCACGACACATTGGTCGACGATTTCACCATCGAAGATCCGAAAGCCTACACGAAGCCCTGGAAAGCCTCGCAAACCTACCACCTGAAGCCCGGCTGGGAAATCGCGGAATACGTCTGCGACAACAATAAGTACGTCTACCACGAAAAGTAGTCTTCCTGTGTAGGCTTTACAGTTTTCGTGGCCGGGCCGGCCTCCGATCGGAGGTCTTAGAGGTGGGAACGGGCCCACCTTAACTTGATCCTTCATTCAACCGTCCGAGAATCCTGCTTTTCAATCAGCTCTTACGGTCGCAAGCCGACCCGGCGCTCGATTTCCTGAAAGCGAGAATCATCCCGCAAATTGTCGAAGTGGGGCCACGCTTTCATCTGAATTAAGTTGGTCGCGCGGTTTTCGCACGCGCTTTCCAGAGCTTTTATCGCCAGTTCCCTCTCCATCAAGCCTTCATACACGATCGCAAGGCTGAAACCGGAAACGTATCTCGTCTTGGACAGTTCTTGTAGCTCCCGAATAGCGCCCCAGGCTCGTTCGCGGTCGCCGGATTTACCTTGAGCGCGAGCTATGAGGGCCCTTGAGATAACAAGAGCGCCACCAAGCGCTATGCCTTTCTCGTACGTTTCGACGGCTTCCTGATACCTCCCTTGTTGTTCATACGCCGTGCCGAGCGTCCAATAGGAAAGAGTCATATTGGGGTCGACTTCGAGCGCGGTGTGAGCTTGTTCGATGGACTGATCGAGCTTGCGCGCGAGTAAAAGAACGAATGCCAAGCCTGCGTTCAGCAGTCCCGACATCGGGTCGCGACTCAGCGCTTCGGTAGCTTCTGAAATAGCCTCTTCAAAACGTCCGAGTTCGGCTAAAAGATACGAGTAGTGATAGTGAGCGGTTGCGTAGTTTGGGTTGAGTTCGATGGCCCGCTTGTACTCGTTCTCAGCCTCCCGCCAGTTCCAGTCATAGTTCTTCACGATGGTGGCCAAAACGCCATGGCCCTCGGGTAAATTGGGATCAATTTCCAGAGCTCGCAGCGCGGCGTCCCTGGCTTTCGGGTAAGCCACATTGGGATCGACCGCGCCGTAGTAGCAAGGGACGGATATACATTGGGCGAGTTCCGCGTAAGCGAGCGCATAGTTCGGATCCATCTGAATGGCCTGGGTCAAGTACTCTGTTCCGCGCCGGAAGCCTTCCGCACTTCTCCTCTCGCACCAACGGCGCGCTCGCACATAAAGCTGATAAGCTTCTATATTTTCCGTGTACCGCTTCGTGAGCCGGCTTTCATCTTCTCCGGTCATTTTCAGCCGGAGTTTCTGGGATACCTCGCGGGAAATCTGGTCCTGCACCGCAAACACCTCGGTCAGGTCACGATCGTATTGGTCTCCCCAAATCTCCTGCCCGTTCGAGATATCCAGCAAATCAACATGCAATCGCAATTGATTCGTACGCTGCCAGATTTTGCCGATGAGTATTGCTCTCACTCCGAGCTTGCGGCCGATTGCCAACGGGTCACCCGGCTGATTTTCGCCGCTGGAGGCGCTCCGCCAAGAAATCACGCGCAGGCTGGGTATCTGCGAAAGGCTGTGAATGATGCTCCCGGGAATCCCGACGGCCAGGTAATCCGTATCGGGATTGGTGCTTTCATTCTCGAATGGGAACACTGCAATCGAATCGATCGGCCCGCCACGTTCCGAGTGGTTTTCAGGCGTGACGGCGACCGGCACGAGGAAACGATAGCCGCGGCGTGCGAGGGTTTCGATAAAACGGGGGTCGTCGGCTGAATCACCCAGGGCTTCGCGCAACTTGTTGATGGCCTTGTTCAGGCCGTGATCGAAATCCACGAACGTATCGGAAGGCCAGAGCTTTCTCCGCAGCTCCTCGCGAGTGACCACCTGCCCCGGACTTTCAAGCAGAATTGCCAGAATCTGAACAGGCTGCTCCTGAACCTTGACCTTGACGCCCTGTTTGCGCAGTTCTCCCGCACGCAGATCCAGCTCAAAGGAGCCGAAGCGTAAGGGCCGCGTGTGGGAAACCCTATCTTCCATCGGGGTCTCGACGATCCCTCTTTCGATTTTGGGGAGCTTATCATCGCATGGGCGTTCCCTCAATTACGACTTTCCGTCGTCCCATTTCTCTCGCTAGACCTTACTCCTGTGGTTAACATTCGCCCGGGGGACAAAAGATTCACCTCCAGGGGAGACGCAGGGCATTGCAGTCCATTTGGTCCTCCGCAAGAATGCCGCTCACACAGGCAGTCTCCATTCCTAAGACCGGAGACTAGAGAAGCAAGGAGAGGTCCGCCATGACATCGAAGAATTGCGCATCGCTATCCGGACTTTTCGGCGTTGCTCTGGGCCTGCTGCTGCTTCCGCTGGCGCCAGTCTGGGCGCAGACGGTGACAGCCACGGTCACTGTGGGGAACGGTCCTGAAGACGTGGCGACCAATACGCTGACGAATAAAATCTATGTTGTAAACTCCATCGGGGCCAACAGGAGCGGCAATGTAACGGTCATCGACGGCGCGACCAACTCTACCACCACGGTGCCGGTAGGACTCGATACTCGCGCTGTGGCGGTGAACGAAATCACCAACAAGATTTACGTCGCTAATTTGGGCAATTGTACTCTGTTCGGCAATTGCAGCAGCCATGGCAGCATTACCGTGATTGATGGGGCCACCAACTCCACGAACACAATCATCGATCCCAATGCGAACGGCCCGCACGCTGTGGCTGTGAACCCGGTGACTAACAAGATCTACGTGGCAAACAACTTGAGCACCAATGTTACTGTCATTGACGGCGTCACCAATTCTACGACTACGATCAGCGATCCCAACGCCAATGGTCTTGATGTATATGCGGTAGCCGTGAACCAAGTGACCAACAAGATTTACGTCGCCAACCACGGCAGTTTGTTTGTCGGCACCAATCCGGGCAACGTAACCGTAATTGACGGCGCCACCAATTCCACTACTACAGTCACCGACCCCAACGCGGTTGGGCCGATCGCCGTGGCGGTCAACCCGGTGACCAACAAGATCTACGTGGCCAACGGAGGCGGCTATCCTGGGCCCAACCACGGCAACGTCACCGTGATTGATGGCGCGACGAACTCCGTTACCACGATTACCATCGATCCCAATGCGATTGCGCCGAACGCCGTGGCGCTGAACCAAACCACTAACAAGATTTACGTAGCCAACGCAAACGATACCGCATTAACAGGAGTCGGCGGCGTGACCGTGATCGACGGTACAACAAACGCCATCTCTACCATTAGGGATCCAAACGCATGGTTTCCGAATGCCGTGGCCGTGGATTCGGTGACGAATACAATTTACGTGACGAGCGAGGGCTGTTTTCCTGATGATGGATGCAGAAACCCGGGCCCTGTCACCGCAATTGACGGACCGACGAATTCGGTTACGACGATCATCGACCCCAAGGCGAAAAACCCGGGAGGCTTGGCGATTGACCCGGCTACCGACAAAATATATGTGGCAAATATAGGCAGCAGCAACGTCACCGTGATCGATGGAAGCAAGACACCCTCCGAATTCACGGTCTCCGTGATTGATTACGGCAGCGGCACAGGGACCGTCACCAGCAATCCTCCAGGCATAAATTGCCCAACCACCTGCGCAGCAAGTTTTTCCTTGGGGACAATGGTTGGCTTGACTGACTCACCAGCTTCGGGCTCCGCCTTTACTTCTTGGAGTGGTCTCTGTGCAGGTAGCGGCGCATGCAACGTAACCGCGACCGGGTTCGTCAATGCGACCTTCAACACAATTCCGCCACCGCCGGACTTTTCTCTCTCACCGGCATCGACGAGCCTGACGTTGCAGCGAGGAGCACAAATGACGGACGCGATGACCCTTGCTCCGCAAAATGGCCCGTTCGCAACCGCAATACAGCTCACGTGTACAGTTATGGGGCCGGCGCCCTTGCCGACCTGCGGCCTCAATCCGACGTCAGTGACACCCGGAGCCAATTCTGCGACTTCAACGCTAACGATCACCGCGCCTGTAGCATCTGCGACGCTGCGGCCGACCATCCGTTGGCAGGTCAAGTCGCTCTATGCCGCGTGGCTGCCACTTCCGGGAATTATCTTATTCGGCATGGGGTTTTTCTCCCGCAAACAAAGGGTCCGCAGTCGCAACCTGTGGCTGCTCACCGGTAGCCTTTTCACCCTGCTTGCCGTGGCGGCGGGCTGCGCAGGAGGCAGCAACACACCGCCCCCACCGCAGAACTACACGGTCACCGTCATAGGCACTTCCGGTGCGATTCAGCACACGACCCTGGTAACAGTCACGGTGAAGTAGTGAATGGAATTGTTCTCGCAAATGCTTTTCTTAGCAGGCCGCGGAAGAACTCGGGTGGCGTGGTAGAAGAGCGACTCTCAACAATTATGCACGCAAGAAATCGTGCATAACACCAGCACCACTCCGACGATAACCGTCGTCGAGAAGTAGTCAGGTCGTTTGATGTTGCAGGATCAGATGCAGGCTAAGCTCTCCGCAGCGAAGCGACTTCCACCTGGCGAGTCGGCGGCGGTCGGCGAGCTTCAACCGGCACCCAAACGAACAGGAGGCAATATGAAAAGCGGGATATTGACATCCATCATCGCAATGACTGTATTCGCCGCGCTAGCCATGCCGATCCGGTCGGCCGCGCAGGATCAACAGGAACACGTCAAGAAGCAGGTTCTTTACTCCGTAAAGGACCTGGGCACGCTCGGCGGTACGCTGGGCGTGGCCGAAGGCATCAACGACAGAGGCTTGGTGGCTGGCACAGCCAATCTGGCGGGCGACCAGAGCACGCACGCTTTTCTGTGGCGGGAAGGAGTGAAGACCGACCTCGGCACACTGGGAGGGGTGAACAGCTCTGAGCAGTGGGCAGTGAACGACGACCGAGGCCTGATCGTGGGCGCGGCGGAAACCTCCGCAGGGGATCCTGCCAATGAGGACTTTTGCGGCTTTGATGCCGACTCGGGCGTTCCTCCAACGGGCTTGATCTGTCTGGGATTTCTCTGGCACGACGGCGTGATGACCGCCCTCCCCACGCTGGGCGGGAATAACGCCCAAGCCACCGGTGTTAACAACCGTGGCCAGGTCGTTGGCCTTGCGGAAACTGGCACCCTCGACGCAAACTGCGCCGCGCCGCAGATGTTCGATATTGAAGCAGTCATCTGGGGACCGCAGGTCGGCGAGATACACGCACTTCCTCCCCTTCCCGGTGATGCTTCGTCGTGGGCGACCGGCATCAACGACGGCGAGCAAGTCATCGGCATGTCAGGGAAGTGTGTCTCCCCGAACTTCAACGCCCACGGAGGAATGGTGCCCCAACATGGCGTGATCTGGGAGAACGGCGCCGTGACCGACTTGGGGAACCTCGGGGGTACCCTTACCAACTTCCCCTTCGCCATCAACTCCAAAGGCCAAGTGGTCGGGTATTCTACCTTAGCGGGAGATCTACATTTTCATCCGTTCCTGTGGCAGAAGGGCGTCATGTCCGATCTGGGTGCGTTGCCCGGGGACACAGATGGTCTAGCTTTCGGCCTCAACAATCGGGGCGAAGTGGTCGGCGGGTCATGTACTCCAACGACCTGCCGCGCCTTTCTTTGGCAAGACGGCGTCATGACCGACGTCAACACTCTTGTAAAGCCAGGCTCAACCCCGCTGTATCTGGTCTTCGGTAATGACATCAATTCTCAAGGCGAGATCGTGTTCTTCGCTTTCAATCCGAGCAACGGTGAGTTCCATGCTGCCCTAGCGATCCCATGCGACGAGAAACACGCAGGCAGTGAAGGTTGTGAGGATAGTGCTGCGGGCGCAACCAGCGGGTGGATCCAACCACTGACGCAATGATCCAGCTCGACGACACGTCCTTGCAGATTAACGGCTATCGCACGCCGCAAGCGATTTCTGCCACGCAAACGCGACTGCCTTGTCGACTGTCCAGTAGGCCCTGCCGCCGGTCCCATGCAAATTAGGCCGTGATCGAAATTCGTTGTATCCAGGGCCGGAGAAGAGTAGTCTGCGCAGAAATAGGCCCACGTCTGAAATTCCGGTCAAGACGGTCCCCTCCTGCACCCATGCAGGACACACCTGGAGAGGAGGACAAGCTATGCCAGCCTCATATCAGATCGACAAAACGCGGCGATTGGTTATTAGCACTGCATCCGGCTTCCTGACGGCAGCCGACATATTGGCTCATCAGCGGAAGCTCCTGGTTGATCCCAGCTTCGACCCCGACTGTTCTCAGATCGTGGATTGCACCGCCGTTACGGGAGTCGATCTCAGCCCGGATGACGTGCGCGAGGTGACGGCCGCGACGATCTTCTCGGCGCATTCTCGCCGCGCGGTGCTCGTAGCCACGGACGAGCAGTCCGGCTTCGCCAGCATGTTCAAAATGATGCGCGAAGCGCAGGGCGAATACGGAATCCGGGTGTTCCGCGACCGGGCTGAGGCATTGCGCTGGACGATCCCGGAACAGCAGGCCTCCTCCAAAACCGCGTAGCAACGGCCCTGGGAGAAGCGACCTCGAGTTTGCGCCACAAGTGTAAGTAGGGGGATCGGATCCTCGCCACCTGCGCCACGCCGTTTCTCGTTTTCTTAGTCGACGCCCGCCGCCTCTCAAAAATCGACCGGGCAAAAATACCGCAAAAAATAGCTTGACATCCACAGTCATGCAGGAGTATCCCCGCACACACGTACACACATTAGTCCACTGGGCCACGGCGAGGACCACGATGTCTATCGCTCGAAGCGACGTTGAGGCCATCCATAAGACGAAAGTCTACGAGAAGATAGCCCTGCAAATTCAGCGCCTGATTTGCGACGGCGCGTTGAAGCCGGGCGAGAAGCTGCCCCCGGAGCGCGAACTGGCAGGCATGTTTCATGTCAGCCGCGGCTCGCTGCGGGATGCTGTTCGAGCGCTAGAGGTGACCGGTTTTGTCGAGGCGCGCCACGGAGAGGGTACCGTGGTCCGCACTCCTTCCGCCGATTCCCTGCTGAACCCTCTGACTGCGGCATTTCTCCACCGTCGGGAATTCGTGGGCGAACTCCTCGAATTTCGCGCCATGATCGAGCCGGTGCTCGCCAGGCGAGCTGCCCGCCACGCTTCCCTCGAAGATTTGCAGCATCTCCAGAAAATCATCCAGCGCCAGCAGGAAAAGGTCGATCGCGGCGAGCTGGCCATCGAGGAAGACACCGAGTTCCACAACACCATCGCGCACGCGGCCAGAAACGAAGTGGTGCTGAACGTCCTGGACGTTTTCATGGATCTCTTGAAAGAGAGCCGCGAGCAGACCCTACAAGTGGAAGGGCGGCTGCAGAAATCGCTCGAAGGCCATCGCCAAATCTTGCACGCGATCGAGCGACGCGACCCCGTGGCCGCGGAAGCCGCGATGCGGCGGCACATCGAAAAAATTGAGGGCATTGTCTTGAACAAAATGTGACTCGAATGGAGGTACAAAATATGGGCCGGCTCTTCGCTATCGAGATTATCTACCGGGGCATTTTTCAGAAAACCCTGGCCAAGAATATCAGCCGCGCGATTGTCCTGGCGGCGCATGAGGAGGGCAAGCCCGGCATATCCTTCGGCCGATACGGCGACAGCCCTGAACGCAACGGCATTCCCGCCAAGAACTTCGCGATCGTCGCCACCGACGACATGACGCTCGAGGAGGGCATGGCCAAATACGAGCCCAAGGAAGTCGATATCACCATCGCCGTCGACGACACGCTGTGCAAGGGCGTCGAGTCCTGGGCGTGGTACGGCCTGCAACCCGTGAACAAGCTGCTGAAGCCCGGCGGCACGCTGATCGTCACCTCCCGCGAAGAGCCCGATACGCTCATCGCCATGTCCCATCGCAAGGAATATCCATACCAGCTCTCCATCGTGAAAGGCACGGTCAGTTTCTCCGGCCTGTGGGTCTACAAGGACGACCACACCGATGTGCGCATCCTCGGCGCGATCTCGCGGATCCTGCCGGAACTCTTCAGCCTGAAGTCCGTGCAAAAAGTGATTCTGGATGAATGGAAGGATCCGGTGAAAGCGCAGTCCGCGGCGAAGGCGCACGAACGAACCACATCGATCACCGTAACACCCGATCAGGGGAACCCCGAGGTTCCCTACAAATTCGATCTACCCAAATGGCATGAGATGGGTGACGGCATCGCCATTCCCAGTATCCCGGCTGGCCGCGGGATGGAAGATCCGGTCTCGCACACGTCGGGAGGATTTCAGCCGGACCGCAACCCGACGTTCAAAAAATACACAACCCGGACGATGCGGCCCGTGTTGAACTTCGACACTTGCATCAAGTGCACGCTCTGCTGGCTACATTGCCCGGACTCCTGTTTCGACGTCACGCCCGAGAATTTGTACGACCCGAACATGCAGGCCTGCTGCGGATGCGGCGTGTGCGAAGCGGTCTGCCCGGTGAAGGATTGCGTCACGATGGTGAACGAGGCCGAATTCGGCGATAACGCCAGCCAGTGGGAGATGTGGCGCAAGGACAAACCGGGCTACGAAACGTGGCTCCAGGGAAAAATCGCAAATCGCGAAGACCGCTCGCACGGTTTCCGGTATCGCGGTCAATACGAAGAGCAAGTTCCCGAAATGCTGAACATCGCCCGCGGGGCCTGACGCTCCAGGGAGGAGAATTGCCATGGCGACAGCAACAGGAGTACAGCAGGAACGAAAAGCGGACGAAACCGCGCTTATCACCGGCAGCGAAGCCATCGCCGTCGCGTGCAAGCTGGCGGACGTGGACGTGGTCACGGCCTATCCGATCCGGCCGTACGACACCGTCATGCAGTACGTGGCGAAGCTCGTGGCCAACGGCGATTTGGATTGCGAGTACATCGTCGCCGAGGGCGAGCACTCGCAATTTGAAATCGTGAAACACGCGTCCGCGTGCGGGGCGCGCGTGTTTTGCGGCAGCAGCGGCGTCGGGTGGATGTACGCGATGGAAGCGCTC
>Ga0207141_10202_pt1 | contig 17164 bp, 33 predicted proteins | sample Alteio_BWMinHeat_5_FD_153553 | JGI IMG/M metagenome (GOLD analysis project Ga0207141, IMG submission 153553) | Enriched cells from forest soil in Barre Woods Harvard Forest LTER site, Petersham, Massachusetts, United States -... | ecosystem: Environmental > Terrestrial > Soil > Temperate forest >... | reverse complement strand
AATCAGGGGAATCATCTCATCAGGCTTGCGGCTATGTTCGCGGCGCTCCGTGTTTACCGACAAGGAAGCCTCCCGCAGGTCATCCGGGATATCGCCCGTGAAAAGACTGTTCCGCGTGGAGTGGTTTTTAATTCGCGGCGCTCCGTGTTTACCGACAAGGAAGAGTTCGGAGGCGGAGCGCAGGACATATCCGGTGCCAAAAGCCTGCTTTCCCGAGGCCGTGAGCTTGTTCCATGAGCCGCCGGTGACGTAAGAGAACCCCCAATGCTTCAAAAGGTCCATAGCCTCCCTCAGCAGAGGGAAGCAAGCCCACATGATGCAGACAGCATCCGGTGCCGTGGCAAACACCACATCATCGCGCATGGCCTTTAATTCATCCATGGTCATACAGGTATAGTGAGCGTGGGGTGATTTTTCATGACCGGCCTCGGAATACATTTCGTAATTCCACGCTGGATCCGCATAAATGACTCCGTATTGTCCGCGCGGAAATGGTGTCATGCGCCACCTGTAATATATTGCTTAACTGGCAGGCCTTCGTTATATACGCCGACCAGGTCATCTATGATGCCAAGCGATACATCACCGCCATAAATATCTTTCTGCGCGCGGGCGCCGGCCTCAAGGTCAGCAGCATCATTCTCCGCCAGAATTCCCATCAGGCGCTTGTCATCTATCTTGATGTCTGACCTGATATTGATATCAAAAAGCGTGACAATGGCCTGTACCATCCGCGCGCGCATCTGCCCCGTTTTCTCAGGGTGAGCGTCATTAAGGCATTTCAGCGCGCGAATAACTGTCTTTTCGTCAATGCCTTCTTTCGTCAAGAGCCGCATAATCGTGCCGACTGCCTGGGTATGACCGGCCGGCATCATGTCCGTGGTGAACGGTGCCTTGCATATTTTGATGCCCGCGCCTTTGCATACGCGCGCCACGATTGAGGCCTTGGCATCTCCGCCGGCGACCGCGGCATGGAACACATCAACGGTATGCATGCGAACCCTGTTCTGGTTCATGGCAGCGAAGAAAGCGGCCTCATCCTGTGGGCTGAGAGGCGCTATTATTGAGCATGGTACCAAGCGGATATCGCCCCGCTTCTTTGCCCCCAATAAACGGTGCTGCCCCTCGATGACGTTGTAGAAAACGCCCCCCTTATCACTCTTGGCGCAAACCGTAAGGGTCTGGAACATCTCCCATTTAAATCCGGAGGCGATTTTATTTATAAGCTGCTGACTCGCCTTACCCTCGGAACTGCGCTGATAGGAATAATCGACGCGCAGGCTCTCGATAGGCAGCCACTTCAACTCCGGCTTTATACCGATGCCGGACGATTGCTTTAAAAGACCTGTCATGCTGCCTCCATCTGCCGGTGTTGAACGTAATCAAGAACAAAACCCGAGCGGTCATTGCGCCCCTTCAATCCCTTCGCGCGCAGGCCAACAATGACGCGCTCGTTCGGATAGGCGTCATAGTCTCCATATCGCCAGTCGTGAATATCACCGTCGATAACTTTCAGCATGCGGTCACCGACCATCCACGTTTTCGGCAACTGCCGGCGGAATACGATGGCAGTGTTCATACCGTTTTTTACGGCTTCGGCGCAGGCAGCATCATTTTTTTCGGAGCGCGAGAAAGTCAGGCGGTAATTCTCTGGCAGGCCGCGGCGGTTATGGCGTTTCGTGTAATCCATGAAAGCCACCTCGGGGAAAAGTTCCATGACGTTTTTGAAGCCGTAAACGGGTACATTCTCCCATGGTATATCGCTGGTGCCGTTGAGCCTGATGCCACATTGCATACCGAAATGCTTTGCCCGTTTTTTAACATGATCAATTTCATTAACAAGCTGCCGCATGAATGCGGGGCGATCCTCGAAATATAATTTTGTCCTGGCAATGCGCGCCGCTTCTTTCTTGTCGGTACCGTCCTTGTTTTTATAGGAGAAGCCTGCCGTATTGAGGCAAGCGGCCGTGCAACCCGCGCTGCGCATCGGGCAAACTTCATAGCCCGAGCGGTCCGCCGGCGCGAGATACATGATGAGGCTATAGACATCCACTTTCAGGTTCTTGTCGCTCTTGAAGCTGCGGCCGGCTTGGGTGAATAGGCTATAAACTTTTCTGTTCATGGTTTCCTCTTCCGCTGCTTGAAAAGCACGTCTTTGATATGGGCGCGCAGGTCATCCACGCTCCTGTTGCGCGGCGGTGGAACCAGGCGGAGGGCTGTATGAACGGCAAAGAATCGCTCTGCTTTAATGATGTTGTCGATCATATGCGCATCTCATCGGGGTTAAACATATCGATAAATCTCTGATCGGGAATTTCGGTCAGCCAGCAATGAACCTTCGGGGGCGTGTGGCGCATGATGCGGCGCCAGTGAAAGGATTCATCTATCTGGCAGTCGTTCTCGAAAAGCTTGTTCTGCAGGAAATCTGACAGGCATTTCTCGCGGTTGTTCACGTCCTGGTCGCGGTCGCTGTCAAAAATGAAAACGTATTGCGCGCGTAGGCGGCCGTGCAGCATTGCCAGGGAGCCGAAGTTTGATTGCCGGCGCCATTCGATGCCGGCGTATTGGATCCAGTCCGTATATTCTGAGGAACGAAAAACGCCCATCTGGTGTTTGCCCTTCACCCGCTTGGTGTAGTCGTGCATAGCGTTGATGGAAGGCGGCATAGGCAGTGTGAGGTAAAAGGAATTCATGTAGTCTCCGGAAGGAAGATATCGAGGGGAGACCCAAAAGGCCGTCTCCCCTCGCCAGCATGGGGTTTTAGTGAGCAGAGGCACCGGTAGGGATTGACGGTGCCACGGGGGCCGCGCGCTTGATGGCGCCATCCGGCTTGCGCAGGTCCGGCACTTCATCAAGCATGTCGTTGTTCTTATAGAAACCAAATTCCACAAGGTACATATGCAGGGAGCGGACGCGGTCAACGGCCTTGTCCGACTCCATGCTGCAGAGCGAGCGCGCGGTGACAAAAGCCCAGTTGTTGCCGCCCAGGTTGTCGAAGTGCTTCATGACGCTGGCAACCTTCATCGCCGCATCTTTGCACTTTTGCTTCGCCGCATCGTAGTTTCCGGCGCACTCGTTCAGAAGTTTAGTCGAGAGGGAAACGGCCTTGCTCTGTTCCGCTTCCTGTTTTTCTTTCTTCGTAGTCATGTGGGATATTCTCCTTTTTCTGGTTGTGTTAAGCAGCTCGCAGATTGGTGGCAGAGGTTCTGCCCTTCTCTGTGGCTGTGTCGTAAGCAATTGCTTGACCTTCGTTCAGGCTGCGCAGACCAGCTTTCTCGACAGCGGAGATGTGAACGAACACATCAGGGCCGCCGTTGTCCGGCTGGATAAAGCCGAAGCCTTTTTTATTGTTAAACCACTTGATTGTTCCTGTAGCCATTTCTCTTCCTCGATGTTTGGGATTGATATAGTGGCCGTCTTATCCGTTCCGGCCTGTCAGATATCCACTTAGGGTTTTAGGGCCACGTCAGTTCACTCCGTGGGGCGCTAGAGGTTGTTTAGTTCGTGCCGGTTTGCTGCTGCTCTGTCTCATCGTTGCCGGCTTCATTGGAAGCCTCGCCTTCGTTGGCAGCGTCAGTCAGGTTGGCTGGCGGCGGAACTTCCGAAACGGAATAGCTGCCTTCGGGGAACTGGACTGAAATCCAGTTCTGGAAGTCAACGGCGGCCTGTTCGCTGATGTCCTCGTTGAATGTCACGTAAAAAGTTTTCTTGCTCATAGTGGTAGTCTCCTTCGATAGATGCCCCCGGACGGGAGCGGTTGAATGCCCGAAATGGGCGGTTTCTGCGGCAGGACGCCGCAAAATTGGTTCCCTACGTCTTAATTGTTAACTTTAGGCAATTTTCATTAGTTCTTGACATTGTTAAAACTTTCTGTTTTATCCACAGGCTAGAAAAGAAAAACCCCGCTACTGCGGGGCTTCTTGGTTGAGAGCGTAAAAATCATTGGCTGTTACAAGCCCTCCGGTTTCGTCATGTATTTTTTGCATGACCTTCTCACGGGGCTTGGCGCGTCCATGACGATATTTGAATACCTGTAGACGATTAATTCCGATGCGCTCGCCAAAGCTTTCATCGGTTAATTTCTGCTGTTTCATATATTCGTCGAGCTTCATGAGGGAAAAAGTAACTGAACTGGTAACAATGGTCAAGCCAAAAGTTACCAATTTAGCGTCTTTTTATCGTTTTTGAAGAATGGGACAATTGCGCACAATGGAAAACAGCCCGAATAATCTTAGAGAAATACGTCTGCTCAAGGGGTTAAGCCAAGAGCAGCTGGCCGCGAAGCTTTCAACAAGAAAAGCCACAATCAGTCGGCTTGAGCGCGGCGTCATGCAATTAACACATTTATGGATGGACAGGCTGGCGCGCGTATTAAAATGCAAACCGACTGATTTTATTACTGATTTCAGATATGAGCAGAGAACACCAGATACTTTAGGTTTTGGCGAGGGTTCGCGAACCGCGCCATTAAGCATTACAGAAGAAGTTGAAGAGCTTTTAATATTGTATAATCGCGCCAGCCCCGAAGCACGAGAACGATTTGACTTAGTGACAAAATCCAAGGGGTCGGATATACAAAAAGCATCACTTCATATCCCACACGATAAAAGTCCACCAACTCAAGATCACATGGCTACTGGCGTTGGAAGTGGCGAAAAGACAAAAAAGAAATCATGAAAAAGCCCAAAAATCCCAAGGGCCCGATAATCCCCTCTAACATCAATAAAGACACCGATCTGCGCATCGGCGGCGCGGTCGGCAATGTTTTCAGGATGGGTCCGGACAAGCTGCCGGAAAATGAGCTTTTCCGCGCATTGCTTTCAAAAACATACCTGGTCATATGCTCCCAGCACGATCTCATCCTCGATCTCCTGCATGACGGGGGCAGGCTTTTGCCTTCTGAGATTGAAAAAAGACTGGCTGCTGCGCAAGGCGCCCTAAGGGAAATGACGCAGTTAATGGAAGATAATCCAGATAAGTGAGAATTTATAAATTCTCAGTGCATAGCCGCCCCACAAGGGCGGCTTTTTTCATACCCGATTCTCTATCTTCTTGAAAAATAAGGCTATAAAAAAGTTACCTATTTGGTTATTTTATAATTGACAAAGTTACCAATTAAGTTACATTTACCCTCATCCCGCCCAATCTACTCCCTAAGGAGTACGCAAAAAGGCGGAAACCAACAAAAAGAGGGAAATCACAATGAAATTTGAACTTACTGCAGAAACGAAAATGTCCTGGGGCGTGAAATTGTTCTGCATCCGCGCATTGATTGATTTTGACCATGTCAAAGCCGGCGATCTTGGCGGCTGGGTAGAGAAAGAAAAAAATCTCTGCCAGGAAGGGGGCGGCTGGGTCTCGGGCGGCGAGGTCTCGGGCACGGCTTTGGTCTCGGGCGGCAGGGTCTCGGGCGGCAGGGTCTCGGGCGGCTGGGTCTCGGGCGGCGAGGTCTCGGGCGGCGAGGTTAAGGAAGGAGAAATTATTGGTCTCGATCCAGAAGAAGAAAAAGCCATCAAGAATGATCTTTACGAAATTCTTGCGCAAAACCGCGCGGAAGTTCCCGGGCTCTTAGAAAAACTGCGCGAGGGAAAAATTGAGGGATCTGTATATCAGGGATCCTGCGCCTGTCTCGTGGGCACTATCGCCAACATCAAGCAATGTGACTATCGCACAATCGGCCCGAACGTAGATCGTCCTGCAGAACAATGGTTCCTTGGTATCTCTGAGGGCGATACCCCAGAAAACAGCGCAATCGCGAAACACACAGAAAAATGGATTTTGGAGTTCCTGGCACAACCGCAGCCCGAGACCACGGAGGCAGCATGAACGACAACGTCATCCAGTTTACCAAAAAAACTATCACGGCGTCACCGGCAAATCGCAAGCCGTCCCGCTCCGAAGAATTAAACGCCGGAAAAATCGCCGCTCACTACGCGCCGGTACCGGCATGGGTTGCTGCGCATCCCGTCCTTAACCGCTCAGTGACATTTCTGCGGGAACGTGGCTGGCGCGTTGACTGCTACCCAGACAACCGCATCATTTGCTATCACTCCCGCGTCCAGAGCAATCACGGCGTCAACATCATCGTGGCCATGGAAATCCAGATCGCTTTTAACCGGCAGAGCATCCAGGGCGGTGCAGCATGAGCCCCGAGCAACTTGCAGCATTCCTACGCGCAATGGCCGATGAATTATCCCTGAAGCCGGATATGGGCTGGCACAACGCTTTTGATCTCGAAAACTTCAAACCTGTGGAGGCACTATGATTATCATCGGACACCAACGCGGCAATGTCATCGGGCTTGACCTCTCGGGACACCATCACGCCCGCATCATATGCAGCCCCCTGGTCGCAGGGCTTGCTCCGCCCACGCAGCCGAGAAAGCCTGTTGTTATCCCTCCATATCCTGTTGCCGGCAAGCAATATAACGCCATGCATATCACCAGCATAAAAGACCACTGGCCGGCGAGAATGGATACCCGCGCTTATCACGATGACATGGAGAGGCGCAAAAAAGAGACTACCGAAAAACTACGCCTAGAAGTCAATCACAACCAACAAAAGGAAGCCTAAAAAATGACACAAGCTGCTGCCGAAATCGGCCATAACAATCCCCCCAGCGACATCGATATTCTCGGGGAACGGATGAAAGAGAAATATCGTCAATTCTTCACCAAGGCCGAGGAACTCCTTGCGGCGCAATCTCGCCTGCCGACAATCGTCAACGATGATGAAACGGCCGGCAAGGTCGGCGATTTCGTCAAGCAGCTGCAGGGCGCAATCAAAAACCTTGAGGCCGCCCGCAAATCGGAGAAAGAGGAATATGTTGCCGCCGGCAAGCGCGTCGATGGCTTCTTTAAGGTCCGTTTCATCGACAAGCTGGACCTCCTGAAAAATGCTGTATCTCAACTTAATGCCGATTATCTCAAGCGTAAAGAAGATGCTCGCCGCCAGAAAGAAGAAGAAGAGGCCGAGCGTCTGCGCGTTGAATCTGCTGAAAAACTCGCTGAATCCCAACGCAAAGAGGAAGAGGCGCGCAAAAAACAGGCTGAGGCAGAAGCTGAAAGCCGCCGCATTGCCGAAGAAGCTGCCAAAAAGGAAGCCGAGATCAAGGCTGAAAGTGAACGCAAACAAAAAGAGCTTCAAGACAAGATAGATGCCCTTGAGCGTGAGAAAGCTGAAAAGGCGACTCCCGAAGCCAAGGAAGAAATTAAGGCCGTGAAGGAGGAACTGAAAGAGGTAAAGGCAGAAACCCGCGAAGCCATCAAAGAAGTCAAGGCCGAGACGAAAGAGCAGGAAACCGCTGTAAAACAAGTCGTTGCCTCCGCCAAGTCAGACCTGCGGGAAAGCAAAACCTTGCTCAATGATGCCGCCCGCACTGACAAACAGGCAGAGCGTACCGAGAAACTTGCCGGATCCTCTGCCGCCAACCTGGCGCGCACCCGCGGCGAGGAAGGCTCTGTCTCCACCATCGAAACCCGCTGGGTCGGTACCGTCACTAACCGCAACCTGATCGATTACAAAGAACTCGGGCCTCACTTCACCGATGATGATGTCCAGATTGCCCTCAACAGATGGGTAAATGCCAACAAGGGGAAGCAACTCCCCGGCGCTTATATTCGCGAAGAAACAAAGGCAACGGTTCGTTAATGACTGATGTTTGGAAATCCCTGCGCGCTGAGAATGTAGGCGGATCAGAGGTGGCGGCTCTCTTCGGAGAGTCGCCATACCTGACCTATTACAAACTCTGGCACATCAAGCGCGGAACTCTTGAGGCTCCGAACCTTGACGACAATGAGCGCGTCCAGGCCGGCAAGTTCATGGAGAGCGGGGCGATCCAATGGTACAACGCGAAGTATAAGACAAAATTTTTCCAGCCATTCCAGTACGTCAAACACGCCACCGTTGTAGGCATGGGCTGCACCCCTGATGCTTTCGAGGCGAATGACCCTCTGATAATGGCACAGGTCAAGATTGTTGATTTCATCCAGTTTATCCAAAAGTGGGAAGCCGAAGGCGACACAATCACCAAGGCTCCGCTGGATATTCTCCTGCAGGTACAGCACGAAATGGAATGCTGCGGCCGCGAGGAAAGCCACCTCATCGTTGTGGTTGGCGGCAACCGCCTGTTCCGCATGATCTGCAAGCGTGACCGCGAGATCGGTGCCATGCTCATGACTGCGGTCCAGGTATTTTGGGGCAATGAATTACCGCCAGAGCCTGATTTTGAGAGAGATGGAGAAGCCATTGCGGAAGTCCGGAAGAAGCTGCCGGCAAAAGAATTCATTGATATGTCAGATGACAAAAAACTTTATACCGCTTGCCGCAAGGCTTTGAAATCCACCGTTGCGCGGAACAAGCAGCAAGATATGGTCGATGCCTTTAATGCCGAAGTTGTGTACCTGGTCGGCAATACCGGAAATATCAGGTGCCGAGACATGATTATCAAGCTGCCAGCCGGCAGAAAAACACCAACCTACATCTCAGAAAGGGAAACACTCTAATGAACCAAGTCGTAAAACAACCGCAGGTCGTTACGCTCGATGAAGCCCAGGCGCATGCCAACAGCACAACGGCCATTGAACAATCCCGCGCTGTCCAGCAGGTGCAAGCCTCTCTGGTCATCGCTAAAAAGTTCCCGCGCAATGAACTGGAAGCCACGAACAAGCTGCTACAGGCATGCCGGCGCCCAGGTCTCGCGGAGGTCGCAACCTATTCCTACCCCCGCGGTGGCCAGACAGTCACCGGCCCATCGATCAGGCTGGCGGAAGCTGCCGCCCAATACTGGGGTAATATAGAATTCGGTTGGCGCGAATTGGAACGGAAGCCAGGAGAAAGCACCGTACAGGCCTATTGCTGGGACAAGGAAAGCAATACGCAGCGTGAGCAGACCTTCGCTGTGAAGCACGTCCGTGACACAAAGGGAGGCGGCAAGGCTCTGACAGATGAGCGTGATATCTATGAGAACAATGCCAATATGGCCGCCCGCCGTATGCGCGCTTGCATCCTCGCTATGATCCCCGGTGACATCATCGAAAGCGCCGTTGTCCAGTGTGAAGAAACCCTGACAGCGGAAGCAAACAAAAAAGTTACGCCGGAGAATAAAGACCGCCTGTATAAGGGCTTTTTAAGTCTCGGCATCACACGGAAGATGATTGAGGACAGGATCAAGCGCGACCTCGACAGCATCCCCGCCATTGAATTTGTTGCTCTCTGCAAGATCGCCAACAGCCTGAAAGATGGCATGAGCGTTCCGAAGGACTGGTTCAACATGGAACTGGCGGAAGAGGCTAGCGAAACCAAAAAAGATGATAAGAAAAAGAAGGAAAAAGAGCCGGAAAAATCCGCTGAGGAAGAGAATAAAGATCAGCTTGAATCCTTCAAGGAAAAACAGGCCGAAAAGTCCGGTGCAAAACCCGAGGTTAAATCCACCATCGTGAAAAAGCCTTTGCCTCCAGTCGAGTTCCCCAAAGATCAAGATGGATATCCCGTTGATAACGGTCAAGGCGATCCAGAGTAACTTTATGGGCGTTCCGTTGCTGAAATGGTAATAGGGTGCGGAACGCCCACCACTTTTAAGGAGAAAAAATCATGTCAACATTCAATTTGTTTTTTCTGGTCTGGAACGAAAGAACGGGCTACGCGAAATATAAGCATCAAGCCGAGGGAGACGCAAAAAAAGAAGCTGAACGTCTCGCGGAGCAAAATAGGGGTGATGAATTTTATGTCCTGCAGGCGGTCGGAAAAGCAAAGTCTGTCACGGTAGAATATTCACGCGCCATTCCATCAGATGAAATTCCGTTTTAGCGCGAAGGTGTTGGTAACCTTGATGACTCTTCCCCAAGAGCGCGCGCAGGGGTGACAGCCGGAAACATCGAGACGGCAACTCTTTTTGAAAGGAATTAAAATGTCTGAACTAGATCGCGAGAGAAAAATAGTTTTCGGTGTATCGCCAGAAGGTCAGGGCGATGGCGTGCCGGTCGTTATGCTCGGCATCACAAAAGGTGCCTGGGAGTGGATGAAGGACGGCAGGACGCATTCCCTCGATCTCACCAAAATAGGGCTGCCGGTCAAGATCATGCTCTACGGTGCAAAAAATCACAAAGAGGCCATCAGCGTGATCGAACAGCACAACAACAACCTCGGCATCCCTATCGTCAACAAGACAACCGAAGATTTTTCTATACAGCCAAAGGACAAAACATGACCTCCCCCGAGACGATACCAACCACCCCCATATCCTACCCCGCCGGCTGGCCGGAGGATGACCTGAGTGAAATCTATGAGATGGAGGGCGAAATATTTGTCAGGCATCCGGAGCGCATCCCACAGCATTGGGATAGAGACGCAGAACTGTGGGAGGAGATTTAATGCCTATCCTCAATTACACAACGCAAATTGCCGCAGAAAAGACGACAACGGAAATCCAGCGGGCTCTTGCAAAGGCCGGAGCCCAAGCCGTTCTCTGTGAATATGACGGCACTGGCGTTCTCTGCGCTTTGTCATTTCGGCTGATAACTCCGGATGGCCCTATATCATTCCGGCTGCCAGCCAATATCGATAAAGTTCTTACCAACATGAAGAATGACAAGAGGGTATCGCGCTCACAATGCACAAAAGAACAGGCCTCTCGCGTTGCATGGCGCATCTTGAAGGATTGGATAGAGGCACAGGTTGCCATCGTCCAGGCTGAACTTGCTGAACTTCCAGAAGTTTTCCTACCATATGCGCAAGGGAAAGGCGGAACGACGCTCTATGAGCAGATCAAGGGTGGCGGATTCCTCCAGATTGCGGGGCCGAAAAAATGACGCTTTTCATCTCATCTATAGCGGTATGGGCGATCACTTCAATTCTCATACTTTGGATTCTCGTACAGGGGAGAGTGCCTATCAGAATGTTTGAAATATTGGCGGTCATTTTCGGACCGTTCGTTATTGCCTGGTTCTTAGTTGATGTAATTTTTAAAGGGAGAAAACCATGACTGAACAAGCCCACGATTCCACACCAGAAGCTGCTCAACCGGCGCCTATTAAGCCTATGCCGGACCCGAACCGCCTCGATGCCGCTGCCAATAAAATCATGGATGATTTGCGGGCCATGGGAGCCACGCGCGATGAGGCGCTTTTCCTCTTTTCGCATCTCGCCGCCACGCTGCTCTCTCCGCATGAGAAGATGTACAAATACAAGTGGCTCAAGATGTTCAACGAGCATTATCAGTTCCAGAAGGGCTTCCACCACAAACAGGCTTTGAAGAAATGATAAAGCCTGTCACCAAAGAGAAGATGAAGTCACTTTTGCGCGCCCAGGTCGAGTTTGACCCAGAGCCTGTGATTTCGCAGCTTGAAAAAGACAACTTCTTCCCCGCCATAAATATGCTGGCGATGATTGTTGACGATCTGCATAAGCGGATGCTTGTCTCGAAAACTTACTGTGAAAAAATATCGGTGGTGTTTGATGAGATTAAGGAGCAAGTGTCGTGAAAGAGTCTTTGTTTGATAGATGGTTTTATACCGCCCGTCACCCAAAAACAGATATGCCGTATGGCTCCCATCTAATTTATCGCGTATGCGATAAAGATGAGGATAAATTTGAAGAGGGCTGCGAAATATTGAAAGCGGCTTTTGAGGGAGGATATAAAGCCGCGCTGCCAGGCAAGCCGATGACCGAAGATGAATTGCTGCAGGTGGTAAAAAATCATGTCAAGGGAATGGCAAACCCAGAGACGGTTAGAGAGACAATCCGCGCGCTGAGTGCTTCTGGGGTTTTGCATGTGGAGAAGGTCTCATGAAGAATATGTCCTTTGCCATGACAACTCCGCAATTCCTCGATGGATCCAAGGATGTGACGCGCCGCTTCGGATGGTGGAATCTCAAGCCAGGTGACCGCATCCGCGCCGTTGAAAAAGGCATGGGCCTGAAAAAGGGTGAGAAGATGAAGGTTCTCGGCGTGATCGAGATTGTCTGCGCCAAAAGAGAGCCGCTTTCAGAACTTCTGCTTGGGGGGTCAAAATATCCCGTCATCGAAATGATGAGAGAAGGATTCCCGCATCTTGCGCCGGCTCAGTTCGTGGATATGCTCTGCCAACATTACAACTGCAAGCCAGAGACGATATGCAACCGGATTGAGTTTAAGAGGGTGAATTCGTGAACGTCCTCTCCGTTTTTGATGGAATGTCCTGTGGCCGGATCGCTCTTGAACGCGCAGGAATCACCGTCACAAAATATTACGCCAGCGAGATTGATAAACACGCCATAAAAATAGCAAAGCTGCGCTGGCCTGATATCGTTCATATCGGTGACGTGCGCCGTGTCGTTCCCAGTATGCTGCCATTCTTTCACCTACTGATCGGGGGCAGTCCATGCCAAGGTTTCAGCTTCGCCGGAAAACGCCTAAACCTGAAAGACCCCCGCAGTAAGCTTGTTTTTAAATACGCATGGCTGTTGAAAAAGCTAAAGGCAATTAATCCAGACATAAAATTCCTTCTCGAAAACGTCCGCATGGATTCCCGCAGCGAAGGAGTAATCACCGATCTCATGGGAGTTCAGCCCATCATGATAAATTCCGCTCTGGTATCAGCGCAGAACCGTGAGCGACTTTACTGGACGAATATAGGCCCGGGCTATTTTGATCTTGTCGGAACAAGAGTATCTGAAATCCCGCAACCGAAAGATCGCGGCATTCTTCTCAAGGACATCATCGAGAATGGCGCAGTTGACCGCGAAAAGTCGTATTGCATCGACGCTAACTACATGAAGGGGGGGGCGTGGAGAATTACTTAACGAAAGCCAGACGACAACTGGTATTCGGAAGCTCGGAAACATCCATCCCAGCGGGAACGGCATGAACGGAAATGTTTTTGATGTTGATGGAAAAGCGCCCACGCTCACCACGAATAAGGGTGAAGGAACAAAAGTTGGCCGCATGGCCGGCGTTGCAGTCGGAAAGAACGGAATTCGCCCTTACACAGCGGGGGGGGTGGACTGCAAGAGATTGGCACCATCGGATATGAAACAGGAAAGGCAGTTACTGTGACCGCAGAGCATCCACCAAAGATATGTACGGGGCTTGTTCTGGCCGGACACGATACTGAGATAAAACACGAGCAGCAATCCCGCGTCTATGCACCAGAAGGAAAATCGCCAACCTTGATGGCTAATTCTGGCGGGGGGGGTACGACAAAATGCCGAAGGTAGCGGTGGATAAAATTTACTACAGAAAATTGACGGTTAAGGAGTGTGAAAGATTGCAGACGGTTCCGGATGGCTACACAGAAGGCGTTTCAAATAGCCAGCGTTATAGGATGCTTGGCAACGGCTGGACTGTTGATGTGATCGCGCACATTTTCGGATTTTTGAAGGTGGAATCATGACCCACGGAAAATTCCTCAAGTATCTCACCGAGCAATGCCTATATCTTGACGCCCGCATAAAGGGCGACAAGTTTCATGCCATTTATCCTCTGATGTACACCCATGCCATTATCTCCGGCACCGTTGGTAATGAATTCTTTTTTGATGATCGCTGGTGCTATCACACTTACACCGATGCAAAGAAGGCGCTCGATGCCTGGGACGGTACCGGCGAGCCGAAGGGATGGACCGGCACCCATCCAGCGGCCGCCGCATAGATGAAAAAGGACGGGAGTATATCTCGCCATGAGCAGCATCAGGAGAAAAGAACAATTCGGGTCATGTACATTAATCTTGGGGGATAGCCGTGAAGTCCTGAAGGAAACCCGCCCAGCTGCTGCGTCAGTCATGATAACTGACCCCGTATGGCCGAATGCCCCAGATGGCATGTTTCCTGGCTGCGAGAAACCCGCCCAGCTGCTGCGTCAGGTTTTGATGGCTGGTCACTATGTTGACCGCGTTTCCATCGTCATGCGCTATGATAGCGATGTCAGATTTTTAAAATCAGTTCCCGCGCACTGGCCTTTTTTTCGCGTCTGCTGCTTGCCGTATGTTCTGCCGTCAAGAATCGGCCGGACGCTGGGCGGCATGGAAATGCTGTATTCCTTCGGGACGCCCATTAAATCCGAGAAGGGCCGTCATATCGTCCCGGGCATGGGGCCATCAGTGCAGCCGAACTCGAACGAGAGAAACGGTCATCCTTGCCCGCGAACTATGCCGCATATGAACTGGGTCGTGAACTGGTTTTCTGATCGTCACGAAATCATTATTGACCCCTTCATGGGATCCGGCACAACAGGAGAGGCATGTGTTCGGCATGGGCGCGCATTCATCGGCATAGAGATTGAAGAAAAATATTTTGATATCGCATGCCGGCGTATTGAAAAATCTCTTCGGCAAACAGAACTTTTCGTGGAGCAGAAAAAGCCCCGCGAGGCTGATGCCGGACTTTGGCTTAAAAAGGAACTTCCGCATAGAAGGAAAAAAATACAGCAAGAAATAGGGGCTATGCCATGACAGAAACAGCCCCAGTAAATCAAGATAATTCAGACACTTGGAAGACCGTTATTAACACCATCCACAGGCATGCGCCGCGCCCGATTTCTGATGTTGAGGCGGCAACGGCAGCGAGAAATTTGCGCGCCTTCTGTCAGACAGCTCTTGCAATCAAGCGCCGCCAAATGCACGATCAGAAGTCTCATGTCACAGATTCTCCCATTTCCTAGCGCAACCGCCAAAAAGGCCGTCATTCTCGCCCGCGTTTCTTCCAAGGAACAGGAGGAAGGTTATTCGATTGACGCGCAAAAACACCGCCTGCAGCTTTACTGCACGCGGCGCAATCTGGAAGTCATCAGGGTTTTTGAAATAACGGAATCGTCTACCACGGGCGACCGCGATCAGTTCATGGAAATGGTGGCATATGCCAAAGCACAAAAAGATTGTATCGCCATTGTTGCCGACAAGGTGGACCGCGTACAGCGGTCATTCCGCGAGTTCCCGTTGCTTGATGACCTTATCAAGGCCGGAAAAATAGAACTGCACTTCAATACCGAAAACCAGATTATCCATCAGAAGAGCGTCAGCCAGGAGCATATGATCTGGTCGTTTCATATCATGCTCGCCAAGGCCTATACGGATAGCCAGCGCGACCACGTCCGCCGGTCACAGGAACACAAGACGCGCCTCGGGGAATATTCCTCTATGGCGCCCATCGGCTATAAGAACATCAGGGATGATAAAGGGCGCAGCGACATCATTCTTGACCCTGACCGCGCGCCGCTCATTCGGAGGTTATTTATCGAGTATGCGGAGGGCATCTATACCGTGCCGGAAATGACCCAAAAGGCCAAGGAATGGGGGCTGCGCAACAAGGCGGGGAATCAGGGGGCACTATCGAAAGGCAACCTCTGGCATATCCTGAATAACAAATTTTACTACGGATATATGACCGTCAAGGGGCAGCTTTACCCGCACCGGTATGAGCCGCTGATCGACAAGAAGCTATACGATGCCTGTCAGGATGTTTTCCGTGGGTGGAAGAAAAAGCCGTTTAAATGGGGGGAGAAGGATTTCATGTTTAGGGGTCTCATAAAATGCGCCACGACCGGGGCGACTGTCTGCGGGCTAGAAAAGAAAAGGACGCGGAACAGCATAAGCCGAAAATGGATGTACTGGCGCTGCAACTCCCCAGAGGATCCATCAAAAACCCTTTACGTTCGGGAAGAGGACATTTTGCGCCAGATCGATGTGGCTCTGGCACGGCTGGAAATCCCCGAAGAGATGCTGAGGGATATAATCAGCGATTTGCGGGAGACAGAAGGCACCCAGAGAGAGTTTATAGACAGGCAGGCCGCAGACCTGACCAAAGAGCATCAGCAGCTTCAAAAGCGCCTGGACAAGGTCATGGACCTGCATATGGACGGTTTGATTGACAGGGGGGAATTTGAGCGCCGGCGCAAAGAGTTCAGAGACCGCCAGACGGAGGTTGAGCAGCAGTTGGCCGCGGCGCGCACGGGGGATGATGGCTTTAAGGATGCCATGCTGTCTCTGCTCGATATGATGAAGAATATCAGGGAAATGTTCGCTGGTTCTCAAACCGAAGAAAAGCGGGCCCTTGTCGGAACGCTGTTTGAGAACTTGACGCTAAAAGGCGCAACCCTTTGTTATTCCTTCAAAACTCCCTTCTCATGGTTCGCTGATTTGGCGAAAAATGAGGAGTGGTGCCCCCGGTCGGAGTCGAACCGACACACCCTTACGGATACAAGATTTTGAGTCTAGCGCGTCTACCAGTTCCACCACAGGGGCAATGTGTAAGCAAGATAATACCTGCTGCGGCGCGGACGTCAACCCCGCCTTTTTAATCTTTCAAAACAAGCCTTTGCAGGCCACAAATCCAAGGTTCGGATACATATTACGAAGGCGCGAGAACGGAACGTTCCCGGGCTTATCACATACGCAGGCCGCGTTTTTGATTTTTTGGCGGGTTCACTTTCGGGGTGGCGGGAGTGCCGCTGGCAATAATTTCTTTGAGAACGGAGGTAATCCCATTTCCGTGATTTCCGAGCGAATAGTTTCGTTTCGGAAGGATACTGTCTTCGATTATCTTGATGGCCTTGGGATTGCGACCGTATTTAACGAGAAGCTCTTTAAATTCCGCAGGTGTCTTGTTGTCCGTATACCAACCATACCGTTCTTTGACAGAGGTTGTATCGGGCGCGGGAAGGGATCGATTGAAAGGCTTTGCTTTTTCCGGATATTTCTTGAACATGGCCAAATAAGCTTCCTTGACCAGCATGGTCGCTACCCCGACATACCAGTGATGAGCTTCAGGATCCATGATCTCGTGTTTACAGTAGTCGTCAAGGCCGCGAGCCAGCGCGTCCATGCCTTCCTCGTCATCTATGAGGCTAACAATCACGCCTTCGATTGCGGATTCTTTGCCGAGACTTTCCAGTTCAGACAAATACTTTGTACGTTTGGTCATCTATTGTTCCTTTAATTAATATTGAAAATTAATATTGAAAGAACATAGAGAAGGTTCATCCATATGTCAAGACAGTATGACTATAATTACCGCGAGGGTAGGCTTTTGCCTTTTAGTCTTTCAAAACAAGTCCTTGCAGCCCAACGAACCCCGGATGCGAGTGTGTGATGACGAAGGTGGGGATGCGCGAGAGGTAGTCTTCGTAACGGCCCTTGGCCACGAAGCTTTCGCGGAAGCGGCTGGTTTTGAACCATTCGCCGAGTTTCATGACG
>Ga0207141_10200_pt1 | contig 17209 bp, 14 predicted proteins | sample Alteio_BWMinHeat_5_FD_153553 | JGI IMG/M metagenome (GOLD analysis project Ga0207141, IMG submission 153553) | Enriched cells from forest soil in Barre Woods Harvard Forest LTER site, Petersham, Massachusetts, United States -... | ecosystem: Environmental > Terrestrial > Soil > Temperate forest >... | reverse complement strand
GAACACAAATGCGCTTCCTGGCGTTGCCAGAACCGCGATTTTGCTAGCGACGTTCTTGCCGCTGCTATCGGCTTGAAACTGAATGGAGATCAGTGTTCCTTCCCTCAACTCACCCGAGGAAGATTCCTGGCCCAGGCGGACAATGGTAGTTGCGGAAGAGACGTGCAGCTTAATGGGCTCGGGAGAGAGCGAATCGCGCACCAGGAGCTCGCCGTTCCCGCGATCATAGCCGAGTACCTGGCCCTGACATTCTCCTTCTGGCATCTGCGACAACATGTGAATGCTGCGCGCGAAGACGGTCGTCCCATCCAACATCGTCTCCACCGACACGTGGTCGCCGGCACGCAGATCACGGAGCGAGGATTTCTGTCCATCACGATAGACCTGGGTACGAGCGTCGAACAGAACTTTCATCGACCGCCCACCGAAGATACTCAGTGTGAGTTGGTCACGAACGCCGTCCACCTCACGAATCGCCCCGCCAATGACGGTGCTCTTTCCCTGTGGCATGGCGGGCAGGTCAGGTAGAAAAACCGCGGGGCTCTCCAGCTTGGAGGCAATCTGATTGCCCGTTTCTTGCGCAGGCTTCAAGTCTGCGGACGACTGAGCAACCGCCACGCTGCTGAGAATGGCTACGATTAGAAAGCGACCCATAACGACCCCTGACCAGAACTTGGATTTCTATCGTGATCTTTGATGGTGGGAAGTGAAAAATAGTGGCCTGACTATCCGTTCCCCCATAAGAATGTCTGGTTTACGGGCAACGTCTTTCCCTCGTGTGCATCCAAACTCAGTCTCAGAAGGAACGGTTTCCCAATCGTCAAGGAAGTAGAGGTAAAAGGATGTCCGCTAAACGACTCAGCTTGCTGGCAGTAATTACTGTCATCGTCGTGGTGTGCTCGATGCCTCAAAACGCCCAAGCAGGGGACGTCAAGCTTACGCTGCCAAAACGGAGCCATCTCACGCCTGTGCAGCGTCTTAATCGCGAGGGCGTTGACGCGATACAGAAGCACAACTACGAGAAGGCGGAGACACTTTTTTACCAAGCGTACCTCTTCGATCCCGCTGACCCTTTTACTCTGTATAACCTGGGCTATGTTTCTGAACTGAAGGGTCAGTTGGAGCGGGCCCAAAAGCTTTATGGCTTGGCATCCGAGCAGGCCACCGACGCCGTCATCGACCGTACCAGCGTAAGCCAACTGGAAGGGAAGCCGATGAGGGATGCGTTCGGCAGCTTGAAGGACGTTCCCATGCAAGTCAACCGAATGAATGTCGAGTCGATTCGGCTCTTATCGCAGGGGCGAGCCCAGGAGGCGCTAGTTGTTCTGCAAAAGGCGTCGATGTTGGATCCTCACAACACCTACACCTTGAACAATCTCGGAGTTGCTAAGGAGTTTCGAGGAGATTACGACGAAGCGCTGAAGTACTATACGGCCGCGGCGGATGCACATTCCTCGGAACCAGTCATCGTTACGCTAAATCGCTCCTGGAGAGGAAAAGCCGTTAGCGAGATGGCTGCCGATAGCGCCAACAAACTACGGGAGCGCATGCAGAACACGGCCACCGCCGAGGCACAGGCTGCTTTGCTTACAGTGCGCGGAGTTTCGGCGACGAATCACAACGAATGGACCGAGGCACGGCAGGACTTCCTGAAAGCCTATTCGCTTAATCCAAACAGCGCATTTTCGCTCAACAATATCGGTTATCTCGCCGAAAAAGATGGCGACCTCGAGACAGCTGAGTTCTTCTACGAGAGGGCACGGAAGGCTGAGGACGCCAAGGCGAAGGTTGGACTTGCGACTCGGCAGTCCGCCGAGGGAATGCGGCTTGTTGCAGTTGCAGCGGATAGCGACCAGAAAGTTGACACCGAGATCACGGAGGAAAATGCGGCGCGGCGCCAGCATCCGGGTCCGGTCGGACTCAAACATCGTGACAATACGCCCGTCGTAGAACCGGCGCCGCAGCCAGCGGCACCGCAATCCTCAACTGCTCCGCCTGCATCGCAACCGCCCGTTCCGCGGCCACCCCAATAGCACTTATGGATTCTTGCCAAATCATGACTGCCAAGACATTTTCTCCGTTTGGTTCGAGTAAGTCTCTGGACATCCTTTCCGGGCTTCTGCTGCACCCAGCGGAAGCAAGCCCATCACCGACGGAAATACCTGCGGGTCCGGATTTTAGACTCTCAGAAATCACCAGGGAAGAATTTGGTGATCTGTTGGCTCTGGCTCAGTCCAATCACGTGGTTATGCGCGGATTGGAGCGCTTCCGCCAACTGGCGAACGACGCTGGTGATACCTCTCGTACGGGATGGGCGGCAACCGCGATCGCGACTGAGAGTGCGCGCATCCAAAATGCAATCGCGGTTTTGGGAGAGGTCTGTGACGCTTTCGAAGCGCAGGGCTATGACATTACCGTAATCAAGTCGCTGGATCACTGGCCTGATCTAGGCAGCGATTTGGATCTGTACACCAACACGGAACCGGGGGATGTGCTTCGCCTTATGCGGCAGCACTTCAACGCGGAAATTGCCTCGCGCAGTTGGGGAGATCGTCTGGCGAATAAATGGAACTTTGTTATCCCGGGATTGCCCGAGGCGGTTGAGATTCACATGCAACGCCTGGGTCAAACCGGAGAACAGATCGCTATTGCGAACTCCCTGGCAAGGCGTGCCCGGCCCGTTCTTTTTGGGGGGCACATGTTTCGCGTGCCGGCTGTCTCGGACCGCCTCATGATCTCGACGCTGCAACGAATGTACCGCCATTTCTATTTTCGGCTGTGTGACATCATTGATAGCGCCAGCCTCGCTGACGACGGCGCCATTGATTACGACGATCTACACAATTCGGCTACGGCGGCGGGCATCTGGGAAGGGGTTGCGACCTACCTCGTAATTGTGTCGGACTACGTGGAACTCTATCGCGGAGAAGGTCTGGATCTGCCGTCATTGGTGAGGTCGTCAGCCCAGTTTGGAGGCGATAAGCTTACTTTCCGTCGAGATTTTCTGCGGGTTCCGATTCTGCCGGAATCCGCCGCGCTTTATGCGGCCCAGCTCACGACCTTGTTGCGCAATCGGGAATTCAAGAACAGCGCCCGACTCAGCTTATTGCCCTACCTGGCGACAGCTGCGGCCGTGGGAATGAAGATCACTGGAAGCGATAAGGGGATCTGGTAGCGATAGCTTGAGCCAGACCGCCTTCGGGATATTGGCTCCCCGCGATCTTCTCGAACAAATGCAGCGTCGTCAGTTCCCAAAGTGATTTGAAGATTGCCTGAGATAGCCTTAGCGAACAGCTTCTCCCGAGTAGTAGCCACTTCGGGTGCGCACAGTCAGTTTGCGATAGCCTGGCGCCAGCGCTCTAACTGCAATGGCGCGGTATCCGCCGCTTTCCCGAGGCCTGATTGGCTTGTACCCGATCGTGTATTGGCTGCGAATATCGTGGGCCACAGTGCGAGTGATGTCGTCGACCTCATCGAGACCTTTTGGAAAAAACGCGACTCCGCCAGTACTGTCGGCGAGGCTTTGCAAGGCATCGATGCCCGATTGCTGAAGTTCGTCGCTTAGCAGCCCAATGGCATAAAGCGTCGGGCCGTTCTCCTGCTGCAACCGGCGCGCCGCCTGCTGCAACGTTTCCTGACTCGCATTGTCCCGGCCATCCGTAATTACCAGCAGAACCTTTCGGTCCACGCGAGTGTTGTTTTTTAAATGAACGGCGGAAGCGACGATGGCGTCATAGAGTGCGGTGCTGCCTCGCGCTGAGACTTTGTGCAAAGCTTGTTGAAGAAGATTGATATCGGAGGTGAAGTCCTGATCGAGATAGGAATCCTGACTGAAGTTGACCACGAAGATCTCGTCATTGGGATTGCCGGCTTTAATCAGATTGACCACAGCCTGATTGACTTTGTCGCGCTTCTCGCGCATCGAGCCGGAGTTGTCAATTACAATGCCCATCGCCACCGGGACGTCGTCTCGATGAAATGACGTAGTCTTCTGTGCCACTCCATCCTCGAAAACCGTAAATGCCGATTTGTCCAGATTCGTAACCAGGCGCCGTTGCTCATCGACGACGGTGGCGTGCAGCATTACCTCTTGAACTTCTTTTTTGAATACGAAAACGCTGTCCTGGCCATCGGCAGGCGCTTGCTGCTCAGCTTGTGGCAGTGGTGTCGTCTGGCCGTTGCTCTGAGTCGCAGGCGCGGCGTTGGGAGCTGAACTTGGATGCTCGACCCCGGTTGCGCCAGGGGGAGCGGGAATCGGAGTGGATGTCTGAGCCTGGACGTCAACAGTCAGCCGAGCGAGGAAGAAGCAGATGACCACAACCAATATGTAGCCGCGCCATCGCTGAGCAAGAACTTTGTCGGTGCTGTAGTTCGTCGTAAAGCTCATAGGTGCCAATGTTCAGAGGCCAAAGGGGGCCGAAGGGTTGCATCAAGCCTGATTAATGGCTGCCCGCCTCCCACCCTAAGGCAATTTGTTCAAATAGCAGGCATTGCTGGTGTTCTGCGATGGTGGCGTTGGGAGAGTCAGCCACACCGGGTTAGTAAAATCAAAGAACTCCGTCATATCCATTTGAGCGGCGTCCCGCTTGGTTAACGGGGATAGATTGAAACGAGTCTCAATGAACTTGAGAATCGAGGTAGTATCGGCCTGCGTATGCGAAACGTAATTCTGCTTGGTGTACGGGGAGACTACGATCAGAGGCACCCGGTAACCGGTGTAGACAAAGTCGCAAATCGGCCCGCTCGTTTGCGTGCAAATATCTCCCGGAAGCAGATCTACAGGCGGGATGCCATCGGGACTCACGGTCGCATAGGGCGGAACGTGGTCGTAAAGACCGCCGAATTCATCGAAGGTCAAAATAAACGCGGAATCCTTCCACGAGGTGCTCGTCATCACCGAGTTGATGATCTCGGAGATATATTGGGCCCCTTTTTGCATCTCGATCGGCGACGTGTCATAGTCGGACGGATGTTCGTCTAAACCAGCATCTGAGGCGGGCTCGATCTGGACGACCTGCGGCAATGTCCCATTCTTCAAATCATTATCGAAATCAGAGCCTGGGAAGCCTATGGTGCCAATGTTGTTCGGATACTGGGTCGGGATCGTCCAGCCCCACTTGAAACTCTGAACATAGCTCAAGGTCAAATAGCAGGCTGGATCGGAGTGAGGTAAGCAAACGGTTGCCGGGTTTACATAAATCTTCCAAGTGATATTCGCGGCCTGGAGCTCCTGAAAGATTGTCGGTGACGTTAGCAGCGCTTTATCCTTACTGCTTGTGCCTATGGGATATGCGTATCCCTGGGATGTAGCCGCGATAAGATACTGCCGGTTCGGTTGAGTGCGAGACATTGCTGGAGTGAACCAGTTATCCGAGGTGGCGAAGTTCGACGCCATGAAATAGTAGTAGTTGAGGTCGCCGCCATCGTAGTAGCCCATCGCCCGAATGCCGTCGACGTCGAAGTATGGCGGCTGCTGGGCCCTGCCGTCGTGCGCCGCAGTCCACACGACTCCGTTCAAGGCGGCGGGCTGCTGGCCGGTCGGGTCGTTGTAGTCCCAATCCACGTGGCTTTCGTTCCAGGACGGGCTCGGATTCTCAATACACTGCGTAATCAGATGATACGAAGCGACCAGGTTGGCCGGGTCGAACACGCAGTCGGATGGTGGAGGATCGGCGGGATTGCAGCCCGGGATAGCCGGGGGCTGTCCACCGCCCGGATTAAACTGGGGCAAGCCGTCAAAGGCTTGATCGGGATAACCATTCTGCTTCCAATATTCCCGCAATGCGCCAAAGTAGTGATCGAAAGAGCGATTCTCCTGGGCCAGGAAAATGATGTGATTGATGGCGGTGATGTTTTGCGCGTTAAACGTGGCCGACACCTGCTCATCCGCGTTCATGGTTACATTGCACGTGCTGGTATACCCGCTACAAGCTTGACCCCATCCGAGGAAATTTGAGTTCTGAGCGGTCTCGGTGAGCGTCACAGCAGTCCCGGTGGGGAAATTGGCGCTACATGTTGTTGGACAATTAATTCCAGCTGGACTGCTTGTAACTGTGCCCGAGCCGTTTCCATTCAGAGTGACGGTCAGCTGCGGGTTTACGATAATGATGTTAAAGGTGGCAGTCACACTCGCCTGCTCGTTTGCGGCGAGCGTTATTGTGCAACTTGGATTGCTGCCGCTGCACGCTCCACCCCATGCTGCGAACGATGAGCCCGTCGCCGGAACCGCGTTGAGCGTCACTTGAGTCCCGGCTGTAAAGCTCGCGCTGCACGTGGGTTGACAGCTAATTCCTACAGGGACGCTTGTGACTGTGCCCTTGCCGCTCCCCCCAAGAGTGACGCCTAAAGTAGGTGCATTTTGAATAATGTTAAAGGTCGCCGTCACCTGCTGGCTCGCATTGAGGGTTATTACGCAGGTGCCGGTGCCGCTGCATCCGGCACCGCTCCATCCCGCGAAAGACGAGCCCGTCGCAGATGTCGCAGTGAGCGTCACAGGTGTCCCGAAGGCGAAGCTCGCTTTGCAGGTCTGCCCACAACTGATACCCGAGGGGCTGCTGGTAACGCTGCCCGTGCCCGTGCCGCTCAGGGCTACCGTCAGTGCCGGCGTCGTCGAAGAACTAAAGCTAGCCATTACCGAAGTATTTTGCGTCAGCATCACGCTACAGGCGCCAGTGCCGGTGCAGGCGCCCGACCACCCCGCAAATACGGAATTCGCTGTCGGAGATGCCGCGAGGGTCACCTGCGTTCCACTGGAAAACTTCGCGGTACAGGATTGACCGCAATTGATGCCCGCAGGAGTGCTGCTCACGGTCCCTCCCCCAGGACCGGCCGTCTGGACTGTAAGTTGAACGGAAGCACTGGGAAAACTCGAACTGCTACCTCCTCCGCCGCAACTGCAAAGAACAATCAGGGCCATCGAACTCAAACCGTAAACAATGGCACGATGCTTCAACCGAGACCCAGACATAACGTGGCACGCTCTTTCGTCATCTAGACGGTCTTCGATGGAAACGGGGGCAGGCGGGTTGCTCACCTCTGCGTGGATTTATTGACTAGAAGCCGCCATGAACGCGCCTTCTGATCCTTTAGCCCACCGGTCAAGCAACGGCTGGGGCTCTGACGCCCTCTTACAGTCCGCCTTGTATGCCCCTCGGTATCGATCCGGCAAAGACACGATTGATGACCGAACCTAACCACCAGTCCACGGTATGGAATGGCTAGTGCTAAATTGCGACCGTTGGGTTTTGCTGAAACCGACACGGCTGCCACTACAGCGAAAATGGGTTGCCCAAATGCTGGCGCGCCAAAGGAGATCCTGCGTGGACCCGACTGAGAGATTGCCCGCCACTTTGAAAGAGTTCCCTTTGTTACGTGGGAGGCATCGAAGATAGATGTCGCACTCCCAACCCATTGTGTGGCCCGGCCGGCCTTACCCCCTGGGATCAACCTGGGATGGAGAGGGTGTTAACTTTGCGCTCTACTCCGAGCACGCGGAGAAAGTGGAGCTTTGCCTTTTCGACATTACTGGAAAACGCGAGACCCTTCGCATTCCGCTTCCCGAGCAAACCGACATGGTCTGGCACGGCTACCTGCCTGAGGTGCGTCCCGGCCAGTTGTACGGATATCGAGTTTCTGGTCCCTATGCGCCGGAACAAGGCCATCGTTTTAATCATCACAAACTTCTGCTCGACCCCTATGGCAAGCAGATTCGAGGAAGCATCCGATGGAGCGACGCCCACTTCGGCTACAGGGTCGGCAGCAAACAGGAAGACCTGTCTTTCGACCGGCGGGACAATGCTGCCGGAATGCCGAAGAATCGCGTGATCGATTCTGCCTTCACCTGGGGAGCCGATGCGCCACCCAGAATCCCATGGCACGAGACGGTGATTTACGAGCTCCACGTAAAAGGATTCACCAAGTGCCACTCCGACATTCCCGAGCATTTGCGCGGCACGTATGCGGGTCTGGCCACGGCTCCTGTGATCGAATATCTTACTCGCCTGGGAGTGACTTCGATCGAATTGATGCCGGTGCACAGTTTCGTGGACGACCACCAACTCGTCGAACGTGGTTTGCGCAACTATTGGGGTTATAACTCGATCGGGTTTCTGGCGCTGGAGCCGCGGTACATGGAAACAAGCTCAATCCGCGAATTCAAGACCATGGTCAAGACCCTGCACTCCGCGGGGATTGAAGTGATTCTCGATGTGGTCTACAACCATACCGCCGAGGGCAATCATCTTGGCCCCACGCTTTCGTTGAAGGGAATCGACAACAGCACGTTCTACCGCCTTGTGCCCGAAAATCCCCGCTATTACACGGACTACACCGGCACCGGGAACACGCTGAACATGCGGCATCCGCGTGTGTTGCAACTGATCATGGACAGCCTGCGCTACTGGGTTCTCGATATGCACGTGGACGGCTTCCGTTTCGACCTCGCCGCCACGCTCGCCCGCGAACTGCACGAAGTTGATCGCCTCGGTGCATTCCTCGACATCATCCATCAGGATCCCGTCCTCTCGCAGGTCAAGCTGATTGCCGAACCCTGGGACCTCGGCGAAGGCGGATATCAGGTGGGAAATTTTCCAGTAGGCTGGGCGGAATGGAACGATCGCTACCGCGACACGGTGCGTTCTTACTGGAAGGGGGACGAAGGAGTGGTCGGAGATCTGGCTTATCGCATCACCGGCTCTAGCGATCTGTATGCGCACAGCGGCCGCCGTCCTTACGCCAGCGTGAACTTTGTGACGGCGCATGACGGTTTCACCTTGCAGGATCTGGTCAGTTACAACGAAAAACACAACGAAGCCAACGGCGAAGGCAATCGTGACGGCAACAACGACAATCGCAGCTGGAATTGCGGTGTTGAGGGCCCCACAGATAATCCAGACGTTCTAGCACTGCGCGCCAAGCAGAAGCGGAATTTTCTGGCAACGCTCCTTCTGTCCCAAGGCGTCCCGATGATGTCTGCGGGAGACGCAATCGGGCATACGCAGATGGGAAACAACAACGCCTACTGCCAGGATAATGAAACCAGCTGGCTGAATTGGAATTTGCAACCTCAGGATCGTGACTTGCTGACCTTTGTTCAGCGCATGATTAACTTGCGCAAGAGGCATCCTGTTTTTCGCCGCAAGCGTTTTTTTCAGGGTCGCCCAATAAAAGGAGCAAATGTTAAAGATGTGCTCTGGCTCAATCCCGGCGGCAATGAGATGAGCGAGGATGAGTGGCGCGATCCTTCAGTTCGCTGCCTGGGAATGTTTCTGTCAGGCCAGGGCCTGGACGAGACCGATGAACGCGGCCGGAAACTCAGCGACGAAAACTTCCTCGTGCTGCTCAACGCGCATCACCAAGATGTAAGCTTCATTTTGCCGGCCTCCCGCCCCAGTGCCCGCTGGACCGCCTGGATGGATACTTCTCGAGAAGACGGTTTGCGCGCCGTCGATACCTACGACGCCGGCTCGGATTATCCCCTGCAGGCGCGCTCAATGGTCGTCTTGATGGAACGGCGGGGAAACGGCAAGAAGGAAGAGTCGAATGAATCGCCGACATAACATGCCGTTCGGCGCCGAGTGCCGTGGCGACGGGAGCGTGCGCTTTCGTTTGTGGGCTCCAGCCGCGCATCAGGTGGAACTCTGCCTCAACAGTGCGAACATATCCACACGGCTTCCCCTCGCCCCATCCGATGGCGGCTGGTTCGAGTTGGAAACTGATGCTGCCAAGCCCGGCACTCAATACAAATTTCGTATTCATGACGCGCAGGATGTCCCCGACCCGGCCTCTCGATTTCAACCGCAGGATGTGCATGGTCCGAGCGAGGTTATCCACCCCGATGACTTTGACTGGAACGATCGCAACTGGCGTGGCCGGCGATGGGAAGAAGCTATCATTTATGAGCTGCATGTCGGAACTTTCACGCCGTCCGGGACTTTCTCCGCGGTGCGGGAACGGCTCGACTATCTCGTGGATACGGGAATCACAGCCGTGGAACTGATGCCGGTTGCCGATTTCCCCGGCAAGCGCAATTGGGGCTACGATGGCGCGTTCCTCTTCGCTCCCGATAGCACTTACGGTCGTCCCGAAGATCTCAAACAGCTAGTTCAAAGTGCCCACGAGCGCGACCTCATGGTTTTTCTGGATGTTGTTTACAACCATTTCGGCCCGGAAGGAAATTATCTCAGGTCGTACGCGCCACAATTTTTTACTGATCGCCATGGCACGCCATGGGGGGACGGCCTTAACTTCGATGGCCCGGAGAGCCGGGTCGTCCGCGACTTCTTCATTAACAACGCGTTGTACTGGCTGACTGAATATCATTTCGACGGCCTGCGCCTGGATGCCGTTCACGCGATCACCGACGACTCAAAACCCGACATCCTCACGGAATTGGCTGACGCAGTGCGGAATTCCATCGAACCCGATCGCCACGTGCACCTCGTCCTGGAAAATGATCGCAATCAAACTCATTACCTTAAGCGTACCGAGCGCTGTCGGCCCAAAAGCTACACCGCGCAATGGAATGACGACATCCATCACACGTTGCAGGTTCTCGTCACTGGTGAACGGGACGGCTATTATTCAGACTATTCTGAACATCCAATCGATCAGTTGGGCCGTTGCCTTGTCGAAGGGTTCGCTTACCAGGGCGAGTCTTCGCTGTATAGAAAGGGCCAAACGCGCGGTGCATCGACGAAGGGTTTGCCGCCCGCTGCGTTCGTCTCCTTCCTACAGAATCATGATCAGGTAGGAAATCGCGCGTTCGGAGAACGCATCAGTCAGATCGCGGACTGTCGTGCCGTGCGTACGGCAGCGGCCATCTTGCTACTCGCTCCTTCGCCGCCAATGCTCTTCATGGGGGAAGAGTTCGGGGCGGAAACACCTTTTCTTTTTTTCTGCGATTTCGAGAAGGATTTGGCTGCAGCGGTCACAGCGGGCCGGAGAAATGAGTTCGCTAGCTTTGCAAGGTTCACGGATCCGGCGGAGCGCAGCCAAATTCCTGACCCAAGCGATGCCAGAACGTTTGAGGCCTCGCGGCTCAATTGGACTGAGATTGATCAACCACGCCATCGCGAATGCCTGCGCTTCTATCGGAATTTATTGAAGCTGCGATGCCGGCATATTGTTCCCCTGCTTTCCGCTGGTTGCGTCGTCAGTTCTGCGTATGAAATCCAAGGAGCGCGCGGCCTGACGGCTCATTGGAAATTTCCGGATCGATCGACACTTTTGTTGGTTTCGAACCTCGGAACCGATTCGCTTTGCGGCATCACTTTTCCGGTTTCGCCGGTTATTTATGCCAGTGAAGAAGTGACTGCCGATAATCTAAAGCTGGGGAAACTGCCGCCTTGCTCCTTGGTGTGGTTTCTGGAATCATGAAACAGCGCTCGCACATCCCGGTAGCGACTTATCGTCTACAGCTCAATCGCGACTTCACCTTCGCGCAGGCTACCGAGATCGTTCCCTACCTTGCCGCGCTCGGCATCAGCCACCTCTACGTTTCTCCTATGTTAAAGGCCCGTGCCGGCAGTATGCACGGCTACGACATCGTGGATCACAACTCGCTTAACCCCGAAATTGGGGGCCCCGAAGAGTTCGACAACCTGGTGAATACGCTTCATGAACACAACATGGGATTGATACTCGACATCGTTCCCAACCACATGGGAGTGATGGGCAGCGACAACGCCTGGTGGCTAGACATTCTCGAAAATGGCGAAGCTTCAATCTACGCAAATTATTTCGATATTGACTGGAACCCGGTTAAAGACGAACTTCATGGAAAAGTGCTAATTCCGGTACTCCATGACCATTACGGCGTGGTCCTCGAGAGCGGCGAGTTGAAACTGGTCTTTCACCGCGAGCGCGGGGAATTCGATGTGTGGTATCGCAATCATCGCTTTCCCGTGGATCCGCGGGAGTATCCTCGTGTCCTGCAAAATTGCACGAACGCATCCGGGGCGAAACTCGATGAGCAAAATACGGACTTGCTCGAGTTTCAGAGCTTGATCGCTTCATTCAGCCATCTGCCCGCAAGGTACGAGATCAACAGCGAGCGCATTACCGAGCGCAATCGGGACAAGGAAATCCACAAGCGTCGCCTGGCCGAGTTATGCGCACGGTCTCCAGCGATCGCCGAGTGCATTCTTGGAGCCGTCGAACTGCTTAACGGTAACCCCGCCGATCCCGCCAGCTTCGAACAACTGCACGAGTTGATCAAAGCGCAAGCCTTCCGTTTGGCCAATTGGAGGGTTGCCTCGGATGACATCAACTACCGTCGCTTTTTCGATACCAACGATCTGGCGGCTATTTGCACGGAGAATCCAGCCGTTTTTGAAGCCACGCACCGCCTTGTCTTTCGTTTCATGGCAGACGGCAAAGTCGACGGGTTGCGCATCGACCATCCTGATGGCCTGTACAACCCTCATGAATATTTCGAACGCCTGAAGGGCGGAGTCGTAGATGCCACCAAGAATTCCGGGAACGGGTCGCGCTATGTAGTCATCGAGAAAATCCTGACAGGATCGGAACGGCTGCCCACGGAGTGGCCCGTCGACGGCACCACCGGCTACGATTTCGCCAGTCTCGTCAATGGCGTATTTGTAGACCCAAACGCAGCCGTAATTATGGATCGTATTTACCGGAACTTCATCGACGACGAAATCGATCTTGATGACCTCGCTTATCACTGCCGAAAGCTGATTATTCGGGTCAGCCTGGTCAGCGAGTTGAACGTGCTTGCAAATCAACTCACCCGTATTGCCCTTTCCAAACGGCGTACCTGCGACTTCACCCTTAACAGCTTGCGCGATGCGCTGACGGAAGTGGTTGCCAGCTTTCCCGTCTATCGCACCTACATCACTCCGTCCGAAGTGTCGGATAAAGATGTCGGTTATATCCGGAGCGCAATTTCCGGTGCCAAATGGAGAAGCCCGGCCGCGGACACCAGTATTTTCGATTTCGTCGGTGAGGTGCTTCTGACTCGGATCGCCGAAGGGCAAGATCCCGCGTATCGAAATGCAGTGACAACCTTTGCCATGAAAGTGCAGCAGTTCACTAGCCCGGTGATGGCCAAGGGCCTGGAAGATACGGCTTTTTACCGCTACAACCGCCTGGTTTCAATGAATGATGTCGGAAGCGATCTCCACCGTTTCGGGACGACAACGACTCAGTTTCACCTCGCAAACCAGGAGCGCCTCAGTACTTGGCCGCGCACGATGCTGACGACCAGCACCCATGACTCCAAGCGGTCAGAGGATGTACGCGCTCGAATCAACGTGCTGTCGGAGATTCCTGCACTGTGGAGACTTCGGGTGCGAGAGTGGAAACGCTTCAATCGCAGCCACAAGAGTGTCGTCAATGAGAAGCCCGCACCTTCGCCGAATGATGAATACCTCCTCTATCAGACCCTGGTGGGCGCATGGCCATCGAATCCTGTGAACGATGCGGATGAGTTGAAAAAGTTTGGCGAGCGAATCGAAAACTACATGTTGAAAGCGATTCGCGAGGCCAAGGAGAATACCAGTTGGATTAATCGAAATAGCGAATACGAAACTGCAGTTTTGTCGTTCGTCAGGGCGCTCCTTAACCCGGGCAGCCAGAACCGGTTTCTCAACGACTTTCTGCCCCTTCAGCGCCGTATCGCCCGAATCGGCCTGTGGAATAGTCTGGCCCAAACGCTGCTAAAACTGACCTCCCCGGGCGTACCCGATATTTATCAGGGAAGTGAGCTGTGGGATTTAAGTTTGGTTGACCCCGACAACCGGCGACCGTTGGACTACAATCTGCGTCAGGAAATGTTTCGGAGTCTCCGCGAATCGGGAAGCGATCCAGCCGGAATGCTGGAAACTCCCGAGGACGGTCGAATCAAGTTGTATACGACGTGGAGAACTCTGTGCCTGCGGCAAGAGCATCCGGATCTTTTTCAGCAGGGCGAGTACGTGCCGTTAACGGTTGAGGGCGCGAAAGCCAATCACCTTGTCGCGTTCGCAAGGAAGACCGAAACCTCAACCGTTCTGGTTGTTGTTCCCCGCCTGGTGGCCGGTGTGCTCAGTGACCGCGATGTCCCGCCAATCGGACCCCGAATCTGGGAGGATACTCATATTCTGATTCCATTTTGCAGCTGTTCCGAGAAATACCGGAACGTATTTACAGGAGAAGCTTTGGAGTTACAGAAAAGTGATGGTCACGAAAAAATTGCTGTGCCGTCGGTCCTCGCTGAATTTCCTCTGGCTCTTTGCTTGCTGGGATAGACGGCAACGCTTGGCCCGCTCTTCTCTTTGGTTCTTTGGTCAGGATCTTTTTAAGCTCGTTAGGCTTATTGTCAGCGTGAAGAGTTGTTTCGCCTTGTGCCTGCGGCCTTACGCGGTGCTTGACTGCGGCTCTTCGTCCGGACGGCCTTCATCGCCGAACCGCGGCGTGCAACTGCGCCACGCTGCCTCGCACTAGAGCGCGCTTGCCTGGACAGCGATTGGCGGGAGGCGGCGCTGTGGCCTTCTCTTTTCAGGGCGCGGCTCGTTGCGCGAGAACGCGTGGCGGACAGCTTACGATGTGAATGGCTTTGTCCTTTTCGATAATCCCGACTTGCCTGCTTGGCTGTTTTCGCCGAGACCTTTCCCTTGGCGGGAGCTTGCAACTTCACCCCTGCGCGCCGTGCTTTTGAGAGACCGATTGCAATGGCCTGTTTGGTGGAACTTGCGCCATGCTTACCTTCGCGAATGTGGTGCATTTCCTCGCGAACAAATTCTCCCGCCTGTGTGCTCGGGGACTTGCCTTCGCGGGCATCCTCGTGAGCACGGTCGATGGTTTCCTTTTCAGGCACAAACACCTCCTCACCAAGACAGTAAATACGTCTCGGGCAGGGAGGAATCGACTGTATTCTGTATTCCGCAGGTCCGTTTGCCGTAGCCGAAATGGATGGCGCCAAAGCAATCGAAAAAACACTTGCGCGGGATGATTTTCTACGCTGCCCTCGATTTACTGCACAGGTCCTGATAGTAGTCGCGCCCGCGCTCGTACCCTCGCGTAAAGGGCTCGGCCAAGTCCACGCCAGGGTACTGTCGTTCGAGGTCTTCGATTTGAGCCGTCATCTCGCCCATCACTTGGTCGTATTCCTTACAACGCGTGCGGGCGTGTAGCGCAGACTCAAAACCAAGGCGATAAAACTTCTCATCGTTGCCGAAGTTTTTGCCAAGCGTTGTGTAGTGTTCCTTCTCGGCGTCGCGCAGACCGATCCACCACTGTTCGCGGGCCGCGTCCACCTCCTCGGCTCCTTCCGCTTTCAGCAATTCGCGGAAGCGGTTTGCCGCGGCTTCATCCTCGCCGATCGCAATCACCACACTACGGCCCCGGCGTAAAGCATCTTCGTAAACAAACAATTCATCCTCTGGCAGACCCTCGGTCATCGAATTCTCTAACTTTCCACCAGCGGCGGCGCCAATGCCCGCGCCAGCGGCACCCAGGATCGCGGAGCCCAGTAAACCAATCGCCGTGATCGGCCCCACGCCCGGGATTATCGCCATGATCAAGGCTGCCCCAGAAAGTCCAGCGCTACCGCCAAGAACAGCGCCAATCGCTTTGCCCATTCCGGGTTGCTCTGCCGCAACCGTGGGCACCGATTGCAGACCCGTTTCGATTCTTTCCGGAGTCAACAGTGTGATCTGCTCTTCGGGCAGACCGACGGAGCGCATCTCGGCCAAGGCGCGCTCCGCGTTGGATCGCGAACGAAATACTCCACTGATAGTTTTCATTGTTTGCCACCTTTTCCTTTCTAGTATTTCTTTCGGCTTACGATTCTAACAAGGCACGACTTTTTTAAGTCGATGCTATCCCAATCCGAACATCCAGCGGTCAACCTCCCTTCTCGCCAAGCATCCAAGCTTTTCGAGGTTTCCTATGATTCGAAAACTGAAATCCGGGCAATACCGACTGTACTCTCGCAAGAAAGATGCCAAAACCGGCCATCGGCGCAACCTCGGCACATTCGGCACAAAGAAAGCTGCGCAAGCTCACGAGCAGGCGGTTCAGTACTTCAAACATCATTAGGACGCGATTTCACGTTCTATGCAAAGCATGAAGTCCGCGAAAGCCCGTCTCTACAACCTCTTGCGCGAAAGCCTTTTACGACGATGCAAAAGGAATCGTGAATATCGCGCGGGAAAAAGAGATAAAGCATCTTGCAAGTAATAAGTTGACGGGCGAAAAGGTACGATAACCGACCGCGGGCGTGAGGGAGGGCAAGAGTGCGGCTATGAAATCACGGCGAGGCGGACCTCTTCTTCACAGCATTTACTCTGCCTAAGTGTGGCGTATCGTAAATTGGCGCTATACAATTGGTTGCAGCTAAAAAAATCCACAGGTTCTTCTTCGAGTTTCGGTCACCAGCGTGCGTTAGTGAAGCTGCTCAAGACCTCGCTAAACAAAAAAGAAACCCATCGAAAACGTCTAGATCGTAGTCCTCAGTGCTTCTACGGTATTCGCTGTATTGCGGACTCCGCGGATCCTGTATTAATTGTGAAATCTCGACGTATTTCCCCTTATGCACGTGGCAGGCACGTGAACGGAGGACGAAATGGCCACTGCTGGAAACTCATCGGCGCAAGTCTGGGCTTGGAGAGATTTGTACATTAGCGCGCTGATGGAAGCCGATAAGGTAAAAACGCCAGGACGTATCGCGGATGCGGAACACGCAATCTTGAACCGGGCGAGAGAATTGTTCAAAGCTTCAGGAGACAACATTCAAGAAGAGGAAGCGTTGGACGATGCCCTCTACGCTCTTCGTGCATTGAAAATTTGTCTACAGATACACGGCGGATTCGCAGTAGCTGCCTGAAGCTTGCGTTGTCTCAACGTTTCCTGCGAAGCTGTTGGTCGGAAGCCAGCTCGCGCCCGCGAACGCCCTGCTAGACATCGTGTAAACCAGCGTTTTCCAACTGTTTACCAGACCGTCGCGCAAATAGACTCTTTTACCTTTGCCCATCGCGCTCCTGTTGCTTCACCGCGCTATTCCAGCGGCGAATCGCGACCAGACACCAAACGGCTTCTACGGCGCCGAATGGCCAGGCGCCTTGAAGAAAACCGTAGATCGACCCCAGCGCACACGCGACTGCGAACGCCAGAATGAACCACGGGCTGCGCTTTTCCATTGAGTATGAAATCAGCATCGCGGTTACTGCAAACAGTCCGAAAGCTGTGAGTCGATCCATGTTTTAGA
>Ga0207141_10199_pt1 | contig 17283 bp, 18 predicted proteins | sample Alteio_BWMinHeat_5_FD_153553 | JGI IMG/M metagenome (GOLD analysis project Ga0207141, IMG submission 153553) | Enriched cells from forest soil in Barre Woods Harvard Forest LTER site, Petersham, Massachusetts, United States -... | ecosystem: Environmental > Terrestrial > Soil > Temperate forest >... | reverse complement strand
CGACAAGTTCGAAGAAGGCCTGCGTCTGCGACGGTATGAGCGTCAGCTTGCGCGTGACGAGGATGCTGCCGAGAGCCAGCACCAGCATAATCGCCCATGTGGTGACGACGCTTTCGCTGATGGGAATTGGCCCGAGATGAAAGAGCATCAGGCTGGAAAGGGGAGATCTCATGGCATCGACCTTCGGACCGCGCGCAGGATTGCGACCTTGGCGCTCAGGATGCCCAAAGCCACAACCAGCAGCGGCAGTGCTCCCTCAAGACTTGCCAGTGTCAGAAAGCCGGTGAGCAAGGCGAAGCGCGCAAGAGCAAGAAGGAGGCTGGTTGCCACCCGTCCGCCCAAGGCGAAAAGGCGTGCATTCCACCACACAGTGCGAAAATAGAGGACGCCCAGGCCGATCCCGGCAGTGAAATGAGCGGAAAGACTGAGGGCCATGGCCCAGATCGGCAGATCCTTGAACAGGAGGAAGGTCATGAGCTTTGCATCCATTTCCAAGCAGACCAGCACCCCAGTGCCAATCCGAACATCAGCAGAGGGGCGGTCCAGAACAGTCCGGAGTTGAATGTGCGGTCTAGCCAGCGGCCGGCGAAGACACCGATCAGCAGGGGGACGACGATAATCCAGCCCAGCACGCCGATCTGGGCAAGGCGACGCGCCACCGAGGGGTCCCCATCCCGCAGCCATCGCCGATTGCGCTCCCCGCGAAGTCGGGCTCCCTTGACCATCGGGTCCTGATCATCCGGATCGGCTTTCGGCGCCGTCATGGGAACGTTCCTGGCTTGGCGCGGCCGCCTGATTGGAGATGAAGCATGATCTGCCGAATGGCGTTCAACTGGAGGCGGGTGCTTTCGACATGTTCCGTCTTCTCCATCTCCGCGTCGGAGCGGAACCGGGCAAGGATGGTCTGGTCGAGGGTGGTAAGGTCATCGCCCACAATTGCCTCACGGGTGGCGATGGTGATGTTCTGCCCGCCGCTGACTGTGAAAGCACCGTGTCGGACCGCGCAATAGAACAATGTTCCGTCGCCGCGCTTCCAACCGACCACGGAGATGGTAAGGCTCGTAAGGAAATCGGCGTGGTGCGGAAGGATGCCGAAGCTGCCGCTTGCATCTTCGGCGCGCACCGCCAGAACGCCCTCTTCGTCGAAGACGACCGACAATGGCGTGACAATGCGCAGCCTCATGGCAGGTCCCCCGTTTTGGCGGTCGAGGTCTCCTTCCGACGAGCCTCCTCCAGCGTTCCAACCATGTAGAGAGAGCTCTCCGCCCAATTGTCCGTCTCGCCATCGAGAATGGCGCCGCAGCCGCCAAGGGTATCGGCGCGCGAGACGCTGCGTCCTGGTGTCCCGGTGAATGCTTCCGTTACGACAAAGGGCTGGCTCAAAAACCGCTGCAATCGACGGGCGCGGCTGACAATCAGCCGGTCCGCCGCACCGAGTTCCTCAACGCCGAGCAAGGCAATGATATCCTGAAGGTCCTTGAAACGGGCAAGAGTCTCGCGAGCCCGCTCGGCGATGCGATAGTGCTCTTTGCCGACCACGAGCGGGTCCAGCAGCACCGAAGAGGAAGCCAGCGGGTCGACGGCAGGGTAGAAGCCCTGCGCCGCCAGATCGCGCGACAACATGATTAGGCTGTCCATATGGCTGGAAATCGCCGTCACCGCCGGATCGGTGAAATCGTCGGCAGGAACATAGACAGCCTGGATTGCCGTCACCGCCGCGCCGGCCACCGATGCAATGCGCTCCTGCAGGGAGGCGACCTCGCTTGCCAGCGTCGGTTGATAGCCGACCCGCGATGGCAAACGCCCCAGCAGGCTCGAAACCTCGCTGCCGGCCTGGACGAAGCGGAAGATGTTATCCATCAGCAGCAGCACGTTCTGATGTTTCTGGTCCCGGAAATATTCCGCGATCGTCAACGCCGTCAGCGGCACGCGCCAGCGAGCACCGGGCGGCTCGTTCATCTGACCGTAGACCAGAACTGTGCGGGCTAGCACGCCCGAGCCCTGCATCTCGGTGAGGAGCTCATGGCCTTCGCGCGAACGCTCGCCCACGCCGGCGAAGACGGAGATGCCCTGGTACTTCTCGACCATGGCATGGATCAGCTCCATCACCAGCACGGTCTTGCCGACGCCGGCGCCGCCGAACATAGCGGCTTTACCGCCCTGGGCCAGCGGGACGAGAAGGTCGATCACCTTGATCCCAGTCTCGAAAACCTGCGTGGCGGACGTCTCTTCGACGAGGGGCGGCGGCGCATTGTGGATGGCGCGCCGCGGCGTATCGGCTCCAAGCGCAGCCCCGCGATCGCGCAATGTCCCGACCACATCCAGAAGGCGCCCCAGGACGGCCTCTCCAACCGGGACCGAGATTGGCGCGCCGGTCGCACGCACCTTCGTGCCGCGGGCTAGGCCTGCGGTGGCCTGTAGCGCGACGCCGCGCACGGTCCTCGGATCGACATGGCTATGCACTTCCAGAACGAGCGGCTCGGGCAGGTCCCAGTCGACCATCAGAGCAGTATTGATCGGCGGCAGCACGCCCCCATTGAAGCGCGCATCGACGACAGCACCTTTGACGGACACGACCGTTCCCACTGATCCGCTGATATCCATTGCCCGTATCCTGTGCGTTCGCAGTGCCACCGTGGGCATCGTCCCCCGACCGATAGTGTCCCCGGGCGGCAGGCAGGTTGATCTTGATCAATCCGGCTGCAGTGCCGCTCCGGCTTGGGGTCAGAAGTACAACCTCGATCAATGCGCCATCAGGACGGGCAGGGTCGCGTTGGCCAGGATATGCTGTGTGACACCGCCCAGAAACGCCTGGCGCAAGCGGCTGTGCGTATAGGCACCCATGACCAGCAGGGTTGCTTTGGCATGCTTGCAAGAAGCAACGATTTCCTCTCCTGTCGGGCCCAGCGTATCCGGTACAAGGCCGGCCGCCTCCACGACGATACCGTGCCAGTGCAGATAGTCCCCCAGATCGGCAATTCCGGCTTGTCGTTCGCGGTCGGAGGGAATGGTGATGATCGAAATCCGCTCGGCCTCGCGGAGAAGGGCTATGGATTGCCCGACGGCACGCGCTCCTTCCAGGCTGCCGTTCCAGGCGATAACGACATGGCGGAGAAGATCATCGGGCAGTTGTTCGCCCAGCACGAGCGTGGGACGCCCAGAGGAAAAGACGGCTGCGTCGAAGACCGTTTCGGCGAAAGCCTCGCCTTTTGTCGGATTGTCAACCACAATGAGGTCATTCACGCGTCCGGTCAGCGCGACGGCTGTTTCCAGATCACCCGTCCGCTCGCGCCAGGAGGCGAAGGTGGCGTCGAGCCTTTGGTCCGAGTGTGTTGGCACGCCCGCTGTCGTGCACCAGTGTTCGAATTCTCCGCGAGCTGCCGCTGCCAAGGCTTGTGCTTGGTTGAGAGTATTTTCAAACTGGGGAGAGCTGGCTGCTGTCGAAAGACCGTGTGCAGACCGATCCGCGGTAGAATCTACATACAATGTGCCGATATGAGCCTTGGTGTGGCGTGCAAGCCGCAGCGCCGCATCAAGGCGGCGGTGGGGCTGAATGCCGGGACCAGTGGGGACGAGTATGCAGCGCAGTGGCATGGGGGAACCTCCTTGTGTCGGAAGGATTTGAGTACGAACGGCTATCCGTCGCGTTGAGGTAAATCAATCTTCGAAGAATCCAGGGCCCGGATTTCTAGCCAAACCGGCCCGTAACGTAGAGCCTTGTGATCTCATTTTTCGGCGTCTCGAATATCCGCCTGGCTGTATCGAATTCGAGGATTTCACCAAAATGCATGAAGGCGACATAGTCGGACAGACGCGCCGCCTGTTGGAGATTATGCGTGTCGATGGCAATCGTGTGGTCTGCCTTGAGTTTTTTGATAGTCTCCTCGATCTTCGCCGTCGAGATTGGATCCAACGCAGAACATGGCTCGTCCAGGAGTATGACTTCGGGCCTCATCGCGATTGCCCGAGCAATGCACAGGCGTTGCTGCTGCCCGCCGGATAGGCTCTCCCCGCTGGAGGCAAGTGTATCGCGCACCTCCTCCCACAGCGCGGCGCTTCGCAGGGCTGCCTCGACCCTGACATCCAGCTCCGATTGCTGAAGTGCCTCTTTGAGGCGGGGACCCAACGCGACATTGTCGTAGATTGACATCGGAAACGGCGTGGGCTTTTGGGTAATCATGCCAATGCGGCTTCGCAGCGCGATGTCATCGACGCAGGGCGCGAGTATATTCTGGCCATCCATGAAGATCTCGCTCTCCACATGCTGAGAGGGATCCAGATCATGCATCCGGTTCAGGGCCCGCAGCAATGTGGATTTGCCACAGCCAGACGCGCCAATGATCGCTGTCACGTTGTGCAGATAGAACGGCATGGAAACGTCATTCAGCACAAGCTTCTTCCCGTGCCGAAAGTCGAGGTGGCTGACGCGCAGTTTTGCTGCGCGCTGTGCTGCCTGCTGTCCGATGCCGTCAAGGATGGCAAGCCTGTCGGTCGTCATGTGCCCACTGATCTTGTTAAGCTCAAAGGAAGTCTGCGGCAGCCTTTGGGTGCTGCCCTTGAGCAGGATCACGTCATGCAAATGCAATGTTTGAGTTGACGCGGACGACACTCCAAAATTTTAATGCTAACGCCGAAATCGCAATCCTCTGAATATTGCAATTTTGTGAATGATCTGACGCAAGAAGATTGGCATCCGACCATGCTTTGCTGTCTCCAACGAGCAAGGACGCCAGCATATGAAATCACAGATCATTGAACGGCTTGGACAGAGCGACATTTTGTTGCCATCCCTGATCGCGGAGGGGCTTCTGGCAAATAACCGCGTGAAGGCCCGTCTGAGTATCCTGCAGGCTGCGGCACGCCATTCGAGCGAACCCAATGCGGCCGCCTTTGACCTCACCCAGGAATGCCGTGCGGCGAACCTCGATTCCATGGCCATGGAAGCGCTGGTATCCCGGTCGGGCGCGGTGGCCGGAAACATGACGACCGCTCCTGGCCTCGGCGACCTCGTCCATGCGATTTGGGACGATCTAGAGGCCATGATTCACCCCATCAAGGCTGCGGACGCCCATGAGGGAGACCTCGCTCTCAATCGCCTTTCGGCGATTCAGACCGCAGTCCCGCTCAAGGGGCCCGACACGCTCGAACTCGCCGAGATCATCAGGCTGACCAGTCTTTCGGACGGCTCCGGGGACAGCCTGCATCGCCTGGTTATGGATCTCCACAAGGCGCTCAACCGTCTTTCAGCCGAGCACGCAGAAGAAGTCTTTGCAGGAGCCCATGTTTATGGGCTGCGACAACACGACAGGCCTGCCATGCAAGCGTTCATGCGAGGGCTGGAGTCGACCCGCAAACTCAAGTTCGACCATCCCGGACTGTCGACCGTTGCAACCCAATCGAATGAACGGTTGACAATCCAGAACGACATCGGCGAGACCGACGCACATGTGGTGGTCATTGCCGTCGAGCAGGATGCCGTCACTGTGACCTACACGGACGTCCATCTCGCTCGCGCCAGGTTCTTCACCGGCCTCCTGCGGGATTTCCCCGTGCAATGGAGCGGCCTAGACCGAAAAAGCGCGGATGGGCTCGGCGAGGGCGGCGTCTTCTATCTTGTTACCGGCCGGTTCTCCACCCGGGATGACGAGGCTCGCGATTCCTTCCTCCATGTGGTCGGTGCATCGCTCGTCTTCCTGATCGACTGGAACAAGGCCCGAAAAGTGCTGCGGGCATGGATTTCCAAGGCCGATTCGGTCCAGGTCCTCGACTGGGCCGCTCGCGAGCATGTCGGTCATCGCGGCTTTCTCGAGCTGGGCGGAAGCACCTTCGTGGCATCGGCTGTGCACAACGCAACCCCCACCCGTATCGGATTTGGCGAGCGGCTGGATGGCGTGCTCGGGCGTGAGGCGGCTAGGGATTTCCTGAAAACGGTGCTGCGGATATCGGCGGAGGCTCTGGTCGAGGGGAGGACCGTTCGCTCCGCAAGGGACCGCATCGAAGCCGATCTCATGCGGCGCTTGCAGCGCGTCGATGCCACTTTGCTGGCGATCGTGGTCCGTCAATCCGGGCTCGCTCGCGAGATCGCGGCAGACATCGCTCATTTCGTCAGCGAACGTCTGGCGCTAAGGCCTTTTGATCAGGCCGCATTAACCCTGAAGGCCAAGTGTATTGAGGAAAAGGCCGACCGGATAGCGCTCGATGCTCGCAACGAGATCGGCCGGTTCGATGCCGACCGGGCGATCGAACGTCTGGTGAATTGTATCGAGGAGACGATCGACGAGCTCGAGCAAGCGGCGTTCATGGCCTCGCTTGTGCCAGAAGGCATCGCAACGGAACTTCTCACCCCGCTCGCGCGTCTTTGCGCGTCCGTTGTCGAGGGAGCGGAGGCAGCGGCGATCGGAACCTGCGCAGTAGCCAATGTCCCCGAAGGACATCGCGTCGACACCGAGGATGTGTTCGCGTCCGTTAGCCGGCTCATCCAGGCAGAGCGTGATGGTGACGATGCGGAGCGCGCCATTACCGCTGCGACCCTGCATGGAGATTTCGAATTGAGGACGGCGCTTTCGATCCTGGAACTTGCGCGTGCTCTGGAGCGGGCGACAGACCGGTTGGCCGGCTTCGGACATCTGCTGCGCGAGCGCGTTCTCGCTGATCTCTCTAAGTAACGAAAGGATGCTTGCAATGCACATCGTGCGCATCGGCGATGGATCGACCGAAACCCATTCTGCCGAGATCATCGGCGCCAAGGCAGCCAATCTGGCGCGCATGGCGGCCCTCGGCCTTCCCGTGCCACCGGCCTTCGTGTTGCCGGTCGAACTCTGCGCCGCGATCGTGAACGGCGACCGGCAAGCTCGGCTGGATCTCAACAAGGGCCTGGCCGAGGGGATAGCATTTCTGGAGAAGGCCACGGATACCCGCCTGGGCGATCGCAGGCGCCCGTTGCTGGTATCGGTTCGCTCCGGTGCGGCGCGATCGATGCCGGGCATGCTCGACACGGTGCTCGATGTCGGCTGCACGCCTTCTGCCGTCCAGGGGCTTGTCCGCATGACGGGACATCCTCGCTTTGCCTGGGATTGCCGGCGACGGTTTCTGGAAAGCTATGCCGGTGTGGTGATCGGTATCGAACCGGTGGCATTTGCACGCAGGCTCGGCGAAATGGCCGCAGCCGAAGGGGTGCAGGATGCCACTGGCCTTGACAATGAAGCGCTCGAGCGGCTCGCTGAGAGTTACAGGCAGATGATCGAGGATGCCGGCGCCAACCTGCCTGACGATCCGATGGAGCAGCTCAAGGCCGCTGCACAGGCGGTATATCGCTCGTGGATGAGCGATCGTGCCGCCACCTATCGGCGGCTCGAGCATCTGGAGTATCTTGCGGGTACCGCCGTGACGATCCAGGCCATGGTTTTCGGGAATCGCGGTCTGTCTTCGGGTTCAGGGGTAGCATTTTCCCGAGATCCTTCCACTGGCTCCGCGCACCCCATGATCGACGTACTGTTCGAGGCTCAGGGCGAGGACGTCGTCTCGGGCAGCCGAACCCCGGAAACCGAAGACGCATTGGTTCGCTGCGCGCCGCCGGTGGCGACGCAGCTGCGCCAAACGCTTATTCGCCTCGAAAACGCGTTCGCAGATGTGCAGGATGTCGAGTTCACCATTGAAGAGGGCAAGCTGTGGATCCTGCAAACCCGTTCCGCCAAGCGGACGCCGCTCGCGGCCCTGCGGTTCGCACTGGATCTGGTCAAGGAAGGCGTGATCAAGCCATCGGAGGCCCTGCTGCGATTGAAGGGCCTGGATCTGACGACGCTTTGCAACAAGCGACTGACCGGAGTCGGCGAACCGGCGGGACGTGGCACCGGTGCGTCGGCAGGCGTCGCGGTGGGGCGCGCGGTTTTCGATTCAGATAGCGCGCGACGCCTCGTGACGAGCGGCAATTCGGTCATTCTGCTTCGCCCCGAAACGAGCACGGCCGATGTCGCGGGCTTTGGGGCATCGGAGGGGATCGTCACGGCGGTCGGCGGGCGGACGGCCCACGCAGCCCTGGTCGCCCGGCAGATGGGCAAGCCCTGCATCGTCGGCTGCTCGGCGCTGAAGGTCGAAGTCGCGCGCCGGACTGCCCAACTGGGCACGAGGGGGATTGCCGAGGGCGATTGGCTTTCCATCGATGGTGGCGCTGGAGCGATCTATCTCGGCCGCGGAACCATCGCCATTGATCGTCCGGACGCCGAGCTTGCAGAAGTAGAAAGCTGGCGGATATCGGTCTCGCCGTCTGAAACAGCCAATGCCCCCAATACTGTGCACAATTCCGAAATCAAGCACCGGTCACTCTCTTCCGCCTTGACCTAGTTTGCAAGCAAAGACGTGCTCACGCGGGTGCGGGCAAACACATTTGCGATGATCCGCGTAGTATCTTCGGCGAGCATAAAAGTTGGGTGTGCCTTATCACCTTTGCTGTCCTTGTTCGGCGCATCGAGGCTCCTGAAGGTTTGCAGACAGCCACAATTGGATCGGCGGTTATAGCCTCCATGACCAACCATGCGCTCCCACCCCAGCTCTTTCACGCTTCCTATATTGTCTCACGTTTGTCACGTGGCCAATTTGAGAGGGCGAGAATCCATAGGCCCACAAGATTAATCCCCGGGACAAATGCGAGAAGCGACCAGAATGGCGAAAAACCCAAGCGGATGAGGATGCGGCCAAGAGGATAAATTATCAGGGCGGCACAGATCGCAAACGAAATCCAATGCCACGCTGACCAATAATTCATGAGAATATAGGGTTGGTCCATCATTATATTTTCTCCCAGTTGCTAGTGGCTACGCAGATGATGTTTTCTCTCGTGCTTTACATTTACGAATCGAGACAATGGGCACACTTATGCGTTGAAGCCGTTGATCCTGATCAACCGCGAAGGCAGGGCCCGCCGAGGGAGCACATCGGGAACTGGTTGATTGCTCTTAAACGCAAATGCCCAGGTCCATCTTCGACATCCCTTTACGCAACGGTGTTGACCACGTTGGGTTATCCAGAAGCTCAAAATGCCATCAAGCCGATGTGCGATGGTCTAATATGCTTGATGTTGATCAATGCGCAGCAGCCGGATAGCGGTTCTAACTCTTTCGCCTTGTATGATATTTGCGGGAGAGAGACGTGGCGTATGCAACACTAATGGTGCAACTCGAGGTTGGGCAGTCGAATGCCGGATTGCTGCAGATCGCCGGAGATCTCGCCGAACGTTTTCATGCCGGCATTATCGGAATTGCCCTGTGTCAGCCGATGCCGGTTTCTTTTGGTGGCGGTGTGGTTGCTGGGGGTCATTACGATTTGTTTCGAGACGAGACGGTAACGGATATCCAAGCGGCAGAGGCCGAATTTCACGCCGCCCTCGGCCCCAGGATCAGAGATCTCGAATGGCGGTCGCTAGTAACCCCCACATCGCTCGCAGACTACCTGGCAGATGAAGCGCGAAGCGCTGACCTCGTGATTACAAAGGTGCAGCACGAGGGCGCTCTTCGAGTTTCCTCTCACCACACGGTCATGGGCGACCTTGTAATGCAGCTAGGACGACCCATTCTCATCGTGCCCCCCGCGGCGAGCAGGCTCGCACTTCAGCGAGCGATCGTCGCGTGGAAAGATAGCCGCGAAACCCGTCGCGCGGTGCTGGATGCGCTGCCGGTTTTGAAGGAAGCCGCTCACGTGACATTGGTTGAGATCGCTGTCGAGGAGGAACAAGGCGCTGCCCGTGCGCGTCTTGGGCAGGTCGCCGGCTGGTTGAAGCGGCACGGTATAGTGGCAGACTGGATAGCGGTACCGTCGAACGGTGACGACACAACCCAACTCAACTCCATCGTCCACCGCATGAGTGGAGATATCGTCGTTGCGGGCGCATACGGTCACACCCGTCTGCGCGAGTGGGTGTTTGGGGGCGTTACACGTGATCTTCTGCTGTGTGCGGATTGGTGCTCGTTTATTGCCCATTGACAAGTTCGCGGCTTAAGCGCGGTTGCCGTATTGATGCTGGCCGCACCTATCAAGGGCATGCAGCGAGGTTCGGTGTAAATCTCCCGATCGTTGCTTTTGAAGTCGCTATCGTTCCGATCGTCGTTTGCGGCGCCTTTTTTGCACTGAATGCAACTCGAGCTTTTCCTAGCGACAGAGTCGAAGTCTAGATAATGAAAAATTGAAAGACGAAAAAGTGAAGCTTTTCGCAATTTTCTTCGCTGCATTGAGTCTCGCTTCCTGCAGCGTTTGTTATTCACCCAGCATGTGTCCTAACTATCGGAGGCAATTGTCATATTAATTTTGCTCTCGCCAGGGCATGATATTTAGCGCACGGGACCTGCGTGTACATAATTGCGGTCCCTACTACCCAGAGACTTGGCCTTCGGCTTACTATGGGGCCTCACTGCCCACGATTCACGCTAGAGCAGTTAATTAACGCGGAAGGTCGCGGCCGTGATCCGGGCCGTCGGAATTCTACCGGACTGGTGACTAGGATCACGCTCAGCGCCGAGGACATGCCTTGAGCAGGCGGCGGGTCGAGCACAGGGAAGGCCTCACTTAGGGTCTGACGCGTTATAATCGCTGCACATAGCGGATCGGGTAGGTGGCGGGGATAGGCGTCAGTAGTTTTGTCCGTTCTGTTGTTTGAGCTTCTTGATGCGGCGGCGTTGATATGCGTCGATTTGTCGGAACAGCGGAACCCGTCTGTTAAAATCGAGATGCGTCATGGAGACTATGTACGGGGTTTTTGTATCAGATCCGCCGATGTCCAGTCTGCACATGATCCCTCCTTCTTCCCCCATATAGAATATGCTTATCACGTTACAGCGATCAGGAATCTTGTGATCGGAAGCCTGCTTGCTCAACGTAGCCATGAGAGCTGGAGAGAGCCTTGTTTCGACGGGAAGCGATGCCTTCAGCGCCGCGATAAGGCGATCGGTTTTCTCAGGATCGTCGATCATCGGAGATCGTCCTCGTCGGCGGCGCTGACAGGGCGATTGGCCACGGCGATCATCGGAAAGATTGTGTAATTCCACTCACCATGGAAGGGATCGCGGTCGATATTGATCGCGTTCATTTCCGCATCGGAGGTCTTAATGGCCTTGGGATAGTCGTTCTCGTCGAGGCAGCACCGGACATCGAGACTGTTGGCCGTCGTCGTGGCACCAATCAACTGGACGATGACTTCATGGCTGACGAGAGGCCTCCCCCGCCAGTTCTGCGTGATGAAGGCAAAAAGGCGATGCTCGATACGGTTCCATTTGCTGGTCCCCGGCGGGTGGTGGGCGACTGTGATGGACAGTCCGGTTTCATTGGCGAAGGCCTGAAGCTCACGCTTCCACAACCGGACACGAGCGCCGTTGCTGCCGCCGCAATCAGCGCTGATAAGCAGGCTGGTAGAGCCGAGATAGCGGCTCTTTCCCAAGGCATTCCACCAGCGCCGGATGCTCTCAACGGCGAAGGCAGCGCTATCGTGATCGATGCCAACATTCACCCAACCCGAGTTGTCGGTAATATCGTAGACGCCGTAAGGAGCAACCTTGCCGGGTTCGGGTATCTTGAAGTCATGAACGCCTACCGGCTCGGGATCGCCTTTGGGCCGAAGCTCACGCCCGCCGTTCTTGAAATCGCCGACCAGTTCCTTCTTTTTCGTATCAACCGAGATGGCGGGTTGCCCGGCAGTTTGGAATTGCTTGATCTTCTGATTGATGTGCTCGAATTGGGCGTCATGGTCGGGATGGAACGCACCTTCCAAGGTTTTCTTGTTGGTCTGAAGATTGAAGCCAAGCTTGCGCAGCAACCGGCCAACCATTTTCTGACTGGCCGTGAAACCGCGTTCAGCCAATGCACCAGAGAGGTGACGCTGGCTTCGGCTCACCCACAGCAACGCCGCTTCGGGATCACCGCGTGTCGCTGATTGCACCAGTTCTTCCAGTGCGGCCAGGAGACCAGGCTCCGTCTCGGTCTTTGGCCGCCGTCCGCCACCTGCCCGACGAATGCGGCGTTCCGGCCGGGCATTGGCGCTCCCTAACTCCACAAGTCCACGCCCGATCGGATTGCGCGCGACACCTGTCGCCGCCGACACCGCCGCCACGCCGCCCCGGCCTGCGGCGCGAGCCTTGCTTGCCGCCAATAGCCGACGCGCGCGCTCATCAAGATAGGGCGAAAGTGTCTCGAAGCGCGCCTTGATAGCGACGATATCAATCATCAGGTCGGTTAGGCTTCATCAAAATTCATCACTATAATGAATCAGACGCAGCCGCATGCGTCCAGCATTTTGGTCGGCGCGCGCGCCCAAGGCATCATCACCCACGTCGCCAATCGTTTGTTTCGTCTCAGGCCCTTATACCAGCGGGTGAGATTTCTGACTCACGGGGTATTCCGCAAATCATCATGATCTGATTCCATGGGGTGCGGAGGTATCGCGCATGCCATCAGCGGTGAAGATGAAAACGGATTTGACGCCAGCCGAGCTTCGGAGACTGGCCGCCAGCTCCAAGCACGCCAACCAGAGCCGGCGGCTGTTGTCGCTGGCAGCGGTGCTGGAGGGACGAAGCCGGGAAGAGGCGGCGCGGATTGGCGGCATGGACCGACAGACCCTGCGCGACTGGGTTCACCGCTTCAACGAGCTTGGCCCCGATGGTTTGAAGGACAATTGGTGGAAGGGGCGCGCGCCGCTGCTGACCTCAGATCAGCTCACGGCCCTTTCCCAGATTGTGGAGACGGGGCCGGATCGAGCCAGGGACGGCGTGGTGCGCTGGCGCCGGGTAGACCTCAAGCGGGTGATCGAGGAACGCTTCGGCGTCGCCTATCATGAACGAACCGTGGGTAGGATTTTGCACCAGCTCGGCTTTTCTCACATCAGCGCGCGCCCGCGTCATCCTGGCCAGAAGGCGGAGACGATTGCCGCCTTTAAAAAAACTTCCCGGCCACGCTGAAGGCGCATCTGCCCAAGCACAAACCAATCGAAATCTGGTTCCAGGATGAGGCTCGGATCGGCCAGAAGAACGGTATCGTGCGCCAATGGGCCAGGCGCGGTACACGACCCCGCCAGCCGGCGGACCAGCGCTACCAGAGCGCCTACCTGTTCGGTGCCATCTGCCCCGCACGTGGCGTCGGTGCAGGCTTGGCCATGCCTTATGCCGACACTCCGGCCATGCAGGCCCATCTCGACGAGATCAGCCGCAAGGTCGCCAGCGGCGCCCACGCAGCTCTGCTGCTCGACCGAGCCGGTTGGCACACCACCGACAAGCTCACCATTCCCAGGAATATCACCTTGATCCTGCTACCTTCGCGCTCGCCCGAGCTCAACCCTGTCGAGAATATCTGGCAATATCTGCGGGCAAACTGGCTCTCAAACCGTGTCTTCGAAGGCTATGACGACATCATCGATGCCGCATGCGATACCTGGAACAAGCTCATCGACCTTCCAGCCGTCATAACATCCATTGGATCACGCCAATGGGCACATATCGGTCAAAGCTAACGCCCGTTGGTATTAGATATTCATGGTCCACACCCGTGAACAAGATGATCTGTCCAGCAGCAGCGTCGTTGGCAGGGCAGGGCCTCATGTAACTGGGGAGGGCTCTTGGAAAAATGATAATGTCGCCCATGCCGAACTCATAGTTTCGCAGAAACTGCTAGGCGCAACAACCACATTCGTCGCTATTATCTCCTCCAAATGAGGCCTTGATTCATCTTAACACGGGCGTACCAACGGTCCGTGAGTCCGCGCTATTGATCAGGATCAATGCCGGATTTGGAACCTGCGGATTTACTGTCGTTCGTGGAGCGTGAGCTCAGCGTCAGACTATTTTTCCGAAAGGCGCAGGCTGTGAAGCCACTTATTCTCGGAGCCACGCTTGCCTTGTTGGCGGCCTTCCCGACCACCGCAGGAGAGGCGCCATTGGTACCACAGTCTCTTGCGAAGCAAGGAGGCACCGGCTCGCTTATCGTGATCAGGTCAGTAATTGTGATAACGACTTGCTACTCATCTTCGAACAACGCCTCACCGGACCGCAATACATGCCGTGGCTTTGATTTTCTCAAACTGCTCTCGTGCGAATCTCGATCGGTTGAGTAAATATAAGCCAGCTGATTCACGAATTTTAGTCTTATGTACGACGAGGGAGAAGACGCAAATGGCTGACAACACCTGGGAAATCGTTACCCGTACGGGGCTCAAGATTATCGTGAGACCTGCCGGCGTAAATGACGATACTATCCTCAATGATCTGTTCCATCACGTTCGTCCAGAGGATCTGCGCTTTCGCTTCTTGGCAAGCGTGAAGGAGGTGCCAGCGGAGCAGATCCATGACATGACTCATATCCATCGCCACAAGATGGAAACCTATATCGGCTTTCTCGATGACAACCGTACCCCGGTTGCCACTCTCATGCTGGCGCGAGAGGTCGCCAGCGACCGGGGCGAGGTCGCAATTTCGGTCCATTCGGATTACAGGAACCACGGAATTGGCTGGGAATTGCTAGCGTTCGCGGTCCGTCAGGCCGAGACTTGGGGGTTGAAGGTGATCGAATCGATCGAGAGTCGGTCCAATCACGATGCCATCGAGTTGGAGAAGAACATGGGATTTACCGCCAGACCACATCCGGACGACCCCACGCTCATGCTGGTTACAAAGAAGCTTTGAGCCGCCCGACTGATTTGCTCTACCGCTGAGGTTCGTGGCAGCAAAGGAGCCCCCGCTCCTGCGATAATGCGTTGCGATAGACTGGCGGTGCCCGGCCCTACCTATCGGCATGACCCCGTCCGTCACCCCTCGCGGCGTTCATACCAGACGCTCGGCTGCATATCTCACGAATATGGGTCCAAACACGAAAGTGGCTCAATATCATCGAACTCATGTGGCAGGGGTAGTAGCGACATACGCTGAGGGCCTATCCAACAACCGAGATCAGCCAGCCGGCGCTGTCAACTTTTAATTTCAGCGATGGTCTGGGCTCTCCGAAGTCTGAACCGGCAATCTTGTTGAACTTGACAAGCATATGGGAGACGATGATGGCCCTGAAGGAAATCCACGTCAGTGTCGACGCCTCGACAAGTGGGCGCGAACGCATGATTGAAGGCTGTTCGGTCGATGTCCTGTGCGTGCGGAGACAAATGATCTCGCACGCACCCGTTTGCCGCCTTGAACGGACAACGTGACAATGCCCTTTGTGCACCTGTCGGAGACAATGAGGGGTTAGTCTGACAACACCACCCAAAGGCTTGGAGCCAATTTTTGCGACCTCGCTAAGTTCCCGTGCCAGTGCCGTCAGGGGCGCTAAAGTAGGACAATCGATGAGGTACACGAAGGCTTGGCCCGAGCTTACGCTAAAGGGATGACTTCTCCTGCGCACAGGGGCCCGATTTCCTAGCCACGACCATGGGCTCTGACAATCGTTCCGCCTCGGCCTCCTGCTCCAGCTGCAAGATGTGCCTTCTCACGACGTCGAACCTCGCTTCAACAACGTCACTGAAGAGCGGATCCCTCCGATCAGTCAATCTAGAGGCAATTTCCGCCCAGTCCTGAGGTTGTAGAGCCTTGACGACGGCCGGAAAGAAATCACGCTCTTCCATGGCGATATGGCGCTGTTCGTGTTCAATGAAATCGCGAATGATATCATTGACAGTTTGCCGCAGCAGTTCCCGATCGGCTAATACGCTCTCGACCGCTTGCGCGACCCGGCGCAAACGTTCGGCACCCCTCCGATGATCGGCCGCAAGATCGCCAATATTCGCCGCAGCAGCGGAATCGCGCACCTTCAGCTTCTCCAATACCAAGTCCTCCAGAGGATGATGGTAGGCCTCGGGATAGACCTGGAAATAAGCGATGACCGCACGGACAACCTCGTAGTCGGGGCGCTCTCCGCGAGCGAAAACGCTCAGCTCCCGCTCAAGAACGAGAAGCAACTTTTCGATGTTGCGATGCTCTTGGCGCAAAGATTCAATCACCACAGCGCCCTCCTCGAAATTAATATCTTTATGACGATTGCAGATGTCGCGTTGAAGGACATTGCGATAGATCAAACAAAATTAAATTGCCCTGATGCCTTCTGATCGAGCGAAAACAAGAAAGAGCTCGTTGAAGTCGGTGTAAACCCGTTTATTCCCGGCCTCACCACTGTGCTTGAGCTTGGCATCGATGTTAGGCATGGGCTCATCTATGAAAAAATAGCTTCCGGCTGCCGCACCTGACAAGATGAAACGTGGCCCACTATGTCATTTTTGGTGCTTGATAATTTCCAATTTACCGTTTTGTATTAGTCACTTCGCATTTGGATCACCAACACCTTCGCTTTCTCAACTGGATAGAAAGACCCCAACTGTGGCTACTGCGACTATGCCACCGGCCTATTTGCCTATGTCCGCGAGATCGCCACTCGGACCGAACAATATCGGTGTCCGATCAAACATGCTTTACGGATCACGGACCAGTACCAACGCCACTAGGAATCCCTCGAATGTGGCAATGCCGACGACTATTGTTCCGGGCTCGATGAATTCCGCGAACGAGTGTGCACCGGCAAGCCATCCAACTCGCATTGAGATATTACCGGGCATCGTCGCCAGGCGAATGCCTGGCCCAATCAGCTCGATGCTGCCCCACGCGCTTTGATCTAATCTTTCACATGTCCAATAGACTGAGCGGCAATAATTCGCTGATCTGGACGCAGACCCAGGCTCACAGCGAGGTCAGTTTGATCGATGGATGTCCTTACGACAGTGGCAAGATCTTCGGAAGCGCAGAAAAGACACACATTTTCGCATATCGCCCCGACATCGAGCGCCGAAAAGAAGATTTTCTCCTCTTCTGTTGCCGGCGTCATCCTGGCAAAGTCCGCCACGTAGACGAAATTGATCGGGGCAGTGGCGGCAAAATCCTGACGACCGGTCTGATGGCGTATATCGCGCATCATCACCGGTTCCAGAGTCTCCGCAACCGGGTCGAAGCGGTAGCTGCCCTGAGCCATGACGACGAAAATGTCCGTCTCCCGCCAGTTTCTTGCCGACGGAGCCGTACGATGCTCCAGATCATTGCCACTGATGCCAAATGCCACCCACAGCAGATCCGAAAGGACCTGTTGTGACAAGGACTTTGCGCTAAAGCTGCGCACACATTTGCGGTGATGAATGGCGTCGAGCAAGGGCTTGCCGCCACTCTGCCTCGGTTTGGGCAACCGGACCGGAACCGGCGCTGCCGGAAGCACATTGTGAGCCTGTGTCATGACAGTTTCCCTATCGAATGCCTGGCCGACCGCGAGAACCCTTTGGTGTAGAAC
>Ga0207141_10194_pt2 | contig 17308 bp, 20 predicted proteins | sample Alteio_BWMinHeat_5_FD_153553 | JGI IMG/M metagenome (GOLD analysis project Ga0207141, IMG submission 153553) | Enriched cells from forest soil in Barre Woods Harvard Forest LTER site, Petersham, Massachusetts, United States -... | ecosystem: Environmental > Terrestrial > Soil > Temperate forest >... | reverse complement strand
CAGGTCGGCCGCCTTCATGTAGTCGTCGTCGGTGGCTTCGGGATTGGCGTAGATCGCATCGCGCTCGGCCATTGCTGCCCACATTTCGGTGTGCCCCATCATCACGACATCGAGCACGCGCATTTCTTCAAACGCAAACTGATCCTGACGCAATTTACCCAAGCGTTCGTTCTGATCGAGCATCACGTTGCCGGCCGACGACTCCAGATCGCCACCCAGGATCTTCATGAACGTGGATTTGCCGCAGCCGTTGGCGCCGATCAAGCCATAGCGATTGCCATCGCCGAATTTGACAGAAATGTTTTCAAACAGCGGCTTGGGGCCGAACTGCATCGTGATATTTGCGGTGGACAACATCTTAGCTTTGGTCTTTTCTTAATTGAATCATGGGGTTAGATAGTGGCGGCATTATACAGTATCCGCATTTGTGCACTGCATGAAGCGATGTAAAACCGTCGTCTGCCGCCGCTATTTCCACGAATTCAGCCCAATCTTCTGTTTTCCGCCTTACCGCCGCCTTACTTGGTTTGATCAGCAACCACCAGCGACGCCGCCAAACGCCCGACTTCCGCCAGCGTTGCATTGCGCGTAGCTTCTGCTGCCTTGGTCTCGGTCAGATAGCTGATAACCAGCAATGGCGCGCGGCCAGGCGGAAACAACACGCCGATATCGTTAGTAGAGCCGTAAGCGCCCGAGCCGGTCTTGTCTGCCACGCGCCACCCGGCTGGCAGCAATGCACGCAAACGCTTGTCGCCGGTCGTATTGCCGAGCAGCCAGTTTGTCAGCTGCTCGCGCGAGCTGGCGGACAAGGCCGTTCCCAACACTAGCTGGCGCATGGTGGCCAGCATCGCATTCGGCGAGGTGGTGTCGCGCGGATCGCCAGGGGTGGCGTGGTTGAGATCCGGCTCGATGCGGTCGAGCCGGGTCACCTTATCGCCCAGGGAGCGGAGGTAGGCCGTCAACTGAGGCGGGCCGCCAAAGCTGTGCAGCAGCAAATTGGCTGCAGTATTGTCGCTGAGAGTGAGGGCCGCTTCGCACAGTTCTGCCACCGCCATACCGCTGCCGCCGACGTGTTTCTCGGTGGCCGGCGAATACGAGACCAGATCGGCAGTCTCGAAGCGGATCCGCCGAGTCAGTTGTTCCTGGCCCTGGTCCACACGCTTCAGCGTGAATGCCGCTGCCAGCAACTTGAAGGTGCTGCACATGGGAAACCGTTCATCGCCCCGATATGCATGGGCCTGTCCGCTATGGGTGTCGAGGATGGCAACACCGAGGCGGCCGCCGCTTTTAACTTCTATCTCACGCAGTTGCCGGGCAATCGGGTCTGACAGCGGCTTGTCGGCCTTAGCAGCCGAGGCCCAGGATTTCTGTGTGTAGCCGCTTAAGACTAACGCTCCGAGAGCGGCTCTCAGGCTTCCGACAAACTGACGTCGTTTCATGTTTTCCCTCTTAGATGTATGAACAGGCAGCAACGATAACGCCGCCAGGATTATCTCTCAAGCTACAATATCCAAGGCAAGCCATAAGAAAAACTAGGTCAAATGAAGAAACCAATGGAGAAACAACGTGCACCTTCCCCTCAATTCATTACGCGCTTTCGAAGTCTCGGCACGCTTCCTGAGTTTTACCCGCGCCGCCTCCGAGTTGAATGTCACGCAAGCGGCGATCAGCCAACAGGTGAAGAATCTTGAGGAAAGGATGGGGGTGCAGCTATTCCGCAGACTGCCGCGTGGGTTGGCGCTGACCGACGAAGGCATCGCCCTGCTGCCGGTGCTGGCAGAATCGTTCGGCCGCATTGACGCGGTTCTGCAACAATTCGGCGACGGCCGCCGCTTGCGCGAAGTGCTGACCGTGGGCGCGGTCGGCACGTTTGCCGTCGGCTGGCTGATCCCGCGCCTGCGCGATTTCCAGCAAGCCCACCCGTTCGTCGATTTCCGCTTGTTCACCAACAATAACCGGGTCGATATCGCCGGCGAGGGGCTGGATTATGCGATCCGCTTCGGCGACGGCGCCTGGCATGCGACAGAAGCTGAAGCGTTGCTGGCGGCGCCGCTGTCACCGATGTGCTCGCCGGCAGTCGCATCGTTTCTGCGCGATCCAGCCGACCTCGCTGGGCAAGTATTGCTGCGCTCCTACCGCACCGACGAATGGGCTGCCTGGTTCACCGCAGCGGCGCTGCCCTGCCCCTTGCTCAGAGGCACCGTGTTCGATTCCTCGCTCACCATGGCCGAAGCCGCGGCACAAGGCGCCGGCGTAGCACTGCTGCCAACCCGAATGTTCGCCCGCGAGCTGCAACACGGCCGCCTGACGCGCCCGTTCGACATCGAGATCGCCAGCGGCAGCTACTGGCTGACCCGCCTCAAATCCAAACAAGTCACGCCCGCGATGCAAGCCTTCAGAACATGGCTGCTCGATGCCACCAACTAAATTGGGGTCAGAGTCGAATTAATCGCGTGACATGTGCTTGACATGCATTACCCGCCGGCAGCAGTACGAGCGGGTTTTCTAGCCAGGCTAGGCAGATTGGAGATATCAGGACGCCAGGATGAGCGGGTTCTGAATAGTCAGTTGAAAGCCGTTTGCATCAGAGCGCAATTGCGCTTGTGCACCCACTTGCAGGGTCACCTTGTCGCGGATATGACCGAACGGCAAGCCGGTCAATATCGGTACCGGCACGTGAGCTCGCAGATAAGCCAGCATGGCATCGAAGCCATAACCGTTGTCATACTCGGCCAGGCGATAATTGGAGAAATCACCCAATACAATCGCCTGCTGCCGCCCCAAAATACCGGCATATTGCAATTGCAGCATCATGCGTTCGATGCGATATGGATGCTCGCCGATATCTTCAAGGAACAAGATGCCGTCTTCGATTTGCGGCAAATAGGAGCTGCCGATCAGATGGTTCAGCATCGCCAGATTGCCGCCCCATAAGGTGCCGCTGACATTGACGACTGGATTGTCAGGCGCGCTGATTTGCAGCACCTGCTCCGGCTGCCGCAAACACTGCCAAAAATGCGACATCGTATATTCGCTCAGCTCGGCTTCACCGAAATCGCCGCACAGCATAGGCCCGGCAACACTCGTCGCTCCGGTCTGCGCCAACAGGGCCAGATGCAGCGCGGTGACGTCGCTGTGGCCGACGAATATTTTCTTGCTGGCAGCCAGGCGGCGCAAATCCAGCAGCGGCAATAAACGCGACATACCGTAGCTGCCGCGTATGGCCAGTACGATCTGCACTTGGGGATTATCGATCGCCGCGTAAATCTGTTCTACCCGGGCGGCGTCGGTGCCGCCGAAACGCAGGTATTTGGCGGCCGGATCATAGTAGTCATAGACCACGCAGCCCTGGCTTTGCAGTGCCAGAATGCCGCGCGCCAGCGCTGCTTCGTCGGGGGCGTAACCGCCGGGCGCAATCAGCGCCACACCGACGGATTTTTTTGAAGGCAGTTGGGAGATTTGTGTCACGATTGTTTTTGTTGAGCTTGCCGGCGTTCGGCGAAAAATTCTTTGAGTAGTGTGCCACATTCCTCAGCCAGCACGCCAGCCGTCACCTCGGTGTGGTGATTCAATTTTTCCTGCTCAAACAGATTGAGCACCGAGCCGCAAGCGCCGGTCTTGGGATCGCTGGCGCCGTATATCACGCGTGTGAGCCGTGCGTGCATCATGGCGCCGGCGCACATCGCGCACGGCTCCAGGGTCACGTACATTTCGCAACCGGGCAGACGATAATTACCGAGGATGGTGGCAGCTGCGCGCAGCGCCATGATTTCCGCATGCGCGGTCGGATCGTGATTGCCGATCGGCTGATTGAAACCGGTGGCAATGATCTGCCCGTCTTTCACTACCAGCGCGCCTACCGGCACCTCTCCCAAGGCCCAGGCATTGCGGGCCTGGGAAATGGCTTGCTGCATATAAATCGCATCACGCATAGGCACTCAACGACTCAACGGTCTTCGGAAATCTCGGCCCAGCAATTGGGCGTTTCATGCAATACCAGTTTTTGCAGATGCAAGCCGGTGCCGTAGTGATCCTTGTAAGCCGCCTTGAGGATATCGAAAGCGGTGCGCGCCAGGTTCTCGACTGTCGGGATACGGTCGATGACGACGGTCTTGTGATCTGGCAGCGTCGCCAGGAAATCGCGCACTGTCGTGTCTTTTTCGTAGACCAGGAAAGCGTGATCCCAGACATCCACCAGATGCTGTTTTGCCAAGGTCTTGATGTCAGAGAAATCCATGATCATGCCGTTATCGGAGCTGCCCTCGACTTCAATCACCGCACCGACCAGAGTAATTTCCAGAGTGTAGCGATGGCCGTGCAGATTGCGGCACTGGCTCTTGTGATCGGGAATCCGGTGTCCGGCATCGAATTCCAGTTTGCGGGTGATGGTAAGCATAGCTAATCTTTTCTTTATAAATTCAGGGAATCTGCAGCAACTTGTGGGTCTGCAGGCTCAGTTTCCATTTCGGATTGCGCTTGCAAGTCTCAATCGCCAGCGCCAGATTGTGCGCCAGTTGCGGGCCATCCATGGCTTGTACGTAGAAATGTTCGAAATCAAGCGATTCATATGCCGCCAGCGATTGGCCGACTTGCGGAATCACCACTTTCAACTCATTGCCCTTGCGCAGCTTCAACACCGAACCCATCTTTGGACTGACGCAGATCCAGTCTATGCCTGGCGGCGGCGGCAGCGTGCCGTTGGTTTCGATGGCGATTTCAAAACCGGCCGCGTGCATGCTGTCTATTAGTGCCGCATCCAGCTGCAGCAACGGTTCGCCGCCGGTGAACACCACGAATTTGCTGGCGGCGTAGGTCTCAGGCCAGAGCGCATTGATGGTGTTGGCCAACGATTCACTATCCTTGAATTTACCGCCGCCTTCGCCGTCGGTGCCGACAAAATCGGTATCGCAGAACTGGCAAACCGCTGTACTGCGGTCTTCTTCGCGACCGCTCCACAGATTGCAGCCGCTGAAACGGCAAAACACCGCAGGGCGGCCGGCATGGGTGCCTTCGCCTTGCAGTGTGTAGAAAATTTCCTTGATGCTGTAGGTCACGGTGCTTCTCGCATATTCTCATCAGTTGGGAACAGAGAAAATCGTCGCAATGCTGGCTTGGCGACGCTTAAACGCTGTCCGTAACGGGTAATTCTTACTCAGTTGTTTCTCGTTTGATTCTAGTTTGCTTTTTGTTTGATCCTCGCCTCTGGAAATCCGCATGGATATCTGGCTTAGCACAATCAATACTCGCAGTTTCCCGTCATTTTTACTATCAAAAACGACGGCGTTTACTGGTGTGGGAGAGAGGTCGATTTGCGGGAAAACCGCATTTCTGTTTCAAATATTTATGAGCGGATGGCAAACTAACCCGCTATTTTAGCGTAGAAAGGTGGTTTCCGCGATCCACAGGCAATATCCGATCGGCAAGAGCGCAGTACTTTCTGGCAATTTTCCAGTGCGTGGGCGGCACTGGTCGGTTGTCGCTGGACCCGGCATCAGGTTGAAAGTCAGGATAGGAGCGGCCACCGCGCCAGCTGTATGTGGCGGGTCTCGCCAAGCAGGCTGCGTACCAGAACAAACTCATTCACTGTCCAGCGGATAGGTGCAATCGCCCGTAGCGGAAGCTGGTAATTATTATACAACAAAGTCAGGTGAGGCGTGTAGTGTGAACGCGCGCTTCTTAAGCCGTTTCGTTGCAGCGCCACACCAAGAGTCTGCTGAAACGCCGACAGCGCAGCGACACCGTCGTCGCCTAGCAAGACCAAAGGGTAGTTGCGCCGCCTGCCGCGAAAACTCCCCGTGCGGTCAAACACAACATCGAACGGCGCCGCCCTGACACTTGCCGCCGCCGTCTTCGCCGCAGCGACGATGTCTTGCGGCAGCCCCAGATAATCGCCCAGGAAATTTAAGGTGACATGCAGGCGGCCTCTCGCAATCGACTTGCCTTTCAACGCATACTCATCACACAGGAGCCCCGTCTGCCGTACGATGGCTGCGGCCGCATCCGCAGTCGGGATGATCGCGAAAAACAGGCGGTCGGTTGCGTGTAGTGCGGTTTCGAAACCCGGCAAAGAAAATTGTTCAGGCATAGGGCAAATGCGCGGATGAAGCGGACGCCTTCAAATGAAATCCAGGATTTCAGGACTATATCGCCATCACGAAAGAATTGCTGCAGCACCGTCAGTTTTTTTGATGCGGGTCTTTTTAGCACGGAGGAAACCATAGACTGCGCCACCGCCGACAAGCGATCCGATGAACTGGTAAGCCGCGATCCCGTAGCCCAAGTAGCCGACTTCGCCAGTATCTGCCAGCCAGCTCCCAATCTTGTAATGGGCCGATGTCAGGTCAGCGTTGATGTATTGCCAGAACGGGATGAAGTCGGCCACCCGCCGCCCATCATCGAGAATCTGCGTCATGTAGGAAAGGTAATAGATGGCGAACTGCGCAGAGCCCGCGATAACGACCATTTGGACCAGCAGGATCGCCGTCGGAGGTTTATTGAAGTACAAGGAACCGAAGTAATAACCCGAGGCGGCAACCAAGCCAACGCAGATTGCCCCGATAGGTATGACGACCCAGGCGGAAGATGTAAATGTAAAGAAATTTAAGCCGATCGCTTGATAGAACGTGAAAAAATTTCGGCCGGTCATTTTTTCTACCGCGACATTCGCAACGACGACGAGCACAGTGGTGGCCAGGCCGCAGAGAGCGATCTTGAGCGAATCCGCAAAACTTTTCATTATTTTCCCCTGGGATGGCGGCTTTGCTCTGGCAGAAATAAGCGAAGCTGCTCTTCAATAATAACTCATTAGTTTCCATAAAGCATTAATCCAGGGGCGTGAAACGCGCGCCTGGCCCGCTATCGGCTTTAGGAGGGGGATCAACAAAATGCCTCTACTCCTGCGAAAGCTCTTCCCGAGCGGCCAATGGACAAAATGTAGCACCGGATATTTCCGGGTCTTTTGCTTTGCAATCGAATAATTAGGTATTCAGCAGAAAACAAAAAAGCCCGCATTTACGCGGGCTTTCGGGCATTTCTTTACTCTTGAGTACTAGCGAGCTAGGCCCCAAATCATTCCCACTCAATCGTTGCCGGCGGCTTGCCGGAAATATCGTACACCACACGATTGATGCCACGCACTTCGTTGATGATGCGGTTCGATACCCGTCCCAGCAACTCGTGCGGCAGATGGGCCCAATGCGCAGTCATGAAATCCTGCGTCTGTACTGCGCGCAAGGCGACTACGTATTCATAAGTGCGGCCATCGCCCATCACACCAACCGATTTGACCGGCAGGAAGACAGCAAAGGCCTGGCTGGTCTTGTCGTACCAGGATTCGTCTTCGTCGTCCTTGGTGTTGCGCAATTCTTCGATGAAGATGGCGTCGGCGCGACGCAACAGGTCGGCGAATTCCTTTTTGACTTCGCCCAGAATCCGCACCCCCAAACCCGGGCCGGGGAATGGATGGCGATACACCATCGCGTGCGGCAAACCGAGCGCGACGCCTAGTTTGCGCACTTCGTCCTTGAACAGTTCGCGCAGCGGCTCCAGCAATTGCAAGTTCAGGGTGTCCGGCAAGCCGCCGACATTGTGGTGGCTCTTGATGGTGTGTGCGGCGTTCTTGCCTTTGCCGGCACTTTCGATCACGTCCGGATATATCGTCCCTTGCGCCAGCCACTTTGCATTCTTCAACTTGGCCGATTCGACCTGGAATACTTCAACGAATTCGCGGCCGATGATCTTGCGTTTTGCTTCCGGATCCGTGACGCCGGCGAGATGACCCATGAACTGCGCCGTGGCGTCGACATGGATTACCTTGACACCGAGATTCTTGGCAAACATCTCCATCACCATCTTGCCTTCGTCGAGGCGCAACAGGCCGTGGTCGACGAAGACGCAAGTCAGCTGGTCGCCGATTGCGCGATGGATCAAGGCCGCTGCAACACTGCTGTCGACGCCGCCGGACAAGCCCAGGATCACTTCATCGCTGCCGACTTGCTGGCGGATCGATTCCACCGCCTCAGCGATGTAATCCGGCATGTTCCAGTCTGGTTTGCAGCCGCAGATGTCGATCACAAAACGCGTCAGGATAGCTTCGCCCTGCACCGTGTGGGTGACTTCCGGATGGAACTGCACCGCGTAGAATTTGCGCTCTTCGTCGGCCATGCCGGCAATCGGGCAATTAGGCGTGGAGGCCATCAGCTTGAAGCCTGGCGGCATGTCATTGACCTTGTCGCCATGGCTCATCCATACCTTCAGCATGGCATGCGAATCAGGCGTGACGAAATCGCTGATATCTTTCAGCAGCGCCGTATGGCCGCGTGCACGCACTTCGGCGTAACCAAATTCACGCACCTTGCCCATCTCGACCTTGCCGCCCAATTGCTCAGCCATGGTTTGCATGCCGTAGCAGATGCCGAATACCGGTACGCCCAGCTCGAACACTGCCTGCGGCGCGCGTGGGGTATCACCGTCGGTAACGCTATTCGGGCCGCCCGACAGAATCACGCCGGAAGCACCGTAGTTACGCACGAATTCGTCGGATACGTCGTAGGGATAAACCTCGGAAAACACACCTGCTTCGCGCACGCGGCGTGCGATCAGTTGAGTAACCTGGGAGCCGAAATCGAGGATGAGGATTTTTGAGTGCATGGTGGAGGCCTGGTAGCTGATTTAGCAAAAAATGAGAATCTTTTATAGGACTTACGCAAAACTGTGCCGGCAAGGCACGACGACGAAGACAGTACGGCGTACGGCTAGGAGGAGTAACGCCGCTGGGGCAGTTTTACGTAAGTCCTATTTAAACTGCACGCGCCACCTGCGGCATAGTCGCAGGTGGCGCGTTCATGTGACAGGATCAAGATCGCCGCTATCAATCGGTACGATAGTTTGGCGCTTCCTTGGTAATCTGCACATCATGGACATGCGATTCGCGCATGCCGGCTGAAGTGATTTCAACAAACTCGGCTTTTTCGCGCAGTTCGTCGATCGTCGCACAACCGCAATAACCCATGGAAGAACGTACGCCGCCGACCAGCTGATACAAGATGGTCAACACGCTGCCTTTGTAAGGAACCCGGCCTTCAATGCCTTCCGGCACGAACTTGTCGGCCTTGTTGGCAGAATCCTGGAAGTAGCGATCGGCCGAACCGTCCGACATCGCACCCAGGCTGCCCATGCCGCGATACGATTTGTAGCTGCGGCCCTGGAACAGGATCACTTCGCCCGGCGCTTCTTCAGTACCGGCGAACATGCTGCCCATCATCACAGTCGAGGCGCCGGCGGCCAAGGCCTTGGCGATGTCACCTGAGAAACGAATGCCGCCGTCGGCGATACAGGGAATCCCTGTGCCCTTGAGCGCTTGTGCGACATTGGAGATAGCGGAAATCTGCGGCACGCCGACACCAGCCACAATCCGCGTCGTGCAGATAGAGCCAGGACCGATGCCGACCTTGACGCCATCGGCGCCATGATCCGCCAGCGCCTTGGCGGCAGCCGCGGTAGCGATATTGCCGCCGATGACTTCAACCTGCGGGAAATTCTGCTTGACCCATTTGACGCGATCCAGCACGCCCTTGGAGTGACCGTGCGCGGTGTCGACCACGATGACGTCGACGCCGGCTTTCACCAACAACTCGATGCGTTCTTCGTTATCGGCGCCAACGCCGACTGCCGCACCAACCCGCAATTTGCCCTGGCTATCCTTGGAAGCCAGCGGGTGCGAAGTCGATTTCTGGATATCCTTGACCGTGATCAGGCCGCGCAACTCAAATGCGTCGTTGACCACCATCACGCGTTCCAGACGATGTTTGTTCATCAGGCGCTTGGCTTCCGACAAATCGGCGCCGTCCTTGACGTACACCAGTTTCTCGCGCGGCGTCATCTTGGCGCTGACTTCTGCCTCCAGCTCTTCTTCAAAGCGCAGATCGCGGTTGGTGATAATGCCGACCAGGCGATTGCCGTCGACCACCGGGAAACCGCTGATGCCGTGCAATTCCGATAATGCAATCACTTCACGGATACGCATGTTCGGCGGAATCGTGATCGGATCACGCACCACGCCGGATTCGAAACGCTTGACCTTAGACACTTCGCGCGCCTGTTCCTGCGCGGTGAGGTTCTTATGGATAATGCCGATACCGCCCTCTTGCGCCATGGCGATCGCCAGCCGCGCTTCAGTCACGGTATCCATTGCCGCCGACAACAACGGAATGTTGATATCGATATTGCGGGTCAGGCGTGTTTTGAGGGTGGTGTCTTTGGGGAGGACGTCCGAATAAGCGGGGACTAACAGCACGTCATCGAACGTGAGTGCTTTTTGAAGTAGACGCATAGTTTTTCCTATAGGCGCAAAAGCGAATTATACAGAAATCCGGGCAAGTCGCCTAACACTGCACAATTTTACGCAGCAACAAGGAAAATATTTCCACATGGCACCATCGATTGATTGACACGACTGCTTAAACATGGCGAAATCTGCGCTCTGCCAATCTACTTCTACCGTCTCAAGGAACAGTAATGAATGCACCCCGCCTGAAACAGGTTTTCTCCGCCGCCGCGGCTCTGGTCTTGCTCAGCCTGGCGACTTCGGCTCTGGCGCAATTCGTGTGGCTGGACGACAAAGGCGTAAAACAATATTCAGACATGCCGCCGCCGCCCTCTGTACCGAACAAGCGCATCCTGAAAACACCGGGTCAAAGCCTGCCGCGCAACGCCGGCGCAGAAGATAGCGGCTCTGTTGCCGACAGCAAGCCGGAGGCAAAAGCGCCACCAACCGTCGCCGAACAAGACGCTGCATATCAAAAGCGCAAGGCTGAACAGGCAGAGAAGAACAAGAAAGCCGAACAAGAGGCCAAGCTGGCCTCCAACAAGGCAGAAAATTGCGTCCGCGCCCGCGCCAACCAGCGTGCGCTGGATTCTGGAGCACGGATTTCCGAGACCGACGCTAACGGCCAACGCTCATACATAAGCGATCAACAGCGGGCACAGCAAACCGCCCAAAACCGCGAGGCATTGAACGACTGCCAATAAAAAGAAAATAATCAGGAAATCGCAACAGCCCGCCACTCAGCGGGCTTTTTTATCGGCGTCCTTTGCGCTACGCTTATCAGCGCGTTTACGGCGCGATTCCATCGGATCGGCGATCAACGGACGATAAATTTCAATCCGGTCCTGATCGCGCAACACCGTATCCAACGTCTTCAGTTTGCCAAAGATACCGACCCGCCAGCAGCTGAGATCGATTTCGCGTATCTCTTCCAGCAAGCCGCTGCGTTTGATCCCGTCATGCAGCAAGGTTCCAACCGGCACCGACAGCTGTCTTAAGGCCTGCACCCCGGGGCTGGCGTAACAGACTTGTATCTGAATTGATTTTTCGGCCGCGGCAAGGGTGCTGTCGTCATCCGACGTTGTCATGTCAGTCATGATGACCGTACACCGCGTCGGCGCGCTTGCAGAAGGAATCGACGAAACTGTTGGCAATCATGCTGAACACCGGCCCGATCAGTTTTTCCAGGATCCGGCTCGAGAATTCATAGTGCAAATCGAATTCGATTTTGCAGGCATCGGCCCGCAGCGCCTTGAAACTCCAGTTGCCGTCGAGATGCTTGAACGGCCCTTCGACCAGGCGCATCTGCATCGCAGTCGGCGGCGTGTTGCTGTTTTCAGTAGTGAACGCTTGCTTGATACCGTGGTAATGTATGTTGAGTGTCGCCACCAACTTGCCCTCCTCGCGCTCGCGGACATCAACGCCGCCGCACCACGGCAGGAATTGCGGGTAATCTTCGACCCGATCCACCAGCGCAAACATCTGTTCTGCGCTATATCCCAAAAGAACCGTTTTATGCACTACTGCCATTGAATATCAACCGTTTGATAGAATCACAACTTGAAATTTTAACCGACCTGCGCGATTTTCCTAATACATGAGCATTATTGATAACAAAAAAGTCTTCCACGACTACTTCATCGAAGAGCGTTTTGAAGCGGGCATGGAGTTGCACGGCTGGGAAGTCAAGGCTATCCGGGCCGGACGCGCCAATCTGAAAGAATCCTACGTCATCGTCCGCAATGGCGAAATCTACCTGTTTGGCGCGCATATCAGCGCCCTCCTCAGCGCATCCAGCCACGTCCATCCGGAAGCGGTGCGGACCCGCAAGCTGCTGCTGCACGCCGAGGAAATCAAGAAACTGATCATCAAGGTCGAACGCTCCGGTTATACGCTGGTGCCGATCAATCTGCACTACCTGCGCGGCCGCATCAAATGTGAAATCGGCCTGGCAAAGGGCAAAAAGCAGCATGACAAACGCGACACCGAGCGCCAACGCGACGGCGAGCGTGAAGTCCAGGCTGCGATGAAACAACACCGGCGTTAGACCAAACTCAATACCGAGCGCAATAAAAAAGCGGCCCCGGCGAAGTTGAAATTTCGCCGGGGCCGCCGTTTTTGTTACCTGATTATGACTTGGATTATGACTTGGACTGAGACTTGACCACCTGCATCGCAGTGGCGATCAAACCGCTGATATCGCCCATGTTAGCTGGCACGATGATCGAATTATTGGTCTTCGCCAATTGCCCGAACGCCGCCACGTATTGCTCAGCCACTTTCAGATTCACTGCATCCGAACCGCCTGGCGACTGGATCGCCGCCGCGGTCTTGCGGATAGCTTCAGCGCTCGCCTCAGCAATCGACAGAATCGCCGCCGCCTGGCCTTGGGCGCGGTTGATGGACGCCTGTTTTTCACCTTCAGACTTGGCAATCGAGGCTTCGCGTTCGCCGGTCGCGATATTGATCTGTTCCTGCTTACGGCCTTCCGAGGCGGCAATCAACGCCCGCTTTTCACGCTCGGCGGTAATCTGCGCCTGCATCGCATGCAAGATTTCCTTAGGCGGTGTCAGATCCTTGATTTCATAACGCAGCACCTTGACGCCCCAGTTGGCTGCGGATTCATCAATTGCGCTGACAATCGTGGTATTGATGTGATCGCGCTCTTCAAATGTTTTATCCAGCTCCATCTTGCCGATCACCGAACGCAAGGTGGTTTGCGCCAGTTGCGTGATCGCGGCGATATAGTTGGAAGAGCCGTAGGAAGCGCGCATCGGATCGGTAATCTGGAAATACAAGATGCCGTCCACCTGCAATTGCGTGTTGTCGCGCGTGATACAAACTTGCGGCGGCACATCCAGCGGGATTTCTTTCAAGACGTGCTTATAGGCGACGCGATCGATAAACGGTACCACGATGCTCAACCCCGGACCCAGGGTTGCATGATACTTGCCTAGACGTTCGACCACCCACGCATGCTGCTGCGGCACCACTTTGATCGTTTTAGCAATAAATATAATGACAATCACCAGCAAGACTAACGAGACGCTTCCGAACATGATTTTTTTCCTTATGAATTGAAACAGTGTCATTCGCCGCAACGCGACGCATTACAACGCATTGCGGCTAGGCATGAGGCCTACTTGTGCTAATGCTGAGTGGGACTATTGCCGACAATCAGCCGGCTGCCGCGTATTTCTTGGATAAAAAACTGGCCGGCGTCCGCATTTGCCGCCGGCGCCAGTTCGACATCCCACATCGCGCCGCGATACTTGACGCGCGCCGTATATCGGCCACCTGCGCCGCCGCCCGCACCGTTGGTACCGTTGCCGGTGCCAACATCGTGCTGCCACTGCTCGACCGTGATCGCCTGGCCGATATCCAGATTGACATTGGGATCGCGCTCAGCCTTGACTTTGGTGCGGCGGCCGAATTTGCTCCGCCGCAAAATAAAGGTAGCGATCAAAGCTACCACTGCGGCAATTAATAATTGCCACTCCACGCCTAGCCCCATCAGCGCGGCGACGCCACCGACAGCCAGGCCAATCGCCACCATCAATAAATACAAGGTAGTGGTGAACAGTTCCGCCACCACCAGCAGACCAGCCGCCAACATCCACGTCACCCATCCGGCCATATGTCGCTCTCCGTTATATAGAACACGCAGTGTAATCCATTTGACAACTAGGAATACTACTAAAAACCGGCGCGCGTTGATTCATACCCAAAGCGCCAAAGCTGATGCCGACCCAATCCAGTGCTATGCTCCCACACTGTCCCATAGACGGCCATCAGCCACAGCAGCCTTCAACCAGCCATACATGAACACGATCCATCTTATTCAACAAGCATACAAGGATTTCCAGAATGGAAATGCCGGCCATGCCGAACTGTCACTGAAAAACATTCTAAAGAGTCAGCCGGAAAATTTCGATGCACTGCATATCCTCGGCGTGATCTGCGCAGCCACCGGGAAAAAAAACGAAGCGATGCAGCTGTTCGGACAAGCTCTTGCACTGGATGGCAAGAATGTCTCGCTGCATTACAAACTGGCCCGGGTGCAGTTTGAATCCGGTCAATTCGAGGCAGCGCTGGGCGCTTATGAAAAAATTATTGCCTTGGGTTATATCAAACCCGAGATTCTGCTGGCTAAAGCAGTCGCCCTGATCAATTTGCAACACCATCGGGAGGCACTGGACTGCATCGATCAAGCATTAAGCAAATGGCCGGATTACGCCGACGGCTGGTCACACAAGGGCAGCATCTTGTACCAGCTGGGGCAGTTTGAAGACGCACTGCATTGTTTTGAGCAAGCACTATCGCTGCAACCGGCCACAGCAGACAGCTGGTACAAAAAAGGCTTGGCGCTGGACAAACTGGCGCGCTATACGGATGCGCTCGCCAGCCTTGACCGCGCCATAGCGCTAGTGCCGAAGAGCGCCGCCTACTGGCTCGACCGTGCGGTCATCCTGCATAAACTGGAGCGTTATGCCGAATCCCTGAGCGACAACGAAACCGGCCTGGCGCTAGCGCCTGACAATGCCGAGGCCTGGGGCGATCATGGCTTGACCTTGAGCCGCATGAAACGCCACCAGCAAGCGCTCGCCAGCTATCAGCGCGCCCTCAGCCTGCGAGACGAGTACGCGGACGTGCTATCGAATCAATCGTTGTCGCAACTGGTGCTGGGGCAATTCGAAAGTGGCTGGCAAAGCTATGAATACAGATGGAAGAAGGGCAATGCAGACTTTCGTCGCCATACTGAAATCCCTTTGTGGCTGGGCCAGCCAGCTATCAGCGGCAAGCGGATTCTGTTGTGGTCGGAACAGGGCTTGGGTGACACCATCCAGTTTTGCCGCTATGCCGCCCTGGTCGCGGCGCTAGGGGCCGAGGTGGTGCTGGAAGTCGATCCCGCACTGAAAACAATCGCCCAGACCATGGGTGATTTCAAAGTAATCGCCATCGGCGAACGATACGCACCGGTCGACTATCAAACGCCGTTGATGAGCCTGCCGCTGGTTTTCAAAACCGATCTGACAAGCATCCCGGCCTCACCCTCTTATTTCAAAGCGGATAGCGAGAAACAGGAAAGCTGGCGAAAACGACAGGATTTCGCCAACGGCAAACTCAAAATCGGCTTGGTGTGTTCCGGCAATGCGGGCAATACCAACGACCACAGACGCTCCGCGCCGCTGCAGGAATTTGCGCCGCTACTGCAACTGGATGGAGCGGATTTTTTTCTGCTGCAAACAGATATGCGGGATGCGGATCAACTATTCTGCCAGCGCACCCCGCAGCTCAAGCTAGTGGCAAACGACATCTCGGACTTTGACGATACCGCAGCGATCATCGCCAATCTCGACTTGGTGATCAGTGTGGATACTTCTGTCGCCCACCTGAGTGGCGCTCTGGGCGTGCCGGTGTGGATTCTGTTGCCGTGGGTGCCTGACTGGCGCTGGTTGCTGGATCGCGAGGACAGCCCGTGGTATCCGAGCGCGAGATTGTTCAGGCAAAACCGGGCCGGCGACTGGCAAGGCGTGATGGAACGCGTAACCAGTGCGCTGAACGATTTTTAAGTATCGCCGTAAAATCGAATCAAAATAAAGTAATTATTTGACAACAATAAGAATCCACGAGAAAGTCAAATACTCCTTGACTTAAGTATCCAATTGGATACACTCGAATATGCTTGATGTCTTGCTCTCCGATGTTTTTAAAGACTGGCTTCTTGATCTGCGCGATGTCCAAGGGAAAGCCAAAATTCTGACCCGTATCAGATCAGCCAGCTATGGCAATCTTGGCGATGTTGAAGCAGTCGGCGAAGGCGTTAGCGAATTGCGCATTCATTGTGGTCCGGGTTACCGCATTTATTTCACCAGGCGCGGTAAAGCGTTGATATTACTGCTGGTGGGCGGCGACAAGTCCTCGCAGAAGAAAGACATCAAGCTTGCCAGACAAATGGCGAAATCACTGAAGGAGTGAAACATGAAACAAACATTTTCGCCGTTTGACGCTGCAGAGTTTCTGGATAACGATGAAATCATCGCAGCCTATCTTACCGAAGCGCTGGCAGACGACAATCCTGATGTGTTTATTGCCGCTCTGGGCGATGTCGCAAAAGCGCGTGGGATATCGCAAATTGCCAAGGACGCCAAGCTTGGCCGCGAGAGCTTGTATAAGGCGCTCGCACCGGGTGCAAAACCGCGCTTTGAAACCATCGCCAAACTGATCAATTCGCTTGGCGTCAAAATCGCCATAGTACCCAGCGCTCATCTGGAATCTGCAACGTTGCCATAGAGCGGCAAACTTTTCGCATCTCCAAATAAAAAACCTCCCCGCTTGAATCCAAGCGGGGAGGTTTTTCGCGTGTTGACTTAAGGCTTATTGCGCGGCTGCGAGCTTCTGCCAGGTATCGATCACCGAATCCGGATTCAAGGAAATCGATTCGATGCCCTGCTTCATCAGCCACTCGGCAAAATCAGGATGGTCCGACGGCCCCTGACCGCAAATGCCGACATACTTGCCCTTGGCGATACAGGTCGCGATGACCTTCTCCAGCAGGGCCAGGATAGCCGGATCGCGCTCGTCGAAATCGGCCGCCAGCAACTCCATGCCGGAATCGCGATCCAGGCCCAAAGTCAGCTGTGTCAGATCGTTGGAACCAATCGAGAAGCCGTCGAAATGTTCCAGGAACTGCTCTGCCAGGATCGCATTCGATGGCACTTCGCACATCATGATCACGCGCAAATCGTTTTCGCCGCGCACCAGGCCATTCTTGCCCAGCAGGCCGATGACTTTTTCTGCCTGCCCCAAGGTCCGCACGAAAGGCACCATGATCTCGACATTGGTTAAGCCCATGTCGTTACGCACCCGCTTCATCGCCTGGCATTCCATTTCAAATGCTTCGGCAAAGTCGCTCGCCAGATAACGTGCAGCACCACGGAAACCCAGCATTGGATTTTCTTCATCGGGCTCGTAACGCGAACC
>Ga0207141_10025_pt2 | contig 17341 bp, 12 predicted proteins | sample Alteio_BWMinHeat_5_FD_153553 | JGI IMG/M metagenome (GOLD analysis project Ga0207141, IMG submission 153553) | Enriched cells from forest soil in Barre Woods Harvard Forest LTER site, Petersham, Massachusetts, United States -... | ecosystem: Environmental > Terrestrial > Soil > Temperate forest >... | reverse complement strand
CGACTTCGCCATTCTTCAGCCAGAAACCCGGATTGCTATTGATCGCGAAACCGTGCAGTTGATCGAACTTGTAGGGCATGTCGATGCCAATCGGCTCAAGCACCTTCTTGTAAAATTCGCTCGACCGTTTCAGGTCAGAGACGGGGAGATAAATATGGTCAATCATGGCCTTCCTCCTATCGTTGACGGTGACAGCCCGCGGATCCGCGCCTGGCGCGGCCACGCTCAGCGCACCTTGGCGAAACAGTTGCGGGCTGTTGCCGTTCAGTTTGTAATATGCGTCGTCGTGACCAGCCGTCGCAGCATTGGCCCGAGATCTGGCGCCTTATAGAACGGATGTCCGCGGAAGATTTCCGCGCATTTTTCATCCAGGGTGCTGAGGGCCTCATGCACCTTCGGTACTGCTTGCCGCACCTCGCCTATTCGCTCGCGGACGAACAACAAATTCTCGGGATCGACGTAGCCTGCCTGTATGAAGCCACGGGTCTTCTTGGCACACCGGCAGGGGTTTGCTTGGTTTACCAGTCCGCATTTGTCGTTCATGAAGTTGCGCAAGTCTCGCCGCGCACGGGCCAGGCGCTGGCGAAAGTTGTCGGGAGTGATCTCCAACACCTCAGCGGCAACGGTGTCGCTGACACCGAAGATGGCGCCGAGGATGAAGGTCAAACGTTGTTCACGATCGAGGCAAAGAAGCATTCCGGAGGTGCAGGAGAGCATCGCCTCGGTCACTAGTAGGTCAGCGTCCGCGGAAGTGCCTTTGGGATCGGCGAGCTCTAACTCTGGCGTGTCGTCGATCGCCGCGCCGTAGGAAGCAAAATCCATGGACGCAGGCTCCACCTGCCCGCGTTTCATGTTGAGCACATGGTTGACCACGATGCGGTAGAGCCACGTGCGGAAGCTGCTCCGGCCCTCAAACGACGAGAGCCGGGTGAGTACTTTGACGAGGATCTCTTGCGTGGCGTCCTCGGCATCCTGCGGATGGTGGAGCATGCGAACGGCGATGTTGTAGATCCACGCTTGATGCCGCTGGACCAGGTCTTCGAGCGCCTGGCGATCTCCCGAGCGGGCGCGTAGAACAAGGCTTTGGTCCTCGTGGTCGGGGGAGTTGTCGGCTAGCGGATTATTGATAGTCATGGTGCACCTCCAAGCGCCCATATGCCCAGGCTCGATTCTCAGAGAGTCTTGGGTATTGCGGAGAAGTGGGCGCTAACAATCTTCCACTGCCCGCTTTGTTTGACGAAGACCAAGGTACCTCGGTCGTAGACTGCCAGGACCTTGCCGTCTTTCGTTACTCCCCTAAACGAGCCGTAAGCATTCACGATACCCACGGTATCGCCATATATGCGAAACGATGGTTGTCGGAAGCCGAAGCTCGCCGAGACGATGCCCTCATAGGCTTCGTTGACATGCTTGGCAAACATCTGCTTGCCGTCGAGCCGGTACGGAGCGTATTCAAAGACCTCTACGTCCTCGGCAAGCATCTCTATGGCAGGCTTGAGGTCGCGCCGATCAAAGGCATCGGCGAACTTCTGTGTTAAGGCTTGGAGTTCACTGACGCTCATATTCGTGTCTCCTCTAATCGGGTTAGACACACGCCGCGCCACACTGTGACAGAACTATACCGCCAAACTTGCTCACCGCCGGGGCGCCGGCGAGTGGAGGTTCCCACCAGATTGCGCCCGGATGAGGGGCAAACGGGAAGTTATCGATTTGTCCGTCGGATTAGTACCGACAAACGCTGGCGCTTCTCTTGGCGATGGACTGGTAAATACAAGCCGACTTCTGAGTATCTATCAAGGGTATGCTGTGTGTGGTGCGACGGAGTTAATCGAAGACGACTGCCCGAACCGAACGCTTTTGCGAACGACCGTGTATGGTGCTACGTTTGGCACTATCATGCATAAATCGAATAATACGCGTATATACGTGCATAATCAAGCATATTCGTGTAACATGGGCAGAATGAAACCAGAACCGGAAGCAGGCCAAATCGCCCTAAAGGAAGAGCGCCACCAGTACATCCTGGAGCTGCTTGGAAGTGAGGGCCGAGTCCTCGCCGCGGACCTTAGCAGTCGATACAGGGTCTCTGAAGACACGATTCGTCGAGATCTGCGCGAATTGGCGAGTTCGGGAAAGATCCAACGGGTACACGGCGGCGCCCTGCCTCGCCGTGCCGAGGCCGTTCCTTTCGTGTCTCGCCAACAAATCGACATGGAGAGCAAGATCGGAATTGCTCGAGTGGCGGCTGACATGATCCGCGACGGTCAGGTGGTGCTGATTGATGGAGGTACCACTAATCTAAGAATTGCTTCCTACCTTTCAAGAGAGCGTTCGGCGACGATTGTTACCAACAGCCCACCGCTTGCGCTGGCGTTGGCGGATCATCCGAAGTTGAGCGTGCTGATGCTCGGAGGAAATTTTCTTAAAGAGGCGCGGGTCACGACAGGCATTGAAACCATTCGTGGAGTCGAATCCATTCGCGCTGATCTATGTTTTCTCGGAATGTGCAGTTTGCACCCGGAGGTCGGAATAACCGTCGGCGACCGAGAAGAAGCGTACGTGAAGCAAGCGATGATAGGGGCTTCAACGGAAGTGGTTGGCCTGATTTCACTTGGGAAAATGGGGACATCTCTGCCTTACCTGGTCGGTCCTGCTTCCCGACTGACACGTTTGATCACTGATGCATCAGACGAAGATGTTCTGGATCCCTACCGCTTCCAAGGCATAGAAGTCACAAGTACGTAAACCGAAGCGGTTCGACACTTCTATAGGTACGCCGTGTCGACATATGACGGACCGGGACAAGGGTCTATGCTGCGCGATCAAAGGCTTCATGCACTCGATTGCATTCCGTCTTCACTCGAGGAAATTTGTCATGTATGAATTCCGCTACGCAAAGGAACACGCAATAGCTCGAACCTTTCATAAGGCCTTCCGACTGGTAGAGAGGTGTTTGCTGCTGGGACTGATGGTCGCGGTCTCGCTTGAAGCACAACAGAGTTCTCCGTCTGCGCCGGCGTGGACCGGTGTCGTACGCACGGCTGCCGGCGAACCTGTGGCAGGGGCGAAGGTAACGGTATTCACACCCGGCGCCAAAAAGAATCTAACCGCAGTTACAGGAACCGACGGAAGGTTCGCGATTGCGGACATTCGACTCGGGCCAAATCGCGTGAGCGTGCAACTGCCCGGGCGAGATCCGACAGCGTCAACTGGAGTGGATATTACCGGCATAGCAGTTGTGCTGACGGTTTCCGATCAAAACGTGCTGTTGATTGGAGCCAACCCGCAAACTCCTGCAGCAGGAGTCTCGAATGGGAACCCGAGCACAACTTCGAACGCAGCCAGCGGAACAAGCGGGGAGAAACTCTCGAGCCAAAAAGTAAATGAGTTGCCGTTGAATGGACGCGACTTCAGCACGCTGTTGTTGTTAGCAGCGGGCACTATGACCGACGTGAACGGGCAGACGAATTTTACCCAGCAGTTTGCCATCAACGGACAGCGCGGCGTTGAGGCCGTGTTCGCGATGGACGGTGCGGATGTGAGCGATCCGGAGATGGGCGGGAGCACGTTCACGAATTTCGACGTGGACGCGATTCAGGAATTACAGTCAAGCTCGGGCTGGATGCCGGCGGACATCGGGCGCGGTGCGGCAGGCTTTACCAATATCGTGACACGATCCGGGAAAAACGGTTTTCACGGATCATTCTTCGAGTTCTTAAGGAACTCCGCTCTCGATGCGCGGAATTATTTCGATCACCCATCGATTGCGGAGCCGGGCAGAATTCCTCCATTCCGTAGAAATGAGTTCGGATTTACGAATGGCGGGCCGGTCGTGTTGCCGCATCTGTATGACGGCCGAGACCGCACGTTCTATTTTGTGCAGTATCAGGGATTCAGGCAGGTGCTGGGAACGACCCAGGTTTTGGCTGTACCAACGGCAGCCGAGCGAGCGGGTCAAGACATCGTGAAGTACCCGGACGGCAGCACGGACAAGCTGCAGGTACCGGTGAATCCGGCAATTGCCGCGGTGCTGGCCCGCTATCCACTCCCCAACAACCCAACCGGCGCGTATGGTGCGCGAACCTATGCTGCGCCTTCAAACGTGAACACGGACACGGATCAGTTTTCTATCCGCATCGATCAGAAAGTTGGCGCAAAAGGACAATTGTTTGGCCGATTCAATTACGACAATCTGACGGGACCGACAACAAATCCGGATCAAACGCTGCTCGATCCGAGCTTTGGCGTGCAGTACGTGGATCGGCAGCGGAACGGGGTCATCACTTACACGCGCACCGCGTCACCGCGCTTTCTCTGGTCGACATCGTTGAGTTTTACGCGGACGACGCCTTCGTTTGTGACCCCGAACCACACCGATCCGGCCCTCAAGTTCAACGATGGTCTGTATGAGGCGTACAACAGCGCGGCGGGCTCGGTGATGTCAGCGTTCGGGAATTTGTTCCAGTTACAATTGAATTTTGCCTGGACGACAGCGCGACACGCGGTGAAGTGGGGTACAGAAGCACGCGTCAATCGGGACACGACATACTTTGGCATCAGCCCGAACGGGGAATGCGATTTTGGCGGGGGAACGGTTTATTCGCCCGTTTTCATCCCTTCTGCGAGTGGACGGCACGACGTTCAGCCTGGCCAGCCTCTGCCGGACACTTTGAGCAGCCTGTTGCTAGGTTTTCCGTACGCATACACGGTCGCGGTGGCGCCGCCTTACGCATCGAATGGCGCGCACATTGGGCCCGCGGCGATCAACCGGAATGACGTGAACGCTTACATCGCGGACACGTGGAAAATCAATCCGGAATGGACGCTCGAATATGGGCTGCGATATGAGCTCTACACGCCGATTTCGGAGCGGGCGCAGCGAACGTCGAGCTTTCTGAATTCGTTCCCACCTGCGGGCGTTGGGCAGGAATACTTGATCAATCCGCAGCCAACTTATCAAACCGATTGGAACGGTTGGGGGCCGCGTGTTCAGGTGGACTGGAACGCGCCCCGCGCGGTGCATGTGCACCTGGGCGGGGCGATCACAGTGATTCCGCCTAATATCTGGCAGGACAATCTTCTGACAGGGTCAACGCCTTACGTTGTTTATCCGCGCGTCAATGCAGCGCAAAACGGGGAGATTTCCTACGGATTCCAAATCACACCGGGCGAGTTGCCACAGGTCTACAACACAGCGGGTGTGAACGTGCTGGCCAGTGGCAATCCGAAAAACGTCCCGGCGAACACGGTGATGGACGTAAATCGATACCAGCAGGATTTGGCGGCGCTGGCGCCGAGTCATCAGCTCTCGCTACTGAGTCTGGCCGGGATCGACCGGCGCTTCGGCAATGGCTACTTGCAGACTTGGACATTGGGGCTGGAACGGGCTTTCGGCGGCCTCACAGCCGATGTCGCGTATGTTGGAACATCGGCATTTCGACTTCCGAGAATGTCCTATCCAAACGCGTATCCCGGAGCGGAGTCGGAATTTGCGCGGTTTACAGACTTCGACGGTAGCGGCGTGGTGACAGGTGGTTTCGGATTCGAGTCCGTGATAACAGCGACATCGCACTCGTCGTACAACGCCTTGCAGACCTCATTGTCTGGAAATGTTGGGCACGGCGGGCCGTCATTGCAAGCCGGCTACACTTGGGGCAAATCGCTGGATGATGTCAGCGGCATTATCGGAGGAACAGGATCCACCGGCGCCGTGACGTTGTTTAGTCCGCAAAACCCGTTCGATACACGAGCGGAAAGAGGGCCGTCAAGCTTTGACGTGACGCACGCCTTCACGTTGAGCGCGGCCCAGGATTTGCATTTGGAGCGTTTGGGACTTCAGTCGGATCGAACCCACCTGTTGACGAAGGGCTGGGAATTGCTGAGCATCTCGTCGATCACGAGTGGTTCGCCGTTTACGGTTTATTCGGGTATCCAGCAGACGGGCGCGGGAACGATTGGCGCGGACCGGCCGGACCAGATTGGGTTACCGGACCTATCGAGCGGCGGCAGTGCAACCCGACCGCGCGACGATTATTTTGGGCGGGGCGCGAACAACGCAAGCTTCTTTGCCATTCCGATCGGGATCGCAGGTGGAACTGGACCAAACTCCGGGCGCTTTGGAACGCTCGGCCGTAATACCTTTCGCGGCCCGGCATATTACGATTTCGATTTTGCGCTCGTCAAGACGACTCCGATTGGCCACCGAGAAAGCGGTTTGGAGCGAGCGGACCTGCAATTCCGCGGGGAGTTATTTAATCTGTTTAACATAGTCAACATGGGACTACCTGCGAACATCATCGAGGGCACAGGGTTTGGCATGATCAGCAAGACCGCCGGAACTTCACGGCAAATTCAGTTTTCTTTAAAGCTCATCTACTGAGGCGCGTCAAGCTGCGACTCAGGTTTGCGGGACGACATGTTACTCGAAAGTGTCGCCTGGCCGCTAGCTAAGCCGGATAGATCGCGAGAAACGGGCTAAGCAAAAATCATTCCGGGACAGATGTCGGCTTGTAGGAAGTTTCACCACATAGGGAACGATAAACGCCCTTGTATTGACTGGTCTCGCCAACTCCCGGGTGGTCGGCCACTCGGAAATAATCGTGAAGTTCTGACCTCCCCAGTTGGCCAGGATACCGGGCGGACAAGTTCAGAACGGAAGGATTCATCTCGGCGATGTCTTTGCGTCCTTTGTGCTTCTGCGTTAGCTTAGAATCTGACGATGCGGCGACGCTTTTTCGTTGAACAATTTATAGATAACCGGGCTGTCATGGTTGGCGAAGCTGCACACCACCTGGGACGCGTGTTGCGCGCCCAAACCGGCCAGCTCTATGAACTAAGCGACGGTGAGCGCGTCTGGCTCGGCCGCATCGAAAGTGTCGGCCGCGATCGCGTTCAATTCGCTTTGGTCGAGGAGTTGCCTACCGTTCAGCCCAGCGTGGAGGTCACGTTGTTGCTGGCCGTAGTGAAGTTTGACGCGTTCGAATGGGCGCTCGAAAAAGCCACGGAGCTAGGAGTTAGCACGATTGTGCCGCTCGCCGCAGAACGAAGCGAGAAGCCCTTGCTCGCAGCGTCAGCGAAACGCTCCGAGCGTTGGCGGAAGATCCTTCTGGAGGCCTCGCAGCAATCGCGGCGCGTGCGCGTGCCCGTGCTAACTGCCCTGGAAAAACCAGAGAGCGCGTTCGCTTTCTTCAAAGATGGTTTACGCGTAATGCTTTCCGAACGCACAACGGCTTTGCCTCTCCGGAGAGTGCTGGATGGCCAGCGGGGGACAAAGGCAATCCTGGCGATCGGCCCCGAAGGCGGCTGGACCGACGCGGAGTTTGCCGCAGCTGAGACCAGTGGTTTTCAGGAAGCCTCGCTCGGCCGCCAGATCCTGCGCACAGAGACCGCCGTCATCGCAGCTCTGGCTTCGCTGGACTATGCACTGGGCGAGGAATGACTCACCCGCCTTTTCACCAGGTACACGGCAATGAAATAGACCGCAAAGCCCGACGCGAAGATGATCCCTGAAATCTTGAAATTCAAGGTGAAGGCGAAGCAAAGTTCCGCCAGGCCAAACAGCCAGATGAACATCTCCCCCGCTACCGCCTGCCCCCAACGCGCTTTGCCATTTCCGGCAGGCACGCGCGGAGTCAGCGAAGGCCACAGGCGAGGCACGGCTTTCAAGTAGGCGCGGTAAGATTCGCCTTGTGTCTGAACAAGTCCCTCTTCCTCTCGAAGAATCAGGCGGTACACGAACAACAACATTCCCAAAACCATCACTAGCCAGCCCAGGCGGCTGGCCATGACGCCAATCCCCGCGGCCATGGGTATGTTGGCCAGGTACAGTGGATTGCGAACGTAACGATACGGCCCGTCGGCGAGCAGCGCTTCCGAATGCTGGCTGGCGTCGTGAACCACTTCCACGCGGAGATATGCCGTGGCCCAGGTTCGCAGTAACGCCGACAGAAAGACCAGCAGCGCCCCAGCCCCATATAGAATCCGCAGCCAAAAATTGCCTCGCGCGCTGTCCGCATCAATCCCGGGAGCGAAAAGATGCAGAAGGGCGACGCCGAAATTGACGTGGTCGAGAATGTACATGCTGAAGCCGACCCAAAAGATGATGCTGATCAGCCAAAATCGCGCTTTGAATTCGAAATCGGTTGCACGCATTGGGGACATGCTACCCCGGTGCATGGGGCCTGCATAGTATTTGTTTGCAATTACGCCGCGCTGGCTGGTTCATCTTAAAAAGGCAACAAAACGGAAGGCTGGGCCTGCTCCCAGTCCTCTCACTATTCGTTATGCATCCAACGTTTGTTAGCAACGACAGCGGCGCCAGGTGAATCTCATTAAATGTAAGGCAAACCGTAGCAGCCTTTGCTCTTCCGGTGCCATGCCGATAATTCGCATCTGGCGCGGGCCGCGACGGGCATGCTATAAATACTAGGCAGCGAAAAATGGAAAGACCGGACGAGAAACAGCCCGCGACCACGACCTCACCGAAGCTCGCAGCTCCGGACGCCACTCCTGTTGTGCTCGCCGGCCAAGCGGCTGTCAGCATGAGAAGTCAGCAGACGAATACGATTGCGGGCCATGAGCGCCCCGCATCCCCGCACCCTTTGCGCCACGAAATTCGCGTCTGGACCCGCGACCTTTTGATCGCCATCGGTCTCGCGCTGGTGATCATCGTCTTCTTGTACCAGCCGGTAAAAGTCGAAGGCACGAGCATGGCGCCGCTGCTTTCCGACCAGGAACGAATCTTCATCAACAAATTCGTGTACCGCTTCGAGCCCATTCAGCGGGGGGATGTGGTGGTGTTCTGGTATCCGCTGGATCATTCGAAATCGTTCATCAAGCGCGTGATCGGCTTGCCGGGCGAAACAGTGGAAATCCGCCAAGGCGCCGTTTATGTTGACGGGAAAATTGTGCCCGAGCCTTACGTCCCGCGGCAGTACGAGGATCTAAGCGATTTTGGGCCGGTGCGCGTGGACAAGGACAAGTATTTCGTCATGGGAGATCACCGCATCAGTTCGAACGATTCGCGCGTTTTCGGTTCGGTCGGCAGCCAGTATATTTACGGCCGCGCCGTCTTTGCGTACTGGCCGGTGGATCATTTTGGTTCGCTTTCGACCACGGAAGCCAATACCAGGTGAATGGCGCGACTTGATGAAAAATACGGGAGGACCCACTGACCGAAGTTCAGCACCGACCTGCGGTACTCGCGCTGGAAGACGGGCGCGTCTTTAACGGCCGCGCGGCTGGCGCGATCACGCGCCGCGGCGGCGAAGTCGTTTTCAATACCAGCCTCACCGGTTATCAGGAAGTTTTCACCGACCCAAGCTACGCCGGACAGATTGTCTGTTTAACTTATCCGCACATTGGAAACGTCGGCGCGAATGTCGAGGATGAAGAATCTTCGAGGCCTTACATCGAATCGCTCATTGTGCGGGAATTTTCGCAGGTTTCTTCCAACTGGCGCTCGGCGGAGACCACGCAGCTGTATTTGAACCGGCACAAAATTCCCGTGATCTGGGACATCGATACTCGCGCGCTGGTGCGGCACATTCGCAACGTCGGTGCACTGCGCGGCATTGTCTCGACGGACGGGACACCCGCCGAACAATTGGTTTTCGAGGCCAAGCAACTGCCCGGCATGGCGGGGCAGGAGCTTGCCGGGCGCGTTACCTGCGCCAAGCCATATGGATGGGATAAGGGCTCGGTCGAAGTGGCCATCTCGCCCTGGTCCGAACAAATGGGCGAATCGGATGCGGAGGCCGAGACGCGCAAACATCGCGTAGTGGCCTACGACTACGGAATTAAACAGAACATTCTGCGGCTCCTCGTAGACCACCATTGCGAAGTCTATGTCGTTCCCGCGCAGACTTCCGCCGAGGACGTATTAGAAATGAAGCCGGACGGAGTCTTTCTTTCCAACGGCCCCGGCGATCCCGAGCCCATCACTTACGCAGTGGAGAATATTCGGAAACTCATCGGCCGCGTGCCGGTCTTCGGCATTTGCCTAGGCCACCAGTTGTGCGGACTGGCGCTGGGCGGAAAAACGTTCAAGCTGAAATTCGGGCATCACGGTTCGAATCATCCGGTAAAAAATCTACTCACCGAACAGGTGGAAATTACCGCGCAGAATCACGGGTTCTGCGTCGATCCGGATTCTCTCCCGTCGAGCAAAGTCGAGATCACGCACATTAATTTGAACGACAACACGAACGAGGGCATGCGCCACAAGTCCTTGCCGCTCTTTAGCGTGCAGTATCACCCGGAAGCCTCGCCCGGCCCGCACGATTCGCACTATTTGTTCACGCAATTCACAGATTTGATGAAGGAATTCGCGCAACCTGGGAGTTCGCGGCGTTAAAAGAGATTCGCGTGAGATTATGCCGAAGGGGAAACACATCCGGAAGATTCTGATCATCGCTGCTGCAGCGCTAGTCGCGTCCCTTGCGTCGGCCCAGACTCCCAAGTTGAACATCAAAACGAAGCACGCCTTTCCAATGGAGCAGCAGCGTAAGGAGCAAATGGAGCGCCTTGCGAAGAAGTATGACTTGAAGAAGTACACCGTGACACGCGACATCTTGATTGAGCGCGGAGCCATGAATCATTCTTATCCTGTGCTGACTCTGAACCTGCGTTTCCTCGACAATGATGACTTGGCGCTTTCGGCCTATGTTCACGAACAGGGGCATTGGGTTTTGATGGAGCGCCATCGGGCGGACAATCCGGCGTTATTCGAGGATTTGCAACGAACTTTTCCTAATATGGAGACTCGGGTTCCCGACGGCGATGGCGAGCTTCGGAGCAGCTATTTTCACATCGCGGTTTGCATGCTGGAATGGCAAGCCATGGAAGACCTGGTTGGCCCCGAGCGCGCGCGGAAAGTGATTGAATGGAAGCAGGGAGACCACTACAAGGCGATTTATGCGACGCTGTTGAATCATCGAGAACAGGTTGAAGGCGTATTGGGCGGCCACGGCGTGCAGTGGTGAAACACTGTACGCATGCTATTGGATGGCCCGCATCGAAGTGGAAACGAGAACTAAGAGCCAAGAACTAAAATCGGGGAACAGGGAACTTGCCTAAGCGCAAAGACATAAAGAAAATTCTGATTATAGGGTCGGGGCCGATCGTTATCGGCCAGGCTTGCGAGTTTGACTACTCAGGCGCGCAAGCGTGCAAGGCGCTGCGCGCGGAGGGGTACGAGGTCGTCTTGGTCAATTCCAATCCGGCGACCATCATGACCGATCCAGAGCTCGCGCATCGCACCTACATCGAGCCGTTGACGAAGGAATATCTAGAAGAAATTATTGCGCGAGAAAAACCGGACGCACTGCTGCCCACGGTAGGCGGGCAAACCGCTCTGAATCTCGCCGTCGAGCTTTCCGAAAGCGGCATCCTCGAAAAGTACAAAGTAGAGATGATCGGCGCGTCGCTGCGCGCCATCAAGGTGGCGGAAGATCGCCTGTGGTTTAAGGACGCTTGCCGCAAGATTGGTCTGGAAGTCCCAGCGTCCGCCCTGGTGAACAACGCAAAAGACGCTTTGCGGCTCTGCGATCAACTCGGATTTCCACTGGTGATTCGCCCGTCATTTACGCTGGGTGGGACCGGCGGCTCGATTGCTTACAACAAGGAAGAGTTCGGCGAAGCCATCGCGCATGCGCTGGACATGAGCCCAGTGCATGAGGCGCTAGTGGAAGAATCCGTCCTCGGCTGGAAAGAATTCGAACTCGAAGTGATGCGTGATTTCCGCGACAACTTCGTGGTGATCTGCACCATCGAAAACTTCGACCCCATGGGCGTGCACACCGGCGATTCCATCACTGTGGCTCCAGCGCAGACTCTGACGGACAAGGAATTTCAGCGGATGCGCGACGCTGCCGCGGCCATCATCCGCGAGGTCGGCGTGGAAACCGGCGGCTCCAACGTGCAGTTCGCGGTCAATCCTGAAAATGGGCGCATGGTAGTGATCGAGATGAATCCGCGCGTTTCGCGCAGTTCGGCGCTGGCCAGCAAAGCCACGGGCTTCCCGATCGCGAAAATCGCCGCGAGGCTGGCAGTGGGAATGTCGCTCGACGAAATTCCCAATGACATCACGAAGAAAACGCCTGCGTGCTTCGAGCCCACCATCGACTACGTGGTCGTGAAGATTCCCAAATGGCAATTCGAAAAGTTTCCGGGTGCGGATAGCACTCTCGGCACGCAGATGAAATCCGTCGGCGAAGTCATGGCCATCGGCCGGACGTTCAAGGAAGCGCTGCAAAAGGGGATTCGCTCGCTGGAGCCGAGCACTCCGTGGCGGGCCCCGTCGGAAACGCCGGATTCGCTGCTCCGGGAAAAATTGGCGACGCCGAGGCCCGACCGCATCCACTGGCTGCTGACGGCCATGGAACGCGGCTTGCCGGCCCAAGAAATTTGCGAACTCACGAAAATCGATCCGTGGTTCATCCAGCAGATTGAAGAGTTGACGGCCATGAATCGCCGCGCCGCGGCGGTGACGGTCGAAACCGCTTCGAAAGAACTGTTGCGCGAGGTGAAGCGCCACGGCACCAGCGACGAGCAATTGGCGCAAATTTGGAGAACGACGTCCGCTTCCGTGCGCTTGCAGCGCGCGCGTTACGGTGTGACGCCGGTGTTCAAGCGCGTCGATACCTGCGCGGCGGAATTCGAATCGTTCACGCCGTACCTCTATTCCACTTATGAAGACGAAGACGAGTCCGACGCCCAGGCGCGGCCAAAAGTCATGATTCTAGGCAGCGGACCGAACCGTATCGGGCAGGGAATAGAATTCGATTATTGCTGCTGCCATGCCGCGTTCGCACTGCGCGAAGACGGATTCGAAACCATCATGGTGAATTGCAATCCGGAGACGGTCTCGACGGACTACGATACTTCCGACCGCCTGTATTTCGAACCGCTCACGCTGGAAGATGTGCTGGCCATTGTGGAGCGCGAAAAACCGCAGGGAGTGATCGTGCAATTCGGCGGTCAAACCCCGTTGAATCTTGCGCTGGAACTGAAGCGCAATGGCGTGCCTATCATTGGCACCGCGCCGGAATCGATCGATCTGGCGGAAGACCGCCGCCGGTTTGGGCGTTTGCTCGACGAGCTGAAAATCCCGCAGCCGCGCAACGCTACCGCGTTGGTGCCGGAGGAGGCCGCTCGCGTGGCCGGGGAAATCGGATTACCGGTGTTGGTGCGGCCGAGCTACGTGCTGGGCGGACGCGCCATGGTCATCGCCTATGATGTGAATACCGTGCAGGAATATGTGGCCCAGGCGGCGCTGATGGGACCGGCGCGGCCCGTGCTGATCGATCAATTCCTCGAAGAAGCGACGGAAATCGACGTCGATGCGCTGGCCGACGGAACGGACGTGGTTATCGGCGGAATCATGGAGCACATCGAAGAAGCCGGAGTGCACTCCGGCGATTCTTCCTGCGTGCTGCCGCCCGTGAGCTTGTCGCCTGCCATTCTCGATACCATCCGCGAATATACCAAGCGGCTGGCGCTGGCCTTGAAAGTGGTCGGATTGATGAACGCGCAGTACGCCATTCAGCGCGATACGGTGTACGTTTTGGAAGTGAATCCGCGCGCCTCGCGCACCGTTCCCTTCGTGAGCAAGGCCACCGGAGTGCCACTGGCCAAAGTCGCGGCGCGATTGATGACCGGCAAGAAATTGGCGACCATCAATCTGCCGATTGTGCAGCATAACGGCGTGGCGGAAATTGCCGTGCACGAATTCTATTCTGTGAAGTCACCGGTGTTCCCGTTTAACAAATTTCGCGGCGTGGACACGATCCTCGGCCCGGAGATGCGCTCCACCGGCGAGGTCATGGGGATTTCGACCTCGTACGGACTGGCGTTCGCGAAGGCGCAGCTTGCGGCCGGGCAGCGGTTGCCGCGGCAAGGTACAGTCTTTCTCAGCGTGAACGACCGCGACAAGAAGCACCTGGGAGGCCTCGGAAAAGAATTGTCGTCACTGGGTTTTCGCCTGCTGGCCACGCGAGGAACAGCGGCGGCGCTGGAAGCCTCCGGAATCGCGGCCGAAGCTGTGTTCAAAGTAAACGAAGGGCGGCCGAACATCGTGGACCTGGTAAAAACGGGCAAGATCGATCTGGTGATCAACACGCCCTTGGGCCGCGAATCGTTCTACGACGAAAAATCGATCCGCCGCGCGGCGATTCGCTACAACATACCTTGCATCACTACGCTTGCCGCGGCGCATGCCGCCGCCCGGGGCATTCGCGCGCTCCTCGAGCAGGGAACGGAAGTTGCCGCATTGCAAGATTTGCATCGCGGACAGCAGGCGGCCGCTTCGGGCGTGCCCGCTTCAGGAGATTGAGCCGTGCTATTTTCAGGAGTATTCGCCGCTTTAACTACGCCTTTCGCAGAGGACGGGTCCGTTTCTCTCCCCGACCTGAAGCACAACGTTCAACGTTACAACCAGACGGAACTGGCGGGCTACGTCGTGCTGGGTTCTACGGGAGAATCCGTGCTGCTTACTCAAGCGGAGATGGACGGGATCCTTGCGACGGCAAGAGAATCGTCGGCGGAAGAGAAGAAGCTGCTCGCGGGCGCCGGCGCGGAGTCGACGGCGGAAACGATTGAACGCACAAAGCGCGCGGCTCAACTCGGATATGACGCGGTGCTGGTGAAGACGCCGCACTACTACAAGCCCGCATACAAGCCCGAAGTGCTGATCGCGCATTTCCGGCGTGTGGCGGACGAATCTCCCGTTCCGGTCATGTTGTATTCGATTCCGCAATTCACAGGAATTGCGCTGGCAGCAGCGGAAGTGGCCGCGCTTGCCGAACATCCCAACATTCTCGGCATCAAAGACAGTTCCGGAAATGTGCAGGGGATTGGCGAGATTATAGGGGCCACGCCTCCCGCGTTTCAGGTCTTGGTCGGCTCCGCGGCGAGTATGTATCCTTCGCTGGCGATTGGCGCGCGGGGAGCGATACTGGCGCTGGCGTGCGCGCTTCCGGAAAAATGCGTGGCGCTGTTCGAGTTGTTCCGGCAAGGTCACCACGAACAAGCGCGCGAACTGCAATCCATTTTGGCCCGCGCCTCGAAGCTAATCGTTTCCGAGCTTGGCATAGCCGGTGTAAAGCACGCCATGGACCAGCGCGGCTACCGCGGCGGCCTTCCGCGCTTGCCACTTGTCCCCCTGCAGCATGAACAAAAGAAGCGTCTTACTGAATTTCTAGTGAGTTTGGAACCAGCCGCAGCGAGGGTCTAATTCCGAACAATCCCATGCAATTGATGAGACGTTTTCTCCCGAGGTTCATCTAAGGGCTCATGGATTGTCGCGCTCTCACCTTCCACCAGCTCCCTCACCAACCGAAGCTATTTGTCGAATACTTGGAGCATTTCGAGAACGTGAAGTCCTTCTACTTTCATCCACCGACTATGTCCGCAGTCACGCGCTCGGCCCGGAAACTGGACTTTCCTGACGACCGGCGCGCAGAAGTAACTTCCATTCTTCGCAGACAGAACAGCGCTCTCGGGGCTGGGGCGGAAACGCTGGCGAATTTGGATCGGCTCGAAAAAGGGGCAATCGCGGTTGTTTCCGGCCAGCAGGTTGGGTTGTTCAGCGGGCCGGCTTATTCCGTGTACAAGGCGCTGACGGCGGTTCAGATCGCTGAAGAATTGACCCGCGGTGGAATTCCCGCAGTGCCGATATTTTGGATGGCGACGGAGGACCACGATCTCGACGAAGTCCGTCACACCACGTGGTTCGATCGGGGGAAACTGGTCCGTTTTGAATTGCCGGTTGCCGCGGAATCGGGACGGCCTGTGGGGCGGATTTCCCTTGGCCCGCAGATCGAGCCTCTTGTCCAAGAAGCCGCGGAATTGCTGGCGAACCAAGGCAGCGACCTGCTCGCGCAGTACCTGATCGAAAGTTACCGGCCGGAAGAAACGTACGGAGGCGCTTTCGGCAAATTATTTGCCCGCCTCTTTGCGCAGCATGGGCTGATCCTGATGGACCCCCTGGACGCCGGCTTCCACAAGGTTGCAGCGCCGCTTTACCAGCATGCGCTGGCGGAACGTGACGTGCTCAACGAAAAACTCTTGCAGCGCGGCAAGGATTTGGACCGCGCGGGATTTGACGCCCAGGTCAAGGTGACTTCGCGCAGCACGTTATTGTTCTATCTGGCTGATGGTGTGCGGCAAGTCATCACGGCGAGCGCGGGACAATTTCAGGCCGGCGAGAACACCTGGTCACGCGACGAGCTGGTGCACAAGACACACACACAGCCGGAAAGCTTCAGTCCTAACGCGCTTTTCCGGCCGGTGGTGCAGGACTATCTGCTTCCGACGGCGGCGTATATTGCCGGCCCGGCGGAGATTTCTTATTTTGCGCAATCGGAAGTGGAGTACCGGCATCTTCTCGGAAGAATGCCGGTGATGCTGCCGCGTGCGGGGTTCACGCTGGTCGATGCGAAGGCGAAGAAGCTGTTGCGCCGGTATGGCTTGGCGGTCGAGGATGTTTGGGCGGGATCGCAAGCCATGCGGCACAAAATGGAGGGCAGGTCGGTCCCCGACTCTCTCGCGAAAAACTTCGACAGCACGCAAGAACAGTTCGCGAAGATGCTGTCGCAGCTCGAGAAGCGGATAGAGAAGCTGGATCCCACGTTGAAAGGTACGGTCGAGAGAGCGCGGAAGAGGATCGAATTTCACATTGAAAAACTACGCCGGAAAGCGGGCCGGGCCCAGGATCAGAAGTCCGGACTTATAGCGGCGCACAAACAATATCTCGAGTCGCTCTTGGATCCGCACAAGGGTTTGCAGGAACGGGACTTGTGCTTGCTGCCGTTTCTGGCGCAATGGGGAGCGGGCGGACTCAGCGAATTGCAAAAGCTTTCCACTGGAAAGAAACTCGGGCATCACTTCGTCATTCAGCTGCCTTAAGCCGGGAGCTGCTCTTCCCATTTCCGTATTTGCGATAACTGGGTGCATGGCCTCGGAAAGACGCCACTTAAGGCGTGGTTAGCGAGACGTGGTCGAAGGTGGCAGTGGCCAGTGCCGAGGCGCTCCCGCTGTTCACGGCCAAGCCCACGTACACGTTCGGCGCCATGGTGATCGTCTGGCTGGTCCCGCGCTGTGTCCAGGTCACTCCGTCCGAAGAGGTATAGCTGCTGAAGGTGTTCCCACTCCGGTTCACCTTCATCCAGTATGGCAAAGTCACACCCAGGGTGCCGGAAGCGGAGGTGCTCCCCCCAGTGCTGGCCCGCACATCAAAAGAGATCTCCGTGTAGGCCGGCCACTCGGCGGTTTCGGCATTCGTCGATGCGGCATTCAGCGTCTCGCGAACCATGACCCCCGGAGCCGCATACACGGAACCTCC